>LFRM01040127.1_pt1 | contig 39995 bp, 33 predicted proteins | sample 618341 | NCBI WGS metagenome assembly LFRM01 (sample SAMN03654438, study PRJNA283298) | anaerobic digester metagenome | isolation source: pool of bioreactors CSTR01a, CSTR02a, and CSTR03a thermophilic anaerobic... | place: Denmark: Kgs. Lyngby | collected 2014-05-21 | reverse complement strand
CTCTGCACGGACGTACAGCTGCCATGGCTCGTCCCCTTCAATGGTGAGCCTTGTGGCTGCGGGAAGTTCCACGTAGCCGCGGTTTAAGTCTGCTGCTGTGCTCTGGACGAAATTTGCCGTGCTCTCCACCTCGAGGGACAGAGCGCTTGCGCTGCCGGCCAAAAGTCCCAAGATGCAAAGCAGCAATGGGAGTTTGCTTTTCACTTACCTCCCTCCCTTATCTCAAAGGGTGCCTCAGCTGCGAGCAGCTTCTCGCTGCCGTAATCCAGCACAGCCAAAAGCAGGTATTTGCCGAAAGGAGGCAGTTTGATCTCGCTTTGCACCGTGCGGACAGCACCTGGCAGAATCGAAAAGGGAGCAAGCTCTTTTTCTTCCAGTACTTCTCCCTCTAAAGAGCGCACCTCAAGCCTGCACTGATAGCGGAGATGGATATTGCCGCTGTTCTGAAGGACAATGTTTACTGGGATTTTCCCCTCTGATGGAGGCTGGAGCCTTAGATCGTTGATCTTAGAGGCTGGTTCCTCCGTTCCCTGGGCCACAACGTAAATTTTAATCCCGTAGCGCAGGAGGGTCTGGACGCTGATTTGCATTTGGTTCTCAAGAGCTGAGGTTGGGGGAGGAAGTTGGCCAGCTTCCACAAACAGCATGGCAGCTCTGCTGCCGCGCTGCTCCTTTGGCACTTCCACCTCCAGGCGCAGCTTGCCCCTCTCCCCTGGCCCTAAGACCACAAGGGGATCTGCAAGTTTCAGCTGTCCTGCTGCAGAATTAGGCAAGGTGCCGGCTGGATGAAACACTGGTTCGCCTCCAGTTCCCAGTTCCCAATCCCCGAGGTAGGCGCGGACGGTTCTTTGTTCTGCCTCTGGGTTATAGAGCTCGATCTCAAGCTGGCCCCTCTCACCAGGTCTGAGTTTAACCACCCGGTCCTCGATGGAGCACTGGACAAAGGCACTTGTCAAACTGGTGAAACAAAAGAGAATGCACAGAGCATAGATACAGGTTTTCAATGTTTCCCTCCTTCCCCTAAAAAGAAAAGGGGCAAGAAGCATAAGCTTCCCGGCAGTGGCCCCTTTTTTAACTCAGAAAAATTAGCTGTCTTTGGTCAGAGTGTAATATTGGACTAAGTAGTAGCTGCCTGGCGCATCGTTTTCCCAATCCAGTTTCATCCGGTAATTGATATTGACATTTGTACCGGATGTGGGAAGGCCGTCCACCACCTTGACATCAGCTGTGCTGCACTCTGTAAACTGATCCTGCATCTGCCGCTTCCACTGCCAATCAGTTAAAGCTTTGTTGACACCCGAAGGGCTGCCCCATGATTCTGTTTTCACACTGAGCACCCAGCGGACATTGCTTCTGACGACAAGCTGTCCTGTGACGACATCTGTGTACCCTGCATTGTAGTTGGCCGCTGTTGGTGTGGGAATGGTTATTGTGGGATCGTTGGCAATCAATTCCTGGGTGTCAACTACCAGCACGTCCACAGCCACGTTCTTTGGCTGGGCAGGCTCTGCAAAGACGCTGGCTGCCAAACTGAGACAAAGCAGCATTGCTAAAAACACAATCTTTTTCATTTAATTTCCCCCTTTTTTTTCTTAACTGAAGACTGCCCACTTCAGTTAAAATTGTGGAATCTGATCCTATTTTTTCCACCCACGTTCAAATTATGCAGGCTAATTCAAAAAAAGAAGTTTCTGTTGGAATTTTTTTTGAGCAGTCGGCAGTTTATTTTTGCGCTGAAGCAAAGCAGCGCTGCTCTAATTGGGACTGCAGATCAACGCCTGAAAGTACATGCTTGTTGTAGCAGCTGCCCTGATTCACGAGCTAAAGAATATTTCAACAAACAGCCCAGCTCCTGACAGGTGAGCTGGGCCGTTATTGTCTGAAGAGACAGGTTTTATGTAAACTTTCAGACAGCAGAAGGATTTGGCTTGTCGGCGTAGAATATAAATCATATGAGGCCACCTACCGGATTTATGCTACAAATGATGGAGGTGGTTTCTCATGTCCGCAGAGAAAGCATCTTTGGATTTGAATTTTAAGTATCTTGCCCGGAATTACTCTGAAGATTTCCTGAAACTTGTTTTGAACTCCTCAGAACCTCTGAGAATTCACCACGAAGACAAGGAGTTGAATATTCCCCAGCTTCGAGCTGACAACATATATATAGTTGAGCAGGGGACGAAAAGATTTGTCCTTCACCTGGAATTTCAGCTGGAACACAGAAAGGATCTCCCTCAGCGGATGTTCCAATACAACGCCCTGATCGAAGCCTCGCTGAGGCTGCCGACTTATTCAGTGATCATATACCTGGAAAGAAAGAGGCAGCTCCCTCCGCCCAACGCATACCAGAAAACCCAGTTCAACCTCAGCCACACTTTCACGTATTCGGTAGTCCGCTTGTGGGAACACCTGCCCAGAATAAGAAAGGGCGAACTGCCGGGCCTTGCGCCCGTCCTCATACTGCTGACAGAGGAGAAAAGCTTGGATGTGTACAGGGAAACGAAGGCATTGATCAAAAAACTAGAGGCTGATCCGGAAAAACGGGATGCGCAGCTTGCCATAGCTGCGGCATTAGCCGGCAGGTATTTGGACATCTCAGAGCTCCCAAAGGAGGATATCCAAATGCTTCAAATACTCGACTAAATACTCAGTGAAAAAAATTCTGTGACCGAGTATTTACTGAATAAGGCTCGAAAAGAAGGAAAAATTGAAGGCAGAATTGAAGGCATTCGAGAAAACAAACAGGATACCATAGTAGAAATTCTGCAAGAAAGGTTCGGCAGTACGGATAAGGACATAAGAATGCAGATAAAAAAGATACAGGACGAACAAACTCTCGAGGAACTCTTTCGCTCTAGCCTGAGAGCTGAGAGTTTGGATGGGTTCAAACAGACCCTTTCGCAGAGGAGCGGAATTTCTCTCAGCGGATAAAAGGAGGCTGCCTGAAATGGGCAGCCTCTCTGCATAAAAACTTGATTTTCTCAAGCGGCGCAGGCTCTGTGCAGACCGCTCAAAGAATTCAAAGCAGAAAGGGGACTCTCCCCCCTTTTGCTTTTTAAAGCTCTATCTGCTAAAAAAAACCTCTCACATCGGGAATCGTCCCGAACTTGACATAGCGATCCACATCTCTCACCATCATGGGAGTTAGCTGGCCTCGGATCGAATACAGCATGCCGGAGTTCAGCTTCACCTCTATATAAACAACCTGTCCTGCCAATTGGGAAAAAGTGCGGCCTTCTTTCCAGCTGGGCACCCACTTTGTGGAATCACCGGTGAAGGGAATGCAATCTTCGTGGCTATAGCCCGGCATTGGCTCGATGCCGCCATGGGTGTAAATACAGCATGTGGCTTCAGAATAGGGAGCCTCAATGTTTATTTCCAGCTCCCCTCCGGCTGTCAGAAGACCCCGAGTACAGAGGAGGCCAGGGCCGCCGGTGGACTCTAAAGCCACAAAACCGTCCTTTCGCAAACGATAAAAGACAATGGAGCCGCCGCCTTGGTCTGCAAAATGGCCGTGTTCGTAACGGCAGGCAGAAGCAGCCACCACGAGATTCCCCTCTGCGTCTGTGTAGAGGGCGGAAGGGAAAACCATTCCCCAGGTCGGACTTGCCGGATCGCCGTTGCCGATGAATGGCTGACGCAGGGCGCGCTGAAAATGACGGCCATTGACGCTGTAGGTGAGCTGGGAATGGACTTTCCCCTTCCAGTATTTCACAGGACCCCGCTCTTGAGGAGGCTGGTATAGCCAGAGAAAGCCAATGTACCAGCCATCGTAGGCGAAAGCAGGCATCCCGTAGGTTTCAGTCAAGGGTTCATCCAGAGCGTCTGCCTGCAGGACGAGTTCCGGATCAGAAAAATGCTGCCAGTCGCGGGTTTCGGCAATGCAGATCCTGCGTACGCCCCAATCAGGCCGTTGGGTGAGAATGTAGCTTTCTGTGGCCTCGCAGTAAAAACAGCCGGCGCCAGGCTCTGCGCCTCTTGTGTTCCAGCGAACCCCTTCCTCTAGGATCCAGTGGATTCCGTCCCCTGAGGTGAAGAGAATGTTTTTTACCTGCATCTGGGGCCTGTTGTACACAGCAACCAGCGCTTTCAGCCTTTTGTCTTCAGGAGCATGGTGATCTTCGAAAACCAGGGCCAGCTCTCCATCCATTTCAGCGAGAAGCTGATGATCGCAGACAGGAGCCGTGATGCCAGCCTGCCTTGCTGTGCTGCGGGGCTGAAAATGCAACCCGTCTTTACTGGCGGCAGCAAGGGTCACTATTTTATCCCCCCGCAGCCACCCCTGATAGAACATGTGATACAGCCCTGTCTTGGGATCCCGGACAACTGAGGGAAAGCCGGCAGAAGTGCTTGCCACAGGATCAATATAAACTGCTTCCAATTGAGGTTGAGCGCAAATGCGCTTCAGGTTCTCTCGGAGCAGGAGATGCTTATCATCAAAAAACAGGAGCAGGCTCAACAATACCACCCCTTAGGTTTACATTAGCACGCCTCAATAGCCGAAAGCAGGCTCACCTTTTCCTTTCCACTTTTTTGATGACAGGTTCCAGGCGGCCCCGCCTCTCCAGCAGCCGATTGCAAAAGCTGCCGATGAAGATGGCAATGACAAAGCCCAAAGCTGCACAGCCCAGCGCCGCAGCTTGGGTTTGAAAAAGGCTGGCGCCTGCTGCATAGCCCAGAAGGAGGAGCACAAGGGGCAACAGGTAGAGAAGGGCAGCGCCGCCTAACAGGAGCCCAGATGAGAGCTCCACCCAGACCTCCTCTCCCTCTTGGGCCCCCAGGGGATTTGCTGCCCAAAGGGTGTGCTCCCTCTGCCCGCCAAGACAGCCGCTGCAGTTTTTGCAGGCGTCCCGGCTGCAGACTTCAACTTGTGCTTTTCTCCCTTTTGTTTTCAATACAGTGCCTTTCTGCAGCATAACAAAAGAGGAGGGCTAGGCCCTCCTCTTCCTCCTTTTTGTAGTATTGTTTATGGAACCAGACCGGAGAAGATATTGCTGTACCGCTCCCATCTCCAGTCGAACTTGGCCTTCTTCAGCAAATCCTGAATGATCTCTTGACTGCTTGCCGCCTTCTCAGAGAGAATGGCCAGCTGAACACTGTCCTTAACTTCTTCCAGGGTGTACTGCTTCTCCTCATTGCGCTCTTCCAGCTTGATCACATGGTATCCGAACTGTGTCTGCACTGGTTCCTTTGTATACTGGCCAACCTCCAGAGCGAAAGCTGCTGCAGAGAACTCGGGCACCATTTCCTCGTAAGAGAAATATCCCAGATCCCCGCCCCGATCTTTTGTGCCGTCCAGGCCGTGGGCTTTCGCCAGCTCTGCGAAATCCTCGCCTGCATCCAGAGCCTCAATGATCTTTTTGGCCTCTTCTTCAGTTTTCACCAGGATATGACGGGCACGAACCGTCTCAGGCTCTTTATAATCGTCTTTGTTTTCCTCATAGTACTGCTTCATCTCTTCCTCTGTCACCTTTACGTTTCTGGTGCCCAGCTTCCACAGGGCTGCCTGGATCTTCAGCTGCGCGTAGAGGTTTTCCTGGCTCATTCCCATCAAGGCATACTGGAAAGACTGCTCATTGGGAAACTGCATCCGCAGCATTTCCAACTGCTGGGCAATGTCTGCGTCTGTAATTGAAAGTTTCAGCCTTTCCACTTCCTGCATAATCAAAGATTCAATGATCATGTTCTGCAGGATTTGTGCGCCAACCTGCTTTTCCATCTCTGCATAGAACTTAAAAGCCGTGATGGGCTCGCCATTTACCACCACTACAATATCGCCGTCATCACCATTTACCTTCTCTTCTGCAACTGCTGCTCCCATCATTAGCCCGACCAGTACGGCTATTAAGCTGCAGATCAGTATTCTGTTCCTCACCCGTCTATCCCTCTCTTTCTAAATAGTAGCTCAGATTATAGGATTATATTTCGACAAGCACCTGAGGGATTCCTTCTATAACCAGAAATTCCAATCTTATTTATTCCTGGCAATTGCAGCCACAAGCTCGGCTCTGGTAGTGGGTGTGGAGCAGCTTGTGGGCAAGCTCTCCCCCTGGCTCTCCAAGATCTTTGTAGAGGGCTTGAATAGCCGGGTTTTCGTGGGATTTGCGCAGGGGCAGATCCCGATCAAGTTGGTATAAAGCTTCAGCCCGCTTCTTGCGCCGCTCCTGGTCTGTAGGCCTCGGCCCGCCGCCGCCACCTATGCAGCCACCAGGACAGGCCATGATCTCCACGAAGGTGTAGTCTCCTTCCCCTTTGACTATCCTCTCCAGGAGCTTTCTGGCGTTGCCCAGGCCGTGGGCAACTGCAAGGCGCACTTTCTTGCCTGCGAGGTCCACTTCAGCTTCCCGGATTCCATCCAAGCCCCGGACCTGTGTGAACTCTATCTCCTTGAGGGTCTCGCCTGTGACTTTCTCGTAGACGGTCCGCAGAGCTGCTTCCATCACACCGCCTGTGGTGCCGAAGATCACGGCGGCGCCTGTGGACTCACCTAAAGGCTGATCGAACTCGGACTTGGGCAGTTTAGGCAGTTGGATACCTGCCTCCTTGAACATCTTCGCCAGCTCTCTTGTGGTGAGGACTGCATCCACATCCGGGGCGCCAGTTGTGGCAAGCTCAGGGCGAGCGATTTCAAACTTCTTCGCAGTACAGGGCATGATGGAAACCACGAAGATCTTCTCTGGATCCAGGTTGTGCTTTTTGGCGTACCAGTTCTTCATCACCGCACCGAACATCTCCTGGGGAGATTTGCAGGTGGAAAGGTTGGGGATGAGCTCAGGGAAAAAGTGCTCGCAGTATTTCACCCAGCCTGGACTGCAGGAGGTGATGAGGGGCAGGGTGCCGCCTGTCTCGAGCCTCTGCAGAAGCTCAGTACCTTCCTCGATAATGGTGAGGTCTGCAGCGAAATCAGTGTCGAAAACCTTATCGAAACCGAGGCGCCTGAGGCCCTCTACAAGCTCACCAACAAGGGGCGTCCCAGGCTCGAGGCCGAACTCCTCGCCAATTGTAGTGCGGATGGCAGGTGCAACTTGCACAACCACGAACTTCTCTGGATCTGCCAAAGCCTTCCAGACTTCCCTTGTGCTGTCTTTCTCAGAAAGAGCGCCTGTTGGGCAGACCAGGACGCACTGGCCGCAGAGGGCGCAGGCAACTTGTCCCAGCTCGTCGCCAAAGGCAGGGCCGATCTGGGTTTCAAATCCCCTGCCGATGGCCCCTAAAGCTGAAACCTCCTGCACCTGGCTGCAGACGTCTATGCACCTGCGGCAGAAGATGCATTTGCTCATCTCCCGGACTATGGATGGGTTGTTGTCGTCAAAGGGGCGATCTCCCATGGCGCCGCTGTAGGGGATCTCGCGGACAGCCAGGTCCTGTGCCACATTCTGAAGTTCGCAGCTGCCGCTGCGGCTGCAGGTGAGGCACTCTGCAGGATGGTCTGACAAAAGCAGCTCAACTATGCCCCGCCTGGCCTCCCGGACCCGGGGTGTGCTGGTTTTAACCACCATGCCCTCAGCCACAGGCAGAGTACAGGAGGTGACGAGGTTTCTCATGCCCTCCACTTCCACAAGACAGACCCTGCAGGCGCCTGTTGGTTTGGTATTGGGACAGTAGCAAAGGGTTGGGATGTTGATCCCTGCAGCTTGTGCCGCTTCGAGGACAGTCTGGTCCCGCGCTGCCTCAACCCTCTGTCCATCTATTGTTAAATGTATTTTTTCCATTTTCATCTCCCACTCCCTTTAATACTTCCTGATGGCCCCAAATGGACACTTGCTCAGACAATTACCGCATTTAGAGCAGAGTTCCTGGTCAATTACGTGGACCTCTCTCCGCTGGCCGCTGATGGCTTTTGTGGGGCAAACCCTGACGCACAAGCCGCAGCCCTGACAGAGCTCTGCCACGATTTCGTAGCGCAGGAGGCTCTGGCAGATGCCGGCTGGACAGCGCTTTTCGTAAATATGGGCTTCGTATTCATCCCGGAAATACTTGATGGTGCTCAAAACGGGATTTGGGGCGCTCTGGCCCAAGCCGCAGAGGGCTGTGCTTTTGATGAGATTTCCAAGGGCCTCGAGCTTTTCGATATCTCCATCCTCTCCCTGGCCTTTGGTGAGGCGGGTGAGGATTTCCAGCATCCTGCGGGTTCCCACTCTGCAGGGGGTGCACTTGCCGCAGGATTCATCCTGGGTGAACTCCAGGAAGAACCTGGCCACGTCCACCATGCAGTTGTCCTCATCCATAACAATAAGGCCGCCAGAACCCATAATTGCGCCTAATTTGCTCAAGGATTCATAGTCCAAAGGTGTGTCCAGGAACTCTTCAGGGATGCAGCCGCCAGAAGGTCCTCCAGTCTGGGCTGCTTTGAACTTTTTCCCGCCTGGGATGCCGCCGCCGACGTCGAAGACCAGCTCTCTGAGGGTGGTGCCCATGGGCACCTCAGCAAGCCCTGTGTTGTTCACGTTGCCGGCAATGGCAAAGACTTTGGTGCCTTTGCTTTTTTCTGTGCCGATCTCCTGCAGCCACCCGGATCCATTGAGGATGATGGCGGGAATGTTGGCAAAGGTTTCTACGTTGTTAATCAAGGTTGGGCAGCCCCACAGGCCGCTGACTGCAGGGAAAGGAGGCTTTGGCCTGGGCTCGCCCCGCTGCCCCTCAATGGAAGCGATGAGGGCCGTTTCCTCGCCGCAGACGAACGCCCCTGCTCCCACCCGGATTTCAATGTCAAAGGAAAAATCAGAGCCGAGGATCTTTTCCCCTAAATAGCCGCGCTGCCGGGCTTGTTCCAAGGCTTTTGTCAATCTCTGGACTGCCAAAGGATACTCTGCCCGCACGTAGACAAAGCCCTTTTCTGCTCCCACGGCGAAGCCCGCGATTGTCATGGCCTCAATTACAGAGTGGGGATCTCCCTCGAGGATGCTTCGGTCCATAAAGGCGCCGGGATCTCCCTCGTCTGCGTTGCAGACAACGTATTTGGGCTTGCCTGGTGCATCTGCTGTAAACTGCCACTTCAGCCCTGCGGGAAAGCCTGCTCCTCCCCTGCCTCGAAGGCCTGAATCTTTGATCTGCTGGATCACATCTTGGGGAGACATCTCCTTGAGGGCCTTCTCCAAAGCTTTGTAGCCGTCTTTGTCGATGTATTCTTCAATGCTGTCCGGATCAATCTGTCCGCAGTTGCGCAGGGCAATGCGCAGCTGTTTGCTGTAGAAGGGGATTTGGTCGATTTTTTCTAATTCTTCGCCGCTTTTGGGGTCTTTATACAGCAGCCTCTTCACCACTTGGCCGCCGATTAGGTGTTCTGTGACGATCTCCTCTACATCTTGCGGCTCGACTTTTTGGTAGAAAACTCCTCCTGGGTAGACCACAAGCAGCGGGCCCAGATCGCAGGTACCGATACAGCCTGTTTCCACTACCCTGAATTCCTCTGTCAGGTTGTGCTTTGCGAGACTTGCTTTTAATGCCTTCTCTACTTCAAAGCAACCGCTGGATATACAGCCCGCGCCTGCACAAACAAGCACGTGGCCACGAAAGCGCTCCATCGACATTAACCTCCTCATTCCCTTCGTACTGTCCTGTGCAATCATATCTTGTAAGTAAGCAGACGGAAATTTTCCAATCTAATCTTCCCTGGCGCTGCCTCTACTGAGGCTGCTGCCCTGGGCTTCTTCATTTACTCGTATTTTTCCAAAATTTCAGCCAGCCCCTCAGGGGTGACTTTGCCGTAGATGTCCTCGTCCACCACTAATACTGGTGCCAGCCCGCAGGCTCCCATGCACCGCATAACCTCAAAAGTGAACCGGGCATCTTCTGTGGTCTCGCCTGGGCCGACTCCCAGCTGTTCCCGCAAGGCGTCTAAAATGGCCTGGGCTCCTTTCACGTAGCAGGCTGTTCCCATACAGAGGCTGATGGTATGTCTTCCCTTAGGCTGCATGGTGAACAGGGAGTAGAAGGTAACCACCCCATAAACTTCAGTTACCGGCACTCCGAGTCCCGCTGCCACATACTCCTGCACTTCCCTGGGCAAGTAACCGAACAATTCCTGGGCCTTGTGCAGGACTGGAATCACGTTCCCAGGCTTGTCCCGCCATTCTGCCAGAATTTCATCCAGCTTCTGCCAGCGGGGATCACTTGCCTTTGTGGTGCACTGACAATTTCCCATTTTTTAGCCTATCTCCTTTCTCATCTGAAACTGAATGTTATATAAAGATTGGGGACAAGTTCCCACTTGCTGCAGCAGGGGAGCTGCTCCCAAACTTTGTCAGGAAGTTGAAAACATTTAGCCCCAAATTTGCCTGCCTAGCTATGGGGCTTATATGTTTCCCTTACTTTGTGAAAAAATTCACTAACTAGCCGCAAAATTGTGGAAATTTAAGTTATTTTTGGAGGGTATGCTGTATACCAGAAAGAAAAAACAGTCTGGGCTTCCCTCAGATGCTTATAAAGTTGTGCTTTCTACCCGGACAGGGTAGCTGAAGGCTGCGAGCCGTTCAACCAGAGCCTCTGCCCGTTCCTTTTCCTGAAAAACTCCCAGTTGAATGAAGTACGGTCCGCTTCCCTTCGGCAACACATCAAAGCCAGCTTCCGAAAGTACTTTTGCTGCTGCTTCCAGCTGTTCGCGGGTGGTAAAATTGCCCACCACAACCCGCCAGTGAGTCTCGGGCTCTGGCTCCTCTGCCAGCTCTTCCACAGTTACACTTTCCTCAGCTGCAGGGATGCTTGATTCTAAAGCTGGCTCTGGAGTTCTTTCCAAAGCAGGCTGCTCCCTGGGCGCCTCTGCAACGTTTTGGCTGAACTCCTCGCCTTCAGCGCCGACAACTTCAGGCAGCTTGGGCTGCGGAGCGGGAGCGTCCCCAATCAGGAGCTGCAAGGCCCAGGTACCCAAAAGGTAGCCTAAGCCAACAGCGAGGGCGCCAACTAAAACCAGTTGACCAGCTGTTGCCTTGCGGCGAGCCATGTGAAGTTCCTTCCTTTCATCTCCTGTACTAATACGCTATCGAGGGTGCAAATTCCTGCTTATTAAGAAAATAAAGTTTGCACTTTTTCCCTCAGCTCCCCTACAAGGTACAGGGAGCCTGCCACAACAACAAGTTCCTCCTCTGCTTCCAAAGCGCTGGACAAAGCCTCCCCTGGCTCTGCCACCACCTCAACTGCCTCAAGGTAGCGCCGGGCGAGCTCGGCGAGTTTCTCTGGGTCTGCTGCCCGCGGATTATCGGGACGTGTGGCGATGATCCTGCCTGCTTTAGGAGCGAGGAGGGATACCATCTCCTCAAGATCTTTATCCCCTAAAATCCCCAGCACCAAAAGGGGCTTGGTTTCAGGAAAAAACTCAGCCAGGGAATTGGCCAGCTGCCTTGCGCCGTCCGGATTGTGGGCGCCGTCTAAGATCACTGAGGGCCTGCCCTGGAAATACTCCAGCCTTCCAGGCCAGCGGGCAGACTCAAGGCCGCTGTAGATGGCCTGCTGGAGAAGATCCCCTGGCACAAAACCTTCGTCGCAGGTGATTTTCGCAAGTCCCAGGGCCACTGCTGCATTTGGCAATTGGTGGCGGCCAGGGAGAGCGAGGTGCACTTTGGTGAGCTTTTCGTCCTTCAGCCAGAAATCTGCTTCTGTCCCCCGGATGGAGAAAGCTCTGCCCTGGTAGGAGATCTCCCCTTCCCCTGGGACGGCTGACACCTCCCACAGTGGTGCAGCTTTATCTTGTGCTGTGGCCCGCAGCACTTCCATAGCCTCTGGCGCTTGGGGGGCAGTCACAACAGGCCTGCCTCCCTTGATAATCCCGGCTTTTTCCCGGGCGATCTCAGGAAGGGTTTTCCCAAGCCGCTGGGTGTGATCCAGGGCAAGATGGGTAATGCCGCAGGCCACAGGCTCGATTATGTTTGTGGCATCCAGCCTGCCGCCCATGCCCACCTCGAAAATCACAAGATCCGGCTTTTGCTCCTGGAAATAGCGCAAAGCCAGGGCGGTGAAAAACTCAAATTTGGTAAGCTCTGGAATTTTGTCGGCAAAGGGCTTGAGTTCCTCTACCATCCGGGAGACTGCCTCCTCCGGGATGGGCTGGTTGGAAATGGCGATCCGCTCCCGGAAAGAGGAAAGGTGCGGACTTGTGAAAGTCCCCACCTGAAGCCCTGCTGCCTGCAAAATTGCTGAGAGCATGGCAACTGTAGAGCCTTTGCCGTTGGTGCCGGCGATGTGCAGAAACTTCAGGTCCTTTTGCGGGTTTCCCAAAAGCTCCGCAAGTTTCTGCATTCTCTCAAGGCCGAGCTTGCTGCCGAAGCGGCTCAAGCTTTCAAGATAAGCTACTGCTTCCTGGTAGGTCAAGGTCAATCCTCCAACTCGTGCAGGCGTTTCTCGAGGTTTGCAATTAAAGCTTCCAGTTCTTGCTTCCGCTTCTGCTCCCGCTCAACAACATGGGCAGGCGCTTTCTGAACAAAGTCTGCGTTGGCAAGCTTGTTTTCCACCCTTCCGAGCTGCTCTCTGGCGCCAGCCAGCTCCTTCTCGAGCTTTGCGATCTCCTGCTCAAGGTCCACGAGCCCTGCCAGGGGCAGGTAGATGGTGTAGCCTGTGGCCACAATTGCCTCTGCTTTCTCCGGAGCAGCACCGGGCACTGTAAGCTCAAGTTCAGAGAGGGAAGCAAGTTCTGTTATATACTGTCCCCAGTCCCCGAAAAGGTCCTGCAGCTGCTGTTCTGCTTGAATAATGGCTGGGACCTTTTTCCCTGGCGGCACCTGTTTTTCGCTGCGCACGTTGCGAATGGAGCGGATGGAATCCATTAAAATTGTAAACTGTTCTTCTGCCTCCTCATCTGCAAAGCTTTCAGGAGGCGCAGGCCAGCTGGCCACCACAATGCTTGGCCCATCGTGGGGCAGCTGCTGCCAGATCTCTTCAGAAATGAAAGGCATGAAGGGGTGGAGAAGCTCCATGGTGCGGCTCAGCACGTACCAGAGGGTGTACTGGGCAGCGCGCCTTGCCTCCTCGCCCTTTCTGCCGTAAAGCCTGGGCTTTGCAAGCTCCAGGTACCAGTCGCAAAACTCGCTCCAGATGAAATCGTAGAGCACCCGGGCTGCCTCTCCCAGCTCAAAGCGCTCCAACCACCTGTCCACCTCTAAAGCAGCTTTTCTGTATCTTGCGAGGATCCATTTGTCTGCCAGCTCCAAGGGCAGAGAGGCGAACTCGTCCCCCTGGGGCTGGAAATCCTCGAGATTCATCAAAGCGAAGCGGGCAGCGTTCCAGATCTTGTTTGCAAAGTTCCTTGCACCTTCGATTTTTTCCGTGTAAAAGCGCATGTCGCTGCCTGGGGCGGTGCCGGAGACCAGAGAAAAGCGCAGGGTGTCTGCCCCGTACCCCTCGATGACCTCACTGGGGTCGATGCCGTTGCCCAGGGACTTGCTCATTTTTCTGCCCTGGGCGTCTCTGAGGAGGCCGTGGATGTATACTTTGTGGAAGGGCACCTCTTTTTGGAACTCAAGGCCCATGAAGATCATCCTGGCCACCCAGAAGTAGATGATGTCAAAGCCTGTAACCAGCACTGACGTGGGATAAAAATGCTCCAGCTCCTGGGTCTGGTCAGGCCAGCCCAAAGTGGAAAAGGGCCAGAGGGCAGAGCTGAACCAGGTGTCTAAGACGTCGGGATCTTGTTCTATGTTCCCGCTGCTGCATTTCGTGCAGGCAGTTGGGTCTTCCCTTGCCACAATCACCTCGCCGCAGTCCTGGCAGTACCAGACAGGGATCCTGTGGCCCCACCAGAGCTGCCTGGAGATGCACCAGTCCCTGACGTTCTCCACCCAGTTGAGATAGAGCTTGGCAAAGCGGCTGGGAATGAACTCCACAAGGCCCTTCTTGACTGCCTCGATTGCAGGTTCTGCCAACGGCTTCATCTTCACGAACCACTGCTTGGAAACAGTGGGCTCAACTGTGGTGTCGCAGCGGGAGCAGCTGCCCACTGCGTGCTGGTGAGCTTTTGTGCTCACAAGGTAGCCTTCCTTTTCCAGGTCAGAGATCAGCTGCTTGCGGCACTGGTAGCGATCCAGGCCTGCATATTTGCCTGCCTCAGGGCTCATCTTCCCGTCTGGTCCGATGACTGTAACCTGCGGGAGGCTGTGGCGCTGGCCCATGGCAAAGTCGTTGGGATCGTGGGCTGGGGTTACCTTCACAGCCCCAGTGCCGAAAGAGGGATCTACGTAGCTATCTGCGATAATTGGAATTCTCCTGCCCACCATGGGCAGAATGAGCTCCCTGCCCACAAGGTCCTTATACCGTTCGTCGTCCGGGTGCACTGCCACTGCAGTGTCCCCAAGCATGGTCTCAGGTCTTGTGGTGGCCACAACCAGCTCACCAGAGCCGTCAGCCAACGGGTAGCGGATCTCCCAGAGCTTGCCTTCCTGGTCCTTGTGTTCCACTTCAATGTCTGAGAGGGCTGTCTGGCACCTGGGGCACCAGTTGATTATGTAGTTGCCCTGATAGATCAGGCCTTTCTCGTATAGGCTCACAAAGACTTCCCGCACGGCTCTGGAGCAGCCTTCGTCCATGGTGAACCTCTCCCGCTCCCAATCGCAGGAGGCGCCCAGATCCTGGAGCTGCTCGATGATTCGGCTGCCGTAGCGTTCTTTCCACTCCCAGACCCGCTCCAGGAACTTTTCTCTTCCCAGATCGTGGCGGGTCTTTCCCTCTTTGGCCAGCTCTTCTTCCACCTTGATTTGGGTGGCGATCCCTGCGTGGTCCGTGCCTGGGATCCAGACTGCATTTTTGCCCTTCATTCTCTGCCAGCGGATCAAAATATCCTGGAGAGTGTTGTCCAAGGCATGGCCCAGATGCAGCTGGCCAGTAACGTTTGGAGGCGGAATCACAATACAAAACGGCTCTTTGGTTTTGTCCACCTCAGCATGAAAAAAACCCCCGTCCAGCCAGTAGCGGTACCACTTCTTTTCTGTGGCGTGGGGGTCGTATTTTTTAGCAAGTGCCACCTTCGTCTTCCTCCCTGTCCGTGTACTCACAAAAGCTCTCAATTCTGATCGCCTTGCCCTGCTCAAGCTCCACAAAGGCGCCGGCAAGCTGGGCAGGACCTGAAGCCACTTCAAAGCGTTCTGGCAGGCCAGTCCTGAACCTGTTGATGATAGTCTCGGTCTTCACGCCCAAAATGGAGTTCACTGGCCCTGTCATCCCGAGGTCCGTAATAAAGGCGGTGCTGCCGGGCAGGATCCGGCAGTCTGCAGTCTGCACGTGGGTGTGGGTTCCCACCACAGCTGCGGCTCTCCCTGCCAGAAACCAGGCCAAAGCTGCTTTCTCAGAGGTGGTCTCTGCGTGAAAATCCACCACCACAGGGGCATCCACCTCTGCCAGGAGCCTTTCCATGGCCTGGAAAGGGCAGTCTATAGGTCCTGCCATGCCGGTGCGGCCCAGGAGATTCACCACCACAAGGGGCCCTTTTGAAGTTTCAATCTTCAGCCACCCCTGGCCGGGAAGGCCAGGCGGGTAATTCAAAGGGCGCACGAGGCGCCTTTCCGTCTCGAGCAGAGCGAAGATTTCCTTGTTCCCCCATGTGTGGTTGCCCATGGTAATGACGCTGACCCCCAGCTGGAAGAGGTTGTCTGCAACCTTGCTTGAGATCCCCTTCCCACCTGCAGCGTTCTCCCCATTGGCGATCACAGCATCAGGGGCGTATTTTTCTACAAGGCCAGGGAGAAGCTCGCGGACTGCCCTTCTCCCTGGCCTGCCAACAATATCGCCGATGAAAAGTAGTCGCACCCTTACCTCCTAAAATCCAGGTCTTGGTGGTTGAACACCAAGACAAGTCCGTTTTCTCTCATCCCATATAGAGTATGGCCTTTCGGACAGTCCTGCAAATCTTCCAGGAGGACAGAGATCAGTTCGTCTTGATATGCTGCATCCTCAGAAGGTGTTGACTCCGGCTGTTCCACAATCAGCTGCGAACCTAAAGCATTCTGCACCACGTTGATGAGGAGCGAAATCTCAGCACCAGTCAAGGTTGCCAGATCCCGCAGCACGTCCAGGCGGCCGTAGGTGCCGAGGCTGTGGAACTGGACATTACAGCACTGCGGTTCCTGCCCTAAAAGCTGGCAGTGGACACGAAGGTATTTCTCGATTTCCTCTGCTATTTTCTGCTGGTCCAGCTCTTCGTCCTTGAACAGAAAAGTGAACCTGAAGGTGCCTTCTTCCAAAAACTTGATGGTGCTGATCTGCGGATAGCGGAACAGAATTGAAAGCAGAAGGTTGACGCTGTTGCGGTTGTATCCATCGTCTGGAATGTTCCGGCTCTGCCTTGCCATTTGCCAACACCCCTCCCAAGAAGCTTATTTGGCGTAATCCACAGCCCTGGTTTCGCGGATCACTGTTACTTTTATTTGTCCAGGATATTCCATTTCCTCTTCTATTTTCTTGACAATATTCCTGGCCATGAGCACGGCTTTGGCATCATCGATTTTGTCCGGCTTGACCATGATCCTCACTTCCCGGCCTGCTTGAATGGCGTAGGCTTTTTCCACTCCATCAAAAGAATCAGCAATTTTTTCAAGCTTCTCCAGGCGTTTGAGGTAGTTCTCCAAGGTTTCCCTTCTGGCGCCAGGCCTTGCTGCAGAGATGGCGTCTGCCGCCTGCACCAGGACTGCGATCACAGTCGTGGCCTCGATGTCGCCGTGGTGAGCTGCGATGGCGTGGATCACTTCGGGAGATTCCCGATAGCGTTTGGCCAGCTCTGCTCCCAGCTCCACGTGGGGCCCTTCCTGTTCGTGGTCGATGGCCTTGCCCAGGTCGTGGAGGAGTCCTGCCCGTTTGGCAAGGGCCTCGTCTTCGCCCAGCTCAGCTGCCATCATCCCTGCAAGGTGCGCCACCTCAATGGAGTGCTTGAGGACGTTTTGGCCGTAGCTGGAGCGATAGTGGAGTTTGCCAAGGGTCCTGATGAGTTCCGGGTGAAGGCCTGTTGCCCCCACTTCAAAGGCTGCCTGTTCTCCCTGCTCCCTGATGGTTGCGTCAACTTCCTTCTGGGCTTTGTTCACCATCTCTTCGATTCTGGCAGGGTGAATCCTGCCGTCTACAATCAGCTTCTCTAAGGCCAGCCTTGCCACTTCGCGCCTGATGGGGTCAAAGCCAGACAACAGCACTGCCTCGGGAGTGTCGTCAATAATCAGGTCTATGCCAGTGAGGGTTTCGAGAGTCCTGATGTTTCTGCCCTCCCGCCCGATGATCCTTCCTTTCATTTCGTCATTGGGCAGGGCGACAACGGAAACAGTTGTTTCAGCTGCGTGGTCTGCAGCGTACCTCTGGATGGCTGTGGTGATGATCTCCCTGGCTTTCCGCTCTCCTTCTTCTTTTGCCTGGCTTTCGATTTCCTTAACCAACAGCGCTGCGTCGTGCCTTACTTCTTCCTCGATGGTCGTCAAAAGCAGCTGCTTGGCCTCTTCAGAACTGAGGGCGCTGATCCGCTCAAGTTCCTGCCGCTGCTGGTCCCGAAGTTTTTCCGCTTCTTCCCTGAGCCGTGCCAGCTCCTGTTCCCTTTTTTGGATTTGCTCGTCTTTCTTCTCCAAGCTCTGGCTCTTCTGATCCAGCATTTCCTCCCGCTGCAGGAGCCGTTTTTCCAGCTTCTGTACCTCAACCCGCCGCTCGCGGATTTCTTTGTCTAAATCGCTGCGCAGCTTGTGGACCTCATCTTTGGCTTCCAGAATCGCTTCCCTTTTCTTCGCTTCAGCCTCGCGCCGCGCCTCCTCTTGAATTTGTTTTGCAGCTTCCTCTGCCGAGCGGATTTTCGCTTCCGCAATTATTTTTCGAAGGTAAAAGCCTATTGCAAAGGCAAGTCCAAGTCCAAGTATATACAACAAAACAGCTATAATGTTAGCCACCTCCTGCCGATAGATGTGCGAAAGCCGGGCGCCAGCCCGGCTTGAAAACATCGTACCAGTGCGCTTTTCTGCCAATAATTCTAATCCTTTTCCCAATGACTGTCAAGGACTTTCTCTTTTTCGATGATGTTTAGAGCCTGCCGAATAACCTCATATTCAAACCCTGCTCTCTCCAGGGCGGCGCCTGTCTTCTCCCGCCACCTGCCGGGATCAGCTGCTTTTTTTCTCGCCAAGGCCAAAGCCAGCTCCAGCTGCCTTTCCTCGCCAGGCGGAAAAGCCTCGGCAAGCAGTTTCTCTGCAAGCTCAGGAGCGATCCCTTGTTTGATCAGCTCTGCGCGGAGCCTTCTGGGGCCCCACTTTTTCGCAGCCAGCTTTTCCTCAAGCCAGGTCTCTGCATAGCGCTGGTCGTCCAGATAGCCTAAATCTGTCATCCGCCGGATGACCTCTTGGATTTCCTCCTGGCCAATGCCCCGCTGGGCGAGTTTCTCCGCCAGCCTCTTTGTGGTGTGCCAGCGCCTGGCCAGGAGCCGCAAAGCTATCTTCTCGCCTTGGGACGCTATTTTTCCTCACCTGCAGCTTCCAGCTGGGGCTCACCGGACACAGCCAAGCCTGCCTGCTCCCTCACTTTGGCCTCGATCTCCTGGGCAAGTTCGGGGTTTTCTTTGAGGTACTTTTTGGCGTTCTCTCTGCCCTGTCCAAGCCTGATCTCGCCGTAGGAATACCAGGTGCCTGTCCTGGTTGTGATATTGTACTCTGTTGCCACATCTAAAATGCAGCCCTCTTTGGAGATGCCCTCTCCGAAGATGATGTCAAACTCTGCTTCCCGGAAAGGCGGTGCCAGCTTGTTCTTCACCACTTTCACCTTGGTACGGTTGCCGAGAATTTCTGTCCCCTGGCGGAGGCTCTCCACCTTGCGCACCTCAAGGCGCACGCTGGAGTAGAACTTCAGCGCCCTGCCGCCTGTGGTCACCTCAGGATTGCCGAACATGATCCCGACCTTTTCACGGATTTGGTTGATGAAAATGGCTATGGTCTGGGATTTGCTGATAGCACCGGTGAGCTTCCGCATGGCCTGCGACATCAGCCTTGCCTGCAGCCCCACGTGGCTGTCTCCCATCTCTCCCTCGATCTCTGCCTTGGGCACCAAAGCTGCCACAGAGTCCACTGCAACCACATCAACAGCGCCGCTTCGGACCAGGGCCTCTGCAATCTCCAAAGCCTGCTCTCCTGTGTCAGGCTGTGAAATTAAGAGGTTATCTGTGTCCACACCAAGCTTTTTCGCGTACTTGGGATCCAAAGCGTGCTCTGCGTCGATGAAAGCGGCAATGCCGCCTGCTTTCTGCGCTTCAGCGATGATGTGCAGGGCAACTGTGGTTTTTCCGGAAGATTCAGGTCCGTAAATTTCCACCACCCTTCCCCTGGGCACTCCCCCTACTCCAAGGGCAAGGTCCAAAGTCAGGGCGCCGGTGGGAATTACATCTATCTGCAAATTCTTGGAAACATCTCCCAGTTTCATAACCGAGCCTTTGCCGTACTGTCTTTCGATTTGGCTGATGGCGTTCTCCAGCGCTCTCGCTTTTTCTTTTTCCATTCCTATCCCTCCTGCAGATCCCGCTTAATTATTTCGACACTGGTTATTCTTTTCCTGCCTGAGCAATTTTTGCCTGAGCAAATCCAAGGCAAAGTTGACAGTCCGCCTTCTCACAGCTTCCCTGGATCCTGGCCAGTGCAGCTTATGCACTTCGCAGTCTTTGCCCCTTGCCAAAGCCAGATAAACCAGACCAACAGGCTTTTGGGGCGTGCCGCCAGTGGGCCCTGCGATGCCTGTGATGCCAATTCCCCAGTGGCTGGAGGCCCTTTTTTGGATCCCTTTTGCCATGGCTTCTGCCACAAGGGAACTTACCGCACCTTCCTTTTCCAGAAGCTCCTTTGGCACCCCCAATAGCTCCTCTTTGGCCTGGTTGCTGTAGGCCACAACTCCCAGACCGAAAACCTCAGATGCACCGGGAACGTCTGTGATTCTGCTTGCCAAAAGCCCTCCAGTGCAGGATTCTGCAGTGGCCAGAGTCTGGCCAAAGGAGGCTAAAAGCTCCACCACTACAGAGGCGAGAGTATCTCCATCTCTGCCGTAGATGGCAGTGCCGAGCCTTCTGTGCAGCTCCTCTTCCAAAGGCGCCATGAGCCTTGCTGCCTCCTCCCTGTCTCGGGCTCTTGAGGTGAGGCGCAGTATAACCTCTCCATCCTGCACCAATGGTGCTATGGTGGGGTTGGTCTGTTCTCTCAGGAGATCTGAGATTTTCTCTGCCACCAGGCTCTCCCCTAAGGAGGCGATCTTGAGCACAGTGGAGGTTATTGTCCCCTGGGCTCTTGCGGCAAGAAGGGGCAGCACTTCCTCTTCAAACATAGGCTCAAGCTCTTTCGGCGGGCCAGGGAGACACAAGACGCATTTACCGTCTTTTTCAGCCCATACCCCTGCTGCTGTGCCCCATCTGTTGGCCAGGGCCTTTCCCCCTTGGGGTATTTGCGCTTGCTTCTTGTTGTTTTCCGTCAGTGGCCGGTTTAGCTTTCTGAAATATGTTTGGATGTCTTCCCAGGCTGCCTGGTCCAAAACCAAAGGTAGGCCCATGACCTCTGCCGCCATTTCTCTAGTCAGGTCGTCGTCTGTAGGGCCAAGCCCTCCAATTGTGATTACCAAATCTGCCCTCTGAAGGGCCTCCTGCAGTGCTTTCTTGAGCCTTTCGGGGTTGTCTCCCACAGTTACCCGCCTGTACAGCTCAACTCCCAGCTCTGCCAAGCGCCTGGCGAGAAAAGCAGCGTTGGTGTCCACAATCTGTCCCAAGAGAAGTTCTGTGCCCACAGAAATGATCTCAGCTTTCAAAGAGTTCCCTTCCTTCTACCAATCATAATTGAAACCAAAGGTACCTTCAGGCTTTTTACCTAGGCGCTGGCTCATCCGCACAAAAAAAGAAAAAGGCGTTGGAACAAAACCAACAGTAAAGCGGGTGAAAAGTTCGCCTTCCCAGGTTAGCCACATTTTTTCCCTGTTCCCTGTGACAGCAAACCCCAACTTTCCCCAGCTGTCCACAAGATAGACAGGTGGGTTAAGGAGACCTTGCTGCCAGCTTGCTAAAGGCCACATTACCTGAAGCTTGCTGCCTGCTGCCCACTGCTCTCCCCAAACGGCCGCCAGGCTCCCTGCCAGCACTCCCCTGCCTAAAGGAAAATAACTTTTCAGCTGGGCTGTATAGTCTCTTTGCTGCAGTCCTACAGCCACGGAGCAGGTTGTGCCCCGGCTAGGTCCAGGCATAAAGCCATAGGTGCGGGCTGTGGAATAGCTTAGGTGCAGCTCAGTCTCTCCATCGCTCCAAAGGCCACTTAAACCTAGGGTCCCAGCTGGCACAAAAACGCTGCGCCAAGTCTGAGTCAGCTTGAAAGAATTTACGCCTGACTGCGATGCTAGCTCAAAGGTAGGACCAAAGGCGCTATTTGAGTAATTGAAGCTATAACTAGCTCTACCGGAAGGCCCCATGCCCACGAAGAACATATATTTTTGCAGTTCCAAGACATCTTCCCCCATGGTGAAGGCACCCAGGGCGCCGTCTTGCCACATGGGCAGCCAAAAGTGGGGTCTGAGACTGGGCCAGGCTCTATAGTCTGTGATCTTGCTGGGCACAGCTGGTAAAGCGGTAATATTTACCTCAGAAACTACAGAAGGTGGCGTCAGTTCTCCTTGCAGCTTAAAAGGCAATGTATAAATTTGCTCTCCCTTTGCTGTGCTTGCCACATAGGCCAGCGTTCCATCCGGGGAGACTGTGCCAGGTCCAGCATCCTTCGCCACCAAGTGAACCTTTTCAGTTTCCAGATCAAAAGCATAGAGGTTTATAAACCCTTCGTCCTGAGCTGTAAAGAGAAGATAACGGCCAGAGGGATCCCAACTGGGAGAGCTTTCTTGCCAATAGCAACCTGTGACTGGTTCTCTACGTCCTGTATGTACATCAACGAACTCCAGCTGTCTGCCTACTCCCCGCCGCTGTGTGACCACAGCTAATCTGTCGCCTGCCGGAGACCAGGCAGGGGAATAAAAAGAAGTTTCTTCATCTGCCAAGAGGAGGGGTCTGGTGTCTCCTGTTGCTAGTTCCAGTAGATAAATGTGTCGCAGGGGAGGATCCAAGACCACAAAGGCAAGCTGCCTGCCATCTGCCGAGAGCGTTGGGGAGCTGGCGCGGCTGTTCTCTGTCAGGCGCCTTGTCCTCTTCTTGTTGAGGTCTGAAACGTATAAATCGTGGTAGTAGCGATCTTGCTGCCAAGTAGGACGGCTGAAGAACAGTTCCCCTTGATTTGAGAGGACAAATTCTTCCTCATCGTCCCAGAGGGCAATAAAGGTGTGCTCTCCATTACTATATTTCATCAATTTGCGAGGCTTGTTCACTTCAGCTGCCAGGTAGTAAAGGTTACCTTGCTTGTCCCAAAATGGCTGGCTGGTTCGGGCCCCTGTTTGCGTCAGCTGCCTACCATCCCGCAAGGCGTATTCGCCCACCTGGCTGGATAGTTGCTGCTGCCAATTACGATAAGCCTCCTGTAGAGGTATGCCAAAAGTTTTGTCGAAGGTAGGGACAAAACCAAGACTTGGGGGCTGGGAGAGAAGGTTCTGAAAAAACTCCACAAGCTTGGCTCTACCATATTGGGCAGCTAGATATTCAATAAATAAAGCTCCATAAGGGTAATAAATCATGCTCTGCGGCCAGTCTAAAACTATGTTAGAGACTTGCGTTAAGCTTCGCAAGTTATTCTCTGCCAAATCATGACGCAAAATGCCACGAAAATATGGTTCCGCGAGCCTTCCACTTGATTGGGGCACAAAATTGCTCTCACAATATACTGCCCAGCCTTCGTAAGCCCAGGGCGGGGTGAAGGCCGCAGGCAGAATAGCAGAACCGAAAATTTTCCCCAAGGAAGCAGGAGTGCCGTCTCTGGCCCCCAACTGCAGGATATGTGCATATTCATGAGTGAGGACATACTCCAGCCACTGGCTTTGTCCCAGGCCGTAGAGGCTATTATCTTGAGGAGGCGGTAGGTAGATACGGATTTTTGGATAGGGCATTAACTCAGCAAAACCATTGCTTTCATCGTTCCAATCGCTGAGCACAATGTGGGTTTTCCCTGACAATTTACTAGGGAAAATTGCGGTGAGTCTTTTGTGGATATCCTCAGCCAAATCTCCCACCTTTTGAAGTTCGGCTACATTTTCCTTTTCGTAAGCGATATAAAAATGCTCTGTCTCCAAAAGCTGCCATCTGTCAGCTTCATTTGCGCAAGCAACGAGACTCAAACACAATAAAAGAAAGGTGAATGAATTTTTCACTCGTCTGCCCTCCTCTTAAAATCGCCCATCTAAAAATTCGACACAGAAAAACCCAATTCCTCCACCTCAAATAAATCGGATAGATAGACGCTGCGACTAATTCGCTGCGTCGTTCCTGTCGCAGAACCGTACGCATGGGCCACACATACAGCTTCTGAGAACCTAGCTGCACTTATTAATGTCAATTTGCCTCCGATTCTGCTGGCAGTCGATACGTCTAGCTAGTTTATCACCGCCGGATGTTCGTACCGGTCTGTTTGCGACTCTTGTCCTCCCTTACTAGGGTTTTCCTCCCATTTCGGTTTCTCTTTCCCCATTGCACCGCCAAACCTGGTTCACATTCGAAACAGTTCACATTCGAAACTTCTACGAGACCCATCTATTGCCGGCGACACCCTTGCCTACAGGTTGTCTTCTCGCTGGTTAGGCGATAGGGGTTCTTTCACCCATCAGATTGGCAAACACGCACAAAAAAACGGGCTTAGTGCCCGCTGCTCCGTGGAAAAGAGCAATCGCAGTCAAAAAAAGTGTCTTGTAGATAATCCCTTGTTCTTGGCATCTTCTAAACCGCCAAAGACCTTCAGAATCTCCGTGTAAGCCCCAGAATAAGCAGCAGTGGAGCGTCTCATTCTGCTTATTGCACCTTATTCCACAGTGACCATTTGGTCAAAGTGCTTCAGCCCGAATACGCCAGCTGCTGCAGCAAGCACTTCAAATATCAAGGTGGATTTTCCTGAACCCGACACTCCGTCGTGAGACATCCCACCGGGAAACTTACATCAAAACTCTTGAGGTTATATAAATCAGCGTTCCTGACCTCGATGGCTTCTCCGCTGCCCCTTCGGAATTCACTGCGGACCTGTGTTGGCTTCCATAGATAGGCTCCTGTCACCGATGCTGTGTGGTTCTTTTATCTCTGCGAGTGTTCCCTGGGCAGTTACTTCTCAACCATGCCTTCCTGAACCAGGGCAGATTTCGATGATATGATCAGCTGCCTGCATGACATCGGGATCATGCTCAATAACGATCACAGTGTTTCCGAAATTTCGCAGCTTCTTTAGATTTGCCACTCTTGCACCGCAGATAATGAGGTTCGACACCTTTAATCGTCCCAACTGCATTTCTTCTCTGACAACGCTTCTATCGCTGTACTGATATTTCCTACAGCTGCGTTAAGGAAGCCCTGCTGTGGCTAGTGGGTTCTATTTTAAAAAGAATACAAAGGCCTCTACCAGCCGAAACCTGAACTGAGCATCGTGGATGTCTCAAAAATGCTGTTCATTGCCGTTTATGGCCAAGGGGATCCCTATACTGCCAACACTCTCTACGGGCTCTCATACACCATCAAAATGAGCCCGAAAAGTGGACTCGGCCTCGTCTTTCATAAAGTTCGACGAAGAAAAACTAATCCCTCCGCTCCAAAGAAAAAAGCGGGCCGAGTGCCCGCTTTTTCAAGATGCTTTTCTTAAGGCCAAACGCTTCCGCAGCTCGTGTCCCTCCAGGGTTTCCTTTGCCAGGAGCTCTGCTGCCAGCTCCCGAAGAAGGTCTTTGAAGCCGGCAAGCTCTGCTGCAACTTCCTTCTCTTCTTGGGCGAGGAGCTTGCTTACAGTTCTGTGGAGATCGCTTTTGGGCACATCCTTGAGGCTGACGATGCCCAAAGGCGAAAAACCTGCTTGGATCATCTTCTTCGCCAGTTCCACAGCCCGTTTGTAGTCTCCGGCAGCACCTGTGCTGCCCTCACCCAGCATCAACTTTTCTGCCACAGCTCCTGCAAGGCAGATCCGGATCTGCCCCTTGAGTTCCCGGGCAGTGTACAGATAACGATCTGGGGGCGGCGTTTGCCTGGTATAACCCAAAGCCTCGCCTCTGGAGACGATGGTGACTACAGCTACAGAGCCTTCCTCTGCGAGCTCCGCTGCAATGGCGTGGCCTAGTTCGTGATAGGCGATCCGCTGCCTCTCATCTTTTGAAGGCCTGCGGGGCAGCTTCTCGCCCATGATCACCTTGTCCACGGCCTCGAGGAAATCTTCCATCTCGATTTTATCTTTCCCTGCCCGCAGAGCGCCGATGGCTGCTTCGTTAGTCAGGCTCTCAAGGTGCGCTCCGGAAAAACCGAAGGTGTCCCTGGCCAGCTTCTCGAGGTCCACGTTCTCTGCCAAAGGCTTGCCTTGGCAGTGAATTTTGAGGATGGACAGCCTCCCTTGACAATCGGGCAGTTCAACTTTGACGATTCTGTCAAAGCGGCCCGGCCGCAGGAGGGCAGAATCTAAGAGGTCCGCTCTGTTGGTGGCTCCCACCACCAAGATCCGCACGTCCTCTTTCGCCTTGATGCCGTCCATCTGCACCAGAAGCTCGTTTAGGGTTTGGTCGTATTCCAGATGGCTGGAATGCTGACCCCGCTTGCCTCCCAGGACCTCGATCTCGTCGATGAAGATCACTGCGTTCTTTTTGCCCTGGACTTTAGCTTCCTGCCGTGCCCGGCTGAAGAGCTCCCGCACCCTCTGTGCCCCTACGCCTGCATACATCTCCACAAACTCGCTGCCTGAAGCTGCAAGGAAGACTGCATCAGTGTAGCGGGCAGCAGCTTTTGCCAACAGTGTCTTGCCTGTGCCAGGAGGACCGCTGAGCAAGATCCCTTTAAGGGGCCTGATCCCGAGCTTCTCAGCACCTTCCTGCTTCACAATAAATTCCAACGCCTCTTTAAATTCGCGTTTGGCAACTTCCTGGCCGCCGATGTCTGAAAAGGCCAGCTGTTTGTCAGTGGCATCCCGCACCACATGGAACTTGGCAGATAGTCCTCTTCCTCCCACCATCACCATTAAAAAGATAAAGCTTCCCACTAAAAAGGCCCAGGGAAGGAGGTTTACCCCCTGCATGGCAAGGAAAAAAAGTCCTGCCAGGACAAGACCAACTGTAAATTCCCTTTTCACTGCACTCCCTCCTTGGCCAACACTTTCGGAAGGAGAGGAAGCTGGTCTTCTTCCCTGTAGGAGTTGGCATCCTCCCTAGGGATAATCTGGTACAGATAATCCCCGCCTTTTTTCAGGGAAACATAGATGGCGGTTGGCGAAACTGCTACGTCCATCTCTGCCCCTGCGCCAGCTGCTATTTTCGTCCAGTGGGGACGCATGGTTTCATATTCTCCCCGGCTGGCTGCTTGAGCCAAAGAAAGGCTCAGTTCATCAAAGAGCTGTTCTAATGCTTCATTTCTTTGATCAATTATGAATAAAGACGAATCAGGCCCTAAAAAATCAGCAGCAATTGTGCTGAGGGCTTCTGCTGTTGCCTTGAAGTTGTTTGGGGCTTCCAGTTCCACATAAAGGTCCTTTTCCTTGAATTCAACCGCCCTTACCCCCTCCAGCTGTTTCAGCTTGGCCACAGCCGGCCGGATGACGATGTGGGTACGGTAAAGGCGCTCTCCTCCCCAAAGGAGCAGGAGGAGACAGCAAGCCCAAAACAGCACCAAGGGCCACTTCAAACCATCAAACCATTCCCGCCAATTCAAAGTCCTTCCTCCTTCCAGGTCCGCTACAATTATAGCATAGCTGCCCCTGAAAGCAGAAAGACTCTTTCTGTTAAAGCTCACAAAAAAAGGCAAAAGCACCTAGAAAGGTGCTTCGCCTATAATTTGACCGCTACCTGAATTTTCTCTCCATCAAAACCAACAACCATGTCCTTCACCAAACTGCCGTCAATAAAATTTATCACTGTTTCACGCGCCCGCTCGATCAAGTCCCTCTCAGCTAAGGTGGCAATGATTTCTTTATCCTCTGAAGTAACCGCTAGTGTCAAAAATAAGATACCTTTGCTTTCTGCTACTTCCATGCTTCCTCTCCTTTCGCTTAGGCGCCAAAAAACATCTCACCGTACTGCCGCTCCGCTTGCATACAATACTATAGATTCGGCAGATTACATGAAATTCCTTTTACAATAAAAAATTTAATAAAATATGGGAAAATTCCCACTTTGTTTGCATAAATTTGCACAGGTAAAAGTTGCTGTCCTAAAGATTTCCCTGCTGTGCAAACTACTGCAGGAGGTGTGCCTGCGTGCTGTTGTTAATTCTTCTCTCTTTTGTTCCTGGACTGATCTGGCTTTGGTATTTCTACAGACAAGATCCCAGGCCTGAACCTGTTTCCTTGATCGGCAAAACCTTTCTCTGGGGAGCTTTTTTTGTTCTGCCTACAGCTGCAGTTGAATCCCTGTACAGCCACTATTTTTCCCAGGCACCAAATCCCCTGGTCCTTTTTTTAATGATCACTTTAGGGGTTGGTTTGGTGGAAGAAGCTGCGAAATTCGGTGCAGTGTGGGCAGGAGCTCTGCACAGCCAGGCCTTTGACGAGCCTGTGGACGGCATCATCTACGCTGTAACTGCTGCTTTAGGTTTTGCAGCCCTGGAAAACCTGCTTTACGGCCTCCGCTTTGGGGTTGGTGTGGTTCCTGCCAGAGCTTTGATTACCCTCCTTGCCCATGCAAGTTTCTCCGGCATTTGGGGGGCATCTTTAACGAGGGGCCGCTTTGGCAGAACAAGCTGGGGAGCCCTTGGGATTGCTGCTTTTCTCCACGGCGCATACAACTTCATCCTTGCCCGGGGGCTGCCGCAATTTTGGGCTGTGTTTCTCCTGTTGGCCAGCTACCTCTACCTGCGGCAGCTGATCAGAAAGGCCACAGAACGCGGCAAGATAAAATGAGCCTCGTGCATAAAAAATGCCGCAGCCCTGTGCCCTCCAAAAAGTTCTGCCTGAACTGGTAGGCTGCAAGTTCAGGCAGACAAAGTGTAGCCCTTAAAGGGCTGAACGTTACCGAATTCCTCCAGCAAATACCCCGTAGCGAGAGCCTGGATTCCAAAGCAGAAACTCATCCACATCAAGCTCCCGCAGGGCTTTGATTTGGTCCTGGAGCTCTCCTACCCCGTAAGCTGGCGGTCCCAAAGTGAAAGCCTGCAGCCACGGCCTGAGCCGGGATTTGGTCAGGCGCTTTTGGTGATCACCGATGCTCTCTTTGATGGTTTGGTAGGGATTTGCATTGGGATTTGCCAGGCCATAGGTGCCTGGTGCGTAGTGGGAAGGGTATGCCATGGGAGAGAGGTAGTCTACAGTGCCGTCCAGCTCTTCCAGGTATTGGCCGATTCCCAGATCATCCTGAGCTGAACCTGCCAGACCGAAAGTGTCTGCAGAAACAATTGCCGCAGGGTTTACACTGTGAATTTCCTCTGTTGCGTAGCAGAGGAAAGCGCTGATTTGTTTGGTCACAGGTCTTCCCTCGGGATAGACCAAATTAGAGAGCTTCCCATCTGACGGAAAGCGCACGTAATCGTATTGGACCTCATCAAAACCGATCCTGATCGCTTCTTTGCCGAGCTCTGTCAGGTACTGCCAGACTTCCTGGGAATAAGGGCTCACCCAGCTCTCTCCCTTCCGGTCCCGCCAGATCCCGCCTGATTTCGCCTGAAAGGCAAGATCTGGCCTTTTCCTTGCCAGGTGGGAATCCTTAAAAGCTACAATCCTTGCGATGGTGTAAATCCCTTCCTTTTTGAGGTCTGCAAGGAGTTTGGGCAGTTCTGCAATTCTTCTGCTTTGAGCGCCGATTTTCCGGGCAAAGTCCACCTCAGTTTGAAAGCTGCAGACTCCAGTATCGTCTTTCAGATCGATCACCATGGCATTGAGGTTGTTGTTTTTCACAAACCTCACAAGCTCTGGAAAGCGGCTTGAGCCTGCAGTCCAGCTGGTGATATAGATCCCCCGGACGGCTACGGGTGCCTTGCGGAGAGCCTGGTTTTTCTCCTCAACAGGCTGTTGGGTTTCTACAGCCTGTGCCTCCTCTTCCTGCGGTGGCGGCGCTTCCTCTGCAGCTACGACAGGCTCGGGGCTGGGTGCACTTGCCACCTCAACAGGCTCAGACCAAAACACAGGCCAGGCAAGCCCCATTAAAGATACCAAGACTACAACGGTTTTGAGGAAAAAGGCGCAGAACGACTTCATTTGCTGATTACTCCCCTCGCTGTTTCCTCCCTGCAAGGCAGACCCATTCCCCATCAAAAGCTGCTTCCTGAATCATGATGCCGGCTTCCCTGAACACCTCTTTCACTTCTTGCTCCCGTCTGCTTGCGATCCCGCCTGCAATCAGCTTGCCGTCTGGTTCAAGGTAGTCTGCAAGCTTATTTCCTAAAGCCAAAAACAGATCCGCCGTCAGGTTCGCCACCACAAGCTGAGCAGGCCGCTTCGGGGGTGGTGCGGTGAGGAGATCCAGCTCGACGATCTCAAGCTCCACCCTGTTGAGCTCTGCGTTGGCTTTGGCTGCGGCAACAGCTACAGGATCTGCCTCGAAGGCTGCAACTTTTGCCCCGAGCTTTGCAAGGGCGATGGCGAGGATCCCAGAGCCTGTGCCCAAATCGTAGGCAGTTGTGCCGGGCGCTGTATCCTCCAACAGCTGCAGGCAGAGCTGGGTTGTGGGATGGTAGCCTGTGCCGAAAGCCTGACCTGGATCCAAGGCGATGGAGATCCTGCCAGGCTCTTCTTTCATTTTCCAGGAAGGACAGATGAGGAAACGCTTCCCCACAGGAAGGGGATTATAATATTTCTTCCATTCTGTAGCCCAGTTCTCCTCCAAAACCAGCTCCTTTTCCAGCAATTCACTGCCCGGATCCAGCCCTGCTTCCCGAACTTTGGCAATTTTTGCCTGCAGTTCCCGTTCCAGTTCAGCGCTGAGGGGAGCAGGGAAGTACGCTGCAATCACTGGTTCGGATTCTGTGCCTTCCAGGAGAATGCCGCCTGTGTACTCTAAAAAAATGGCCTCGAGGGCAGGCAGCGCCTCAGGCCTTGTTTTGAGGGACACTTTAATCCAGTTCAATTTGAAAACTCCTTTTATCTGCCAAAAGCTTCCTTGATCCTCCCAAAGAAGCCCTTGCTCGTGTCTTCAAAGGTTTCCTCCAATTCCTGCAAAAGCTCTTTCTGTTTGTTTGTGAGCTTTTTCGGGATTTCAACTCTTACAGTTACAAATTGGTCGCCCCGACCTTGCCCGTGAAGGTGAGGCACACCGCTTCCCCTCACCCGGAAAGTGGTTCCAGGTTGAGTGCCAGGGGGGATTGTCAGTTTCACCCGCCCGTCGATGGTGGGAACCTCAAGCTCTGTGCCTAAACTGGCCTGCACAATGTTGAGGGGAACCTCAAGCAGAATGTCGTCGTTGCGCCTTTTGAAAAAGCGGTGGGGTCTGACGTAAATCTGGACGTAGAGATCTCCTGGGCTGCCGCCGCGGCTGCCCGCTTCCCCGCCGCCAGGTATCCTGACCTGAAAACCTTGATCCACGCCAGCTGGGATCTCCACTTCCAGCTCCCTTGTCTTCTGCACCCTGCCCCTGCCCTGACACTGGCTGCAGGGCTCTTTGACGATCTTGCCTTCTCCAGAGCAGCGGGGACAGGTGACAACGTTCACCATCCTGCCGAAAGGAGTGTTCCTGGCGCTTTGGATTTGGCCTGTGCCGTTGCACTGGGGACAGGTTTCAATAGGCGTGCCAGGCTCTGCCTGATTGCCGTGGCAGTGGGGACAAATCTCCCTGCGGGTGACGCTGATCCGCTTTTTGGTGCCGAAGCAGGCTTCTTCAAAGTCCAGCTCCAGGTTATACCTCAGATCTGCCCCCCGGACAGGGCCCCTTCTCTGCCTGCGGGTGCTGCCGCCGAAGAACATGTCGAAGAGGCTGTCGAAATCATCGAAGCCGAAACCGCCGAAGCCTTCTGCGCCGCCAAAGCCGCCGTTTTCAAAAGCTGCATGGCCAAGCTGGTCATATTGGGCGCGCTTTTGGGGATCAGAGAGCACAGAGTAGGCTTCGTTAATTTGCTTAAACTGCTCTTCTGCATCTGGGGACTTGTTTACATCTGGATGATATTTCCTAGCCAGTTGGCGGTAAGCTTTCTTTATTTCCTGTTCTGTGGCATCTCGGCTGACACCCAAAATCTCGTAGTAGTCTCGTTTGCTCAATCCTCCATCATCCTTTTAACGAAAGGAGGCCAGGAAACCCTGGCCCTCCAGGAGATTATTCTTTTTTGTCTTTTTCGTCATCGTCTACGTATTGGTAGTCTGCGTCCACAACTTTCTCATCGCCTTGAGCTTCTTCTGTCTTTTCGCCATCTGGCTGGGCTTGATTCTGCTGGTAGATTTTCGTTGTCAAACCGTGAAGCGCCTCTGTCAGCGCCTGGCTCTTGGCCTTGATCTCCTCGATGTTAGAGCCGGCAAGTGCCTTCCGCGCCTCTTCCACAGCAGCTTTAACCTTGTCAAGATCCGCCTTGTCTGCTTTGCCCTCAAAATCCTTGATGGTCTTTTCTGCGCTGTAGACGATGCTGTCTGCGTTGTTCCGAACCTCTACCTCTTCTTTTCGCCTTGCGTCTTCTTCAGCATGTGCTTCAGCCTCTTCCATCATTCTCTTGATCTCTTCATCAGACAAGCCGCTGCTCTTGGTAATGGTGATGGCCTGCTCTTTGCCAGTTCCCAGGTCTTTGGCTGAAACGTTGAGAATACCGTTGGAATCTATGTCGAAGGACACTTCGATCTGCGGCACTCCCCTGGGAGCTGGCGGGATGCCGGTGAGCTGGAAGGAGCCCAAAAGCACGTTGTCTGCTGCCATGGGCCGCTCTCCCTGGTATACTTTGATGTCCACTGCTGTCTGCCCGTCAGCTGCTGTGGTGAAGGTCTGCTTCTGGGTAGTGGGGATGGTGGTGTTACGCTCAATAAGCTTGGTGAAGACCCCGCCTAAGGTTTCGATTCCGAGAGACAGGGGAGTTACATCCAGCAGGACAACGTCTTTGGTTTCACCTGTCAGCACCCCTGCCTGGATGGCAGCGCCCAAGGCCACGCATTCGTCAGGGTTGATGCCCTTATAGGGCTCTTTGCCGATGAATTTCCGCACTGCTTCCTGCACTGCCGGGATTCTGGTGGAGCCGCCCACAAGCAGCACCTTATCCACTTGAGAAGGCTCCAGTTCCGCATCCTTCAGGGCTCTGCGCAGTGGTTCCATGGTCTTTTCAACGAGATCAGCTGTCAGCTCTTCGAATTTGGCACGGGTGATGGTCATGTCAAGGTGCTTGGGACCTTTTGCGTCTGCTGTGATGAAAGGAAGATTGATATCAGTGCTCATGAGCCCGGACAGCTCGATTTTGGCCTTTTCAGCTGCCTCCTTAAGCCGCTGCATGGCCTGGCGGTCGCCGCTGAGGTCTATTCCGGTGTCCTTTTTGAATTCACTGACCAAGTATTCTACGATCTTGTTGTCGAAATCGTCTCCGCCGAGATTGTTGTTGCCGCTGGTGGCCTTAACCTCGAAAACGCCGTCTCCCAGCTCTAAGATGGAGACGTCAAAGGTGCCGCCGCCGAGGTCGAAGACGAGAATAATCTGGTTTTCCTCTTTGTCCAGGCCGTAAGCAAGGGAGGCTGCTGTGGGCTCGTTGATGATCCGCAGCACCTCTAGGCCTGCAATTTTCCCTGCGTCCTTGGTGGCCTGCCGCTGGCTGTCTGTAAAGTAAGCAGGAACCGTGATTACAGCTTTATCCACCTTTTCCCCTAAATACGCTTCGGCATCTGCCTTCAATTTCTGCAGGATCATGGCAGAGATCTCTTGAGGGGTATACTCTTTATCACCAATTTTAGCCTTGTAATTGGTGCCCATTTTCCTTTTAATAGAAAGCACTGTCCGGTCGGCGTTGGTCACAGCCTGCCGCTTGGCAACCTGCCCCACCAGGCGCTCCCCGTCTTTTGTGAAAGCAACCACAGATGGTGTTGTTCTTCCGCCTTCAGCATTGGGGATAATTGTTGGCTCGCCGCCTTCAATTACTGCCACACAAGAGTTTGTGGTTCCCAAATCAATGCCAATGACTTTACTCATTCTCTACCTCATCCTTTCCAGTCTTTTTTGCTTTAGCTACTTTCACTTTGCTATAGCGTAATACTCGATTGCCTATTAAGTAACCGCGCAGGAACTCCTCGAGAACAGTTCCTTCTGGCGCGTCTTCGGTTTCCTCTGCTGCCACTGCCTCGTGCAGGAGAGGATCGAACTTCTGCCCTAAAGCCTCGATGGGCCTAATCTCTTCCTGGGCTAAAACATCCAATAATTGCCGGTGGATCATCTCCACCCCGGTTAGAAAATCTCCTTCTTCTGAACCTTTAGCTGCCGCAAGGGCCCGCTGGAGGTTATCCAGGACAGGCAGAATCAGCACGGCAAAAGATTCGATGGCCATGCTTCTGCTCTCTGCCAGCTGCTGTCTGGAGCGCTTGCGGAAGTTATCGAAATCAGCCCGCAGGCGCAAAAGCCTCTCCTCTAGCTCTTCGTTTTCCTTTTTGAGCTTCGCTACCTCATCTTGTTCGGCAGGAGCCTCAACTGTTGGTTCTTCCTGCTGCATAGCCTCTTCACAACAGGTCTCCTTCTCCTGGTCTGTCATTTCCTCACCCCTGTATTTGATTTGTTGTGTAACTGCGCATGTTCTTTTCCAAATTCGCTGCCAGAAATTCCACCAGCGAAATCACCCGCTCGTACTCCATCCTGGTCGGACCGATGACGCCAATTGTGCCCATAAAGCTCGAGTCAATGTAGTAGGTGCTGGTCACGATGCTGCACTGGGACATCACTGGCAGATGGATTTCCGGCCCGATCACCACTTTCACCTTGCCGGGACGGGAAATTTTCTGCAGAATTGTGGACACTACCTCCCGCCTCTGCAGGAGCTCCAGGATGGGTCTGGCCCGCTCAAGGTCGCAAAATTCCGGCTGTTTGAGAAAACCCATGGTCCCTTCCATCAGCACCTGCTCGCCTGAGGAAGCGAGATTTGTGAAAATCAGCTCGCAGATGGCTGCCTTTAAGGATTTGTTCCCTTTAAGGGGCAGGTCATCTACAAGGGTGCTGTGAAAATCTGCCAGCTTCACGCCGTTGAGCCTTTCGTTCAGCCAGGCAGCTATTTTGTTGAGATCTTCCTGGGTCAGGTTCTCTTCTAGACGAAAGACCTCATGATCCACAAAGCCTGGTTCTGTCACCAGAATTGCCATCACATACCCCGGTCCCAGGGAAACGAACTGAATCTGCCTGAAAGTTGCGTTCCTCCTTTTGGGAACAAGGATTACAGCTGTGTACTGTGTAAGCTCAGACAAAAGCCTTGCAGCCTGTGCCAGAAGCTTTTCAAGTTTGCGGTTTCTTCGAAACAGGTTATTGACTGCAGCCCGCTCCACAAGCCCCACAGGCTCTGGCTCAATGAGCACATCCACGTAGAAGCGATAGCCTTTCTCTGATGGAATGCGGCCTGCTGAAGTGTGAGGCTGCTTCAAATAACCGCTGTCTTCGAGATCCGCCATTTCATTGCGGATCGTGGCAGGACTGACACCTAAATTATACTTTCGAGCTATGGTCCGAGAGCCCACAGGTTCAGCTGTGGAGATGTAGTCATCAGTCACAGCTCGCAAGATACGTTTTTTCCTCTCATCAAGCCCCACCAGTCCCACCTCCATTTCTTTTAGCACTCGAAGGAAGAGAGTGCTAATCCCTCATTAATAAAATAACACCCCTCTCCAGCAATGTCAAGCACGGATAAAAAAAGAGGTGGGAAAAATTAACCCTCCAAAAAACGCAAAAAAACCTGGTTAGCTAGAAGCAGTCCCTGCTTGCTCAGCCGCAGTGGATCAGTGAACACGAGCCCCTTTTCCGCTAAAAACCCGATTTCTTCGTCCCATTTTTCCGACCAGCCGTAGCGGGCACGAAAAGCAGTTTCATCGACACCCCGGATGAGGCGCAGTCCCAAGATCAGCGCTTCCGCCCTTTTGTCCTCAAGGCTCAGCCCTTCGCCTCCTTCTGTGGCTGCCCACTTCCCCCAGGCAAAGGGTAATGCCCAGCTGTAGGCGAGGGGCCTGGATTCCTTTTTAACTTTCTCGAGGTATAAGCTGGTGGGCCAGCTGTTCCAGACCCTAAAACCTGAAAGATGAGAATGGGCTGCTGCACCCAACCCGAGATAATCTCCACCGGTCCAATAAAGGAGGTTGTGCCTGCTTTCTTTTCCTGGCAAAGCCCAATTGGAAAGCTCGTAGTGGAGGTAGCCATCTGCTTCCAGGAGCTCGCAGGCGAGTTCATATTCTGCTGCCACTTCCTCATCAGGCGGAAATGCTCCTTGGGGCAAGGCTTCCCAGCGACTGCCTTCTTCAACTGTCAGAGCATAAAGGGAGATGTGTTCAGGCCGCAAGGCCAGCACATCAGCAAGGGTATTTTCCCAATCTGCCAGGGTCTGCCCCGGCAGGCCGTAGATGAGGTCCAGGCTTACGTTCTCGAAGCCAGCCCTTCTTGCAGCGTTCCAGGTTTCAAGGAAGTCCTCGAAGCTGTGAAGCCTCCCGCAAGCCTCAAGGAGATTGTTGTGAGTGCTCTGCAAGCCCAAGGAAAGGCGGTTTGCTCCAGCTTCCCTAAGTGCTGCAAGCTCTTCCCCTGTGACAGTTGCAGGATTTGCCTCCACCGTGACCTCGTGATGGTCCCCAATCCCAAACCGCTGTTTCAGCACCTTGAGAAAGGGAACCAGATGCAGCTTCAACAGGCTCGGCGTGCCGCCGCCTAGATATAAAGTGGTTGGCTTTAAGGGAAGCTGCCAGAGCTCAGCCTCTTTCCGGACAGCAGCAAGGTATTCTGCAAAGAGGGCTTCTCTTTCGTCCTCAGGAAGGCTGCCTACAGCCTGAGATCGAAAGCTGCAGTAGTGGCAGCGCTGTTGGCAAAAGGGAAAGTGGGTGTAAATGCCTGCACTACTCATCGATGCTGAGGATGGCCATAAACGCCTCTTGGGGCACCTCTACACTGCCCAGCTGCTTCATCCTCCGCTTCCCTTCCTTTTGCTTCTCCAGCAGCTTGCGTTTGCGGGTTACGTCGCCGCCGTAGCATTTGGCGAGGACGTCTTTTCGCAGGGCTCGCACTGTTTCCCTGGCCACTATCTTGCTGCCGATGGCAGCCTGGATGGGCACTTCAAAGAGCTGCCTTGGGATCACTTTCCGCAGCCGCTCTGCCAAGAGCCTGCCCCGGGAGGCTGCCTTCTCCCTGTGCACGATACAAGAGAGGGCATCTACTGACTTGCCGTTGATGAGGATATCCATTTTTACCAAATCAGAGGCGCGGTGGCCAATATATTCGTAGTCCAGGGAAGCGTAGCCCCGGCTTCTGGATTTGAGTTTGTCGAAGAAATCCAGCAGGATCTCCGAGAGGGGCAGGTTGTAGTGCAGAAGTACTCTGCCGCCGGCAAAGTATTCCATGGTCCTGTATTCCCCGCGCCTGTCCTGGCACAGTTCCATGATGGGGCCTACATAGTCCTGGGGCACCAGGATGGTTGCGTGGACGAATGGTTCCGATATCTCCTCAATCTCGTGGGGCTGAGGCATCTCAGAGGGATTGTGGATTGTAAATTCCTTGCCGTCCGCGCGCTTTACATTGTATACCACGCTGGGGGCAGTGGTGATTAAATTCAGGTTGTACTCCCGCTCAAGCCGCTCTTGGATGATCTCCATGTGGAGAAGCCCTAAAAAGCCGCAGCGGAAGCCAAAGCCCAATGCCCCTGATGTTTCCGGCTCAAAGACCAAAGAAGCATCGTTGAGCTGCAGCTTCTCTAGAGCATCCCTGAGGTCTGAAAAATCATCGTTTTCCACCGGATACAAGCCGCAGTATACCATGGGCACTGCAGGCCGATAGCCTGGCAGGGGTTCGGTTGCGCTGTTTGTGGTAGAGGTGATAGTGTCTCCCACCCTGCATTCCCTGACATCTTTGATTCCTGTGATCACATAGCCCACTTCTCCTGTGTCCAGCATGGAAACAGGCTCCATGGCAGGCTTGAAAACGCCCAAAGAGGCCACTTCAGCTTCCTTGTCGCTTGCCATAAAACGAATGGGCATTCCTTCAGTTATCTGCCCTTCTGTCACCCGCACGTAGGCGATGACGCCTTGGTAGGGATCGTAGTGGGAGTCAAAGATCAAGGCCCGCAGCGGCGCACCCTCTTCTCTTTTCGGCTGTGGAATCCGCTCCACAATGGCCCGCAGAACCTCTTCAGCGCCCTCGCCTGTTTTGGCGCTGGTGAGAATAACCTCATCAGGGTCCAGTCCGAGCTCTGCAAGCTCCTCTTTGACCCGTTCCGGTTCTGCGCTGGGCAGATCGATCTTGTTGATCACCGGAATGATTTCCAAGTTGTGATCCAATGCCAAGTATAGGTTGGCCAGGGTCTGCGCTTCGATCCCTTGGGAAGCGTCAACTACAAGCAAAGCCCCCTCACAGGCAGCCAGGCTTCGGGAAACCTCATAGTTGAAGTCTACGTGCCCTGGGGTATCGATGAGGTTTAGCTGGTAGTCTTGCCCTTCGTGCTGGTAGATCATCCGCACTGCTTTGGCCTTGATGGTGATTCCCCGCTCCCGCTCCAGATCCATCTGATCCAGAAGCTGGCTGGTCATCTCCCGCTTGGTTACTGTACCTGTAATTTCCAGCAAGCGGTCTGCCAGAGTGCTTTTTCCGTGGTCGATGTGAGCTATGATGCAAAAATTTCTAATCTGCTTCACGTTTTATCACCAAACAACATTATAACACGCTCTTATTGAGTTAGCAATTATAACAAAAACAGTCTTTTTGTTATTTGTTGATGGATCTGGTTGCCTCAGTTTTTAGCCTGGGCCAATAATGCAGTGCGAGCTCTCTCCTTCCCGAAGTATGCAGATGCGAAGTTGGTGATAAGCTCAGAAAAAACGAAGGCAAGCCATACTCCTGTCATCTCCAAAAAACTGCTTAAGGCGACAACTAGCGGAATAATGAGCACAAAGCCCCTCAGGATAGAAACAATGAAAGCTGCTTGCGGCTTTTCTGTTGCGCTTAAAAACATAGCTGTCACCATGTTCAAACCTATAAAGAAAAAACCGAAAAAGTAAATCAAAAGCCCCTCCTTTGCCAGCTGGGCAATTTTGAAATGGCTCTCGCTGTTGAAGAGGGAAATTATTCCATCTGCAGAAAAGATGGTTCCAAGGTAGATGACGACTGCCAAAAGGAGCGCTGTGAAAAGAGCATATTTATATATTTTTCTCAACATGGGACGATTTTGAAGTCCGTAGTATTTGCTGAAAAGGGGCTGTGCGCCTTGTGCAAGGCCACTGAAGACCGCTGCCACCACGAGGGCTAAGTTTGCAACAATGCCGTATGCTGCAACTCCAAAATTGCCTTCAAGGCCTAAAATCACGAGATTGTAAGTGATGAGCACTACAGCAGAGGAAACTTCTATAATAAACGAAGATATGCCCAGGCTAAACAAATCAGGCAGAGCATGCCAAACTATTTTTTTCCGCAGAAAGGCAAACTGGTTTTTATTTACAAAGTGCATGGAGAGAATGGCCAGGCTGATAATCGGGGCTAGACCTGTGGCAAAAGCAGCACCGAACATCCCCATTCCAAGGGGGAACATAAAGACATAGTCCAGGATGATATTGGAGAAGCTTCCTGCCAACATTGCGATCATGGACAGCTTGGGGTTCTGGTCGTTGCGAACAAAGGCGAGAACCACATTGTTGGTGATGAAGAAAGGCGCAAAGCAAAGTATTACCATAAGATATGTTTTGGTAAGAGGCAGGGTTGATGCATCTGCACCCAAAATCAGCGCTAGATTTCCTGAGCCAAGCAAGCCGATTGCAGTAAAGATAAAACCAGCAATAATACCTGCTTTAATTGAGGTAGCGAACACAGACTCCGCTTTCTGCTCCTCGCGCTGCGACTTTAAGATGCCAAATCTGCTCGCACCTCCGATGCCCATCATCAGGCCAACACCCTGAATGATGCTGTAGATGGAAATCGACAGATTCAAGGCTGCAAGCCCTGTAGCACCTAAAGCCTTTGCCACAAAAAAGGTGTCTGCTAAAATGTAGCAGGAAATACCGAGCATGCCGAGGATATTTAGACTGACGTACTTTGCAAAATCTTGAAGACAGAATCTTCCACTAAAGCGCCTCCCTGTCAAAATAAAAAGGTGTCCTAGGAGCATCCCTTCTAGGAGCTGGCGGAATGCTTCAGAACACCTCACATCCTCCACCCGGTGGCGAAGGCAGGCTGAAGGTCTAAATTTGTCAGATGTATAATAGCACAGAAGTCCTTGGAAATCAATTTCTATCCCTGAATCTACCCTCCGCAATAATGATTCGAACGCAATGTCTTTCTGTAATGAATTTTCTGACTATAGAAAAAGATCGCGANNAGAAAAAGATCGCGAGCCCTTGACAAAGAAAGATTTGCTCGCTATAATTTAGACGTAACTTGCTTGTGGGGCTGTAGCTCAGCTGGGAGAGCGCTTGAATGGCATTCAAGAGGTCGTCGGTTCGATCCCGATCAGCTCCACCAAAGTGAACACGAAAACCACGGGAATCAACGTCCCCGTGGTTTTTTTATGTCATCCGTTGTGTAGTGACACAACCGCGCTGCGGGTCAAGGGTTCAGAAAGCAGCTCAGCGAGAGGAAGTCCTTCTCTGGGAGTGGTACAGCAACCTAAGAGTCCCATGTCGAGGATTGTCCCGAACAGACTTGAAACTATAGTTAACCAAATGCACGTCCGAACCTTTTTAAGTTGCTAGTTGATGCAATTGCTTTCCTTATCGGACTGCGATATCATGCTTAAATATTCCTTTGCAGTGCAATTAAAGTTCTTCACCTCTTCAGCTATTTTCGAGAGTTCCATGCTTCTGCCTTGCTCTCTGCGCTCCTGCAAGTCTGACATTTCCTGCTCTACACTCGTGAACCTCACCACCCAAACTGTCGTTATGGGTGGAGCATCCATTGGCTTACATACGGTT
>LFRM01020015.1_pt2 | contig 40023 bp, 39 predicted proteins | sample 618341 | NCBI WGS metagenome assembly LFRM01 (sample SAMN03654438, study PRJNA283298) | anaerobic digester metagenome | isolation source: pool of bioreactors CSTR01a, CSTR02a, and CSTR03a thermophilic anaerobic... | place: Denmark: Kgs. Lyngby | collected 2014-05-21 | reverse complement strand
AGGCCCAGGGAGAATGCAAACGGGATATTCCAGTTAATCGGCGGCGAGTTCTCCTGCGGCTGCTCGCCGGCACGGGTCTGCTCGATCGCCGCCCTGAGGCTCTCCTCGGTGATCTCTTCCTTGGGGATTTTGACGATGCCGCCCACGACCACGGCCGGGACTTCGAGAAATGCGTATGCGTTCCATCGCTCCCATCCGTCCACGTTCTCGACATCGATCCATTCGATCGCGAGGGCACCGCCATAGGCGCCTTCCAGGTCCGCGATCAGCGGATCGGTGAGCTCGCAGTCCGGGCACCGGTCCATGTGGTAGTATTCGAGGGGGATCGTTGAGGTCGCGGCTGCAGGAATGCACAGAGTGCATGCGATGAGCAGAACGGCAAGTACGTGCACTGCTTTCACGATCATGAGCCCTCCGTCATTCGCAGAGGTGTGCAGAGCACATCCATCCCTCCGCAGGACATCATCCCTCAGTCCTTTCCTTTCGGGGCAGATCGTCTTTCCCAGATGTAGAGGATAGGAAAAGAAACGATACCAATAAGCACGATTGCCTGGAGGAGGGGGACAACGGGATACCCCAGTGCCAGGTAGCGCAGAACAACGATTGCGGCTGCTATGAGGTAGAAGACAACCGATCGTGCAAGGGTGACGCGGCGCTCCCCGGCATCGATGAAGACGATGCGCGTCAGAAGCAGGCCGAGGATGACAAGGACAGGGAGCCAGAATATCTGGTTGATGGAGTATGCAAGGGACGCGTAGATATAGATCAGGAAGATCGCGACGGCAAGGACGGCATCGACCGCCTTCTCAACGAGGGCTCTTCTCTGCTTCGTCTTCTCCTCTCTCTGTTCTCCCAACCGGAGGGCGTGATGGAGAATGCTTATGGGGTTGGGGTCGTGCAGATTTTCCTTCCGCCTGTACCACACCCTGACACAGAAATATATTGCAGTGAGGATCGCTGCCAGAGGAAATGCAGAAGCCGTGGATAACGGCAAGTAGCCACCCACGGTGGGAATAGCAATGATGAGAAACAATATCCAGTAGATTGCGAGTGAGCGCAAGAGTTCCTCTTTGACGATATGATTAATCCTCATGCGTACACCACCGACGCGCCAGCAGGAATTGCAAAGGTAAATTCATTATCATCTGTTATGCAATTTATCGAGTAATCTTGATACTCCAGGTACAGGCTCCCATCCGGTCTGTAGATCTCCAATTCCAGGGAGTGGTCCGGGGTAAACCAGTTTAAGTAAACATTCAGTAAGGACATCCCAGCTGGTACATTGAGCAGATGAGTATCAGTCTCCCCCTGTGTAATCGTAAAATACTCACGGGTTCCGTACCCGTCCGCCTGCGAGAGAAGTCCCGCGACTCCGTCATTTTCGTTTCCGATACCTGCAGCTGAAACCACCGGCACGATGAAGGCGACGACGGCAAGAAGTCCTATAACGCGGCTGATCTTCATCAGAATCCACCGATGAGACATCGGAAGACCTCCGTATAAAAATTCTGTCCAATTTCTTTACACGTTTTATATACGCAAGCAGTACGTCGATCTCGGCGCGTGAGAGATCACCCGAGCGTCTCCGGAATAGCACGCAGGATCACGGGCATTCCGCCGAGAATCGTCCATTCCGCACCTTTCTGAAGGACAAGCGCAATACGGGAAAGGTGTTGCGCGGAATATTAAACCCCACCTCAAGGGGTTTTCCGAAAAATGACCGTTGAAGCAAGAAATTACTCACGACGAAACCAGGACTTTTTCTCCGACAAAACCCAGACGTGTAAATAATTTGCATACGTTATCGGTTAATGTAAAGAGTACCGCCGGCTAACCCGCTCCTCTCCTCTTCATTGTTCTCTCCCGGGCAGGTCCCTGCCCGGCACCGTACCCCCCCGGCAGGTGATCCGGCATCATCCCGACCACCCTACACTCAGCGCGTGGCCACCCCGTTCATGGGTTCGGCGGTGAACATCGCGCTCCCGTCCATCGCCGCTGAGTTCGCTCCCGACGCAGTATCGCTCAGTTTCGTAGCCTCGTCCACTTCCTCGCGACCGCGATCTTCGTCGGCGTGCGGGATTGACCGGCGTCACTCCGAAACGCAGTAAACGTAGTAGACCCGGCGGTCGCCCTCCGTCACGANNTCCACCCCGTGCACCTCGTTCTCGAACCCGGGGAAGAGCGCGTTGAACTCCTCTGATGATCGTAGGTAATCGACGATCGCCCGCGTCTCCGGACCGCATCGCTCCCCCGGCATGATGACCGGGATACCGGGAGGATAGGGGACGACCATCACCGCGACCGTCCTCCCCTCGAGATCGCTTGCGGGCACCGGCGTCACCTCGCCTCGAACCAGGCGGCGGTAGGCCTCCGCAGGTGTCATCACCTGTTCCGGTAATCTCGAGTAAACGTTTCGGACCATCTCTGCGATCGACTTCTCGCGCAGATGTTCGTGCATCTCCTGGCAGAGGTCGCGGAGCCCCCGTTCTGCATACCGGGCGGGATACTGGCGCACGAGATCGGGGAAGACCTCTTCGAGGGGGCTGTTTCGGTCGTAGAGGGCCTTGAATCGGAAGAGTTCCGCAAGCAGCGTCCCGGACTTGCCCTTGGTGATCCCGAGCGTGAAGAGGATCAGGAACGAGTAATGTCCGGTCTTCTCGACGACGATCCCTCTCTTCCGGAGGTACTTCGTGACGATGCTCGCCGGGATCCCCTGTTCCTCCATGCTCCCGCCCGGTCTGATCCCCGGGGTGAGGATCGTCACCTTGATGGGATCGAGCATGGCGTATCCCTCCTCAATGCCGTCGAACCCATGCCAGGTATCGTGGGGATGTAACAGCCAGCAGCCTGCCTGGTCCCGGAGCATCCAGTCCTCCACTTCTCCGAGCGGCCGCTCCGCCTCCTGGTCCATGATGCAATCGGGCTGCCAGACGGTGAACCACCAGTAGTCCTCCTCGGTGAAGGGGCCTCGCCGGATCTCTTCGGCCACTGTCACCATCTTCTTTCGAAAGACGATCGCCTCCTCGATCGCCTCCTCGACGAGGAACCTCCCCGAGTGACCGGCCATCATCTTGGTGGCGACGTCGAGGGACGCTATGATGGTGTACTGAGGTGAGGTGGAGGTGAACATCATGAACGCCTCGTTGAACCGCGGGTGGTCGACCGGTCCCCGGCCCTGCCTGACGTGGAGCATCGAGCCCTGCGAGAAGGCGGCGAGGACTTTGTGGGTCGACTGGGTGGCAAAGACCGTCGGCCCGACCGTATCTGTGGTGTGCATCCCGTAGCGTCCCGCATACAGGGGATGGAACCGGGCGTAGCCGAACCACGCCTCGTCGTAGTGGAGGTATGGAACCACATTCCGCAACTGCTCCTCGATCCTCTCTGTGCTGTAGCAGATCCCGTCGTAGGTGGAGTTCGTGATCACGGCCATCTTGATCGTCTCTGCCGCAGGGTCGTCGATGAGCGGGGAGTTGCGGATCTTCTCTGCGATGACCTCGGGGTGGAACTCGCGGCTCTGAATGGGACCGATGATCCCATACTCGTTCCGGGTTGGTATGAGGTAGATGGGGATGGCACCGGTCATGATGATTGCGTGCATCACGGATTTGTGGCAGTTCCGGTCGACAAGGACAACGTCGCCGGGGGTAACGGTCGCAAGCCAGACGATCTTGTTCGCGGCCGATGTCCCTCCGGTGACAAAGTAGGTCCGATCGGCCCCGAAGACCTCCGCGGCCTTCCGTTCCGCCTCACCGACGACGCCGGAGTGCTCGAGGAGCGATCCAAGTTCCGGCACCGAGGCCGAGAGGTCGGCCCGCAGAGCGTTCTCGCCGAAGAAATTGTAGAATATCCGGCCTGCGGCGCTTTTGAGAAACGCGACGCCCCCCATATGCCCCGGGGTATGCCAGGAATACTTGTACTCCTCAACGTAGTCCATCAGCCCATGGAAAAATGGAGGAAGGATATCAATGAGGTAACTTGTCGCCGCCCGTTTGATGTGGCCGGCGATGAAGCTGGGGGTATCCTCAAGTTTCCAGATGTAGCCGTCAATCCGGGATATGACGCTCAAAGGAATGGCGGAGATCGCCAGTTTTTCGGTGTTTAAGAATATCGGAACCTTCGGATTGCGCTCCCTGATGAGGGTGATGACGTCGGCTGCGGTGAGCATGCCGTCCGCGGCCTCGGGGGTGAGTTCCCAGTCGATGACGATGCAGCTTGCATGCGGGTGCGACAGAAATGCGTGAACCCCGTCGCGAGCATTCAGAGCCTCGATTATGGAGAAACCTTCGTCCTTCAATTCTTTGATGATCTCGCGAGATGCACGGCCTTCAGCAGTATCTGAATGCAACTCATCGTCGATGATGAGAATAGGGAACTCCTCCAGGTAATCCATGCGGCCACACCCTTGGAATGATGATCTGGGGCGTCTTTTAGGTTCGGACGGGACCACTCCTCCATTTCCATGGCGGGATACAGACAGTCCACCTTATAGACCAATGTCTTCCATGTGGGTATTTTGTGCCTAAAGCGTATCGGTATCGCCTCTACCCGAAAGATCCAGATCTCTTGGGGGGAGCGGACGCCATTCTTCCCCGTCTCCGTGCCACGTCCCTCACCACAACCCGGTTATCATCGCTCCTGGCGCGAGGAACGCGGTCAGGAGGAGGAGGATGGGCTGGTGCAGGAAGTAGATGAGGAGCGAGTGCCGGCCGAGGAACGAGAGGGGATGCGCAAGCCTCGGTTCTCTCGTCGTGAGTACAAATCCGCGTCGTCCGTCCGGATAGTAGAGGTGCCCGAACGCCATCCCGGCGAGGACAAGGCCGAACCAGGGGAGGAGCGGGACGTAGTCGAGACTCGCGAACGACTCCGGATGGATGCCGAGCCAGAGGAGGGGCCACGGGCCCGGGATGGCGTTTGTGGCGTAGCCCGCAACCAGGCAGGCGATGCTTGCAAGGATGAGATTCGTCGCGCCAAAGCGCGCAAAGAGCGGCGCGATCAGGATGGCGACCCCGATGAAATGGAGAATGCCAAAGACGATATAGACATTCGGCAGGAAGAACCAGGTAACAGCAGTTATGACGAGCCCGTAGCCGAATATCGTAAGGCCGCGCCGGACGTATTTGAGCGTGAGGTCCCGCCCGGCAAGCCGCTCCGAAGCCCGGGCATAACTGATGGTGAAGGAGAGCCCGACGAGGAAGATGAATGTCGATGCGGTCAGGTAGGCGAGCATCCGAAGGAAGCCGCTCGAGACGTTGAGCGGCAGGACTCCGAAGAAGTTGAGGTCGAAAGCGGCATGGAAGATGATCATCGTCACGACGGCGATACCCCGGACGATATCGATCTCCCAGTAGCGCTCTCCCGGCATAGTCTTCGCCGTCAGAAGAATCTTCGCCTGATCGGGGCCCCGCAGTCAGGGCAGGTCTTCATATCGGCGATCTCCTTCTCTTGCTCCTCGGTAGGTTCGTTATAGATCCGGGTGAATCCGCACTCCCGGCTGCACTCGAGAACGATGAACGGACTACAGATCCGGCCCATGACCCTTCACCCCGTCTACCTGATGCAGGTATATCATCTCTGTACACTCATAGCGGCAATCTGATAAGCATTTACCCGGGGTCGGGAAGGGAGTATTATTTCACGTCACCGCATAGCAAGTATGGAAACGGGCCTATGAACAACCGAGACGAACATATCATAGAGGCTGCCGGAAGGTGCCGGGTCGTGATTCAGAACGGTCGTGTGGTCGAGGTCGGGACGCCCCTGATCGAGGACTGCCCACTGGCGCGACGGTTTGCCTGCCCGGTCGAGGAGATGACGCCTGAGGCGATCCGAAGAAACATCGAAGGGAGAATCCGGTCGTTTGGGATGTGCACTCCGGATCGGGAGGTTCTTGCCGGTCCGGACTTCGTCATCTTCGGGGCATCGGAACTCTTGAGCAGCGCTGTCCGCCGGGGAGACCTCGACGCTGTGGTGATCGTATCCGACGGGGCAGGGACGCTTGTCGCGGCGAATCCCGCCCTCATCCAGGGGATCGGCGGCCGGATGTCGGGCCTCGTAAAGACTTCCCCTATCCCTGAGGTGATCGCACGAATTCGGGAGAACGGGGGCGTGGTCCTTGACCCGAAGACCGCCACGATCGACCAGGCCGCCGGCGTTGCCCTTGCGCGATCGCTCGGGCACCGGCGGATCGCCGTGACCACCGCCGTTGCCGCCGAGGCTGCGGTAATCCGGGAACACTTCCCCGAGACCGTCATCGTTGCCGTTCACACGACCGGGATCTCGCGAGAGGACGCGGCGCTGATGGCGAGATCTGCCGATCTCCTCACTGCCTGCGCGTCGCAGCACATCCGCGATGAGGCGGCGAAGGCCGCGCTCCTGCAGGCAGGGACATCAATCCCGGTCTTTGCGATGACCAAAGCGGGAAAGGCGATCATTCTCGGGAAAGTCGCGGAGACCGATCAGCCGGTCATCGTCCACGGAGCGCGCCTCCCGGTTCCGGGCTCTCAGTCTCCCTCGCCGCTCTGCTGATTACTGGTCTGATATGCCGATATGATCCGGGAGTTCGGAGAATTCTGAAAGGATGATATCGGCCTCAACGTCACTTGGCCGGCTTGCGCGCCAGTCGCCGTAGGCGGCAAACGCGGTCACCATCCCTAGATGCCTCCCGGGAGCGATGTCGCGAACCAGGCTATCGCCGACCATCATCGCCTGCGCAGGAGGGGTCTCGAGTTTCCGGAGGGCGTAGAGGAGCGAGTCCGGTTCCGGTTTCCGTCTCCCCGAGACCTCCGGTGTCACCACGACCTCGAAGTAATCGATGAGCCCGGTCTTTGTGAGCCGCTGGTGTGCATGGAGCAAATCTGCGTCGGTGACGACCGCGAGCCCAATCCCGGCGTCTCTGAGGAACTGGAGCGTCTCTTCGACACCTGGGTACGCCTCGACCAGGTCGAGTTTCACGTCTTCGTAGGTGCGGCAGCAGACCTCAAACGTCCTGGGTTCGTAGACCCCGAGACGCTCGAGGTAGTCACGTATGTTTTCATGATCTTCAAACCCATGGATTCCCCGGAGAAACTCTGAAAAGAGCATCTCCGCGTCTCCAACACCGAGATAATCGACCACGCACCGGCAGGCCTCACGCTTTGCTCCAACAAGGTCAAAGAGAGTGTTATCCATATCGCAGAGGATCGCCTCTACCGTTCTATGCCGAGTTTTTGGAGTTGTCTGCATATCTCCAGTTCCCTGGTGAATTCATGATATGTTTCGTCGTCAAAAAATCGCACCTTCAGCTCATCAAGATCGTTGCCCTTCCCGCCGTATTCCCCGAAGACGGCAAAACCGTTGCAACCCACGAATCCAAAGACGGCAGCAAGATTGAAGAGCAGCCGCCGGAATCCCTGGGCCGTACAGGTTGTTGTCTCTAACCTGTATGGGCGGTCAAAGTAGAAGTACTCAAGCCCTTCAGCCATGCAGAGATCCGCCATGTAGACGTCGGCTGTCAGAAGCACCGGGAGAGCATACCGTTCCTCTTCGAACTTCCGGAGCGCTTTGACAATATTGCGATCGTTCTCTTCCGTCAGGTGCGTATGAGGGCCTGGCGATGCGATCTCTGTCGCCCGGTCGCGGATGATGCGATACTCTTTCAGAGCTAGGTATGCCGCTTTTCGGGATCTCTTCATCCGCTTGTTCTCGAGTTCCTTGATATAGTCTCGCAAGCCCGGTGCATGCGCCACCATCTCCTCGATCTTTTTTGCCGGGTACTTACGGTTGATTGCGTATGCGATCTCGTCGCGGACGGTCTCAACGATCAGGTAGGAGGCATGATCGATCTCCGGGTTGTTTGTTGCAAAGCCATGGTAGAAGAGATTTGTATCCAGACCAAAGAAGACGGCTTTCTTGAGTTGCCCATACGATGTGAGCATTGCATCGAAGGCGGCCTGGTTTGCGTAGCGGGCGACCCCGCTTGCGAGCATGCATTCCAGGAAGTCTGCGTAGTTGGGAAGTTCGGCGGCAATCGGCTCGTACTCCGCGAGCCAGCCCTGGAAGGTCTCGCGTGATGCAAGGAGATCCAGGGAGTAGCCGATGCCTTCTGGGCGTGCAACGAGGATATCCCCCTCATAGAGCGGATATGTGACGTTGATCTCATCTAGGCTGTTTAAGAGGATCTGCAGCTCATCTTCCCTGATGACTGCATCATTCATGGCCTTACCCCCGCATCCTCCATGATATCCCGGATCTTCTGGATCTGATGAGGGATCATCATGTACGGTTTTGCAACGTTGTCTGTCGTCTTCATGGCAAGATAGTAAATGTGTCTTAGATCGAGTCCGGCGAGTGAGACCGCGATGAGTGCTCCTGCGACGATGACCTTCCTCCCGGAGGTGATATCGATCGCCACGTAAAACCCCTGCTGGATGAGGTCAGCGACGAGAGAGCGGATCGTCCGCCCGGCCTGCACAAAGTCTGCTTCAGGCAGAACCTCCACCCTGATTACCGGAGTGAAGCCATATCCCTCCGATATTATCCGGATGGCCTCGGCTACGGTCGATGTCTTCGATGCATAGGGTTCCTCGGTTACGATAGAGACCTGTTTGGGGCGCAACCCCTTCTCCCGCAGGACTGCATGATATGCGTTGACGAGAGCCCATGTTGAGCGTCCCAGAAGTGCTATGTAGGCATCGCCCTGGGCGGTGATCATGAAGAAATCACTGCTCAATGACTCACCCTGTCGCTATATAGGCTTTGTTGGAGGTTCGCTCCTCGAATTAGATCTCAGAGACGAGAACCCGAGCGATTTGCTTCCTTATTTTGGCGATAATTGGCTGCAGAGCGAGTATCCGAAGACTGTATCCGATCAGATGTCAGATTCTGGCAGTTTTTTGTTGCCAGAGTCTTGAAAAACCTCTTTAAAGCGAAAGAAACTGGAAAAATAACGCAAAATATTTGGCAACTCTTTTATGATCAACCCCCCACTGTGCTACAGAAGCGCGAGTATATCCCTGGAGAGATCTGTTTTATGAAGAAGAGAAAAACTCAATTGAGGGCACCTGCTGAAATCTGGGGATTGGCGGACCCCGACCAGCAGAGGAAGGGCCGCCAGGATGCTATCGATGACGGTGATCTCATTGAGATCACCCGAATGGGAAGAGATATAGGCATCATGTATCCCCTTGCAGTCTCGGCGCGGGCTGCAGAGATTATGGTGCCATTCCCAAACATCCCGCAGGAGACTGTTACGGAGAATTTGTGGGACATCCTACATGCGTTCAGGGATAAAGCCAGTACGACGACCGAGGAGGAGTTCGAGTTTCAGGCGAGCATCTACCTGAATGGTCTCGTTCCCACCCTCACGTTCAAGGCCACTGTCTCCCCGGGAGACGACGGCGAGCCGGTCATCACCATCATGCTGCCGGACGAGAACTGGGAGACGATTGGAGGCGGCTGTCGCCACCATGCCTACAGTGATCGGATGCTCACCGTTGATGACGTCGCCTCAACCCTGAACTTCACCCCCGGCCGAATCCGGGAGTTCATTCGGGAAGAGCGGATCCCGGCCGTCAAGTGTGGAGGATCCTGGCGGATCAGGCGTTCTGAACTCGAGCGGATTATGAACGAAGGTTTCTAACCGGCTGTTTTGTGATGGTTGCAGGCCGAACAGGCGGGTGTTAATACAGTGAACGGGAATACCTTCTCTACCTTTCAGGAGGAGGGATTCCACGCTGATACCGCTTGTCTGGATATACTGGGCGATCAGCCTCACTATTGCGACGTATGCGGCAGCCGTCGTCGTCAGGCGGTTCCCAGGGTATGGGTTTGCCACCCTGACCGGCCTGTATATCATTTATCTCGGCGCCTCGCAGATCATTGCAGCCCGAATCATCGAGTTCGATCTCGGCATCGTCACGCTGGTTGCGCCTGCTTCTGTCTTCATTTATCCGTTTATAGCACAGGCGATCGACATGATCAACGAGGTCTACGGGAGATCGATGACTCAGGTCGCCATCCTCATCGCACTGCTCTCGCAGATCCTCCTTGTCATCCTCATAGTCATGACAAACTCCCTTTCTCCGGCTCCGGCCTTCCAGTTCGAGGAGGCATGGCAGAGCATCTTCACGCAAGGGTTGTGGATCATCCTCGCGTCCTGGGTTGCGTTTCTGGTCAGTCAGACTCTCGATTCATATGTTTTCGACCGGCTGAAACGTGCATACCCTGATCGGATCGTTCTAAGGAGCGCTTTCTCCGATGTCGCCGACCTGACCCTCGACAGTATCATCTTCGTGAGCATTGCTTTCTTCACTGCCGGCATCCCGCTCCTCCCCCTGATCATTGGGCAGGTCGTCAGCAAGGGTCTCATTGGGCTCCTTGACACACCCTGGTTTGTCTGGTATAAACGCTATCTTGGCACCGGGTGATTCACAGCAATCAGGGAGTACGGGAGAAAAAATTTCCTGAAATAGGTTATAATTAAAACATTCTATATTGATTGGGCATGGAAAACAAACATTTTTAATTTTTGGGCGTATACTTCTCATAATGTGCACTAGGACCCCACGAGAAATTCTGAGCGGTGCTTTCGCCGATATCCGCGTTAAGATCTACGATTCGGCGACAGAACAGTTAGATCGTGCGGGTGGGTATGTGTCCTGGTTGGCTGGCAAACGTGTGTTTTTTGGGACGCCGTATACATCGGCATGTGCGATCTTTGGAACCACATGCCTTTTCCTCCTGCTGTCTGATGGAGGAGTGTCGGGTATTCCGGCGTTCTCAACGCTTGAGACCACATGTCCTCTTGTCTGCCTTCCCGGGCTGTTTGGGCCGAATGGGACTTCTTTTCTTGCCTATTGGACGAAGAAGTGGGCTGAAGGGAACAAAAGTGAACATGCCCCTGGTAAGGAGGATGCCTCACAGTTGAATCCTGAAGTATCTCAGGTAGATACGCCAGAAAAGGTATCTTCAGGGGGACATGCCTGGCTTGACGGTGATACGAAGGTCTTTGAGAAACTTGACCTGATCCCCGACGCCCTTCGGCAGTATGACGATCTTGTTTACGGGGAGGGGAGAGGTGCCACGCACCCCCCCGACGGACAGGGCAAGGCAGGAAGATCTCTTAACTTCCCATCCGGGTGCAATCCGGCTGATGACGTGCCCGGTAAGCCAGACGAGCCTCAGGAGCTTCCCGCAGTCGGCCTGAGCATCCCGCAATTTGGGTCCCGCGGTGATAAAGATCTCGCGATAACACCGGGACTCAATGATCGGAATGACGAATCAGTCCCGGATCTTGCTGAACGCAAAGCCCGTCTGTCTGAGGATGTTCTGCCTGATCTCTCTGAGGATTGGCTCGAAATATCAGAAGATATTCCTGATCTGCCTGACGATGCTCCAGGCTCTGGCGAACAAGAGGCAGTTACTACCCCCCTTCTTGATGAAGGCCGTTCGATAGAGTCGCTCATCGGTGATCTCGGTAGCGATGACGCCATGCTTCGTGAACGGGCTCAAGAGACCCTCGTGAAGCTGGGAGCCGATGCCGTGGCTCACCTTGTCCGGGCCCTCGCTCTTGTGGATGAGGAGAGACGGTGGTGCGTCGCCGAAACGCTCGCTTTGATTGGTGAAGATGCAATCCCGGCGCTGATCGCCGCCCTCGGTGAGACTGCGACGCAGACCAGGGCAGCTGCAACTCTCGTGCGTATCGGCAAGCCCGCTGTGCCCTCGCTCATTGCCGCGCTCGGCTCCGGTGACGACGAAGTGCAGTTCGGCGCCCACTATGCGCTCCGTGAGATTGGAGAAGTTGCGGTGCCCTCCCTCGTTGAGGCCCTAGGTGCACCTGATGGGGAGATCCGGAGATCTGCTGCAGAGATCCTGCGGGAACTCGGCTGGAGACCGCCTGATGAGATCGGGACGATCCGGCACCTCATCGCCAGCGAGGCATGGCCTGATGTGGCGGATTACGGTGAGGCCGCTATAGAACCTCTTATCAGCATCCTCCGGTCTCCGGATAGGGAGAGGTGGTGGCATGCGGCCAGGACTCTTGGTGAGATTGGAGAGGCCTCAGTTGGCCCCCTGATCGAACTGTTGCGCGATGCGGATCAGGAACTCCGATCGCTTGTGGTGATGGCGCTTGGGGAGATTGGCCTCCCTGCGGTCAACCCGCTCATCCGATTGCTTTCCGATCCCGACATCCGGGAAATGGCGGCCGCAGCCCTGATCAAGGTTGGGGAGCCGTCAGCTGAAGCGTGTGTCCGCGCTCTGGACGATGCGGATTCTGATGTCATCGAGGCACTTTGCGAAGTCCTCTATGCTCTTGGGGAGGCTGCGGTCCCGCCCCTGATTCAGGCGCTGACCTCCGACCGGTCACGTCGCCATGCTGCTGCCATTCTGGAGAGGATGGGCTGGGAACCCTGGGACAGTACCGAACGAGCATGGTATCTGATTGCCCGGGAAGAGTGGATGGAGCTTGCCCTGATGGGTGCGCCGGCTGTTGAGCCCCTTATCCGAACGCTCAACGGCAGCGACGATCGCGTTCGCTGTGAGGCTGCGGTAACGCTCGGGGAGATTGGCCTTCCTGAGGCGGTAGAACCGCTTGTCAATGCTCTCAGAGATGACGTTGTTGCCCCGGCCGCGGCAGACGCCCTCGTCGCTATCGGTCAACCTGCTGTAACTCCGGTCCTTGCGCTGCTTGACGGAGGATCTGATGCCGTCCGGGAGAATGCCGTCGAGATCCTCGGCAAGCTCAGAGCACCCGAGGCCGCTCCGGCCATCGTTGAACTGCTCAGGGACGGCGGTGATCGCCTCCACCGGAGGGCCGTTGACGCTCTGATCAACATCGGTGCCCCTGCTGTAACACCCCTCATACCTCTTCTAGGAGAGGCTGGCGACGGGCACGATGGTGCGGTGACTGCGCTCACCGGTATTGGTGAGGCTGCGGTGGAGCCGCTTACCGATCTGCTCACCGATGAGAACGCCATGACTCGCCTGGGCGCGGCTACGGTCTTAAACCGGTTGGGCTGGAGACCAGGAGGTGTGGATGAACAGGCTGTGTATCTCATCGCTCTGCAGCAGTGGCAGGATGTCGTGAGCCTTGGGGCCCCGGCTGTCGAACCCCTTTTGGTGCGGCTTGCCGACCCGGATACGGGTGTCAAGGCCGGTGCGATCAAGTCGCTTGCCAGGATTGGGACCCCTGCAATCCCTCACCTGATTCGCCTGCTCGGCGATGAGGCTCGCCTGGACCCCGCAGCCGATACGCTGGTGCGGATCGGGGAGGCGGCCGTCGAGCCGCTTATCGGGGTCTTAAGTGAGGATGAACTCCGTCAGATGGCTGTCGGTGTCCTGGTCAGGATCGGGGCTCCTGCTGCCGGTCCCCTCGCCTCCGTTCTCGGGCACCCGAATATCGGGCCGATTGCGGCGGATATCCTGACGACAATCGGTGCTGCGTCCGTCAATGCGCTGGTTCTTGCGCTCGGGAGCGCTGACCCCCTGACCCGGCAGAGATCTGGGGATATCCTTGTCAGCTTTGGGGATATGGCCGTTGGCTCGCTCATTGAGGCGTTGGGGCACTCGAACGACACTCTCCGGCTGGAGGCGGCCAATACCCTCACCCGGATCGGGAAACCAGCCATCGACGATCTTACGACGGCCCTTCTAGACGTGCATTACGCTGTGCGTCTGGGAGCGGCGGAGGTCCTCGGGCGGATTGGCTGGGTGCCGGAGACCGAGAGCGAGACCGTCCACTACCTGATCGCGAAGGAGCAGTGGGCATCCGTTGCAGAGCTTGGCCCCATAGCAGTTGAGCCGCTCGTGAAGGCGCTTGATGACCCTGACAGTGCGGTCCAGATGGGCGCGGCGCGGGCTCTTGGCATGATTGGAACACCCGCGGTCAGGAGACTGATAGATGAACTTCGCACCGAGCAGGAGGGCGGACAGAGAAGAGCAATCGAGGCGCTCAAGACGATCGGAGAGCCTGCGGTCGTCCCGCTCATCGATGCTCTCTGTGACCGCGACTGGCATATCCGCCTTGGGGCAGCGCGGGCGCTTGTCACCATAGGAGACCCGGCTGTCGAGCCGCTGGTTCAGGCTCTCCGCAACGGCTCTCCGGTTGTCCAGATGGGGGCAGCTGCAACGCTCGGCAAGATCGGGAACCCGGGTGCAATCGATTCTCTTATAGATACGCTCCTGCATGAGGACTGGCACGTGGGTCGCGTTGTTGTCCGGGCTCTAGGCATGATGGGCGAGGAGGCGGTCGAACCGCTCCTCCGCGTCCTCCGGGAAGGGAATGATACCGCCAGAATGGGTGCGGTGATGGCCCTGGTGCTCATCGGCGATCCGGCGCGTCGGCTGCTGCCTGCCGCACTCAAGGACGGGCATTTCCGCGTTCGCGCCGGGGCTGCGGACGCTCTCGACCGCCTGGGCTGGGTGCCGGCCCCGGGAGAAGAGACGGCGGTCTATCTCATCGCAAAGGAACGATGGAGCGATCTGATCCCGCTTGGCACGGTCGCGGTCGGGCCGCTGGTCGCGGTGCTCCTGGACTGCGATGACAGCATCCGGCGGCGGGCGGCCAAGGTCCTCGGCGAGATCCGTGATCCGTCTGCGGTCCCGGCGCTCATATCTCTTCTTCACGACGAGTACTACAGCGTCCGGCGGGAGGCAGCGGCGGCACTCGTCAGTATCGGGGCCCCGGCTATGGATGCGGTCGTATCCGCGCTCGTTGATCCGGACGACGATGTTCGGAAACGCGCGGCGGACGTCCTGGCGGAGATCGGGGATGCACGGGCGGTCGATCCTCTCCGAAGTCTCCTCAATGACCCGGATTGGTACGTCCAGAGGGCTGCAGAGGATGCGATTGAGCAGATCACGCATCGGGCGGACGAAGGATAAGCCCCGACTGGTCTTTTGTTGTCGGGAGTCGAGACTGCATTGGGGTGCCTGCGGGTGAAGCAGAGCACCCCGGATCACCCCTGGCAGGGGCATTTGAGATAACCTCTAGAATAGAACCGGGATCTATATCAGACCCAATATTGAGCGCATCTAGGATTTTTAAAAATGATGAAAGTTGGCCGACTGCAATTCCGGCCTTAGGCATCCACGTCGATCCTTGAGATATAAGCCACGCCCACCTTCGCCCGCCGGATCCGGGTGCTGTCTTTGAGATGCCGCATATCGATGAACGGAGCCTCGCTCAAGATCTTTTCGATCTGTCTCGTGAGATCGAGCCCTGCATCCCATGGCACCCCCCGGAAGATGACCCCGTGATTGTGGAGCTGCAGTTGCTGTGTCCTTGGCCGATTCAGATCGGTGAGGGCTGAAAGGCATTCGTCGTTGCAGGCCGAGTAGTCTACTCCGAACCCGAAGCTGACCATCGTGTCGCCGTGGTACTTTGGCTCATCGTCATCATCGAGCCATTCTTTTACATTCGCTTCAGAATTGATGGGAAGACCGTTTTCCGGGGCAAATGCGGCAATGGGCGACTTCTTCACTCCGAGGCTCCGGACCCCATCGACGACGGCCCACATGGCAAGTGCGATGATGCCGGCAAAGTCGCGCTTCTGCTCCCTGGCAAGCTCAAAGAGTGTGCGGTATACGTCGGAGAGCGCGATGCTCCCCCCATCTCCCGCATCGATGGTGACGATCTCGTGAAACGGCCCGTTGAGCGCTACGTTATATCCGGTATAGATGTAGAGTTCCCCGGTATCCTTCACCGGCGTGAAGAAGTCCGGTGTGGCGTTTCCATCGGTCGGGAGCCATACCACCGAGCCGTGCAGCGTGATCATCTCTCCTAGGAGCGGGAGCGCATCTGTCACACCCTTGCCGAGCGCGCCGATGCCGAGCGAGTACTGGAGGGCTGAGAATGGTATTGCACGGATATCTTCCTCCGTCAGGCGGGCGCGCAGCATCTTATCCAGTCTGCCGACGACCCGGAGCGACGAGCTCTGCGTAGAGGCCCGCTCTATGGTATACGTAACGCCGTTTCTGACGACCGGAGCCCGTGTGATCTCGTTGATGACCGAGAGACTGTCGAGCGGTCTCTTGCAGGCGGCGATGGCCTCCTCGACCCCTGCATAGATGGAGAATATCGGTGTTACTCCGGCCATATCGAGAACGCTCTTTGGGTAATCCTGAATTCCAGCGAGGGCCAGGATGCCGCCGCGTTCCTTCAACTGCTTCTTCGTGGCGACGAGGACCCGGATGCCCGCACTGCTCAGGTAACTCAGTTCGGCAAGGTCAAAGACGACCGACCGGTCATCGTCCTGCAGCGATGCCGAAATGGCATCGGCGAGTTGTCCCGCGCCGTAACCATCAAGCCTTCCGCGCAGACAAAATGTTAAAATGCCATCTTTTCTCTCGGTCTGCAGTTCCATGTGTATCCAGGTATTGATATTGAGCTTTCGGCGGTTAACTCTTCTCAAATTGAATTTTGGTTCCTGTGGATAACTTATGCGGCAAATCCGCCATCAAGTCGAGAATTATGGGATAATAGAGAGCGTCCGCTCATCTGATTAGAATCTCAGGATAGATTGAGTGCGAGGGAGGCGATTTGAACGCCCGAACACCTACGTGACAAGGCCCTCAACCTTGCGCCTTTGACCTGTCTCGGCAACCCTCGCTCTGTTCCCTATATACAACGCACTGCAACAAGAAATACCTTGCTCTCCCGGGAGGGGGAGTTCTCTCTGGTCCCGGGCTTGAGGTCTACCTTGGTGGCATCTGCCATGCTTTACAGCCACATGCCGGTCTCCTGCGACCTACTTCGGTGTATATTTATGCGCCTCACGCGAATATTCCCTTATGTGGGCTGACATCTCACGGGAGTTTGCCGACTCACCCTCCCAGAGCCGCGTCGTCCGGTTCCTGCTTGAGAACGGATTCGGCATCAACGAGGAAGGACGGATTGCCTGCAACGGCATCGAGATCCCCGCTACGCACATCGGCAGGGCTATCGATACTGACCGTCGGGTCGTTGACGCCACAGCCCGTCGCATCCTCGAAAATCCGGAGCTCCGGGAGGTCTTTCTTCGGATGCGCGCCGCGCCCGATCTCTCCCGGGTCGCGGAGGCCCTCGGCCTCTCGGTTATCACACTTTATCCAAAGGATGCGCAACAGAAGGGGATTGTCGGCGCAGCGGTCAAAGTCCTCGTCGATCACGATCTCTCCATCCGCCAGATATTCGTCACCGATCCTTACCTTGCAGAGGAGCCAAAACTTGTGATGATCGTGGATGAAGCGCGGGTTCCGGCATCGGTTTACGAGGAACTGCGCGCGCTCCCCCAGGTTGACCGGCTGGTTATCTAAAAAGTTCCATCTCCTGCCCGAGCCGGCAGATCCGCTTCCTCTGTCTTCTCGGAAGAGCGACTGCATGCAGCATACGCCCTTCCATGGTAATGACACGGGTCCCCTTCACCAGGTTGTCTGCGTGGGCGACAATCTTCTCTTCGAGTCTCCGGGGCATGCAGTCGCGTGGGGTCAGGTTGAGGAGCGAGCATTCGTCGGCCGTCAGCCCGGCGCCGATGTGCCGCTCGACGATAGCGACGATCGCTTCATCGAGCCCGAACGACCGACACATCTCTGCACCCACCTCTGCGTGATGAATATCATGCGTCACACCCCGGCCGATGTCGTGGAGGAGGGCGCCAGCCTCGACCAGGTCGCGGTCGACGAGGGGATCGGTAGCATACGTGAGTGCAAGGTCACGCACCGCCCGGCAGTGTGCGATGACCCCCTCCGAGCACCCGGCACGCCTGAGGAGGTCGATACAATCCTGCTCACGCACTTCCGAGGCTCTCCTTGATCTTGTTGACCCTTCTCCTGAGTGCGTTGGCGAGGAGTTCGTTATCGAAGTGCTCAAGCATCTCTTCGCAGTTCGGGCACTCGAAGTTCCAGTTCGCGGCATCGGCGAAGGTGTAGATTGCGCCGCAGCCCTTGCAGATATAGAAGTCGTTCTTCTCTTCGTAGGCGAGCCGCGCGTCGAGATGTTCAAGTGCATTCTTGATCTCCTCCTCGATCACCTCGTTGAGGCGATCCATGCGGAGATGCCAGAGATATGTAAGCCAACCGGTCTCGGTGTTCTTCAGCCGCCGATACTCGGCAAGGCGTTTTTCATACAGAGTATACAGCGTGTGACGGACAGTATTGAGGTTGACCCCGGTCTTCTCGGCAAGTTCCTCGTCGCTGTGCTCCCCAACTTCTGGGAAGCGCCTGAGAAGATCGACCCCTTCATCCCCGATCATGCGCTGAATGTAGGCGTGGATTGCTGGATCATTCAACAGCTCATTGACGGATACCATGCTCAATTCTCCCCTATACGCAATATTGTATAATAGATCTCTCCCACATCGGTGCCCCGTACTTGGGTTCTCAATATTTAATTTCCTTTCCGGTTTGAAGAGGCTGACGGAGGCGCGTCCGGGGCTCAACCCCGGATCAGCCTCCGGACGGCTTCGGTATTTCTCTCAAGATCCTGGAGTGCCGCCGTTTCTGTCTCCGCGCATCCGTAGACGCTCACGACTGCGTTCCCTTCCTCAAACTCGGTACCGGGCCAGGGTATGTCGGCAATCCGGGGTGCAAGCGCCGAAAGATCGGCATCAAGCCGCATATCCCTTTCTGCGAAGAGGATCCGCCGGATCGCGACCCTTTTTGTCTTCGGCATCGCTGCAGGGATCACACCGCGGCAGGCATCCATATGCAGTGAAAAGACACTCTCTCCTGTCGCCATCTCAACCGTATCCACGGTCGCCTGGAACCGGGGGTTTATCTCGATCGCCCAGGGTTTATCTCCCGCCATGAAGTCGACACCGATCGAGCCTATGCACCCGCTTGCGGCACAGATGCGCTCGGCTGCCGCGACCATCTCCCCGACAAGCGGATGGGCGAACGGGGTGATCGATCCGGCAAACCCATGCGCGGATTCACCGTCTCCCCGGAGGATCTGCCGGTTGACCGCGATGGCCCGCGCACGCCGACCGTCTGCGACGCAGGAGACGCTTGACGGGATCCCGCTGACGAGGTGTTGTGCAATGTAGGGGGTGTCAGGCCAGGCCTCTTCCCACTGCCGGAGTTCTTCCCTGGTCTTTACGATCGCGTTCCTCCATCCTCCGGCCCCCTGGCGTGGCTTGACCATCGCGGGAAACTCTTCAACCCCTGCAAGCGGCGGGACCGGGATGTCCAGTCCCTCAAAGAATCGCTGAATCTCCAGTTTGTCGAGGAACCGCTCCACTTTCTTCGGCGGCGTGCCGCAGAGCGGGATCGTCGTCCCGATGGTCTCGGCGCCCGAGGTGACGACCAGAGCATCGACGGGACGGCGGGCGGCAAGTTCGGCAATCTTCTCCGGGAGTTCGTCAAGTTCGTCGAATGCGAGGCAATCCTCCGTGTACCAGGCAAGGTCCTGGTCACAGAAATGGTCGACGGCGTAGACTGTATAACCGGCCCGATGGGCTGACTGCGCCACGTGTCGTGTGGCAAACCCGGCAACCAGTATCCGCCCTCTCACCGCTCCACCGTCTTTTTGCCCGCTTTCGTCGGCTCGATCCGGATCTTCGCGTCCGGGTACTCCCGGTTGAGTTCTTTGCCCTCGAAGAGGTGGTCGAGGAAGAGGGCGAGGCTTGAGATCTCCGAGTGAGGCTGGGTCGTCACCGAGACGTTGTAATCGGCAAGCCCGTAGATCTCTCCCGGGACCTTCTCCGCCCCCACAACGACGAGCACCCGATCCTCACGGCGGATCTCGTCGATGACGTCGGTCATCCGGAGCCCGTACATCGTGAGGTGTGCGACCTTGCCGCCGGCGGCTTTCCAGTCCTGGATGCACCGCCGCCACTTCACGTCGTTCTCAACAAAGAATTCCCCACCCCACCGGGAGACCACATCTTCGATGCTCGCGGCCACACCCGGGTCGTTTGCGGCAAGATACATCCCCCGGGCCCCGAGCGCCCGCGCCGCGAGCCCGACGTGGGTCGTCACCCGCTGGTCGCGTTCGGGCCGATGGCCTATCCGGAGCACGGCTACTTCAGGCATAGTCTTACTCATCTCCTCTCTTTGCCCTGATGACACCGTTCTCGATGACGAACGGCAGATCCTCTTTCGTATGCCGGCACTGGCACTCGATCAGTGACTCCTCGATGGAGAGAAGCCTTACCGCCTCTCCGGATCGCCGAATAAGGAGGTAGTGCTCCAGGCGCTCAAGCGATGCCCGGACTGCACCGGGTTCAAAACCAGTTGTTGCTACCAGATCTTCGACCGTAATGCTGCCGGATTGTGGAATCCCATGATATACGGCCCAATCCAGATCTTCCTCACGCACACCTATTCTTTTTTCCGGCAAAACCGATATAGTTACTCATGAGACGCCCGCGCCATTCCAGTCCTATCTGGCGGGCGGCATACGATCTGGGGAGAACTGAGTATGGTCAATTACGCGGAACTGGCGGACCTTGCCGAGAAACTCTTTGAGGCGAGCGACGACGACGATGAACTCCTTGCAGAGAACCTCGATACGCTTGATGAAGAGACCCGAGGGGCGTTGTTATCCTCGAATCTCCTCAACGCCTACCAGGTCTTCTACTACTTCTTCCGGGAGACGCCGGACGACCTGATCATGGAGCGACTGCAGCTCCACGCGGCCTCGGACCTTCTCCGGGGGCTGGTCATCGACGAGATCGATATCTACGAGGTCATCTTCGGCGTGGTGGATGGGAGCCCGGTTCTTGCCATCACCGACGGTGAGAGGACGCTCGCACGGTTCGAAGGAAAGGGTGCATACGCCGAGATGGTCAGGTATCTCGAAGATCCTCTAGACGGGTGATCGACCGGCGGTGATCAGCCGTTCGTCCACCCTCGCCCGCACAATCCGGGGGAGGTCTCCCCAGCGGATGACCGCATCCCCGATGATGGCGAGCACACCCGTGATACTGGTCGTAGAGAGGTTATCGAGGATGGAGGTATCGTCGGGTCTAATCTGATTGCAGATCGCCGTCGCCCAGGCATCTGCGGCAGCGACGTCGTCGGAAAAGACCGTCACGGCATCGGCGATGCCTAGACTGATCGACGGCCCTACCGTCGCCGACGAGGTGCAGATGCCGAGGATCTCTTTCCGGGGTGGTATCTGGAACGCAATCTGCCCGCTCAGCGGTGATGCCCCTGCATAAATCCCAACCTTCACCTCGCGATCGCTTACGAGGGCGATATCCCCCCCGTTGTCGATGAGGGCAAACATCGCGTCATCCGCAATCATCGCTTCTACCCCCGCCCAGGCAATGGCCCCTGCCACCGCCGCCATCGGCCCGACAGAGGCCTCCTCTGCGGCCCGGACCATACGCCCGACGGTCTTTCCCGGGTTCTTCGGGGCGTAGGGCTCAAATGTTGTCGCAAAATAAGGATCCTGGGAGATCTGCCGCTCGATCTCCTGTCTGGCGGCCATCATCCCGGCCTTTGCCGTCTCAACATGCCGGGGATCGTCCGCAAGGATCGTCGTGATCGTCTGCCGAAACTCAAAATGTTCCCGGATCATCCTTGTTGCGAGAGGGCTCCGTGCGGGCATGCCTGGATACACTTGCCGCAGAGAACGCACCGTTCAGAACGCACGCGGAGTTTCCACTCTTCGTCGAATGAGAAGACTTCCTGAGGGCAGATGCTGATGCATGCCCCACAGTCGACGCACTCCTCCTCGTCGCGGACGATGGCATTCTCCATCACGCGGACCGAGACGCCGAGCTCCTCGAGACGCCGCTGGACCCTCTCCGCATCGCCATCCGGGACGTCGATCAGCACCTCGCCTGCCATCGAGTCGATGTTGGCCTTCTCGACGTTGATGAGGACCCCGGTCTCCTTCACCACCCGGGCAATCACCGGCTCTCTTCCCGGGTCGCCTCTTCCCTTTCGGGAGAACGTCAGCAGGAGTTTCATCGTCGCCGCCTCCCGCCGAAGAGCTTCCCGAGATCGATCGCCGAGAGGATGCCGACCACCCGGTTCGTCGCGTCCACCACCGGGAGGGCGCTGATGTTGTTATGTTCCAGTTTCTGAGCGGCGATATCCACCGACTCGTCGGGGCTCGTCTTGATCACCTCTCTGGTCATGATATCTTTCACCAGTCGCAGCCGCCCGTCGCTCACCACCGCCTTTGAGATGTCGTAGGTGGTGATGATTCCTACAAGCGTGCCGTTGCCGTCAAGGACCGGGAGATGGTTCGTCTCGCCTCTCAGCAGCCGCTTTGCCGCAACCTGGATCTCCTCATCCTCGGTGACGCTGATCACCTGCCGGTTCATGATGTCGCGGACGCGGGGGGTCACGGCGGTCTCCCGCATGGGTCTAACACGTTTCGCCGGGTCGATCCGCCGGGTGGGAAGAGCAAGCTCCATCTTTCCCGCCTCGATCCAGGCCTTCAGTTCCCGTGCTACCTCCAGGGCCTTCCTGTAACTGGAGAGCGACGACGTCCTGACCGTCTCGCCGCCGATCTCGACGGATCCGCTCTTTAAGTCGGCATAACTGACCCTTGCCAGCACCGGCCGATCTCGCCGGGGCGTGCCGTAATCGACGATACTGGTCATGAGATCCTCGTCGCGTACCGCTGTCCTCCGGACGATCTCGGTATCGAGCACTGGGATCGGGACGCCGACGCCGATATACATCGTTACTCCGTAGCCGTTCATCACCGCTGCACGCAGGAACTCCTGGCGCATCTGCTTCATATCCCCGGCCACCATCAGGGTTCCAAACCCGGTGCCCGCCGAGTGCTGGGTGCCTTCTCCGATGATCATGCCCTCTCCCCCGCCAAGGAAGATCGGGACGCCGCTCCCGATGACCCGGAAGGTGGGGTCGTTTGCGAGCGGTGAGAGGGTTCCTGCACCGGAGTAGGAGACGTTGCCGCACCGCGGAAGGAGAGTTCCCATGTAGGTGTGGAGCGTCCGATCCGTCGTGTTCGTCGCTGCGTTATAGCACTGGTAGGCATTTCGCGGGTTGACCATGATTGCCTGGTTCATATCCTCAAGCAGCAACTCTGTCGTGATGCTCCGGCGCGGGTAACAGTCTGTCCCGTGGGCGGTCGCTCGCAGTTCGACGGTACCCCCGGCAACGAGTTCTTCGAGGACATGGGCGCCGCCGTACGGCTGGTCCTTGGACTCGGCCTCCTGAGTTGCGCCCAGGTAGGCGTCGACCGCAGCGATTCCTGCGTATGCCTCAACGTCGTTGAGCCATATACGTTCCATCCGAATAGGGGGGTCGGCGTGTCCAAAGTTGAAGAAGGCGCCGGAGGAGCACATTGCCCCGAACGTCCCGGTCGTGACGACATCGACCTCCGCCAGTGCTCCTTCCTCTCCCAATTCGTCGACGATACCCGGCATCTCGTCGGCGGTAACGACCCGTGCACTACCGTCGCGTATCCGGGCATTGATGAGGTCCAGGGACTTTTCCATGGACGTATATTCAATTTTAGAATATTTATAGGTGTTGATTATTACTTTAGGTAATATCCGGTCAGGTATACAGATACTACAGCAGAGATCGAACGGAACACACCACGAGTATTTCAGAAAAAAGAGTTGGGTTTAATTGCGCCTGCGCAGGGCAGTAAAGAGTCCGAGAATTCCAAGTGCCCCGATAACAGCAAATGGCGCTATGCCTGCACTGGGTGTTTGGGTCGGGACGGTGGAGAGCGATGCCGAGGCAGAGGCGATGCTTCCGACGCCAACCTGGACGTTGGTCGACCAGTCGCTGTAGCCGGCAAGCGCCACCCTGACTGCATGGTTGCCGGGGCTAATACCATCGACGGTCAGAGGGGTGATGCCCTTATACACGTTGTCGATGTAGACATCAGCGCCTGAGGGGGATGAGGTGACCGCGATGGAACCGGTCGTGCCTGGCTGGCCGGGCTGGAGGGCCGCGGTGACATGGCTCGTGGTTGCTGCACTGACGGAGACCGTTGTTATGTAGTCCTGGTATCCGGAGAGAGCGACTCTCAGGGTATGGGACCCGACCGCGACATTCGAGATCGTATATACCCCTGCCGAGGGGGTCTTCCCCTGGTACTTATCGTCAAGGAAGACGTCCGCCCCTGCCGGGTAGGAGACCACGTCGATAGCCCCGGTAGACTCTGAGGGGAGGGGCGTCAGTCGGGCGTCGACGTAGCGGGTGACCCCGGGGGTCACGGTGACCGTCGATTTCCAGTCGTAGTAGCCTGCACGATCAAGTTCGATAATATGGCTCTTTGCCGAGACACTCGTGAGCGTCAGGGGTGTCCGACCCTTGTAGACACCGTCCATATAGACGTAGGCACCGGAGGGGACGGATGTGATCTCGATCGATCCGTACTGCTGGATCGGTGTCAGGGTGAATCGTATCTCCGACTGCTGCCCGGACCTGACCGTGACGGTGGCGTGGTCGGAGTTGTAGCCCGAACGCTCGGCTTCAAGGGAGTAGGTCCCGGGAGCGAGGTCCTTGATCGTGAGCGGAGTCACCCCGCGGTAGTTCCCGTTTAAGTAGATGGCCGCACCGGAGGGGTTCGATGAGACAGAGATCGAACCGACGGTCTGGGCCGGCTGCAGCGTCACATAGACATTCACGGTCTCGCCAGCCGTGGGTCCCGAAGGCAGGTTGCCGGAGTAGGTCTGGTAATCGCTCTTCTCGACCCGGATGGTGTGGTAAGGTGATGCGGTGGTATAGACCGGTATGTCGACCCATCCTCCATACGTGGTACCTTTGTACTGTCCGTCAAAGTAGACATCGGCACCGTCGATGTTGCAGTGGACACGGTACCATCCTTGATCTCCTCCTAAGCCTGCAGAGACGGCCGGGACGCCGGCGCAGAGAACGAGGAGTGTCATTCCGATGATAAAGGATCTCAGCATAATCCATCTCCTTTAACAAAAATATAGTCGATTATCGGCAGTTTTGCTTATAAAAATTCCTATTTTGCATATGGAATCTGGTTTGTTTTTCACCGATATTGGCTATTCTTATCTTTAAAAATCACCTGAGGTTATCGGATGTGCAAGATCCCCATCGTTGAAAAACCTTCCGGGCAGAAACATGATCGAGCCCCCATTCTTCGGCACCCCTCGTCCACCTTTTTATCAGGTGAGATTCACATGAAGTACTGCATGGATATCCGGAGTTTTGTCGCCACGATGGAGCAGGTTGCTCCGCCCGAACTGGCTGAAGAGTATGATGCCGGAAAGATTGGTCTCGTCGTCGAGGGGAAGGATGAGATCGGGACCGTCTGCTGTGCGCTCGACGCCACACAGCGTGTGGTGGAGGTTGCCGCTCGCGCCGGCGCCGATATGCTGGTCGTCCATCATACGCCTCTCTGGCACCCGATCACGGTGGTCAGGGGGCCGGTCTCGCACCTGCTCCGGACCATCCTTGCCTCCCGGATGAACCTCTATGTGATGCACACAAACTTCGACCGTGCCGAAGGCGGCGTCAACGACGTTCTGGCATCAAGACTCGGTCTCTCCGCGACAGAGCGGATGACGGTCGGGCTTGTCGGCGACTGCTCTCTTGATACGGAAGAGATCGCCCGTCGCCTTCCGGGAGGGGGAATCCGGGTTTACGGTGAGATCGACAGAATCCGCCGCCTGGCGATCGTGGGCGGCAGCGGGTTTGATCCCGATCTGATCCGGGAGGCCGTCGACCTCGGCGCAGAGGCCTTCCTCTCGGCGGAACTGAAGCACAGCGTAGCCCGTGCGTCTCCCATACCCTGTCTTGAGGCCACTCACTATGCGCTCGAAGCACCTGCCATGGAGGCACTTGCATCCCGCATGGGGTGGCATTATATCCCTGATCCGCCCCATGTTGTGGTAGTTCCATGAGGGGGATCTGGCAAAAGATCGAGCAGGACCGGGTGCTGACGCCGGAATTTCGTGCCTGCATCGAGCGTGTCTATGGCGAGCGGGGAAGGAAGGCGCTTGGGGCCGTTGACGAAGGTCGAGTGAAGCGTTATCGCGATTTCTTCGTCGTAGTTGGGAGAGGTGATGAGTATATTGTTGAAGGCGACTTCTGTACGTGCGGCGATTTTCTCTTCCGGGGACGCGAGTGCTGGCACATCCTTGCGGTACGCCTCGCTGAGCGGACGGGTCTATATGAATTCTACGATCTCTGGTATCAGGACACGTGGAATGTTTGAAGATTTCGCACAAACAACTATATCGCTCTCAATCATACCAAATTATGCTGCGTGATTTTCAATGCTCGAAGAAGAATATACGCTTGATTATTTCCGATCTCAAGGGTTTGAGCGGAAGGTCTGCAAGAGCTGCGGGGCGGCCTTCTGGACCCGGGACCCTGAACAGGAGTTTTGCGGCGACGCTCCGTGCGTGACGTACAACTTCATCGGCAACCCGGTCTTCAAACCCCATACTGTCGATGAGATGCGGGAGGCGTTCCTCTCGTTCTTTGAGCGGCACGGCCATACACGCCTTGACCGATATCCCGTAGCCGCTCGGTGGAGAGATGACATCTATCTGACCATCGCGTCCATCGCAGACTTCCAGCCATTTGTCACAAGCGGGGTCGTCCCCCCGCCGGCAAACCCGCTGACCATATCCCAGCCCTGCATCCGCTTAAACGACCTTGACTCTGTCGGCAGATCGGGGCGGCACCTGACGCTCTTTGAGATGATGGCGCATCACGCCTTCAATACCCCGGAAGAGCAGATATACTGGAAGGACGAGACTGTTGCCCTCTGTGATGAGTTCATCAAGTCCATCGGCGGCGATCCCGCCCGGGTCAGTTATAAGGAGCATCCGTGGTACGGAGGCGGAAACGCCGGGGCATCCGTTGAGGTGCTCATCGGCGGTCTCGAGGTTGCGACGCTGGTCTTCATGAACCTCGGACGGCAGAAGACCGATCAACCGCCCGTCATGGTGGCCGGGGTTCCCTACTACCCGATGCGGCTCAAGATTGTGGATACCGGATATGGCCTGGAGAGGTTTGTCTGGGCATCGAAGGGCTCGCCGACGATCTACGATGCGGTCTTCCCGGAGATGGTGAGCCGCTTGATGCGGTCGGCTCACCTTGAAGACCTCCTTGATAGCCCCGAGTTCACGAAGATCATGGGTCTCAGCGCCAGGTTTGCCGGCGTGATGGATATCTCCGGGTCGAACCTCTACAACCTTCGAAAGAAGGTTGCTGAGGCGATCAACGTGCCGGTGAAGCAGCTGGAGCGGATTGTCGCCCCGATTGAGAAGGTCTATTCCATCGCCGACCACACACGCTGTCTCGCCTACATGCTCGGCGACTGCATCGTCCCCTCGAACGTCCGGGAAGGGTATCTCGCCCGGCTCGTACTGCGCCGGACGCTCCGGATGATGAATGACCTCTCGATGGAGGAAGAACTTGCTGACCTCGTGGAAGCACAGATGCAGGTCGTGGGGGTCGAGAACTTCGGTCAGGACGTTGACGTGGTCCGCGAGATTGTGGAGAACGAAGAAGCCCGGTATGCAAACACCCTTGAGCGCGGGACCCGGATCGTCCAGAAGATCGCCCGGAACTACAAGGCAAAGAGTTCTCCGGTTCCCCTCTCAGAGGTGATCACCCTGTACGACTCGCATGGCATCCCACCCGAGATGGTGAAGGATGTCGCTGCCGCCGAGGACGTGGTCGTGGAGATCCCCGACGACTTTTACTCGAAGATCGCCGACATGCACTCGGAGGCGCAGAAGGAGGGTGAAGAGGAAGACCCGCTCGCTCCCTACCGGGAGCGGGCAGCAGCCCTGCCCCCGACGAAGAAACTCTACTACGAACTCCCGACTGAGATTGAGTTCGAGGCAATGGTGCTCGACTTCTTCGACGGGATGGCGGTGCTGGACCAGACGCTCTTCTACCCAGAGGGAGGCGGTCAGCCGTCCGATACCGGAACCCTGGTGACATCCGAGACGATGGTGCGGGTGGAAGAGGTGACGAAGATTGGGGAGGTGATACTCCACCGGGTCACCGGAGGCACTTTGAAGCGGGGTGATCGGGTGAAAGGCGTGCTGGACGAGGAACGCCGCTGGTCGCTGATGCGCCACCACACGGCGACCCATGTCCTGCTCTATGCCGCAAAGAAGGTGCTCGGGGCTCATGTCCACCAGGCAGGCGCCCAGAAAGGAATCGAGACCTCACGCCTGGATATCCGGCACTTCAAGCACATCACGCTTGATGAGCTCAGGAAGATCGAGATAGAGGCAAACCGCCTGGTCATGGCCAATATACCGGTCTACATCCGTATCGAGGAGAGGACGAAAGCAGAGCAGAAGTATGGGTTCGGCCTCTACCAGGGCGGTGTCCCGCCGGGCCGGGAGATCAGGACGGTGCAGGTGGGAAGTGACGTGCAGGCGTGCGCGGGAACCCATGTCCGGACAACCGGCGAGATTGGCCTGATACGCATCATCGGTGTTGAGCATATCCAGGACGGTGTGGAGCGGCTGGTCTTTGCGGCCGGTATTGCTGCCGTCCAGGCAGTGCAGCACATGGAAGAACTTCTCTGGGCATCAGCCGATGTGGTGAGCGTCCAGCCCGAGAACCTGCCGGCGACGGTAGCTCGGTTCTTTGGGGAATGGAAAGAGCAGAAGAAGGAGATCGAGCGCCTCCAAAAGAAAGTGGTGGACCTTGAGAAGCAGAATCTCGCCGGTGAGACGGTGGACGGTGTCCGGGTCGTCATCAAGCAGGTGGATGCGGCCCAGAAGGAACTCGTCGCGCTTGCCACCACCATCGCCGATGAAGGCGGCGTGGCGCTCCTGGTATCGGCAGACGGAAACGCGAGGGTGGTTGCGACCTCGGGCACACCGGCTGTGAACGCTGCCGATCTTGTTCGGGAGGTCTGTAGCATCCTCGGCGGAAAGGGTGGGGGTAAGCCGACCCTTGCACAGGGTGCCGGATCGGACGTCTCACGGATCGGTGAGGCGCTCGAGCGCGGGCGTGCCAAGATTCTAGAAGCACTCCATGGACAATGATGTTGTGATTATCCAGCCGGGTGATGAGCGGGCACAGAAGATCGCCCGGGCAATGGCGAGTCAGACGGCAAACGCGATCATTCAGGCCTTCGGAGCCGGACCGTTGACGTCGTCGGAGGTTGCGCGCCGGATGAATATCCCCATCACCACCGCTACCTACCACATAGAAAACCTCCTTGAAGCCGGGCTTCTGGAAGTTACCGAGACCCGGTGGAGCGAGAAAGGGCGCGAGGTGAAGGTTTATGGCCTTGCAAACCAGGTGCTCATCATCGCCCCGCCGGTGAGCGATCTGCGGTCGGTGTTTAAGAAATACGCGACGCTCTTTGCGATAGCCATCTTCGCGAGCCTCAGCCTTGCGACGTTTCTCCCGGTCATCATGCCGGGGTTCCAAGACGTGCCGCCTGATGTAAAGGCTGCCAGTGGAAGCGGCGAGGAACTCTCGGTACTCCGGGCACCAACTTTTGATGCTGCTGCCGGAGCGTCGTCGGTCCACGACCTGGTGATGGGCTTCTTCCTCGGGGCCTGCGTGGTGCTGCTCGCGCTGCTGATATATGAGGTGTACTTCTGGTGGCGCACTTCCCCGCGGGCGCAAAAAGAGAAGATTGAATAGAAGAGATCCAGGGAAAGGGTGCTGGGGTCTTTACCGCCGCCCCCTGGCAGGTGCTGCTTCCTGCGGTCTCCCGCTCCCTGCTTCAACTTTTGCTCCACACTTCGGACAGCGGGTCTTCTTAGGATTGATCTCTGCACCGCAACTGTAACATTTTGACATGGTCTATCACCACATGTGCCTGAAGGGGGTATGACACCATAAGGCTATCTGATCTGATTTTGGTTGAAACGTCCGGAAGCGGTCTGAACAATGGGACTGTAAACCAATTTGCGTCGAACACCATCCTTTCGCGACCTCTGTTTGTCCTGCATTCGAGGTAGGGTGTGTCGTCTGACAACCCAGAGAGGGGCAGGTTGTGGGTGACCTTTTCCTTTTTGATCGCCGGTTTCCCGGGAACTATTCAGGGTTTCCTGTATTTCAGTCCACCAAGGCCCTGGTCCATCGGACGTCCAATAAATACCGTGATCTCCGGGAACGCTGGACTGCAGCGCATGGCCTCATATATGCTGGGTTACGGCCTTCCGGCACGTGGGAAGTATAACACTATAAAACTCCTTTTTATTCCATAAAATCATGTTTTAAGGCCTGTTTGGCCTTATGGATTATAGATGCATTTATAAGTAAACAGTGTGTTCTTTTAACTGAAGCGGAGGCTTTATGCAGAGCGTTCTACGCCACACCTTCATGGTTTTACTTGTTGCCTGCTGTTTTGTTCTTCCCGTGAGCGCTCAGCCGTCTTTAGGCGGAGACAACGGGTGGTACGCGGTCTACTGCAACATCGATGGAGCACAGGTTTACTTTGACAACCAGTACAAGGGCGAGATCCAGGGCGGCGTGCTGTACGTCCCGGTTTACACCACCGGGACCCCCTACAGCAAGTTCCGCGTTGAGATGGATGGATACGCTACGTACTACGGAGACATCAACAGAGTTCCCGGCAAGGGCGAGGTCTTTGACCTCTACGCAACCTTAAACCCGGTCCAGACCCCTGCCCCGATCGGCGGCGATGTCGGCTGGTACACCGTCCACGCCAACGTCGACGGCGCAACGGTGATGTTCGACAACGAGGTCAAGGGCACCATCAGCCAGGGTGTCCTCTCGGTGCAGGTCTACACAACCGGGACCCCCTACCGGACATACACCCTGACAAAGGACGGGTACGCGGCCTATACCGGCGTGATCGACCGGTACCCCGGTGCAGGGGAGACGGTCGATCTGTATGCGACGCTGAACCCCGCGCCGACACCGATCCCCACCCAGAAGTCGCCGCTCTCCCCGGTCCTGGCCGGCGGTGCGTTGCTGATTGCAGGATTGCTGCTGATTTCGGGAAACAGGAAGAACTGACCCCTTTACCATTTTTGACGGTTGCCCGAAGGCACTCCCGCAAGAACGATGAGGCTGCCGCCCCGTAGACGTACCGGACGCTCGTCATCGGGCAGGGGCCGGACCGGGTGAACCTGAAGATCGTCCTCTTGCTCCGCCCCGAAGACGGGCGACTCATGTTCGGCGGGCGGGGGCAGGTGCGGATCGGCGGGGAGTATATCCTCTCTACAGGAGATGCCCCCGGGCAGCCGGATCACTCCGGCTGCCGATCTCTGCCGGATCGAATCGCATGGATTAAATTTCATCAATTGGAGTTTTTCTGCATGCCAACAGTGTTTGCATACGTCGGCAGCCCCCACGGCAACCGTTCCAATACCTATGCCCTGACAAAGATGATGCTCGATCGCCTGGCAGAGAAGGACAATGCGATTCGGTACGAGATATTTACTCCGGCCGAGACGACCATCCGATACTGCAAGGGCTGCTGGACGTGCATGAGCAAAGGATTCTGTCCCCAGGATCAGCACGACGACATGGCGATGCTCAAGGAGCGGATGGAGGACGCCTCGTTCATCGTCCTCGGCTCCCCGGTATACACGATCAATGTCTCCGCGCAGATGAAGACGTTCTTCGACCGCCTCCCGGCCTGGCTCCATACGATGCGGCTCGCCGGGAAAGCCGGCGTGACCGTTGCGACCACGGCGGGAAACGGCCTTCCCGAAGTGCAGAACTACCTCGGGATGATGATGACGTCGCTTGGTGTCAAGACCGTCGGAACGCTCGGGGCTCACGGGTCGCTCCCCGGCCATCTCTACGATCCCGACGGAGCACGGAGGGACGCCCATGCGCTGGCCGATGAAGTCTACCCCTACGTGACGGGGGAGCGCGTCGTCACCACCGACGAGTACCTTGAAGAGGTCTTTAAGATCATGAAGCAGAAGATCGCGATCGGCGGCGGCAGCGTCCTTGCAGGGGATCTCGAGTACTGGACGCGAGCCGGCTATCTCGATTGCACCTGTTTTGGGGACGTGCTGGCAAAGAAACTGGGGTCGTCCGGGGAGATGAACGTCAGCGCTCAAGTTCGGGAGGAGGGGAGACGTACATGAAGAAGTTGTGGTTGACCGCCGGGATCATACTCGGCGTCGTCATTGTCGTCTGGCTTGCGGGACTTGCCGCTACCCCCAGCCCCCTTCCACAGGGCCCGATCGCCTTCGATTCTCCGGAGGGCCGGGCCCTGCTCTTTCGGAGCACGGCAAACGCGGATTACTTCCTTCTTGCCGAGCACTTTGTAACCCAGGAGCACCTCACTTACTGCGGTCCGGCGAGCATGGTGATGGTGCTCAACGGTCTTGGGGTCCCCGCACCCGAGACGCCGGAGTTTGGGGAGTACCGCTACTTCACCCAGGACAATCTCTTTGAACGGGCTGACGTCAGGGAGGTTGCGGACCCGGAGGCCGTCTCAAAGAACGGCATGTTCCTGCGTGAGGTCGGGGCGGTCCTTGAGCAGTACGGCGTGAACGTGACAGTCCACCACGCCGACGAGATCAGCGTCGATGAGTTCAGGAGACTGGCTTCGGAGAACCTGGCCCGGAAGGGCGATTTCATCATCGTAAATTACCTCCGGACGGCTGTCGGGCAGGTGGGCGGGGGCCATTTCTCACCGATAGCCGCGTACGACAGAGAGTCGGACCGGTTCCTGGTCCTTGACGTCTCCCGGTACAAGTATCCTCCTGCCTGGATCTCGACGGAGGATCTCTTCTTGGCGATGGACACCGTCGATTCGGATGCGGGGGAGCTGCGAGGATTCATCTCCGCTGCATTCCGGCCCGAAGGGTGATGCGGGGAGAGCAACCGCGGGTTCCCTCGCGGTAACCTTTTTTGCAACAAAGCAGGGAGCGGCCGTTCAGGCGGCAGATGCCGGTTCCTCTACGATCAATTCGTGGCGGTCGAGCACCCGCCCGACCGAACAGATCGGGGACGGGGCCGGCAAAACATCCATTTGCGCTGCCGGTCGCCGGAGCCGATCCTCGGGAGGACGAAGGATCTGCTTCTGTTCGGAGAATAACGAATAAACAACCGCCCGGGGTTCTCTGCGGCATCGGGGGGTTGAAGGATCTCCGCGAGAGAGGGCGGTGTTACGGCGCCGGGAACATTCACGACCGGATATCGCTCATAAAGGGCGTATCGCCGCTCAGTTCCGCTTCAACGAACGCCCCGGAAGGATGCGTCCTGATCCGGAGATCGATGATGTTGTCCATCTCCGACCGTATCCGGTTCTCGAGCTCCTTTGCGAGTGTATACGCTTCCTGCACGGTCGCATTGGGGTCCACCTCGATGGTCAGCTCGACCGAGAGGGCGCCCCCGAACCCCCGGATCCGCTGCTCTGCGATGAAGTAAACGTCCGGATTCTCCTCGACGATCCGCTCGACGAGCGCGGTTGCCTGGAGCGAGGGGTTTGCGTCGACCAGTTCCTGTGCTGCGTCGATGGCCTCTTTCGCCCCGTACGCGAAGATGATCAGCACCACAACAAGGGTAATGGCGGTCTGGAGAAGCGTCATGGTCGGAGAGACGATGAGCAGCACTCCCCCGATGAAGATTATCGCGGATATGGCGAGATCGCCCTGAAGCAGCACAGCATTCAGGAGCAGGAGACGGCTGTTCACCTCCTTTCCCACGCGCCAGAGATACCGCACGAGGAGGAGTCCAACGGCGATCGCGGCAATCGCGTACCCGGCGATGAGGGCGCCTATTTCGGGAATGAGGTTCTCGGCCGGGTACAGGATCGTATCCGCAGCCTGTTTGATCGCAAAACCGCAGACTGCCAGCGCAACGAGGAAAAGCATCAGCGTCTCCACGCGCCGGTAGCCATAGTGCATCTTCCAGTCGGCCTGCCGCTGACCGAGGCGGACACTTATCAGGGAGAGTACTCCTGGAACAAGGCCGACGATGTTGACAAACCCGTCGGTCAGGAGTGCACGGTTGCCCGTGACCACAAAGAGGCCGACCTCGACGGCACCCAGAAGCGTGCTGACGAGCATGGAGACCACCAGTGCAAATGTGACACGCCGGATCCGTTCTTCCGGCATCGTCGGGGCCTCTGCTGGCATCTTACATGTTTGATCTTTCTTTGTATCCTCAAGCATAGTACACACGTCTCCCGGGCCCGCCATTGTCTGAAACCGTCGTGATGGATACCCGGTAAGGTGCGGGAAAACCCGGTGCGTCGTGCGCCGATTCATGAAATATGTCATGAAAAGGCAGGAGTTTTCCCGAATGGTTCCAATCGGCCAGCCTCTGTTGTCTCCTCACACTACAAGAGGGTAAAATAAACATACTGCACAAACCTTCTCATTTCTTTACCGTGCTGGCGTCCAGGTTTTGAAGATACAGGATTGTATTCAGCCGTATGACATTCGTGGTGACCAGAAATGCGCCCTTTTGCGTTTGCCCCGGGTTTTGAGTGTTGGATCTGAACCGGCTCAAGAACCGGTGGATGGACAGATGCGAAGCCGCACTGTGACAGGTGGGGCTCATACGCGGCATGCACGACCACACCGGAGGTGGAAGCATGCTTCCGCCGCTCACATCCGCTCAAAGGAACTCTGGGGGCAAACTGCAGCCGGGCGCCATAAAAATGGAGTTAGGAGCCGTCAGGCAGCCTTGGCCGCTTCCTCTGCGGTCACCTCGTGGCGGTCGAGTGCCCACCCGACCAGCAGCGCGGCCGTCGAGAGGGGAAGGGCGACGACGAGCGGGTCCACATCCTGCCACGGCGCGGAAAGGATTGCCGGAACCCCGAAGAGGAGATTCGAGATCCCGAGCGCTGCCGACTCCTTGACGTGGACGAAGGCGGTCCAGACAAACCAGGCAACCGTTCCGACGACGAGACTGATCTTTGCTGCACGGATCGACGGCCTGCTGCAGTACATAGCGTGAGCGTAGGCCGGCAGGAACGCGGATGCACAGAGGCCCATGAACATCGCTGTCGCCCGGGCGATGATGCTGCCGGGAAGGATGAAGGCAAGGACGACGCTCACGACGATCATGACGACGGTCGCAATCTGGATCGGTCGCATCGCCGCTCTACCGGAATCGGTGCGCCGTGCGAGATCAAACCCGAGCGATGTTCCCATGACGTGGAAGAGGGCGCTGAGCGTGGACATCGCTGCTGCAAGGAGCGCCAGCATGAAGATGACGACGAAGAGGTCCGGCATCGATGCGTTGATGAAGTTCGGTATGATTGTATCGACGTTGCCGTTGGGTGCCGCCGCGAGAGCGATCAAACCCTCCGTCTGGTAGAAGTAGACGTTTGTCAGCGCACCGACCGTGAAGGCGACGCCGGTCATCATCAGGATGAACGGCCCACCGACGAGGACCGCACGATTCAGTGCACGGTCGTCTTTGACGGTCATGAACCGGACGACCAGCTGAGGCTGCGCGAGCACCCCGATGCCCACGCCGAGAACGAGCGTCGTCACCATGGTAAGCCATATCGGCGACCCGAATACCGGCATGGAGGTCCACCCGGTCATCCCTCCGGCGGCAAGCGCCTCCGGGACGAGGTCCGACATCGCGGCAAGGGCGGTATGCGCCTCGACGACGCCCCCGAGGTGGACGTAGGTGAGCACGAGGAGGACGGTCATGCCGACGAGCATGATCCCGCCCTGCAGTGCGTCGGTGTACATGACGGCAATGAGCCCACCGAACACCACGTAGAGGGCGACGACTGCGGCAAACGCGATGAGTGCAGTGTCGTACGGGATCTGCAACGTGCTCGTGATGAACTGTGCTCCTCCGATCAGGATCGCCGCCGTATACAGCGGCATGGCGATGACGATGACGAGCCCTGCTGCGTAGCGCATGAACGGCGACTGATAGCACTTCCCCATCAGGTCGGGGAAGGTCACGGCACGGAGTTTGCTCCCGATACGGCGGGTCTGTTTCCCGAAGACTATGAACGCGACGAGGATCCCTAGCCCAATATTGAGGACGGTCAGCCAGATCATCCCCATGCCGAGTTGGGCGGCAACCCCGCCGAAACCGATGATTGCGGATGTGCTGATGAAGGTCGCACCGTAGGAGAGGGCAAGAACGACAGAATTGGCCTTTCTGCCGGCGACCATATAGTCATCGTCGCCTTTCGTCTGGCGGTAGCCGAGATAACCGAGACAGATGATGATGGCGAGGTAAACCAGCGTCACCGCGATGAAGAGTCCAGTGTCAACTGCCACCCCGTTCCGCCTCCGTTCCTTTATTCCAGTTCAGCAGGCCGTACACTATGCATGCGAGCGTAAGTCCGAGCGCAAGCAGATATCCAGACCAGATTGCAGGATCAGTAATACCGAACATCAAATCACCTAACGGTAACTGAAAAACCGTTACATTACACGGGAACGCAGCAAAAGAGCTGGTTCCCTAACTAAAGGAGAATGCGTTCTGCGTAAACGTGCAGTGCACGGTCACACAGTTCTGCACTGATGTGCAGTTCTGCACAAGAGTGCTGTCGTAGGTCTCTAAATGATCTTCAATCATCGAGTACCTAAAAATCATCCAGATCTATTGTATTTAAATTCTGCGATTTTGTTGACGCCAGGGTGAAGATAGACCGCATCACAGCCTTATTCCTTCCACAGCAAAGCCCGTGCAGCGCTGGAACGGCATACCGTGGCGCTGGCAATCCAGAATGGTGATATTCAGATACGGCGTATCAGATGTTGTCTTACGGGACGCGAAGCCTTCAGAGCGGTGAATCATGGACGGCACGACAGAGATTGTTTCGGCGGCACTGGCCCTCTCATTCGATCTCCTGCTCCGGACGGTCCCGATCGTCGCCATCGGCGTCCTGATCGCCGAAGTCCTGATTGCCCTGCGGGTCACCGATAGGATTGCAAAGATCGCCTACCCGGTCACGACCTTCTCCCACCTCCCCCGCGAGTGCGGGGCGAGTTTTCTCCTGGCGTTCGTCTCGTCGCAGGCGGCGGACGCGATGCTCGTCGATTACCATCATAAGGGGGTGATCGGGAGGGGCGAGCTCATCGTCGCGGCGCTCATCAACTCTTTTCCGGCCGTCGTGATGCACTGGCGCTACCTCATCCCGGTCTACGTGCCGCTGCTCGGGGTCTTCGGGTTGATCTACTTCGGCATCCTGATGGGGATCGGGTTCCTCAAGACCGGGATTGTCATGGTTGCCGGGCGAATGCTCCTTCCCGGGGTTCCGGCATCCGCGCCGCCGGAGAAACCCTCTGGTAAGACGTTGTCCCTGCGCGAGGCGCTCTCGGCCGCAGCCGGACCGACCGCAAAGACCCTCCGTCGTATCCTCGGAATCATGATCCCGACGCTCGTCATCGTGGCGTTTCTCATTGAAGCGGGCGTCTTCGAGACCGTTGCCGCGTACCTCGAGGGTGCGAGCAGACTCTTTCCCATTCCGCCCGAAGGCATCGCGATCATCGCGGCAAAGTTCGGGTCGTACGTCGCCGCGGCAAGCCTTGCGTCCGGGCTGCTCGCGGCGGGCGATATGACCGGCAGGGATATAGTCATCACGCTGCTCGTGGCGAACCTGTTGACCAGCGTCGTCACCTACCTGCGGTGGCTCGGGTCCTTTTATATTGCAATCTTTGGACCCCGGCGGGGCACCGAGATCATGCTTCTTTCGGTCGCGCTCCAGGACGGCCTCCTGCTGGTTGCCATCTTCCTGCTGGCCTGGTTCTGGTGAGCGGTCCTGTGGTATGGACGACCCATATCCTCGATCGCGATACCGGTCTGGAGCTGGATGGAGCGACCCGTAGATCTTGGTTGACTCCTTTGTCTTTTTGGCATGCGCGGATCCGGAGTTGATACTGCCTCACCAAAATCATCGGAGGCGGCAGATGAGATAACCCTTGGATGCCACGGCCCACCTTGGTGGTAGGATTTCCCTCCAAGGCTAGTGGCGATGCCAAAACCCCGCCGGTGATGGCCGAGGATATGCTCTCCCGGTGAGGCAGATGGCAGTCAACAGGGGTGCAAAGGGGCAAATCACCGGCGTACTTGTATGCCCTGTCACAACTTCCCCGTAACTGTCGCCCATTGGAGATTGCGCTCGGCGAGGAGCATGTATTCGTGGAAATGGGGGAGACCATCCGGGGAATCAAAAGATACGGTCGGTATGTGGAGGACAGGCACGTTCAGAACCGCTGGAAATACTCATCATGCACGGGCCGCGAGCGGGACGGCGTGACATTTAAGTACAGTGGACATATTGGGGAGGTCCTGATCCGGATGGTTGCCCAGCGAGGAACCTCCGGGATCGGTAGGAGGGCTGCAAGGTCGGTGCCGTCCAAACCGGGCTCCACCAAATCCACAGAGCCCTCAGCCGGAGGTGTTGTTATGGCCGAGACGAGTATTATCACTGAACCCGGAAAGCAGGAGATCATCACCACGCGGGAGTTCGACGCGCCGCGCGACCTCGTTTTCCGGGCTTGGACGGATCCGGAATTGATAGCGCGGTGGTGGGGGCCGGCGAGCTTTACGGCGCTGGTCTTCAGGGTCGACCTCCGCGAGGGGGGCAGGTACCTGTTTGGTATGCGCTTGCCCGACGGCCGGGACTTCTGGAGCACGGGCGTCTACCGCGAGATTGTCGCGGGTGAACGGCTCGTCTTCACCGACTCGTTTGCGGACGCCGAAGGCAACGTGGTCCCGGCCTCGACATACGGGATGAGCGGGGACTGGCCGCGTGAGGTGCTCGTGACGGTGACGTTCGAGGAGCATGGAGGCGAAACGACGGTGACCCTTCGGATGGCCGGGATTCCGGCTAGCGAGACGCTCGATGCTGCCGAGGCCGGGTGGAACGAGTCCCTTGACAAACTCGGAGTAGTCCTGAAGGAACTCTCGATGCGAAAGACCGGCGCCTGAAAGTGCGTGCCGCCCGGAGCGGTTTGAGAGCCCCGGAAGCCAGGCGGTCCGAACCGCCCGGTCCGAGATCTGCAAAAAGAGGGTTACATCCCTGCCCGGGAGAGGATGGTCTCGGCCACCTCTTCGGGGGTCAGGAAGGGGAAGTCCTCCGGCTTTAAGAGGGTGCCCGCTTCCCCGGCGGTCATCTCCACGTCGCCGGCCTTGCATCTGGTCGCCGCTCCTGCGGGGAACGCGGCAAGGAGATCCTCGGGTGTCTTAATCGGGAACTTCGCGCCGGCGAGGGCGCCGACGATCTGCGCATGGATCTCTTCCTTAACACTCATACTTTTTCCTCCGTCATCCTGGTGGTATCCCGGGCGGCCTTTGCCGGCGAGCAGTCGTTGCTATACACTTTGCAGCCGAGCCGCGCAGGTATCGTCTCACCGTTCATCCTGTTAGACAGTTAGTATAATATATATGCCCGTCACTAAACTATACCTGATGCCCACGCTACAGTCCCATGACCATAAGGGGTCCGACGAGGATGAGCAGTTCTATGGGAAGGAGATCCAGGAGGTTCGATCCGAACTTGCCGGCCTCAGGAGCGAAATCAGGCGGTTTATCGAGCATGCGAGCCGGCAGAACGTTGATGCGGCCCTCAGCGGACTCCGCAGGGAGTACGCGGATCTCTTCATCGGGCAGAACCTCTCCGATGCCGGCCAGAGGCTCCAGGAGCGGATGATCCGGGACTGCCCGATGAGGGAGCGGTGCTACGCCGTATTCTATGAGTTCCTCAAGGCCTCCGCGGAGCATATCCGGGACGGTGAGGTGAGCGAGGAGGTCGTCCGGTCCTACCGTGACCGGCTCGCGACGATGCGTAAAGCCGGGAAACTGGAGTCCTGCGCTACCTGCTTTGCCGAGACGAACCGACTCTTTGAGAAACAGCTCGATCTGATGCGAACGCTCGGGGTCTACCGGGAGAACAAGGAGACTTCTTCGTCCATCGCGGACCTTCCGGGCGAGGTCCTGGTTCGGGAGATCCTCGAGCCGCTCGCAAACCGGCACCGGTTCCGGATCGTGCAGGCGCTTGCCGCAGAGTCGCAGACGTTCTCGTCCCTCTCGAACCTGACCGATCTCCGGGGAGGGAACCTGCTCTTCCATCTCAAGAAACTCCAGGACGCGGGACTGATCCTGCAACGGCATGAGCGGGGGGACTATATCATCACCGATAAGGGCTATAAGGCCCTCACGGGCATCGGCACCCTCTACGCCGCCCTGGGACCGTAGCGCCCCGGCCCTATTCCCTCGATACGATCGACGTACCGCCGG
>LFRM01031948.1_pt1 | contig 40065 bp, 49 predicted proteins | sample 618341 | NCBI WGS metagenome assembly LFRM01 (sample SAMN03654438, study PRJNA283298) | anaerobic digester metagenome | isolation source: pool of bioreactors CSTR01a, CSTR02a, and CSTR03a thermophilic anaerobic... | place: Denmark: Kgs. Lyngby | collected 2014-05-21 | reverse complement strand
CAGGCCGGCTTGTACGGTGGTGTAGGAGGGTCGGCGGCTAAAAGCCGCCCCCTATCCTAATTGTCTGAACGGGGTATGTTCATCCGCTTCTGAACCGGGAAAGGGGCGGATTTTTTATGTTCAATTTACAGAAAATAATAACTATATTAAAAATTATTAATATGAGGGGTAGACACGCACAATATCCCTTTTTCTACCATATACTTATACAGTGATCCTTAAAAAAGGTGGGGGGGAGAGGATGTTTGCCGTACTGGCTGCAGTGGCCCTTGTTCTAAAGGGTGTAATGCTTCTGGTATCCTATATTGCCAACGATTCCTTTCCGCAGCCTCTAACGCCGCAGGAGGAAAAGTATTACCTGCAGATGTTGAGCCGGGGGGATGAAGGTGCCAGGCAGGTTCTTATCGAGCGTAACCTGCGCCTGGTGGCACATGTGGTAAAGAAATTTGAAAATACAGGCGAAGATAAGGAAGACCTTATATCTATCGGAACTATCGGGCTTATTAAGGCAATCAACACTTTTGACAACTCCAAGGGAGCAAGGTTGGCAACATATGCTGCCAAATGCGTAGAAAACGAGATTTTGATGCATATCAGGGCTAACAAAAAAACAAAGCAGGAAGTGTCCATCCATGAACCTATCGGTATAGATAAGGACGGAAATGAGATTACGCTGGAAGATATTTTAGGAGGCAACTGTGATGAGGTGCTGGATGAGGTGGAGATGATCCTGCTGGATGAAAAACTTAAAAGGGTAATTAAAAAATTAAAAAACAGGGAGCGAAAGGTTTTGCTGATGCGCTACGGTCTTGAAGGAAAGAAAAAGTACACCCAGCGAGAAATAGCCGGTGAGCTGGGCATCTCACGTTCCTATGTCTCCAGGATCGAAAAGAAGATACTGGGGAAAATTGCGGAAGAATTCGAGCTGGAAGGATTTCGCCACTAAACATTTAAAAAAAGCGTGTGAGCCAGTACTTTTCAAAAGCCAGCTTAGCCCAGTATGCCCACCTGGCGGGACGTAGAAGTGTAATAAACGGTTTCGGTTTTGTAAAGTAGCGGACTGTGGAGTAACGGGCCCGGCCGAATCCGGTATACATTATGCAGAGGCCTTTGGCGGTGTAACGAAAGTGTGCTTTTTCCCCTTTGATGAGCAGAGCGATGTTCCTGGAGACAACTTCAGCCTGGTAGTGGGCAAAAACCCCGGCTTTGGGAGCGAGGACGTTCATGACGGGAAGCCGCAAGCCTGTGGCATCGCCAATGGCGAAAACGTTTTTTCTTTTTGTTTCCAGGGTGTAAGGGTCAACCTCGATCCAGCCTCCTTCTTCCACAAGCCCCGTGCTGTGCATGACTGTCGGCCCCCAGTGCGAAGGAATACCCAGGAAAAGGTCTGCTTGTACGTTAATACCCTGATCCAGCGCCAGGGTTTTCAATGAAGGATTCAGGGTGAGAACCCTGGCATTTGTAGTTAAGCCGATACGGCGTTCTTGAAGCATTCGGCGAACGCTTGCGCCGACCCGCGGCCCGGCCAGGGGAAACGGAGCCTGTTCCGGGGTGACTAAACAAAGTTCCACTTTATCTCTGATGCCGCGCTCTCGAAAATATTCGTCGAGAAGAAAGACGATCTCGTAAGGGGCTGACGGACAGATGAAAGGAAGGCTGGAGATAAAGAGCACGATTTTGCCCCCTCTTATGGTCTTCAAATGGCTGCCCAAACGGATTACATCGTCAAAATTGTAGATGTTGTAAGCCCCCTCGGCAAAGCCCGGTACGGTTTCCGGGTGATGTTCCGCCCCCAGAGATATTATTAAATAGTCATATTCGATATATCCGCTGTCTGTTTGGACCGCGGATTGTTCTGTAAGGATCTTTTTTACCTCGGAGTGGATAAATTCAACGCCTTTTTTTGCCAGGTTTTCCAGCTTTCTGGTGATATCCTCCGCTTTTCTTTTATTAATCATGAGCAAGGGGTAGGAGCCCATAAAGACATGGCTGTCTTTGCGATCCACCAGGACAACCCTGTGGCCTTTTCCCAGTGTTTTCCACAGCACATTGGCGCAAACCACTCCTCCTGTGCCGCCACCCAGAATTAAAACAGTACTCATTAATGAGTGCCCCCGTCAACTGTAATATATTTTATACCCTAGTTTTTCCGGGAAGGCAGTTACTATTCCCAATGGAAAGATGAGAATCTTGCTGTTGCTCATATTCGGCTGCAAAAGTTGTCGAAACGCCACTATTTCCCGAAAAATAGTAGAGATACTTTTTCAATTTTCCTTTCTTTTAGTTCTTTCCTTAAATTGTCTTGTTAAAAAGAGCGCTTACATGTTATACTTTAAAATGAATAGCAGTACAGGACTGGCTGATGATAATCTATACTTCCTTCTCTGGCCGGCAGGGGGGTGAATGAATGTGGGAGTTTTTATGCCCGGACCAGTACGTGGAAAACATCCATAAGATAGACTTGGAAGAGCTCAAGAATAAAGGAATCAGGGGTATTATTATGGATCTGGATAACACCCTGGTCCCCTGGAAGGATCATGCCGTTTTCCCGGAAGTAAAAGAATGGATTGCCCGGGTTAAAAATGCCGGTTTTCGTTCCTGTATTGTGTCCAACGCTCGTGCCCAGCGGGGCGGGGAGCTTTCGGATGTTTTTGGTATACCGGCGTTCTGGAAGGCGGTTAAACCCCGCCGCAGGGCATTTCGCAAGGCCCTGAAACTGATGGGGCTTAAGCCTTCGCAAGCTGCTGTTGTTGGAGACCAGGTCTTTACGGATATTTTAGGAGGAAATCGACTGGGGCTTCATACAATATTGGTTCGCCCCATGGACCGCAAGGAGTTTCTGGGGACCATGTGCATCAGAAAAGTGGAGAGAGCTGTGCTTTACGGGTTGAAACGCAAAGGATACCTGAAATAATTATTCGAAGTAGACGAAGTAGACCCTGAGACTGATCTCTCCATGTTGATTTTGCAGAAAGGAAATTTCAGCAATGTTGGGCCCTGTTACAGGGCTCCTCTTTTTTATATCGTCCTGAACTATCAAGGAAAACATCCATCTTTGAAGAATTACGTATTAGATGCGGTATTCCCCTATAACCGAACCGGATCAGTTCCGAGGAATTGATAGGAGGTTGAAGAGGTTGAAAATAAAATTAAAAAGGAATTTTATAATTCTATTAACTGGATGCTTGTTATTTATGATTTATGGCTGCTCAGCAGGACAAGAAGGTGTGGATGAAGATGAAGGGCAAAGATGGGTGGGCATAGAAGAAGCTTCTCCTCCTGTAATGGAGCCGATTGAAGCACAGGAATATCAAGATGGCGTATATACGGGTGTTTCTAAGAAAGTTGAAGGAAAAGGGTATTCTGAGGTCACTATTGAGATCGTTGATAATAATATTACAAAAGCTTCGATTGTAGAATACTACGGAGATAATAAGGCAAAAGATCCTGATACTTATAAAATTCCCGTACAAGCTGGTGAAGAAATTTTACTCAGGAAAGTTTTTGCTACTCTCGAATCCAACATAGTGGAGGAGGACACATATGATGTTGATATTATTACGGGAGCGACTGAGTCTTGTTATAAAGTAATACAGGCTACTTATTCAGCTTTACAAGAAGCTCAAAAAAAAGAAAATGAAAAAGATATCATTGAAGAAAATGAAAAAAATATCGAAGACATTCTTGAATCAGAGCCCTGTGATACGTGATCATAAAAAAGGAAATCTCTGGAAGAGATTAACCATGTGCATCAGAATCGTCTAAAGCCCGGCGTATGCTCTTAAGCAGACGGCAGGAGTCCTGGACTTTTCTTCAATATTTGTCTTTGGATATGGACTAACAAAAGGAGGGGGTTTAATGTTAGACATGATTCTCAGAAAGATTGCCTGTTTTGCTGCTGTCCTCTTAATTTTTTCTTTCATCGCGGGATGCACGGAAAATAAGATGGAGGAACCCCTTTCGGAGTCATCAGGAGATATACAATCTTCTCCGGAAACAGGGGGGGGAAGCGAACATGTTCCGGAAACAGGTAAAATGGGGGTTTTTTCATCAGCAGAAAAAATAGTGCTGTCGCAGGATGACGAAGCTGATCTGCTGCTTGTGCTTGACCACGACCAAACGGAAAGTATTGTCAATGAACTCAATTCGTTAAAGCCCTATGATATGCCAAGTCCCCATGGCTCAGGTTATCCTGGTTACAGGTTGACGGCATTCGACAGCGAAGATGCTGAGCTGTCCACAATTGAAATACAAGATCCGGTTTATGCCCTTGTTGATTTATACAATTATTATGAAGGGACCGAAAATCTCTGGGCTATGGTTAACGAACTGCTACCGGTTAAGGCGAGCAAGCCGGGGATGCTGGAACACCTTTTTAAAGCGACAAGGGTAGAGATCATTCCACAAGCAAGTGATCTGAAATTAGAATATGATCTGGAAAAAGAACCTTCCCTCGCCTTTCGCTTGGCCGCACTGGTCAGGATTTTGAGGTCCGCCGAGACCGATGTAAGCTTTGAACCCGATGACCCGGAGATTTTTTTTACACTCAATTTTTATATAGATGGTCAAAAAACCGAAGTAAAGGTCTATGAAGATTATGCTTATTACGCAGGCCTGCTTTTAAAAATGGAAGATCTGGGAAACGTTATAGGCAGCACTATTCATGCGGGATAGGCTGTGCTCAGCTTTTCTAAGCTTATAAATATGTAACATGGCTTACCTTTAAAAGAATAAGTTTGATGTTTGCACCAACTGCGGAGGGAATTATAATGAAAGTTCTTGAGGTTATAAAGATAGATAATAATAATGTGTTAAATAAAGAGAAACAGCCCGATAACAAAAATACCTTGCCCAAAGCCACCTATAAAATGGGCCGGGGGTAAAAGTCAACTTTTATCTCAATTTATCCCTCTTTTCCCTGAGCGGATTGAATACTATATTGAGCCGTTCCTTGGCGGTGGTGCTGTGTTTTTTTATCTTCTTCCTTCAAAGGCTGTTCTTATAGATAGTAACGAGGAGCTAGTTAATTTTTACAAGGTTGTGCAGAGTAATCTGCCGGCTCTATTGAAGGATTTGGAAAAGCACCAAAATGCACGCGATTACTTTTACCGGATAAGGGCTGCTGATGTAAATAAGATGACAGAAGTTGAGCGGGCCTCCAGGTTTTTGTATCTTAACAAGACAGCTTATAACGGGCTGTTCCGGGTCAATCGTAATGGGCAGTTTAATGTTCCTTTTGGTAATTATAAAAAGCCAAAAATAAAAGACAAGGAGAATCTGAATCAAGTCAGTAAAGCCTTGAAGGGGGTAGAAATTTTAACTGGCGATTTTGAGCGGGTCTTAAAATATGCGCAAAAAGGTGCTTTTATTTACCTAGATCCACCCTATCACCCTCTCTCGGTTACGGCCCGTTTCACCAGCTATACTTCAAATGATTTTGGTGTGGAGGATCAAAAAAGGCTTGCAGTAGTATTTCGTAAATTGGATCAAAAGGGCTGTTTGGTTATGCTGAGTAATTCTGATACTCCATTAATTAAAGAATTATACAGGGGATATAACATTGCAAAAGTGTATGCGCGCAGAGCAATAAATTGCAAAGGAAATAAAAGAGGGGTTATTACGGAACTTGTAATAAGAAATTATGGATAAATAATAAATGCTGACGCAAGCTACTGCCACAAAAAAGAGGACAGGAAAAATCCCTTCGTCTCGCCTGTTTTTGCCACGAAAGACCAGCTAAAATCGTTTCCGTTCACTCTGTTCAGTACAGCCAGCGGCGATTCCCTCTGCGCAAAATTGATAAGCGAATAGCTTGCTTGATGCAATGAAAATAGAGTCGCCAGGTTAGCTATTCGGCAAAAGGTTACAAGAACCATCAAAGGAAAACGTCCTTCTTTAGCGAATTAGATAATTAAAAATATAATGTATAAGTTAAATTGAGAAAATATTCTAAACTAAGAACGCGAAGGTATGCTAATGATTAAATAAGTTAAACAGGTAAATTTCTTAAGGAGAGGATGTGATTATTAATGCTTTAGGTAATATGGAGACTGACTTTTTTAGTTAAAAAAATGCTAAAGGAGGATTATCTATGTTTAAAAAGTATCGCTTAACAGTTTTTGTGGTTATTATGATGGTAGTGATTTTAGGGTTTGCATCTTCAGCTTTTGCCGGTCAAACTTTAACAGGCTCTTTTGAACATGGGCCATATACACGAACGTATTATTATTATGTGCCGGACAGTTATGATGGCTCCGAACCTGTTCCCCTGCTGATGGCATTTCATGGGATGGGGGGGTCTGGGAGTATACCAACAGGCAATTTTAATTCGATAGCTGATGAAGAAGGATTTATTGTTGTTTACCCAAGCAGCACGACGCTTACAGATGTAGGCCCATATGGACCTATGTTGCCACAGATACCAGTATTCATTAGTGGAGTACAATGGGATCCTGGAATTGGGATAGCGCTTCAATACTATCCGGAATATGAAGTGGACGATGTTGGCTTTGTTTCAAGGCTGATTGATGTATTATCGGAGGAGTTCAACATTGATCAAACCCGCGTTTACGCTACGGGTTTTTCCAGTGGAAGTATGTTCTCATGGAATCTTGCGATGAATCTTTCAGATAAAATAGCCGCTGTTGCACCGGTTTCTTCACCTATGACATTGCTTTTCCTTGAACAAGAACCCGTGAGGCCAATTACGGTAATCGCTGCGGGGGGTGATAGTGATAATGTTGTTCCCTTTCATGGAGGACCGTGTTATTTCAACGCTTTACAAGGAGAACCCGTGTTTGCTTCTTTCTATGATAGTGGAGCATACTGGGTAGAGAAAAACGGAATAGATACAGAGCCTGTAGTCGATCGAATAGCGTCTAATATCTTGCGAACAATATAAAGCGGGGGGCATTATGGAACAGAAGTTATCCTTTACCATGTTGAGGGCGGTGGCCATGCTTACTACAACCTACCTCAACTAAATAGCAGAGTAATTTGGAACCATCTTAAAGAGCATTCACTACCGGAGTATGATATTGAGTGGTTGCCGCCTTTAACTGCTAAGGGTGACTATGTAGTGAAAAATGGTACAACCCTACCTCTTAAGTTCCAACTGCTTGGATTTGCGGACGGGAATGTTGTTGAAGACATACAGGACATTTTTGTTACAATTGAGGGGGAAGGATTGGAGCAAACATGGGAACTGGGCAGCGGTAGAAACGCCCTTCGATTCGACGAAAGTGAGTTTCACTATATACTTAATTTTCATACACGGGATTACGAACTCATAGAGGGATCAATCTATAAAGCTACGGTTTACAATTCAGATGGGAAGAAACTGGGTCGGAGTATTTCGTTTGAGTTAAGTTCGAAAAAGTCGAAGCTTAAATAATAGTTTCGGCCTGATGTGCCTTTATTGACAAAAAGATATTCCTCCTTTGATGATTTGTTGAAACGCAAGGGATACCTGAAATAATTATTCGAAATAGACCCTGAGGCTGATCTCTCCCTGTTGATTTCGCAGAAAGGCAATTTCAGCAATGTTGAGCCCTGTTACACAGGGCTCCTCTTTTTTTATATCATCTAAAGCCCGGCGGACGGCCTTAAGCAGGCAGGCAGGAGTCCCAGGCTTTTCTCTATTAAAATAAATATCCATCTTTCTTGTAACTGTAATGCCGCTCGTAACTGTCATTGTTCTCACCTCCTGTTTTTCTTTCTTGGGTATAGCAACCTTTTCCGCTTATATTCCGGGGCAGGGGTGTAATATATTATGTGCCTTCTTTTATTATTGCCTATTCCCGAAAAAAGATAAAAAAGGAAATACTTTTATTTTGTGGAATTTAACAAGGAAGTAGTCTAATAAATACGCACATGTGTTTGATATATTACTTATTATAAATAATATGGCTTAAGGAATCAAGAGTTAACTATTCTGTTTGTGTTTAATCTGTGATAATGTCACTACTGAATTATTTCTAAGAGAATGTCATCCCTGGGACAATTAGTGATTTTATCAATGGCACGGGATCAACGAAACAAAAACAATTTATTGTAAAAAAAAATTTAATGGAGTAAACGATGCTGGAGAAAAAGAGGCTGGATTTCCAGTTCCCTGTTCTGGTCATACTGCTGGCCGTGTATCCCCTTATTTTTACAATTTATATTTTGCCGCGGTGGTCGTCTTTAATGGCCATCAGCCTGCTGGCCTTAATGGTTATAGTAAAGGAAAAACTATTTATTTATAACCCGTGCCTGATTCCCCTGTCTCTGTTTACTTTATGGGCTTTTTTATCTTCGTTTTTCTCCCCTTATCCTCGGGAGGCGTGGTTGGGGGCTCCAGGTTATCTGTCAGGCTTTTTCTCCTATCTTTTTTTTATCGTGCTCTTTTTGCTTTCCTATTCCACTGCTTCACGTTTTCCCGGCAAGATTGACGGCCTTATCAATATCTGGCTCTTTTCGGCGTCAATTATTGCCATGCTGGGCTTGCTGGAGTATCTTGGCCTGGATATTTTGGCTTCTATGTGTTCAGGAAACCTTATTTTCAGTAAAGGGGCGAGCTCGTCGACAATTCAGAACTCCAACGATCTGGGGACCTACATGGCCATGGCCTTCCCGTTCGCCGTGCTGCGTTTTATGCAAAAGGCGAGCTTCCGTACAGTGCCGCTTTTTGCTCTGATCTACGGTTGCCTCTTGACGACGCTGTGCAGGTCAGCCTGGCTGGGCGCTGTGGCGGGTTTCTTGCTTATACTGCTCTTTTATCCTGTGAAGAAAAATATCCTTCTTTTGTTGGTGGTTATACTGATTGTTACATCCGCTCTCATGCCTGTTAATGACTTCCTGCTCTTAAAGCGCATGAGAACATTTGCAGAGGATGCAGAGCTGACTATGGCCGGGGATCCGGAAGGAGGCAGCGCCAGGATGCTGCTCTGGCAGGAGGGGATAAAGGCGCTTCCTCAGTCAGTCCTGCTGGGAAGCGGGCCTGATACCTTTTACCGGGTATCTCCGGAAAAATTTGCAGCCCGGTATGGGGAGGGCGGGCGACCGGCGCACAAAGCCCATAATATTTTTCTGGAAATTGCCGTAACTATGGGCATTCCTGCCCTGCTATTCTACCTGTGGTTTCTGGGTGCCGTGATGAGGAAAACCGATCGGCGCAATCCTTTACTGTTTACCTTTTTTGTCATGGTCGTCATTTATCTGGTAAGGGGCTTTTTCCTGGTGGATGTGATCACCGTTTACCCAATATTTTGGGTTCTGCTGGGTTTCTATCAAGGGCTGAAGGAAAATTGCCTCTTTATGTGGAATTAGTAACTAATTTGTCCAGTATTCGGAAAAGGTCAACTTTTTTCACTAAATAAACGGGATTGTACGGGAAGGGAATAATTAAAAGTGTACTTGGGACAGGTTTTGCTTTATTTTATAGTCTTTCTGGCTGGAGTTGCTGCCGGCAGCTTCTCAAATCTACTTATTTTTGGTTACATGCAGGAATTACCCCTCCGCGCATTGTTTAAAGCCGGGACAGTTGTATCTTTTCTCAACCTGCTCAAGAGAAAGCGCGGCAACCATATCGAGAAAAGTAACCTTTTGTATTTTTACCCCGTTGAGTTGGGCTCCGCCGTTATCTTTGTCCTGTGTTACCATTTTTTCAGCCCCGGATTTTATTTTTTAAAATACGCCGTTATCCTGCAACTGCTCCTTGTTATTTCCATTTTGGACATCCAAAGGGGCGTTATCCCCAACCGTTTTGTTCTATGTCTCTTTTTCTGGCTTTTTATATGGCAGCTTGTTCGACCTTATCATTCGCTGCAGTCGGTAGCGCTGGGTTTTTTGGTCGGAGGGGCTCTCTTTTATGTTATTACCATGTTGAGCAGGGGAGGTATGGGCGGGGGCGATATCAAGCTGATGGCTGTACTGGGGTTTTCCGTGGGATGGCCTTACGTGCTGATAATTTTCATGATTTCCTTTGTTTTAGGGGCGCTTGCCGGGGTTATTCTGCTGGCTGCAGGGAAGCGGGTGTTAAAGGATTCCCTGCCTTTTGCTCCTTTTCTTTCCCTTGGCTTTCTCCTGGTAATCTTCTGGGGAGTAGAGATATGGCAATGGTATTCATCATTCTGGTAAGTCGGTAAGGAGGTAGCTTTTTGTCAAGGTTGGATTTCTCCGATGCGGCTACTGTGGTGGAAATGGTAAATTCCTTAATTGAAACAGCGGTGAGCCGGGACGCCAGCGATATTCACCTGGAGCCCCGGGAAAATGGGCTGAGGGTGCGCCTGCGTATTGACGGGGTGCTCAGGGATTCAGCGCCATACCCCCCTGAAGTGGCTCCTCTGGTTATTTCCCGATTGAAAATCCTGGCCGGGATGGATATAGCCGAGCGCAGGCTCCCCCAGGACGGGAATTTGCAGATGGAGGTAAACCAGGAAAGAGTGAACATCAGGCTTTCGACACTGCCGACAATTTACGGGGAAAAACTGGTGCTGCGCCTGCTCCGTCATGACAAAATTGTCATGCCCCTGGAGAGCCTGGGTTTTACCGAGGAAAACTACAGGCGCTATATGGATTTTTTAAACAATGCTTACGGCATGATCCTGGTTACAGGACCTACCGGGTGCGGTAAAACCACTACACTTTACTCCACACTCCATGCTGTTAACAGCGCCGAGAAAAATATTATTACTGTGGAAGACCCGGTGGAGTACAGGATTGACGGAATTAATCAAGTTCAGGTCAACAATAAAATCAAGTTAACTTTTGCCCGTACTTTACGTACCATTTTACGGCAGGATCCCAATATTGTTATGGTCGGAGAGATACGCGACGGGGAAACGGCAGAGATTGCCACCAGGGCTGCCCTTACAGGTCACCTGGTCTTTTCAACGCTGCATACCAATGACGCCCCCAGGGCAGTAACCCGACTGCTGGACATGGGAGTGGAGCGCTTCCTGTTGACTTCCTCGCTGGTGGGTATCGTAGCCCAGCGTTTGGTGCGGCTTAATTGTACAAACTGCCTGGAACCCTATTCCCCGGAGGAGGAAGAGCTGACTTTTTACCAAAAGCTGGGCGGGTCCGGTGGGTCCGGTGACGTTTCTTTTAAAAGGGGCAGGGGTTGCGAAAAATGTGACTATACGGGTTTCAGGGGGCGTACCGCCATTCACGAGGTCATGCCGGTGGATGGAACGATGCGCCGGTTGATTATGCATTCGGATGATACGGAGGAAATAAGGCGCCATGCTGTTTCGCAGGGTATGCAGACCCTTTTGCAGGACGGTATAAACAGGGCTGTGCAGGGGCTGACAACTTTGGCCGAAGTAATACAGGTAGCTTATACGGTTTTTTAGGCGCTCTGGTAGTACTCTGCGAGGGTTGTGGCCTACTCCCACCTTTAAAAGTCCTGTGTGTTAGGCGGTAAGGTGACGGCTTTTTGCCAGGAAACGCTGCCGGCTTGCTTGCGGGGTCGTTTTCTTTGTATCGGAGGAACAGGGCATGTCGTTTTCCAGCATTAAAAAGAAAAAATCGTTTCTTACTACGGAGCTCACTTTATCCCTGAGAAAGAAAGCTCCCGGGACCAGGGATCTTATGGTTTTTTGTCGCCAGTTTGCCGCTCTGACGGGGGCCGGCGTTTCTTATCTACGCAGCCTGCAGTTGCTGGGAGAGTTGACGGAACACGGCTTGCTGGGAGAAAAGATCAGGGAAGCAGCCTCCCGGTTGGAAGAGGGCTATTCGCTGGTAGAATCGTTAAGGTCCGGCAGCGATCTTTTTCCTCCCCTTTTAATAAACATGATCGAAGCCGGGGAGGCCGGCGGTTTTTTAGATGCTACCCTGGAAAGGCTGGCACTGTATTTTGAGAAACAATATGAACTGGAGCAGAAGATCAGGTCATCAACGCTGTATCCCAAGTTTATTGCCTGTGCTGCGATTATTGCCGCCGTTTTTATGGTGAGTGCTGTTCTTCCCGCCTTTGCTGGAATATTTGAAAATATGGGCATCAGTATGCCGGTGCTGACAAGATTGCTTATTTCGGCCGGAACCTGGCTTTCTTCCTGCTGGCCGATCATCATCATGGTTATTGTGGCCGTTTTTTCCCTCGGCAGAAGAGTCCTAAAAACACAACAGGGCCGCCGTTTTTATGACAGGCTGCGCCTTAACAACCCTTTTCTCGGAGCGGTTTACCGCAAAATGATTACGGCAAGGTTTTGCCGCACGCTCGGCACTTTGCTGGGGAACGGGACAGCGATGCTTACTGCACTGGATCTGGTTAAAGGTATTGAAGATAACAGTATATATGCCGATATTATTTCCAGGACAAAAGAAGAAATTATTCGGGGGCAATCTCTCGCCGACTCCCTCGCTGCCGTGGATTTCTTCCCGCCCCTGGTTGTGGAGATGTGCAGTGTGGGAGAACAAACAGGGAACATGGAGGGAATGCTGGCCAGTACGGCCGGTTTTTTCGAGACAGAAGTGTCCCATATTATAGAACGCCTCTGTGCCCTGCTGGAACCTGTTTTGATCCTTTTTATGGCGGGGATTATTGTTTTTATCGCACTTTCGGTGCTCCTGCCCATGTTTGAAGTCTACCAGACAATCTAGCGGAGGAGGAAACCTATGTTAGCCAAACTCTGGGAGAAGAAAGGTTTTACACTGGTGGAGCTATTAACGGTTGTGGTTATTATCGCCATACTGGGTGCGGTCATCGTCCCCAACCTGTTCAGGGCTGTCGATAAAAGCAGGGTTACAGCTGCCGCGGCAGATTTCAGGAGCATCAAAAGCGCAGCGCTGGCATATTACAGCGATACGGGGAAGTGGCCCGGCGACAGCCCCGAGGGTAATGATCCCGGTTTTCTCACAGATCCCGGCGTGCCGGGCTGGAGTGGCCCTTACCTGGAGGGCTGGCCCGGGAAAAACCCCTGGGGAGGGAAATACGCATTTGTGCATCACGACGGCCAGGGGGGGACGGCAAAATGCCTGCGCCTGGATGCCGTTCCGCAGGAGGCCGTTGAAAAGCTGGCGGAACAGCTGGCCGGCACCGTTATACAGGAAAGTGAAGGATACGTTTATCTTATCCTGGCAAACAACTAAAAGTGGAGTGAAGAGGCCCATGCTTATAATGAGGGAGGAAGGTTTCAGCTTACTGGAAGTCATTGCTGCCGTTGCTGTCCTGGGCATCATCCTGGTACCGGTCTGCTCTATGCTTGCAGGGGGAAGATATGCCGTTCTTTCAGGGAAGCATCAGACTGAAGCCGCAACCCTTGCCCAGGATGGGATGGAGACACTGAAGGGACAGGGTTATGAGCAGTTAAGAGCGCTAATGGCTGGGCGTGAGGAGCTGGAACTGGAAGAGAACCTGGGCTTCTACAGCAGGAAGTATATATTCCGAATTATCCCGCTCGAGGCGGTTGCGGCCGTTGGAGATGGGGAGATACTTTTTATAAAGGTTATGGTATCCTGGAGCGATGTTCGGGGGAGACGCACCGTCTCCCTTTCGTCACTGCTGGGGAGGGGCCTGGAGAGCTGTGAAAGATTTTTTTAAAGGTGCAGGCCTTCTGCCGGAAAAGCTTTTCTGCAGGAAAGGTTTTACCTTGCTGGAAGTGCTTCTCTCTGTTACTATTTTCAGCCTGCTTCTGTCTGCGCTTTTCATGTTCTATGGGGGCGCGTTGCAGGGTTGGAGCAGGGATTCAGCTGCCATGGACCTGCAGCAGAATGCCCGGATCGCTGTATATGAGATAACCCGCGAACTGCGTTATGCCTCTGCTGTGGAAGGGTTGAGCGATCGGTCTATCCTGCCCCTTTATGACGGCGAAGGCGGCTGGCAACGGGGTGCGGGCTTAATTGCCTATACCTCCTCCGGGGGCCAAAAAAGTGAAATCGCCTATAATGAGGAGAAGAGAACGATTACCCTGAGGATCGGAAACGGGCCTCCAAACGAGCTGGCCAATAATGTTGCCGGAGCGGACTTTTTTTACTATTTTCCGCAGCCGGTTGCCGGAGGGAGCGAACCGGAGGGAAGATGTCCCATGATTTTGTTCAGGTTAAAGGTGCAGGGAGAAAGCCAAGAGCTTGCACCGGGAGGCTCCTATATCCTGCAAAGCTCTTTGCGGCTGCAGAATATTTCTTTTGAATAACGGAACGGGCAAACGGAGGGAAAAATGTGCGGCTGCCGTAAAAGGACTGTTCTCTGGAAAGAGGAAAGGGGCTCGCTCCTGATTATGCTGCTTTTATTTTCGTCGGTTATGATGATCCTGGGGGCGGCTCTTCTCTCGAACTCCCTCCAGGAGAGAATCATTGCGCAGAATTATCTTTATAAACTCAAGGCTCATTACCTGGCCGAAGCCGGAGTCGAACTTGCTTTAACCTTTCTGGAGGAGGAACCGGAACATTTTTGGCAGCTAAACTTTGATGAACCACTTTACCCTGACAACGGAGTGGAAGAGGAATATTATGTGCTGCAGTGGCTTGAACCGGGATGCCCCGGGGGAAATGAAGAGTACTATACGCTTATATCCAGAGGGATCTGCCGTCGCAGTATGAGCGGCGTTGAAGCTCAAGCCGAGATTAGAGCTTTGCTGTCTCTAAATGTCACTACCGGTAAAGGGGATGAGCCTGAAGAAGAGGTTGAAGGGGAAGAGGAAGATGGCGGGGAAGAGGAATGTGAAAAGCAAACCCAGGTCCTTTTAATCGGCTTGAGCGGCATGTAAGCAATAAATAATTAAGAGCCCGGGAGCAGGCATGCATGAATGATGAAGGATCTTATAGTTATGCGGGATAAAGGCTTTACCCTGATCGAGTTGCTGGCGGCTCTGGCCGTTATGGCGCTTGTTGCTGCATTGCTCTGGCCCCGTGTGGCCTCCCTTTCCCGGTGGAAACTGGAGTCCGCTGCCCGGAGCCTGGCCGGAGACCTGCGCTTGGTCCGGCAGGAGGCGATAACGACAGGCAAGGCCTCCAAGGTGGAAATCTTTATTTATCCGAACCGTTACCGTGTAAGACTGTCCGGAGAAGACCGTTGGGTCGATTTGCCGGAAGGGGTTTTTTTTGACGGTGTCACTTTTGGTGGGAATCCTCCCTATGTGCATTTTAATATGCTGGGCCATCCCAGCAGTGGAGGGACGATAATTCTCAAATCCTACGGGGGTGAGAAGCGCTACGTGATTTTGACACCTGTAACCGGCAGAGTCAGGGTTTCCAGGAATCCACCCGGGCATTGGCAGAGTGAAAGTGGCGCAGCTTTACAGCATTTCTTGGTAGCGGAGTTCCAGGCTCCGCCCTGAAAGTTCTACAGTTCGCTCCGGTCCTCAGCCATTTTTGTGATTTGTAAGGCGCTATGGCAGATGGTATAAGAATTACCTGTTTTTTAAAACTTTAGCAGGAATTTCCCCCTTAAAGTGGAATTTACATGATACACGGCAACTAAGGGTATATTACTATTGCTGTTGAGTAACACTGCGCTCCGGCGTAGAGAGGGGAAAGATCCGGAAGTAAAGGGAAAAAGTAAAGGAAAAAGTCGAAAAAGTGGGGAGGAAGAGAGAACGCACGCAAAAAGGTTAAATGTTGTCAGAGAAAAAATGGAGGAGAAAAAAGTTAACGCTCTTTTGGTTACTCATCGGCCCAATGTTTTGTATTTAAGCGGGTTTACGGGAACCAGCGGTTTCTTGCTTGTGACCCTCGAAGAAGCCCTGCTTTATACGGATTTTCGCTATCTGCAACAGGCCGGGGAACAGGTTTCTGCTTTTGAAATCGTGAAGGTGGAAAACCATGTGGATTATTCCCATCTGTCCGGGCAGCTTACCCGCAGCGGCCTGAAGCATCTGGCTGTAGAAGAATCCCATTTCAGCTTGAGGGAATTCAATATACTTAAAAACGCTGCTCCAGGCATTGAGCTGCTTCCCCTGAATAATTTCCTGGAAGAAATCAGGGCTGTAAAGGAAGAGGGAGAGATAGAACTGATCGCACGGGCAACCGGTATCGCCGATGAAGCCTGGCAGGAACTTTTGCCGCTGCTCAAACCCGGCATCAGCGAGCTGGAAGTTGCCTGTGAGCTGGAATACCGCTTGCGTAAGAGAGGCTCGGAAAAAGTGCCGTTCGAGTTCATCGTCGCTTCCGGCGAACGTTCTGCCCTGCCCCACGGCGTGGCAGGCGAAAGAATAATCAGCGAAGGAGAGCTGGTTACTGTTGATTTTGGAGCGGTATACGGGGGTTACTGCTCCGATATGACCAGGACGTTCGTACTGGGAGAGCCTTCCGAAAAACAGCGGGAGATTTATGAGCTTGTGCGCGATGCGCAGGATATGGCCTTTAAAATGACTGCCGCGGGGCAGCAGGGCGCTGCGGTGGATGCTGTAGTGCGCCGGTATTTCCAGCAATACGGGTACGATGCATATTTTGGTCATGGACTGGGCCATGGTGTGGGGCTGGAGGTACATGAGTTGCCTGTACTTTCGCCGAAAGGGCAGGAGACGCTGCAGGAGATGATGGTCTTCAGTATAGAACCGGGTATCTATATTGAAAACTGGGGAGGGGTTAGAATAGAGGATCTGGTTGTGCTGCGTCCGGAGGGGCTGCAGGTTCTAACCAGAAGCGCCAGGACACTTTCGTTAGGTTAAATATAAAACGGGGAGTGATTTAATGAATGATTTCGACCAATGATTTTCATACCGGGTTGACGATAGAGTTGGACGGGGATATCTACATGGTAATTGATTTTCAGCATGTCAAGCCGGGAAAGGGAGCGGCCTTTGTACGCTCAAAACTAAAAAATCTGCGCAGCGGATCCACTACGGAGCGTACTTTCCGGGCCGGTGAAAAAGTACCCCGGGCGTTAGTTGAAAGGAAAGAAATGGAATATCTCTACGCATCCGGGGAAGAATATATTTTTATGGATACGGAAAGCTATGAACAGATTTCTCTCAGCCGGGAAACACTGGGAGACAACCTGAAGTACCTAAAGGAGAATATGCATCTTAATATACTGCTCTTCAAAGGAGAAATTCTCGGCCTGGAGCTTCCCAATTCTGTAGAGCTGAAAGTTGTCGAGACGGAACCTGGTTTTAAGGGAGATACTGCCGCCGGCGGGAGCAAGCCGGCCAAACTGGAAACGGGACTTGTCGTGCAGGTTCCCTTCTTCATAAACGAAGGCGATGTTTTGCGAATAGATACCCGTACCGGCGCTTATCTGGAGCGTGTTTAGTTAAAGGCGGTTTTGGTATAATAACTTTTATAAGGGGGGTTAATTGATGGAAGATTTGAGTTCCAGGATGGGTTATTTAAGAGGTCTCGCTGAAGGATTGGGAATTAATGATGAAACCAGGGAAGGGAAAATTATTGGCCAGATAATTTCTGTACTTGATGATATTGTCGAAACTGTAGAAGCGTTGAAAGAAGATTACGATGAACTCTTCTCTTATGTGGAGGCTATTGATGAAGACCTGACTGATCTGGAGAACGATTTTGACGAAGAAGATGAAGAAGATGAAGTTTATGATGATTACGACGATGATGAAGACGAGGATGAGGATGAAGAAGAGTATGATGTAAGCTTTACGGTGGAATGCCCGGAATGCCGGCAGGAAGTTGTTATTGACGAAGATATTCTCGAGGACGAAGAATCCCTGGAGGTGCTGTGTCCCAACTGTGGTCGGGTCGTCTTCATAAATGACGAGGAATGGGAAGAGGAAATTGAAGCAATTGATGAAGGAGAGGCAGACGATAAAGAGGAGGAATAATCATATCCTTCTTAAATAGCTAATGCTTCCGAATGCTGAACAGTAAAAAGCTCCCGGTTACTACCGGGAGTTTTTATTTTGGTTGAAAATAATCTGCTGCCGGCATAAAAAGTGATTTTTTGAAATACTTATTCCTAAGGAGAAGATGTCCAGGCCTTATCTTAGTAGATGGAGGGTGAGCTGTCCGTGACCGATACCGGCAATAATATCAGAAAGCAAATTTGCCCCCTGCTGGCTCCCAGAGTGCGTTTTATCGTGGAGAATTTACCGGATGAGCTTTTGGTAAAAACAGAAGAAATCCGTTTGAGACATTCCCGGCCGCTTATTATCATCTGGGCCGGCGGTGAATCCTACCTCGGTTCCGATGGGCCTGTGGCCACGCCCTGGGAAGCCTACAAGGTTGACGGAGAGGATCTGGAAAAAACGCTGGAACTGCTTAGCGGTTATTCCCTTTATGCCTATGAGGAAGAATTGAGGCAGGGATACCTGACTGTTCCAGGAGGGCACCGCGTGGGGCTGGCGGGAAGGGCTGTGGTTGAAGGGGGCAGGATCAAAGTCCTACGGGATATTAGCTCTCTTAATTTTCGCGTGGCGAGGGAGGTTAAAGGAGTCGGGGAAAAAGTGCTGGCTTTTATCCTCGATCGACGGATGGGGCGTATCTTGCATACTCTTGTAATTTCTCCTCCGCAGGGCGGTAAGACAACGCTGCTCAGGGATTTGGCCAGGCTGATCAGTGAAGGAGCGGGGATTTTAGGACAATCCGGTAAAAAGGTGGGCATTGTGGATGAACGTTCCGAGATAGCCGGCTGTTACCAGGGGGTTCCCCAGCTTGATGTAGGTATCAGGACTGATGTTCTCGATGCCTGCCCCAAGGCTGAAGGCATCATGCTCATGCTGCGTTCTCTTTCGCCGCAGGTCATTATTACGGATGAAATCGGGCGGGGAGAGGATGCAAGGGCGATAGAAGAGGCTATTCATGCCGGCGTATCGGTAATTGCCTCGGCACATGGTTCCAGCCTGGAAGAGCTTTGCCAGAGGCCGATCATGGGAGGCCTGCTGCAAAAGAATTATTTTGAGAGGTTGATTTTTCTCAGTAACAGCAGGGGACCGGGAACGCTGGAGATGATTATCGAGGGAGAGAGGGGATTGCCCCTTTACTCTGCGCGTCATGGAGGAGAGTAGGGGAAAGATGTACCTTAAATTGCTGGGAGCCTTTTTAATCGTCTCTGCCGCATACACTTACGGCTACAGCATATCTTTAAAGTACCGCAAACGTGTTTTGCAGCTCGAAGAGCTGCTGCTGGGCTTGGAAATGTTCCTGGCGGAGGTAAATTACGGCCTGACTCCTTTACCGCAGGCCTTTAGGCATATAGGGCGCAGGTTAAAAGATCCCCTGGGACGGCTCTTTTCAGATGCTGCCGCATTAATGCTAAAAAGCAGGGGATTAAGTGCCAGGGAATGCTGGAAAAAGGCCTTGAAAAAAAATTACGACGCCCTGGAGCTGTCACGTGAAGGTATGGAAATAATGGATAGGCTGGGTTTTGTCTGGGGCAAAGGCGACAAAAGCGGGCAGCTCAATCAGATTGTGGTGATCCAGGAATTGTTGAGACAGGCTCTCCGGGAGGCCCAAAACGAGTACCGGAGAAACGATAAGATGTGGAAGTACCTGGGATTACTGGGCGGGTTGACCATGGTAATTTTTTTGCTCTGAAAGTGCCGGGTGTATAACTTTATGAAGCAGGCTTTACAGGGCTTTTATCCGGGGAAAGGAGTAATAACATGGATGTTTTGCGAGTGGACCTTCTCTTTCAGATTGCCGGGATTGGGATTTTTATTTCCGTGCTGAATATCGTCCTCAAACAAGCCGGCAAGGAAGAACAAGCTCAGATGCTGACACTGGTTGGCGTTGTAATTGTCCTGATACTGGTATTGCAGCTGGTGGGAGATCTTTTTACCAACATCCGTAATATCTTCAATTTCTGAGCCTTTAAAGAGCAGGTGTTCACTTTATGGAAATAGCCCAGGTTGTAGGTTTTGGGGTTATTGCTGCCGTGATAATTATTTTTATCCGCCAGAGCCGGCCGGATATAGCCCAGTTGCTATCCATCGCTGTAGGCGTTGTGATTGTAATTTATCTCCTCGGTTATCTAAATTTAGTCGTCAATATTATTACGGATTTAGCCCTGGAGGCGGAAATCAACACCGTCTTTCTGAGAACCCTCCTGAGGGTTATCGGGGTGGCTTATATTGCCGAATTCGGCGCACAGGTCTGTAGAGATGCCGGGGAGGGCAGCATAGCTATGAAGATTGAATTTGCCGGTAAGTTAATCATCCTGGTAATGGCTATTCCCATCCTTATTGCCGTTCTGGAGGGCATTGTGAACTTTATTCCTTGACGACAAAGATGAGGTGGTCGGAAGGCATGTGGAAAAAGTTATGGGTGGTGAGAACAGGCCTGGCGCTTTTAGCGGCGCTTTTACTCTCAGGAATACCAGCCATGACGGCTGCAGCACAGGAGGAGACAGAGCTACAGGAGGTTAGCCCGGGAGCAAAGGGCGGGGGAAGTATCAGTTCGCTGGAGGGGTGGGAGGAAGTAGAAAGTTACTGGCGCGAACTGGAAACAGAAATGGGCGAGTTTTTGCCGAGATGGGATATCGGAGATATCTGGGAAAGAGATGAGGGCGGGATAATACCGGGCATCGGCGAGATTCTTAAAGGCCTGATCAGGTATCTTTTCCGGGAAATAGTGACCAACTTCGGGCTGTTGGGCCAATTGATCCTGCTGGCTGTGGCCGCCGCCCTACTGAAAAGCCTGCAGGGGTCTTTTAGCAGCGAGGAGGTGGCCAGGCTTACGGAAGCCGTTGCCTTTTTCGTGCTGCTGGGCCTGGCCCTGAAAAGTTTTACTGTAGCCCTGGAGATCGGCAGAAATACAGTTGACAGCATGGTTAATTTTATGCTTGCCCTTCTACCTGTATTGTTGACCTTGCTGGCGTCAATGGGGCATGTTACCTCGGCGGGCTTGTTTCATCCCTTTATTATTTTTTCTGTTAACTTAATGGCTTCGCTGGTACGCAATATTTTATTTCCGCTGATCTTCTTTGCAACCATTCTATACATGGTAAATCATTTTTCACCTCATTTCAAAATTAACCGGCTGGCCGATCTCTTCAAAGATATCAGTACCTGGGGGTTAGGTTTGATGTTAACGCTATTTGTGGGCCTGCTGACTATCCAGGGAGTGGCAGGGGGGATAGGAGACGCTCTTACTTTAAGGACGGCCAAATATATGACCGGAGCCTTTATCCCCGTTGTGGGCAAGATGCTGGCAGATGCAGTGGAAACGGTCCTGGGTTATTCGCTGCTGCTTAAAAACAGCGCCACCATCGCCGGGCTTTTAATACTGTCTTTAATAGTTGCTTTTCCGCTGATTAAACTGCTGGCGCTGATTATTATCTATAAATTTTCCGGGGCCGTGCTTCAGCCGCTGGGGGAGACGACCCTCGGAGAAGCCCTGCATACCATGGGAAACTGCCTGGTACTGGTTTTTGCCGCAGTGGCAACAGTGTCGCTGGCTTTTTTTATCGGTATTGCCATTATCGTAGGGGCCAGTAATGCTGCCGTCATGCTGCGCTGAATTGAGAAAAGCAGGAAGGGTAATAAGTGAGTGCAATGATTGATACGATCGGCAGCCTGATTCGCTATATTGTTATTATTATTTTTTTAAGCACCCTCTTGGAGATGCTGCTGCCCCAGGGGGTATTTCGCCGTTACCTGCGCATGCTGGTGGGTATTTTGCTGATACTGACCTTGCTGACTCCGCTGCAAAAGATTATGAGCTTTGCCCCGTACTGGGAAATTACCGCTTTTTCAGAAGGGATGCCGGAAGAAGCGGAGTTGGGTGAAATTCTGCAGCGGGGAAAAGAAATGTACAGGGGTAATATTGACCTGGCGCTGGCAGAGTATCGCTATAGGATTTTTTCTCTGCTGGAGGGGGAGTTGGCCAGAGAATTCGGGCAAAAGTTGCTTCGCCTGGAGGTGTCGATGGAGGAAAACCCTGAAAGCAGTGAATTCGGCTCTTTAAAGAACATTTATGCTGAAGTCCGCGATAGTTCGGCAGTTGATGCCGATACCCGCCAAACCGGCGCAAAGGTAGAAGAAATTAAAATTTCCGTGGAGGTAACGGGCCGGGAAGAGGAGCCTGCCGCCGGAGAAGTTTCTGAAAACAATAATGGTGAAGCTGCCGGAGAAGCTGTTAATGATAAGGAAATAGAAATTAACAGGTTTATTGCGGCTTATTTACAGCTTCCTTCTAGTAAAGTTAAAGTAAAAATTTTGCCTTGAGGGGTGAGGATCCGTGCCAGGGGAGAAAACAGGAAGTAGTTATTGGGATTATTTTAAAGACCTGTGGAAGGGGGTGCAGGGTGGCAGGAAGAAAAACATCTTTCTTTTAACTTTACTGATTTTGGGGATAATATTAATGTTTGCCGGTTCTTTATGGTCACCGCAAAAAAAACCGCCCGTTTCTTACGACGAAATTCCGGTAGAAACAAGACGGGAACCGGTGGCCTCCGGCAGCAAGTATGAAGAAGAGCTAATCCAATCACTGCAGCACGTTCTGGAAAATATCGACGGGATATCCCGTGTGCAAATCTTTATTAATTTTGACAATACCGGGGAATCATTCTATGCCAGGGTTAACGAAGAGAGCAACCGGCGGACGACCGAGCAGGATCGTGAAGGAGGGACCCGGGAAATCCTGGAGACCACCAGCAAGCAGGATTATGTTTTGCTGCGCGAGGAGGGAGGTGGAGAGAAACCCCTTCTTCTCAGTGATAATATGCCCGAGATTAAGGGAATCCTGATTGTTGCCGGAGGTGTAAAAAACAGCTCGCTGCGGCTGGAAGTCGTGCGAGCCATTCAGAGTGTTCTGAATTTGCCTGTTCATAAAATAGCTGTTCTTCCTCTTGGAGAAAGCAAAGCCAGGTGAAAGGGGTGATTCAAAAGCCAATGGGCAACAAAAAATTGTGGATTTTGAGCATTGTTTTGGTGGCTGCGGTAACTTATTTATTTGTAAGCAGCGTGGAGAAGGAGATGAGCCGGATCGAAGTAGTCCCCGACGAGGAGATTTTACAGACCATTCTCTCCGAGGGGTTGCCTGATAATCCTGCCGAGTGGCAGTTTGACGATGCTCGTGCTTTTTTTTCCGAATACCGGCTGGAAAGAGACCGGGTCCGCGGGCAGGAAGTGGAGATGCTCAAGGATATGATCGATAATCCCCAGGTGGGAGCAGAAGCACGCAGCGAAGCGGAGAAACAACTTTTATACCTGACGGATCTTATGGAAAAAGAGCTGATGGTTGAGAATATGTTGAAAGCACAGGGATATAACGATGCCCTTTTGTTTGCGCGCAAGGGAGTCGCTACGGTAATGATCGACGCAGGACAGCTTAACGAAGAAGATTTTTTAAGAATTGCCGAAGCTGTTTCGTCGGTTACCGGGGTTCCCAGAGAACAGGTCCAGATTATTCAGCAGAACTGAAATACACAAAATGGCGTTAATATAATAATTTTATTTGAAACAACCCGGTAAATTTTGATATAATTAGTCCAGAGTATTAAAGTAAGCCAATTTTATCAAAAGGAGGAAAAAATACATGGAAGGTCGTAGTCTTCCATCAGAGTTGGGCGCCATCCGTATCGCCGATGAAGTGGTTGCGATCATAGCGGGATTGGCAGCTACAGAAATTGACGGCGTGGCCAGCATGAGCGGAGGGATTGCCGGAGGCATTGCCGAAGCCCTGGGACGCAAAAATTTATCCAAAGGAGTTAAAGTGGAAGTCGGCGAAGAAGAAGCAGCCGTGGATTTATATTTAATAGTGCGGTATGGAACGCGTATTCCGGATGTGGCCTGGTCAGTTCAGGAAAATGTGAAAAAGGCGATTGAGAGTATGACCGGGTTAAAAGTTGTCAAGGTAAACGTCCATGTGCAGGGAGTAAGCTTTCCACAACAAAAAGCGGATGAAGAAACGCCTAAATAACAGGAAGCTGAGCCGGGAGTTGGGTTGGAAGTTGGAAAGGCGCTTTAAAACAAAACCTGCTATCATAGGAATAAACGGCATGTTGAGCCCTGAAGCAGTACATAAATTTTAAGCCTACAATTTCCAACTTCCAACGTCTAACCTTGAAAGGAGAAAAGTTTCTATGGGAACTGGAAAACGTTTTATACTGGCTGTCCTCGGAGTGCTTGCCATCCTGTGCGGTCTGTTTTTAATTTTGGCTACGCTGGGAGTTCTCAACGGGACTGCTCTTTCTTCTGTTTTAAACCTGTACCAGGTTACAGGCAGTTTGCAGTATACGGCCCTGGGTTTCCTGATTCTGATTGTGGGAGTAATCCTCCTCTCTTTTCCTGCACTGGGAGGCAAGAAAAAAGAGGGAGGCACTATTGTCAGCTACACGGAAATCGGAGAAATCCGCATCTCCTTTAAGGCTGTTGAAAACATGGTTTTGACCGCGTCGCGTAAGGTCAAGGGTATCAGGGAAGTAAACACGCGGATTGACTCTGTTGAGCAGGGAATAGTGATTTACATGCGCATCAAAGTCCTTCCAGATATCGCTATTCCAGGTTTGGTAAACGAGCTGCAGGCCAGGGTTAAGGAGTATGTCCAGGAAATCAGCGGGTCGAATGTAGCCGAGATAAAAGTCCTGGTAGAGAATATTGCCCAGGAAAAAATTGAAAAGGTCGTTCATTAAAGGTGTGAAAAGCGATGAATGACAACATCATAAAATTAATTAACGATAATATGGGCAAAATAGTGGGCGGCTTTCTGGGGTTGCTGGTGGCGCTGATTATTGTCGCCTTCGGCTTTTGGAAAGGTGTTTTTATTATTTTATGTATTGTAGGGGGGATCTTTATCGGGGCCAGGGCGGAAAAGCATGAAGGTGTGCGTAATTTTTGGGAGAGAATTTGGCCTTTTCGGGAATGATTCCAGTTTTAAATAAACGCTCGTAAAGAGGGTTTTTTTATTTGACCGGTAAAGGAGCATGGTAATTTGAAAAGGCGATTATCCAGGGAATGTGCTTTTAAGGCTCTATTTATGATTGATCTTGGCAACAACAATGATGAAAGTGCCTTAAATTATCTTTTACAAGATACCGGTCTTTCTGAAAGGGAGCGCTCCTTTTGCATTAAGCTGGTAAAGGGTGTTCTGAGCAAAGAAAAGGAGCTTGATGAGATCCTGTCGCGTCATCTTGTAAACTGGCAATTTGACCGGTTGGCGACAGCGGTGCGCAGCATACTGCGATTGGCGCTCTATGAAATGCTTTACTGCGATGAAATCCCACCCCTTGTGTCGATTAACGAAGCTATAGAGTTGACAAAGAAATACCATGATAATGATGCGGCACGCTTTGTTAACGGTGTTTTGGACAAGATCAGAAGAATAAGAGCGGATGAGGTTTAGTGCCGGAAAATGCTGCCATGACGGTTTTCTGTTGCCGGGCATACCGTAATATTCAGAATTGATAAACATTATCTTTAGCCTAAATTTTAAAAGGAGTTTATTACAATAATGGCGAACTGATAAGTTAAAAAAATAACATAACATGGGGGAGGTAGGAACTTGCATGTTCAAAATTGTTACAAAAAAAGTTTTATCCGAAGTAAATAAACTTATGGAAATCGAAGCGCCGCTGGTCGCGCGAAAAGCAAAGCCCGGTCAATTTATTATTTTGCGAGTTCGCGAAAACGGTGAAAGAATTCCACTCACCATAGCGGATAGCAATAAAGAGAAAGGTACAATTACAATTATCTTTCAGGAAATCGGAAAAACAACAAAACAACTGGGAACCCTGGAGGAAGGGGATTACTTAAGCGATTTTGTCGGACCTCTCGGAAAACCGATGGAGCTTCCCTCAACCCCCGGGCGTGTAATTGCGGTAGGCGGAGGGGTGGGCATTGCCCCCATTTATCCCAAGGTAAAGGCTTTTCATGAAGCAGGTATGGAAGTTATCTCCATTATTGGGGCCAGGACAGCCGATCTTCTGATTCTCGAGGATGAAATGCGGGCTGTAAGCAAGGAGTTGCACATATGTACCGATGACGGGACCAAAGGTCATCACGGTTTTGTTTCGGATATCCTGCAAACGATGCTGGACGATAAAAGCAAAAAAATCGATGAGATTATCGCTGTTGGCCCGCTACCCATGATGCGCGTGGTGGCCAACCAGACCAGGCCTTACGGCGTTAAAACGTTGGTAAGCTTGAACCCTATTATGGTGGATGGAACGGGAATGTGCGGCTGCTGCCGCGTCTCGGTAGGCGGTGAAACAAAGTTCAGCTGTGTTGATGGCCCTGTCTTTGATGCTCACCAGGTAGATTTTGAAGAGCTGACACGCCGCTCCCGTACTTATCTGTCAGAGGAAAAAACAGCCCTGGAAAAATTTGAACACGAATGCAGATGCGGAGGTGGGAACTAATGGCACTGGACAAGGAGCTAATCAAGCAGCTACGCAAGCAAAAGGAAAAGCATCCCATGCCCGAACAGGAGCCCAAGGAGCGTATTAAAAATTTTAATGAGGTTCCGTACGGGTATGATGCCGAAACAGCGGTAAAAGAGGCAGCACGTTGCCTGCAGTGCAAAGAGGCTAAATGTGTAGAGGGATGTCCTGTGGAAGTGGATATTCCCGCTTTTATCAAACTGATTACAGAAGAAAAATTCGATGAAGGTATTAAAAAAATCAAGGAAAAAAATAACCTTCCGGCAGTATGCGGGCGTGTTTGCCCTCAGGAGAACCAGTGCGAATCCTTCTGCGTAAGAGGTAAAAAGGGACAACCTGTTGCTATCGGGCGGTTGGAACGTTTTCTGGCAGATTACGAAATGGCCAAGGGGATAGAAGTGCCCGTTAAGCCGGCGCCGACAGGTAAGCGCGTAGCTATAGTAGGCTCGGGACCGGCCGGACTTACAGCTGCCGGCGACCTTGCCAGAATGGGGCATGAGGTTGTACTCTTCGAGGCCTTTCATGCCACAGGAGGCGTCCTTCGTTATGGAATACCCGAGTTTCGTCTGCCCAAGGAAAAAGTGTTGCAGCGCGAAGTTGACTATATCGCCAGCCTTGGTGTAAATATTAAAACAAATGTGGTGATCGGAAAAACCATCACAGTGGATGAACTTTTTGAAGAAGGGTTTCATGCTGTATTTGTCGGCACGGGTGCCGGGCTTCCACAGTTTCAGGGCATACCCGGTGAAAACCTGAACGGAGTGTATTCGGCCAATGAGTTTTTGACCAGGACCAACCTGATGAAGGCTTACCTGTTCCCTGATTGGGATACTCCCATAAAGGTGGGCAGAAAGGTTGCTGTGGTCGGAGCCGGAAACGTAGCCATGGACTCTGCCCGTACCGCACTGCGGCTAGGCGCCGAAGAGGTCCATATTGTATACCGGCGTTCTGACAAAGAGATGCCGGCGCGGGCCGAAGAAATCGAGCACGCCAAGGAAGAGGGAGTTATTTTCAATTTGCTCACCAATCCCGTTAAAATTATCGGCGACGAGAACGGCTGGGTAAAAGGGATGGAATGTATAAGGATGGAGTTGGGTGAGCCTGACGAATCAGGCCGGGCGCGTCCTATACCCATTAAAGGTTCCGAATTTATGTTTGATGTAGAGACGGTCGTTATTGCTATCGGCAACAGCCCCAACCCGCTCATTCCACAGACGACCTCAGGGCTGGAATTGGGCCGGAAAGGGACGATTAAAGCTGATGAAGACGGGGCGACAAGCCGTAAGGGTGTTTATGCCGGCGGAGATATCGTTACGGGAGCGGCTACAGTAATCCTTGCCATGGGAGCCGGGAAAAAGGCCGCCCGGGCAATTGATCGCTACCTGCAGACGTTGCCTTAAAAAGTAAGCCGGCCTAAAGAGAGGGTTTAGTGTTCAGGGTTGTAGATGAAAAAATAAATTTAAAAGGAGGTAATTAAATGACAGCAAAAATTATTTCCGGTAATGAAGTTGCAGCGGAGATTAGAGCGGAGTTAAAAACAAGGGTTGCCGAGCTGAAGGAGAAAGGTATTCATCCGGGGCTTGGTGTGGTCCTGGTTGGCGAAGATCCTGCCTCGGTATCTTACGTAACCAGTAAGGCAAAGGGTTCACAAGAAATCGGCATGTTTGAGGAAACGATCCGCCTGCCGGCCGATGTACCGGAAGAAGAAGTACTAAAGGTCATAGATAAGTTAAACAATGATCCCAAGTTCAGCGGGATACTGGTTCAGCTTCCCCTGCCGGACCATATCAGTGTGGAAAAAGTTATCAGCTATATCTCACCGGAGAAAGACGTGGATGGATTCCATCCGGTCAACCTGGGCAAACTGCTGAGGGGAGAACCGTGCCCCCTGCCTTGCACTCCCCATGGTGTACAGCAGCTATTGGTACGTTCCGGTAATGATCCCTCCGGGAAACACGTCGTTGTTTGCGGCCGGAGCAATATAGTAGGCAAACCGCTGGCCGCGATTTTGATGCAAAAAGCCAAGGGTGCCAATGCCGTGGTTACTGTCGTGCATACCGGGGCCAAGGATATCTCTTATTACACCAAACAGGCCGATATACTTGTGGCGGCTATGGGGCGGCCACAGGCGATCACTGCCGACATGGTCAGAGAAGGCACTGTGGTAATCGATGTCGGTGTTAACCGGATTCCCGATTCATCCAAGAAAAGCGGTTTCCGCCTGGCCGGTGACGTAGATTTCGGTCCGGTTTCGGAGAAGGCTTCATATATTACTCCCGTTCCGGGTGGAGTAGGCCCGATGACAGTCACTATGCTTCTGTACAACACTGTCGAGTCCGCGATCAGGCTCAGCCAGAAGTAAGGTGGTAACTGTATGACTGCTAAACTTATCAAAGGGGATGAGGTTGCCGCTAAGATTCGCCAGGAACTGTTCGCCGAGGCAAAGGATCTTTACGAGAAAACGAAGCGCATCCCCGGTTTGGCAGTAGTTTTCGTGGGAGAGAACCCTGCATCGCTGGCCTTTGTCTTCAATAAAGAAAAACTAAGCAAAAAGCTGGGCTTTAACTCTGAGGTACATCGCCTTCCTGCCAATACTTCGGAGAAGACTATTTTGTCGTTTATACAACAGCTTAACGAAAACGAAAAGATACACGGTATAATGGTGCTGATGCCTTTGCCGGAGCATATTGACAAAAGGGTAATAATTGAAGCTATCGATCCGGAAAAGGATGTAGAAGGGATCCATCCGGTAAATATGGGGAAGCTGTTTAGCGATGAAAGAGGTTATCTGCCCTGCACAGCCTACAGCGTGATGCGGATGATTGACTTTACAGGGCAGCCCGTTTATGGGAAAACTGCTGTGGTGATTGGCCGCAGCAATATTGTGGGCAAACCTCTTTCACTCCTGTTGCTTCGCCGTAACGCTTCCATCACGATATGCCACTCCTATACCAATGATTTGCCGGATATCTGCCGCGAGGCGGATATCCTGGTATCAGCAACAGGGAAACCCGGCTTAGTAAAGGGTGATTGGGTAAAACCGGGAGCGATTGTGATCGATGTGGGGGAGGCATGGGTAGGTAAAAAGCTGACCGGCGATATAGTTTTCGAAGAAGCCAAGGAAGTAGCGGGATGGCTCTCGCCCGTACCCGGCGGAGTTGGTCCGCTAACAATTACCATGCTTATGAAGAATACACTGGAAGCATTTAAGAAAAAATGTAATTAGCAGGTGTGAGTCGGAGGTCAGAGCCAACGCTGCCGGTAAATGGAGAGCTGTTTACAAGCTTTAGCGATCAATGGCTTTTGACCTTCGGCCTTTGTACACCGGAAATATTTTTTTACGGCTCAGGGGAGGGTACGGATTGGCAGCGAACGTTATAAATGGAGAACAGGTTGCCAGGAATTTGCGCACAACAGTTAAAGAAAAAGTGGCCTCCCTGAAAAAAGAAAAAAATAGGACGCCCGGACTGGCTGTTATTGTTGTAAAAAACCCTCTGGCGCGCGTCCATGTGGCCCGTTTAAAGGAAAGAACATGCCGCCAACTCGGTATAAATTGCCAGGTTTTTTATCTTCCAGGTACGACAACTGATGAAGAGATCCATTTTTTTATTAAAAAATTGAATACTTCCAGTGAAATTCATGGCATAAATATCCACCCCCTTCCACTGCATTTAAACCATACACTTATCTCCCAACTGGTTGATCCCTGCAAGGATGTGGAGGGGTTGCATTTTTTAAATATGGGCAGGTTTTTAATGGGTGATACTTATGTTGTCCCTTATGTGGCCGGGGGTATAGTGAAGCTGATTGAATCAACAGGGGAAAATCTGGAAGGTAAAAAAGTAGTAGTCGTCGGCCGTAGCGAGTTGGTAGGAAAACCGATCGCCTTCCTTTTGCTGCAGAAAAACGCTACCGTTAGCATTTGCCATTCCCAGACTCCCGATCTGGCACGCTACACAAAAAAAGCGGATATTCTGGTTGCCGCCGCCGGGCATCCTCGTACTATCACCAAAAAGATGGTTAAAGAGGGCGCTATAGTCGTAGATGTTGGCATAAACCGAATCGGCACTCGTTTAATCGGCGATGTGGACAAAGATGTCGAACAGGTTGCCGGATGGATAACCCCTGTTCCCGGAGGCGTTGGCCCCGTTACCATAGCGATGCTGCTTGATAATCTAGTCAAGGCGGCCCAAAAAACATGAAAGAAATTACTATTTTTACTGTATCTCAGGCTAACCACTATTTAAAAAAACTCCTGTTGAACGACAGAGTGCTTCAGGACATTCACATAGTGGGAGAAATTTCGAACTTTAAGCTGCACAAACCCTCCGGCCATATGTACTTTACTCTGAAAGACGATGGCAGCATCATACGCTGTGTCTTTTTTCTCAGCAGGAATAAAGAGCTGACATTTGTTCCTACTGAAGGTATGAGAGTCGTGGCCAGGGGGAATATCTCCCTTTATGAACGCAGCGGTTACTACCAGCTTTATGTTGAAGAAATTAAACCCGAAGGAATCGGCGATCTTTATTTTGCTTTCGAAATGTTAAAAGAGAGGCTGAAAAAGGAGGGCCTTTTTGCCACAGAACACAAAAAGCCGTTGCCCCGTATTCCCAGGTGTATAGGCCTTGTAACTTCCCCAGCGGGAGCAGCCGTCAGAGATTTTTTGACAACTTTAAAAAGAAGATTTCCGTATACCCGCGTACTTCTCTGCCCGGTGGCGGTGCAGGGCAAAGAGGCACCCGCCCAAATGATTGATGCTCTTAAGAAGCTGGATAAACTCGGGTTTATCGATGTAGCCGTGATAACCAGAGGAGGCGGCTCTCTGGAAGAGTTGTGGCCATTTAACGATGAGAGTTTGGCAAGGGCAATTTTTAACCTTAAAGTTCCTGTGGTCAGCGCGGTAGGGCACGAAACGGATTTTACCATTGCTGATTTCGTTGCGGACCGCAGGGCTTCTACGCCCACGGCTGCAGCGGAAATGGTTGTTCCGGATGTGAAAGAACTGTTAAAGCATCTAGATGTGCAGGAGCAGCGTTTACAGGCCATATTTAAAAACCGCTTAAAGCACAGCCGTTTGATTTTGGAGAATATGGCCCGGTCCGCCTTTTTTTATCACACGCGGGAAAAGATAAGGCAGGGGCACCAGCAGGTTGATGAAATGTGGCCGCGCCTTGTCCGGAACCTTCTGTACTCAATGAAGCTGAAAAACGCTCGCTTAAGCAGTTTAGAGGAAAAATTGCAGGCGGTAAATCCTGTAGGTATTATGGCCCGGGGATATGCCTTTGTAAGGGATGAAAAAAATGAAATAATTAGTAGTATTGATTCTTTAGAGGAAGAACAGAAGATAAATGTTTTTTTTCATGACGGAGAGGCCGGTTGCCGGGTTATCAAGATCAGGAAAAAAGAGCCCGGGTTAACGGAAAAGAGGTTTTATCATGCCCATGAAGGAAATTTCTAAGCTGACTTTCGAAGAAGCTCTGCAGAGACTGGGAACAATAATAGAAACTATGGAACAGGCAGAGCCTTCCCTGGAGGAATCACTGCGTCATTTCGAAGAAGGAATGGAGTTGACACGGCATTGCCGCAAGCTATTAACGGAAGCAGAACAAAAGGTGGAAATGATTCTCCAGAATGGAGAACTTGTAGAGCTAAAAGAAGTAGAAGAGGCTTGATTATTAAAATAACAAGGGGTTTTATATGGACTTCCGCGTTTTAATGCAGGAGAGGAAAACGTTAATAGACAAGGCCCTGGATTATTATCTTCCCCGTGAAGAAGAATACCCGCAGGAAATTCACAGGGCGATGCGGTACAGTGTTTTTGCCGGGGGAAAACGCATCAGGCCGCTGTTAACTTTATTGACGGCGGAAATTTTTACTCCCGAGTGGAAAAGGGCCTTACCTGCAGCCTGTTCACTGGAGTTGATCCATACGTACTCTCTCATCCATGACGATCTGCCTGCCATGGATGATGATGAATACCGCAGAGGACGCCTGACCTCCCACAAAGTGTTTGGGGAGGGCATGGCTATACTGGCAGGTGATGCTCTCTTAACCCTGGCTTTTGAGCTGTTGACCGATAACAATAAAGGCCCGAGTGAATTTGACAGTGTATACTGGCAAGAAGTACCGCCGCAGACAAAACTTGACGTTATCTTTGAAATAGCCGGTGCCGCAGGGGTAAGAGGCATGATTGGCGGTCAGGTCGTTGATCTTGCATCAGAGGGGAAAAAAATTGACGAGCAAACACTGGAGTATATTGAAGTCCATAAGACAGGTGCGCTGTTTAAAGCTGCCGTACGGACCGGTGCCTTGCTTGCTCAAGCCGACAAAGACAGTTTAAGGAGATTAACAGTTTACAGTAGTTTGCTGGGGAGAGCCTTTCAGATTGTCGACGATCTTCTGGATGTGGAGGGTAGTGAGGCAAAAATGGGAAAGGCCAGGGGGGCGGATGCTAAAAAAGAAAAAGCGACGATGGTCTCTTTGTGCGGACTTGCTGAAGCAAAGAGCAGGAGAGATCAGCTCTACAGTCAATCAATACAGGAACTTGAATACTATGGCGGGAAGGCCGACCAACTGAAAAAGATCACACGCTTTCTTTTATACAGAGACTATTAGTAAGTAGGGAAATGGAGCAGCGCTTAGCCGGCAGCGGAATCCTGCGAGGAGATATTGAGTTAAGTGCAGGGATATGTTATAATTTTATCCAGGACGTAGGTGGTGCAGTATCCTAGTTGGCACAAGCGTTTTTGAGAACGGGGCTAAAAACCCGTTTAGGGCATATCGATGAAGTTCCTGGTGCTGGCTGCCGAAGCCCAGTCGGGGGTCGGTGCTGGGAGTTAAGGAGGATGGGGCGATCTACAAAGGCATGTAGGCGATGACCCTGCCTCCGCGGAGACCCAAGTTAGTGGCGCATTACTGAAAAGTAAAAGGTTACGGCTTGGGATAGAACCTGTATGCGGCAAAAACTGTGTACAGTGTAGCCTGCCTTGAGTGGTTCTGGGGGAGAAAGGTGTGACCTTGGGAAACCAGATCTGCAAAAGAGGATAGAAAACGATGTTGTGTCATGGAGGAAAACTCCTAGGCTGTTCCACCGAAGGGAGACTCTATGGGGATTAAAGTGTGGTCTAAGTGGTAATCCAGCCCTGCTGGTGGCAACACGGCAGAAATGTTCTTAAAGGGAAACTGCCTTCCTGGTGACAGGGAGGTGAACATTTGGGAAATCCTACTGGACCTTAAGCCGCAAAGTTTACCTATGGAGTTACCACCTATGTCCTTTTGTTATTCCAGGGGTGCCGAAATTTGGAGTATAAACGAAAAAAAAAGAAAAAAAAATTATGGGTAATACTGGTTAGTCTCTGGACTTTTTTTTTAGCGGTTACATTTACCTGGATCTCACGCCTATTGTTGCGTAATTTGCGTTCCGTAGCTATTTCATTTATTCTTTTAATTTTTATAATATTTATAGGTATTATTTTTGACGTGATCGGAACAGCAGTAACAGCTGCAGAAGAGAAACCTTTTCATGCCAAAGCATCAAAAAAAATTTATGGTGCCAAAAAAAGTATTTACCTGGTTCGTCACGCCGACCAGGTCGCAAATTTTTGTAATGATGTGATAGGTGATATCAGCGGTATTGTCAGCGGGGTAATAGGTACGGTAATCATTATTAACGTCTCCCTGCTTGCCGAAATTAATGAGGTTCATTTAAGTATATTAATGGCAGGGGTTATCTCGGCCGCAACAGTGGGAGGAAAAGCACTGGGAAAAGTCCTGGCGATCAATAAACCGACAGATGTTGTTCTTTTCGTGGCCCGCATCTTAACTGCCATGGACAGGTTCTATTTCTGGAGGAAGACTAACCGCTGATAAAAGTTACCCTGGCAATTTTTGTTCGCTGGAGAGTGATACTTTTTGGGCACTATATTGGATTCAATTCATAACCCGGCCGATTTAAAAAAGTTGAAGGTCAGTGACCTGGAGCATTTAGCCGGAGAGATCAGAGAATTAATGATTAATGTAATCTCTAAAAGAGGAGGGCATCTGGCTTCAAGCCTCGGAGTCGTGGAGCTTACTCTGGCCCTACATTTCGTTTTTAACGCACCAGATGACAGAATTATCTGGGATGTAGGCCACCAGTGTTACGCCCATAAAATTTTGACCGGGCGCCGGGAGCAATTTGACAAGATTCGCTGTCATAAGGGTATCAGCGGTTTTCCTAAAAGATCGGAAAGCGTTTATGATGCTTTCAGTGTGGGACACAGCAGCACCTCCCTTTCGGCAGCGCTGGGTATTGCTATGGCCAGGGATCTGCGCCGTGAAAAATTTTCTGTGGTCAATGTTATCGGAGATGGTGCCTTGACAGGCGGCATGGCTTTCGAAGCGCTCAACTTTGCCGGAGATATTAAGACTGATTTGATTGTCATTCTAAATGATAACGAGATGTCTATTGATTATAATGTGGGTGGGCTTAATTCATACCTGGCGAAGTTACGCACGGATCCCAAATACTACCGTTTTAAAGAAGACCTGGAGCAGATGCTGGAACGAATACCTGCTATCGGCCGGACTGTGCTGCGCTCTGCGGAGCGCATCAAGGACAGTTTAAAGTACCTGCTGGTTCCCGGTATGCTTTTTGAAGAACTGGGTTTTACATACTTGGGTCCAATTGACGGACACTCCATTCCCATAATGGTAGAACTTTTCAGAGAGGCCAAAGGAGTTAAAGGCCCTGTTTTAATACACGTCGTTACCAAAAAAGGAAAAGGCTACCGGTATGCTGAAATGGAGCCCCACCGTTTTCATGGTGTGGGCCCTTTCAACAAGGATACAGGGGAGCCGCTTTGCCAAAATGACAGGTATCCTACTTTTAGTGAAGTTTTTGGCTCTACAATAGAAAAATTGGCTGAAGATGATCGCTCCATTGTGGCGATTACGGCGGCAATGGCCTCAGGTACAGGACTGGAGAATTTTGCTAAAAAATGGCCGGAACGTTTTTATGATGTAGGGATAGCTGAGCAGCATGCTGTGACTATGTCTGCCGGCCTTGCCGCGGAAGGCTTTAAACCTGTTGTTGCTATTTACAGCACCTTTTTGCAGCGTGCTTACGACCAGATACTGCATGATGTTTGTCTCCAGAACCTTCCAGTAGTTTTTTGCCTGGATAGAGCCGGGGTAGTGGGAGAAGATGGTGAAACGCATAATGGGCTCTTCGATTTAGCCTATTTGCGTCATTTGCCGGGAATGGTGCTGATGGCTCCTTCTAACGGCCAGGAACTTGCTTCGGCGCTAAAAACAGCTTTCACTCTGGATTGCCCGGTGGCCATCAGGTATCCCCGAGGAAAAACTGAAGACCCCCTTCCAGAGGATTTTTTTGAACTGCCAATAGGCAAGGGAGATCTGCTGTGTGAAGGTGAAGATATTTTAATCCTGGCGTCAGGCGCCATGGTGGTTCCTGCTCTTAAAGCGCATAATTTGCTGTTGAAATCAGGCATTAAAAGCTGCGTTATTAATGCGCGCTTTATTAAACCGCTGGATAGAGAGTTAATTTGCTACTGGGCAAAAAAATGCCGTAGAGTCTTAACCGTGGAGGACCATATATTGTGTGGGGGATTTGGAAGTGCTGTCCTGGAAATGCTGGAAGAGGAGGATATTAAAAATGTCCACCTCAAGAGGTTGGGATTTCCAAGCCCTTTTACCGGTCAGGGAAGCAGGAATGATATCTTATCTCTTTATGGCCTTTCCGGTGAAGGGATAGCCAGGAAAGCCTTGAGCATCTGTGGAGTTAAAGAAAAGGTACGCTCAAAATGACAGGCAGAAAAAATAAACAGCGCCTGGATGCCCTGCTCGTTGATCGCAAGCTTGTTACCACGCGCAGCAGGGCCAGGTCTGAAATTATGGCTGGAAATGTTTATGTTGACGGAGTAAAAAAAGAAAAACCCGGAGAGCTTTTTTCACCCGAGGTTAGAATCGAGCTGCTGGCCTCTAAGAATCCTTATGTCAGCAGGGGCGGGCTGAAATTGCAAAAGGCCCTGGAGGAATTTAATGTCAAGCTGACGGGAAAGGTCGTTCTGGATATCGGTGCCTCCACAGGAGGATTTACACACTGTGCCCTGGAGCATGGCGCTGCCAAAGTCTATGCTGTAGATGTAGGTTACGGCCAGTTGGCCTGGGAACTGCGTAATGATCCCCGCGTTGTTGTGAGAGAGCGCCTTAACGTCCGCTACTTGAAGGGTGAAGAGCTTCCTGAACGTCCTCATCTTTCTACGATAGATGTTTCTTTTATCTCTTTAAGCAAGGTGCTCCCGGTTGTTTCATCGCTGGGCATCCATGAAGTTATCTGCCTGGTTAAGCCACAGTTCGAGGCTACTCCTGCTCAAGTGGGGAAAAGGGGCGTAATCAGGGACAGAAAAGTGCACGAAGAGGTGCTGGCTAAAGTAGGGAAAGCCGCCCTTGATCTTGGTTATTCAGTCCGGGGGTTGACCTATTCACCTTTAAGAGGGCCGCGCGGTAACATTGAGTATTTTCTATATCTGGTCAAGGAAATACAAAGTGGAGCAGGAGAACAACAGCAGTTGGATATTTTAATAGAAGATGTGGTTGGCAGGGCCCATTTGGCACTTGTCAAGTAAGGAGGAGCGTCTTGTTTAAAGGAATTGGGGTTGTTCCCAACTGGCAAAAAGAAAATATTCACAAAGTGATCGAGGAAATAAAATCATTTTTTAATAAATACGCTGTACCGGTATATGTCGTTCCCGAAAAAGAACCGCTTCTGCATCTTTCATCACCGGTACAGGACTTTCAGGAGTGGCCGCAGAAGGTGGATTTGGCGATTGTTCTGGGAGGAGACGGAACGTTTTTAAGAGTAGCGCGTGAGCTTGCTTATACCAATCTACCTATCCTGGGCATCAACCTGGGGCAAAAGGGATTTCTGGCCGAGATTGAGGTTGACAAGCTGACGTTTTCACTGCAAAAACTGATTAATAACGATTATCTACTGGGAGAGCGCATGATGCTGCATACCCAAGTCTTAAGAGAAGGAAAGCATTTTGCCTCATCAATCTCGTTAAATGACGTAATTATTTCCAGGGGGCCTTTTTCCAGAATTATTAAACTGGATACCTACATTAACGATGATTTTATGGAAAGCTTCCCAGGTGACGGCGTCATAATTGCAAGTCCCACCGGTTCCACAGGCTACTCTCTGTCAGCCGGCGGGCCGGTTGTCAATCCGGCGCTGAAACTCCTGTTGATAACGCCAATATGTCCGCATCTTCTTTACCAGCGTTCTGTCGTTGTTAATCAAGATGATGTAGTAACTGTGGTGGTGGCCACAAAAAATGCCGATGTATTTCTGACCCTTGACGGCCAGGAAGGATTTGCCTTAAATCATGGGGATTGCATTAAGGTCAAAAGGGCCGAGTGTGTAACGAAAGTTATTATTTTCCCGGAAAGCAATTTTTATAAGCTACTGCATGATAAGCTAATATGAAAAAAGTAGGGGTGGCGAAGGTTTGTACTCGCTTTAGGGTTCGCTTGAGGCAGGTTTTGCAGCTCAGCTCGGGCTTTCGATTGGAGAATGGAGCAGCGATTGCTGTAGTCGGAGCTCCGAGTTCCGCTCGTAAAGTTCTACGGCTTGCTCAGGCCTCCGACGACCTACCCGGCCAATTCCCATCCATGGTCATAGGGCTGCCGACATCCATGTCGGCAGGGTCGTCTTCGGCCTTCGCTCGCCGTGAACTTTTTGACTTCGCTTCACAAGTCGCTCTCGCCTACAGCAAAGCGCTGCTTCCATGGAACGGTAGCTGGGGCAAAACGAGAAAACTAATAAGCAACAAAATAGCAGACGTGTCCGCCGGGCCATCTCAAGCCCTCGCTTCGCTGAACCTGCCGGTTCAAGCTGCACATTCCGCTCGCTACAACCTTGCGCCACTCCTGCGGGCATGAAGCGGAGTCTAAGTTAGCTATTTCATCTGTAGCATTGCTTTGGGGGTGTTTTGGTGCTTTCCTATCTGCATATGCAAAATTTCGCCTTAATCGATAACCTGTCCCTGGAGTTATTTCCCGGTATGAACGTGTTTACAGGGGAAACAGGCGCGGGGAAATCCATCCTGATCGGAGCCATCAACCTCATTTTGGGTGAAAGGGCCTCCAGTGAACAGATCAGAAGCGGTTCCGAACAGGCGCTTATTGAAGCAGTTTTTATTGTTGACGACAAATACGACCCGCTGCATACAATCATGGATGAATACGGCCTTACCATCTCAGAAGAGCTGATTATCTCCAGGGAAATCTCTCGTAGCGGTCGCAACACCTGCCGTGTAAACGGAAGAATCGTGCCTCTAGGAACACTGAAAGAGTTGGGAAATGTGCTTGTGGATCTCCACGGGCAGCACAGCCACCAGTCATTGCTGAAACCGGAAAAACATTTCCTGTTGCTGGATGAATATGGCGGAGACGAACTTTTAACAGAAAAAAAGCGCCTTGCGGAGTTGTTTGCCAATTGGGAAAGAGTAAGGCAAAAGTTGAAGTCGCTGGGAATATCCCGCGAAGAAAGAGCAAGGCAACTGGAGTTGCTTCGTTATCAGAGCGACGAGATCAACAAGGCTGAACTGAATCCCGGTGAAGAGGAGACGCTCAGCCAGAGGTTGCTTCTGTTGAATAACATGGAGAAGCTCCTTTCCATGGCTAACAGGGCATATGCTGAAATATACGGAGGTGAAGCAGCAGCCTCAAGCTCTGTTTTTGACCGAATAACCGCTGTTAAGGAAGAAATGTCTTCGCTGCTGAAAATTGACGACAAGCTGGAGCCTTTTATCAGCATACTGGAAGAAATCGCCTCAACTTTGGCTGAGCTTGGCCATGATCTTTATAATTATTTGGACAACCTTACCTTTTTCCCTGAAGAGGTGGAGGAAATAGAAAGCCGCCTGGAGGTTTACCGTCGTTTAAAGAAAAAGTACGGTATGACCGTTGAAGAAGTTCTCAGTTTTGCTGAAAAGTGCAGCGAGGAAATAGCTGAGCTAGAAAGCAGCGAAGAAGCAGCACTGCTGCTGGAAAAAGAGATGAATAACCTTTGGCAGGAAATTGAGCAATGCGCGTCAATCCTGACCGAAAAAAGAAAACAAACGGCCGGTATCCTGACCAAAATGGTAGAGGGAGTGCTGGGGGAGCTGGGTATGGAAAACGCCCAATTCAGTGTTAAATTTGCAGAGAGAGAAGTTGCCTCCCGCCATGGTAAAGAAGAAATTGAATTTTTGTTTTCCGCAAACCCGGGCGAGCCGCTGAAACCGCTGGCGCGTATTATTTCTGCTGGAGAAATGGCGAGGGTGATGCTGGCGCTAAAAAGTATTCTGGCAGAGCAGGATCATATTCCTACTTTAATATTTGATGAAATCGACAGTGGTATCGGGGGTAAAACAATTCAAAAAGTTGCGGAAAAAATGTCCAGGCTAAGCAAAAACCACCAGGTAATCTGTGTTACACACAGTCCTCAGCTTGCCGGCGCAGCGGACCACCAGTTTTATATTTTTAAAGAAATTACTGGAGGACGCACGACAACCTGCGTAAGTTACCTGCAAGGTGAGAAAAGGGTCAGAGAAATTGCCAGGATGTTGAATGGCGGGGTTACAAGTGAGATTACCAGAAAGCATGCCGAGGAACTTTTAAAAATGTACAAAATTGCCAAAGAACAGGAAGCATGGTGCCAGGAACAAGAATAAGATTCAAAGTACATGCTGTAAACCAAACTCTAAAAACAGGAGAAAACCCCCTGTTTTTTTATTTTTATTTATACCAAATCAGTAGAGTTGCAAAAACCTAAAATTAATTTGTCAAGTAACGGACTAACACGAAATTTA
>LFRM01323965.1_pt1 | contig 40251 bp, 29 predicted proteins | sample 618341 | NCBI WGS metagenome assembly LFRM01 (sample SAMN03654438, study PRJNA283298) | anaerobic digester metagenome | isolation source: pool of bioreactors CSTR01a, CSTR02a, and CSTR03a thermophilic anaerobic... | place: Denmark: Kgs. Lyngby | collected 2014-05-21 | reverse complement strand
TCGCTACCTTAGGACCGTTATAGTTACGGCCGCCGTTTACTGGGGCTTAGATTCAGAGCTTCTCCAACCCAAAAGGACCAGATAACTCTTCCTCTTAACCTTCCAGCACCGGGCAGGCGTCAGCCCCTATACGTCGTCTTTCGACTTCGCAGAGACCTGTGTTTTTGGTAAACAGTCGCTTGGGCCTATTCACTGCAACCCCCTCGGGCTCCAGGCGCAAAGCCCTTCACCCTAACAGGGCACCCCTTATCCCAAAGTTACGGGGTCAATTTGCCGAGTTCCTTAACGAGGGTTCTCCCGCGCGCCTTAGGATACTCTCCTCGCCTACCTGTGTCGGTTTCCGGTACGGGCACCCAGACGCCTGGCTAGAGGCTTTTCTCGGCAGTATGGGATCAGCCAGTTCGCTACTTAAAATTTCGCTCCCCATCGCGCCTCAGGATTAACGGGCTCCCGGATTTGCCTGAAAGCCCTCCCTACACGCTTGGACGCACTCAACCAACGGTGCGCTGCGCCTACCCTCCTGCGTCACCCCATCGCTCATAGCGGCGCCAGGTGGCACTGGAATGTCAACCAGTTCCCCATCGCCTACGCCAGCCGGCCTCGGCTTAGGTCCCGGCTTACCCTGAGCGGACGAGCCTTCCTCAGGAAACCTTAGGCTTGCGGCGAACAGGATTCTCACCTGTCTTATCGCTACTCATGCCGGCATTCTCACTTCCACACGCTCCACCGCTCCTTCCAGTACGGCTTCAGCGCATGCAGAACGCTCCCCTACCATCCAAAAAGAACAAGCTTTTTGAATCCGAAGCTTCGGTAGCAAGCTTAGCCCCGTTACATTTTCGGCGCAGAATCACTAGACCAGTGAGCTATTACGCACTCTTTAAATGATGGCTGCTTCTAAGCCAACATCCTGGTTGTCTGAGCAACTCCACATCCTTCCCCACTTAGCTCGCATTTCGGGACCTTAGCTGTCGGTCTGGGCTGTTCCCCTCTCGACCACGAATCTTATCACCCGTAGTCTGACTCCAGGAGTATCAAGCTGCGGCATTCGGAGTTTGAGTGAGTTCGGTAACCCGGTAAGGCCCCTAGCCCAATCAGTGCTCTACCTCCGCAGCTAAACCTCCAAGGCTAGCCCTAAAGCTATTTCGGGGAGAACCAGCTATATCCGGGTTCGGTTGGCTTTTCACCGCTACCCACAGCTCATCCCCCAATTTTTCAACATTGGTGGGTGCGGGCCTCCACTCAGTGTCACCCAAGCTTCACCCTGGCCATGGGTAGGTCACCCGGTTTCGGGTCTACGGCCAGCAACTATCGCGCCCTATTCAGACTCGCTTTCGCTGCGGCTGCGGAACGTCAAGTCCCTTAACCTCGCTGCTGACCGTAACTCGCCGGCCCGTTCTACAAAAAGTACGCCATCACACCGTCCATAAAAGACATGGTGCTCTGACTGCTTGTAGGCTCACGGTTTCAGGTTCTATTTCACTCCCCTCCCGGGGTGCTTTTCACCTTTCCCTCACGGTACTTTCCACTATCGGTCGTCAGGTAGTATTTAGCCTTGGAAGGTGGGCCTCCCTGATTCACACGGGATTCCTCGTGCCCCGCGCTACTCGGGGTCCATTTAAGGGAGATATCCAGGTTTCGGCTACAGGGCTGTTACCTTCTGCGGCGCACCTTTCCAGATGCTTCGCCTACCTAAATATTTTGTAACTCCCCAGCCAGTCTGCCGCCTGGCTCAAAATGGCCCCACAACCCCGCAATAGCAGCACCGGCAGGCTACTAACACTATCGCGGTTTAGGCTACTCCCCGTTCGCTCGCCGCTACTTGGAGAATCACGGTTGTTTTCTTCTCCTCCGGGTACTAAGATGTTTCAGTTCCCCGGGTATGGCCTCCGCAGCTTAATCAACTTGGGCCGCGGATGCTGCAGCATTACCCGCAGCAGGTTGCCCCATTCGGAAATCCCCGGCTCAAACGCCTGTTTGCGGCTAACCGAGGCTTATCGCAGCTTACCACGTCCTTCTTCGCCTCCTGACGCCAAGGCATCCACCGTGAGCCCTTAATAACTTGACCCAGTGAAATCATTTCATCCACTATGCAGTTTTCAAAGAACTGGTGGAGATGAGCGGACTCGAACCGCCGCCCTCCTGCGTGCAAGGCAGGCGCTCTCCCAACTGAGCTACATCCCCAATCACTATCTGGTGGGCCTAAGTGGATTCGAACCACTGACCTCACGCTTATCAGGCGTGCGCTCTAACCAACTGAGCTATAGGCCCACACTTAAGAGCTTGCCGCTCCCTCAAAACTAAACAGGGTAAGAAGCTACGCTCCCTAGAAAGGAGGTGATCCAGCCGCACCTTCCGATACGGCTACCTTGTTACGACTTCACCCCAATCACCAGCCCCACCTTCGGCGGCTGCCCCCCTCATCGGGTTGGCTCACCGACTTCGGGTGTCGCCGGCTTTCGTGGTGTGACGGGCGGTGTGTACAAGGCCCGGGAACGTATTCACCGCGACATGCTGATTCGCGATTACTAGCGATTCCGACTTCATGCAGGCGAGTTGCAGCCTGCAATCCGAACTGAGACCTGCTTTGAGGGATTAGCTCCGCCTCGCGACTTCGCAAACCCGCTGTACAGGCCATTGTAGCACGTGTGTAGCCCAGGACATAAAGGGCATGATGATTTGACGTCGTCCCCACCTTCCTCCGGCTTGTCACCGGCAGTCTCCTTAGAGTGCCCACCTTCACGTGCTGGCAACTAAGAATAGGGGTTGCGCTCGTTGCGGGACTTAACCCAACATCTCACGACACGAGCTGACGACAACCATGCACCACCTGTCTACCCGTCCCGAAGGAAGACCCGTGTTTCCACAGACCGTCAGGTAGATGTCAAGCCCTGGTAAGGTTCTTCGCGTTGCTTCGAATTAAACCACATGCTCCACCGCTTGTGCGGGCCCCCGTCAATTCCTTTGAGTTTCAGCCTTGCGGCCGTACTCCCCAGGCGGGGTACTTAATGTGTTAACTGCGGCACAGAGGGCGTCTAAACCCCCTACACCTAGTACCCATCGTTTACGGCTAGGACTACCAGGGTATCTAATCCTGTTTGCTCCCCTAGCTTTCGCGCCTCAGCGTCAGTTGCAGTCCAGAAAGTCGCCTTCGCCACTGGTGTTCCTCCCAATATCTACGCATTTCACCGCTACACTGGGAATTCCACTTTCCTCTCCTGCACTCAAGCCAACCAGTTTCAAGTGCACGATCAGGGTTAAGCCCTGATTTTTCACACCTGACTTGATCGGCCGCCTACACGCCCTTTACGCCCAGTAATTCCGGACAACGCTCGCCCCCTACGTGTTACCGCGGCTGCTGGCACGTAGTTAGCCGGGGCTTCCTCTGGGGGTACCGTCAACTCTTCGTCCCCCCTGACAGAACTTTACAACCCGAAGGCCTTCTTCGTTCACGCGGCGTTGCTGCGTCAGGCTTCCGCCCATTGCGCAAGATTCCCCACTGCTGCCTCCCGTAGGAGTCTGGACCGTGTCTCAGTTCCAGTGTGGCTGATCGTCCTCTCAGACCAGCTACCCATCGTTGCCTTGGTGAGCCATTACCTCACCAACTAGCTAATGGGACGCGGGCCCATCCAAAAGCGAAAATTCTTTCCCCGCCAAATCATGCGACTCAGCGAGCGTATCCGGTATTAGCACCCCTTTCGAAGTGTTGTCCCGGTCTTCTGGGTAGGTTGCCCACGTGTTACTCACCCGTGCGCCACTAGGTGTCTCGGGCAGCAAGCTGCCCGATAACCCCGTTCGACTTGCATGTGTTAGGCACGCCGCCAGCGTTCGTCCTGAGCCAGGATCAAACTCTCCGTAATATCTTGAAAGCTCGCGCTTCCGTTTACTGAGCTTGTTCCAATAACCGCTCGCCCGGTTCGGTAATCCCGCCTGGGCGAAGCGTAATTTAATGTGTACTTCGCACAAACGCTCCTGTTCAGTTTTCAAAGAACCTAATACTGCGAAAACCTGTTCCTTCACGCCCGGCTGCCTCGCAGCCGGAACTCTATCATAACAATTTTTCGACTTACTGTCAACAGTCCTTTTTTTGGTATTTTTTATCCCGACTGCCGACATGTTTAGCTCTGCTAGATAGTGGCAAAAATACCCATTATTTCAGGCTTTATAATTAGCAGCGCAAGAATCATATTAGCATGGTTTAAAAAGTTTGTCAACCGGAATCGGGAATACTTTTTTCATAGTTTTTTGGATCAAACAGCCCGTCTTCTTCATTAATCTGATCAACGGTCTTGCCGGAAAGCACGGAATTAGGACACATTTCGACAATATTGCCGCTGCCTGCATAGGAGTCATTCTTTTTAATCAGCAGCCAAGAATCTTCGCCATAAAGTCTTTTTTTAGTCTTCACCAAAACCCAGTCGCCCTTCAGCTTCGAACCATAGAGTGTAAATTCAAGTACCCCACCGGACAGCCATTTGTCATGGAGATTGCATTCAGGGTCAACATCTTTCGGTTTGTATTCTCCCCGATCCCAGATAATTACTTTGCCCGACCCGTAATCATTCCCCGGAATTACTCCCTCGAAATCCTTGTAGCCGTATACATGATCCTCTACCCGGATGGCCAAACGCTTTTCTGACGGTCTAATGCTGGGGCCTTTGGGAACAGCCCAGGAAACAAGCACACCGTCCATCTCCAGGCGGAAATCCCAGTGCATATGAGTGGCATGGTGCTGCTGTACCACAAACAATAGTGTCTTGCCGGGCACTCTTTCACCTCTTTATCATTACTGCTAAAGTAAAAAGTATGAGCCTCACCAGTATTATATTAACCTGTCTGCAACTATGAGTCAAAATTCTCCGCAGGTATTTTCGGACCGGACGGAAACTCCAGGTTTATTACGGTATCGGGAACTTCTCCCGGGTAGATGGCGTCAACCAACGGTACGGTTACGGAGACTGTCGTTACATCGGATATAAAGGGGATTACCACCTGTATATCGGAACTGATTTCCAGGTAAATTTTATGCCGGACCTGGTTAATGCCGGCTTCTTCAAACTCATCAATAATCCTTGTGCCGACATAACCTACCGGTGTGAGTGTAACGGGAATTTTCGGGCCGGTGTTGGCAAATATCAAACTCCCGAAAACTTGCCCCAACGGTATGCGGATTTTTTCCCTGCCCAAGGCAAGCAGAGCATCCTTAACGCATAATGTAGTTTCGGACATGAAGCTGTTTACCTTCATATTGTTGACCTGGGCCAAAACAATCCTGCCCCTGTTATCTTTGTTCACGATAATAAAATCCCGGTAATCAAGGGCGCCGGCTGTTTTTTCCCTGATGGCGTTATTGACGGCTTCGGTTGCCAGGACATCGGCTTTAGCCCGGGCATAGGCCAGTACGGTGGGGCGAATATTGTGTTCAACCAGAGCCAAAAAACGCAGGACAATAAAAATAAAGACAGCAAGTGACAGAAATATTACCGCTTCCCTGCTTATTTTTACTCGCCGGCGGTACAAAAATATCACTCCCGTTATAGCTCGCTATATTATATGTATGCAGAAAAAAGACAATTCAATAACGGGAAGATTGAACGATAAAAATCTTCAGTAAAGTGCCGGGGCGGCAGTCATGCTGCAGTTTTAGGAGCAGACGAACTGCAGCACAAAAAAGGCTGCTGCAACAACATACAGCTGTTTGCAGCAGCCTTTTTATTAACAAAATATATTACTCTATTTTGATAAACCTGCGTTTGCCTACCTGAATGACTGTTCCCGGTTCTGCCGGCAGTTCTGCCGCAAGATCAGTTATTCTGGCACCGTTCACCTTTACTCCGCCCTGCTGAATGAGGCGGCGGGCTTCACTGTTGCTGGAAGCAAGCTTGGCAAATGTCAGAACTTTTAACAGAGCAAACTTGCCTTCTTTGACAATTGGTGATATGTCAAGCCCGGGAATGTCGCTCGGCAATTCTTTATTTCTAAAAATAGCTTTGAACTCTTCTTCCGCTTTTTCAGCAGCTTCCCGCCCGTGATAAAGCTCTACAATCCGGCGCGCCAGACGCATTTTGGCATCCCGGGGATGAAGGGAACCGTTTTTTATGTCCCCAAGCACGGCATCGACTTCTTCCGGCGTGTAGTCAGTGGCCAATCTGTAATAGTCGGGCATCAGTTCATCTGCCATGGACATGGTTTTCCCGTACATTTGCGCCGGCTCTTCCGTAATCCCAATATAATTCCCCAGCGATTTGCTCATTTTATTAACCCCGTCAAGGCCAACCAGAATAGGCATCGTAATGCAAATCTGGGGTTCCTGTCCGTATTCGCGCTGCAGGTGGCGGCCCATTAAAAGGTTAAATTTCTGTTCGGTAGCTCCAAACTCTATATCTGCCTGCATTGCCACCGAGTCGTACCCCTGCATCAAGGGATAGAAGAACTCATGAATGCTGATAGGCAGGCCTTCCTGGTAACGCTTGGCAAAATCCTCCCGTTCCATCATCCGGGCAACAGTGTATTTTGACGCCAGTTCAATGACAGCGGCAAAATCAAGTTTTGACAACCACTCACTGTTAAAAGCAATTCTTGTTTTGTGCGGGTCCAGGATTTTAAATACCTGCTCTCTGTAAGTTGCGGCATTTGCCAGGACTTCTTCCTCCGTCAGCTGCTGCCGCGTTTCCGAACGGCCGGTAGGATCACCGATCCGGCCGGTAAAATCCCCAAGTATAATTGTTATTTGGTGGCCCATTTCCTGCAGTTCCCGCAGTTTGCGAAGAACGACGGCATGTCCCAGATGCAAATCAGGAGCCGAGGGGTCAAGGCCAAGCTTTACCTGCAGCGGCTTGCCGCTTGCCACAGAGTGTTTAAGTTTTTTTAACAGTTCTTCCTCATTGATTATTTCCACGGTATTATTTTTTATTTTCTTAAGTTGTTCCAGTGCATCCACGCAAAAAACCCCCGTAATAGCTCTTATTGCTCCCTGACAGCAATTCTCATGTAATTTTAACACATGATGTGCCCTTTTGCAATTTAAGGTACAGGACTGTTTGTTTCCCGCCCTGACATTGGCGTTTACCGGTGTAAAAATCTTATGGTATAATTGTGTGAAAGCTTCTTCTTGGGAAAGGAGAACATAAATGCGTAGAAATATAAAAGAGGGGAAAAAAACCAGGAGGTATTACAGAGAAAAAAAAGTAAAAGGGCAAAAACTGAAGCGCTTTCTTTTTTTGCTGGCAGTTGTTTTTATTTTCTTAGCAACAGTTTCAGCCATTACATCTTATGCAGCCGTCAAATACTTCCTTAAAGACTTGCCTGAATTTGACCTGGGACAGCTTGAACCGGCAGAAACATCATTTATTTATGATAAGGACGGCAATTTAGTCACTCCTATAATGGGGGTGGAAAACCGCATTATCGTCAGTCTTGACGAAATATCACCTTATCTTATTGATGCATTTATCTCCATCGAAGACGAGCGTTTTGAAGAGCATATGGGTTTTGATATCCGGGGCATTTTGCGCGCCCTCTGGCATAACCTGACCAGGCAGGACGGCACTACCCAGGGCGGAAGCACCATTACCCAGCAGCTCGTGAAAGATGCATACCTGACTCCGGAGAAAACAATCAAGCGGAAAATTCAGGAGGTATACCTGTCTTATAAACTTGAGCGGATTTTCAGCAAAGAGGAGATTCTGGAGCTATATCTCAATCGCATCTTTTTTGATTACAACGCCTATGGTGTGGAAGCAGCCGCCCGGACATATTTTGGCAAAAGCGCCAAGGACCTGACACTTGCCGAAGCTGCCATGCTGGCCGGAATTCCCAACCTGCCGGGCAGGTATTCTCCTTACAGGAATTTTGAAGAAGCGAAAAAAAGGCAAAAGGTTGTCCTGTACCAGATGGTGAAGACGGGTAGAATTACCCAGGCGGAAGCGGATGCAGCCTACCGGGAAGAACTGACTCTGGCCGGCATTCCCAAGCGGAAATATCCCCATCCCTGGTTTGTCGATTATGTAATCATGGACGAACTGCCGGATATTCTCTCTACCCTGCCCGGTTACCAGGACCTTTCGCCGGCGGAAATCCAGAAAAAGATCTATACCGGCGGACTGCATGTATACACAACCCTGGACCAGCGGATTCAGCAGGCGGTAACGGAAGTTGTTGAAAATCCGGACAACTACAAGCGGTTGAGGGACGAAACCCAGGTTGCCTTAATTGTAGCCGAGCCCGCTACCGGCCAAGTGGCAGCCATGGTAGGCGGCCGCAGCTATGACAGCAGCGGCAGCGACCTGTTTAACCGCGTCACTGATCAAAAATATCAGGTCGGCTCTGTCCTGAAGCCAATTTTGGCATACGGACCGGCTTTTGATAAGGGACTGGCCACTCCTGCCACAGTCTTGGACGACTCCCCCTGCTTCTTCCCGGGAACTCCCCCCTATTACCCGGAAAACTTCGATATGAGATTTATGGGACTGATGTCTGCCCGCAGGGCTCTGGCGTTGTCCCGCAACGTGCCGGCAATCCGCCTTTTCAACCAGCTTGGTGTGGAAACAGGAAAAGAATATGCTGCAAAGATGGGTATTGAGTTTGCCGAGCAGGATGTCGGGCTGGCCCTGGTTGTGGGCGGAATCAGCGGCGTAACCCCCTGGCAGATTGCCCAGGCTTATTCCGTCCTTGCCAATGAGGGCGTCCGCACTGATTTGACAACAATTACGAAAATCGTTGACCACGAAGGAAACGTTATATATGAATATCAACCTAAACGGGAAGTAGTTATGTCCGAGGAAGCGGCCTGGCTAACCACAAGCTGCCTTATTGACGCCGTTCAATCCGGTACGGCAACATACCTGCGCATCGGCCGGCCGGTTGCCGCCAAAACAGGCACATCGGATAAAAAACGGGATGCCTGGATGGCTGCTTATACTCCCGATTATGTTGCCGTGATCCGTGTCGGGGAAGATTACACGCTGGAGAACAGAAATAAAACGGGTATTTATGAGTCCTACTATGTTATCGGACAGTTTATGAATCCGGTCTTAAAAGCAATACATGAAGACCTGCCGGTAAAGAATTTCACCCGGCCAGGTTCCCTGAAGCAGGTTGCCATCTGCAAAAAGAGCGGTTTGCGGGCCGGAGAGCACTGTCCCGAAGCGGATATTACAACTGACTGGTTCACCGTTGAAACCATTCCTACGGAAACGTGCGACAGGCATATTGCAGTAGAAGTCTGCAGGGAAACGGGCCTTCTCGCTTCAGAGTTCTGCCCGTCGGAAACACAGATCTTTTTCAAGCGCCCCGAATATATTGCCACAGATGAGCGCTGGAATGGAGCACCGGGCCGCATTCCGGAAGACGCTGCCGAAGGAGTGCCTCCCACTGAAACTTGCAGTAAACACTCTCCATTTTACCAGCACCATGATGATGAATTGCGCCTGCATGCCAGGCTGCTTAATAAAGACGGCGATATCTTGTTAAGCTGGAGAAGGATAAGAGGCGCAGAGGCTTATTATATCTCCCGCAGGAACAAAAATGACAATATGTTTGAACTGATCTCCATGCAACATGTGTCCGTTTCTCTTTCCTATTTAGACGAAGCCCTGCCCTCCGGCACCTATATCTATCAAGTCATTGCAGTTAACAATGAAGGAGAACAAATCGCAGTGGGAGTCTCTGATCCTGTAGTCGTAGGCGATCCTGAACCCAACCCTCCGCCGGGAGAAGATGATGAAGAGGGAGAACCCGGAGAAAATGATGATAACGAGGAAGAAAACACTCCGGGAGGACGGCCGGGGACGTGGCCTCCGGGAAGACGGTAGCCGAAAAAGGCTGCTGCGGTTTCATTACTGCAGCAGCCTTTTCTTTTCTTTCCTTTCAGCCAAAGCGATCTGAATCATAATGGCACATTCAATTCTTTTTTTCTGCAGCAGGCAGCCAATCTCATCGGGCTCTTCTATGCTGCCGCTGCTAAAAAAGGCGCCGGCATGACAGCCTCCCGAACAAAAAAGCTTTGCCCAGCAATCCCGGCATTTCTTCTTTGACAGGATATTGCTTGCCAAAAATTTCTCACTGAGTCTCCGGTTGTTGAGGCCGTTTTTCAAGTCACCCAGGCGGAATTCCGCAAGTCCGACGAACTGGTGGCAGGGGTATAGATCACCTGCAGGAGATACGGCCAGATACTCGCTGCCGGCACCGCAGGCAGCTATCTTTTTGTAAAGACAGGGACTGTTATAAATATCAATATTAAAATGATAGAAACGAAAATCCTGTCCTCTTTCCAGTCGCTCGAGATACTGCAGCGCCAGGTTTTCATATTCCTGCAGCAACAGCGGGATATCAGCCTCTGTCAGGTGAAAAGCTTTGCCGGAACCGACCACCGGCTCTACCGAAATCTCCTGGAAACCCAAATCTGCCAGGTGGAAAACGTCCTTGGCAAAATCCTTGTTTTCAGCAGTAAATGTGCCCCGGATAAAATGGCTTTTCCCCTTTCTGGCCGCCACCAGTTCCAGGGCCGCCTCTACAATACCGGCGTAGCTTCCCTCTCCGCCCGGATAGCGGCGCATTTTGTCGTGAATTTCCCTGCGCCCGTCTATACTAATCACAATATTGTCCATCTCTTCATTCAGGAAATCAATTTTCTCCCTGTCCAGCAGGGTGCCGTTTGTTGTCACGGTAAAGTAAAAGTGCTTGCCCGTTGTTTTTTCCAGCTGCCTGCCGTAGGCTACCACGGCCTTAATGACTTCATAATTCAAAAGCGGCTCCCCGCCGAAAAAATCAATTTCTATATTTTTTCGACCGCCGGAATTCTCCACAAGATAATCTGCTGCCTTCAAGGCAACTTCTTTCCCCATTAAAGTGCGCCCGCTGCGGTAGTCGCCCTTGGCGGCAAAACAGTATGCACACCGCAGGTTGCAGTCATGAGAGACATGCAGGCAGAGAGCCTTCAGTGACGGGTTTTTCTTTTCAGACCGCAGGGCGGCTGTTAATTGCCGTTCCTTGCTGAAGAGCAGCCCCTCTTCCTCCAGTCTCTTAATTTCAGCAAAGGCCGCATTTATCTCATCCCCGGGAAACATGGAGCCAAGTTTTTCTTTCGTTTCCGCCAGGGAAGGCAGCCTTTCCTTTTCATCCTTTAGAATTTCCCAGGCCAGGTCATCAAGAACATGAATGCTGCCGCTGTTTGCGTCCACGGCTATTCTGTAGCCTTTTAGTTCATAGGCATGAAGCATAATTCATCCAGACTCCTTTTCGCAGCCGCTTAAACGGCGGTTCCCCTCATTTTAATTCAACCACGGTAACGCCTGTTCCCCCTTCTGCAGGATGCCCCATCCTCTGTGAAGCCACCCGGGGGTGCTGCCGCAAATACTGGTTTAAGCCCGAGCGCAGGCGCCCCGTCCCCTTTCCATGAATAAGATAAACTTCCTTCAGTGAAGCAAGCAAAGCCTCGTCCAGGTAAGATTCCACCTTTAAAATCGCTTCGTCAATTGTCAGGCCGCGCAAGTCAATCTCCCTCGGCACATCGCGCCGTGTCACCAGGGTAGCAACAGGTTTGGCCTTGGGCTTTTTTTCTTCTACGCAGGCCAGGTCGTCAACTGAAACATTAATCCGCATGGAACCAACCTGTACCTGTACCTGCCGGCCGCCGGCCTGGACAATGCTGCCCCGCTGTCCCAGGCTGACTACTTCTACTTCCATCCCCGGCTTTATGCTTTCCGGCGGCAAAGGCTTTAGCGGCGGAGCAGGCGGGGAGAGTGCTTCCGCTTCTTCCGCAAGAGACTCCATTTTTCCAGCCAGTTCTTCTATCCGGGCCGCAGCAGGCTTTTCCTTTTGTGCCGCCATTTTGCGCAATTCCCGAAGCAGCAGGCGGGATTCCCGGCGGGCACGGCTGACAATTTCCAGCGCCTCCTTTTTTGCTTTCTCCAAGATTGCCGCCTTCTCCCGCTCCAGATCCTCTTTTTCCCGCTGCAGCGTCCTTAAGAGCTCCTGTGTCTGTTTCCTTTCCTCTTCAGCCTGCCGGGAAGCCAGTTCCATCTTTTTGCGGTCGGCAACCAGATCTGCCACCAGCTCCTCCAGGCGCATCTCCTCCCGGGAAAGAAAGGCTTTCCCCCGTTCCAGGATTTCCTCCGCCAGCCCCAGACGCCCGGCAATGGCAAAGGCATTGCTTACCCCGGGCACACCCACTAAAAGCCGGTAGGTGGGACGCAGGCTGACTGCATCAAATTCCACGGAGGCATTCTCCATGCCCGGCGTAACATAAGCAAAAGATTTTAGCTGGCTGTAATGGGTTGTGGCCACGGTTACCGCGGCATGCCGGTGCAGGTATTCAAGAACAGCCATGGCCAGCCCGGCGCCTTCCGCCGGGTCGGTCCCGGCGCCTATTTCATCCAATAAAACCAGCGCTCCCTCTTCCAAATTGTTAATGATCTCAACTATGTTTTTCAGATGTCCTGAAAACGTAGAAAGCGACTGGCTGATATCCTGTTCGTCGCCAATGTCGGCAAAAATCCGGGGAAAAACCGCCATTTGCGTGCCCTCCCCGGCCGGAAGGTGCAAACCGCTTTGAGCCATCATGGCGAAAAGCCCCACCGTTTTTAGCGTAACTGTTTTCCCTCCCGTGTTGGGTCCCGTTATCACAAGGGTTCGGAGTCCCTCTCCCATTGCGAGAGTAATGGGCACAACTTCACCCTTTAGAAGCGGATGCCTGCCGTCTTTGATCTCCAGATGCCCCGTGCCGTTCAATACGGGTTCCACTCCGCGGTAAGAGAGGCTCAGAAGTCCCTTAGCCAGAATAAAATCCAGTTCAACATAAAGGTTTAGATTCAGCGCAATTGTCTCAGCCTGCTCTGCCACCTGCCGGGAAAGGGCTTCAAGAATTCTCTCTTTCTCCCTTTCCGCCTCCCGGCGGAGAGCCGAAAGCTTATTATTGGCTTCAACAGCCCAGAGGGGCTCTATAAACAACGTGGCGCCGCTTGCCGACTGGTCATGGACAACACCGGGAACCTGCAGGCGGTATTCAACCCGGACGGGTACAACCAGCCTGTCCTGCCGCATGGTAACCAGGTTTTCCTGCAATATTTTCTGGTTGGCAGGGTTTTTGACAAAACGGTCAAAACGCTCCCGCAAATGGCGCTCGCCGCTCGCTATGCTCCTGGTTATTCTGGACAGCTCGGGACTGGCATCATCTCTCAGCCGCCCTTCCTCGCCAAAAACCCTGCGCAGTTCTTCCCGCAAAGCGGGGAGCGCATTCATTTGCTTTGCCAGCTTCTGCAATACAGGCAAAGTCTCCTTTTCCCTAAAAAATTGTTTTACTTTGGTTACAGCATTTAACAGCACAAGCACCTGCCAGAGCTGCTCCTCACCCAGCACCGCTCCCCGGCCGGCCAGCTGCAAAGGACGGCGTATATCAGAAACATTTTCCAAAGAAAACTGGTACCGGCGCAGCAGGGACACAGCTTCAGTCGTCTCCATTTGCCAGCGGCGGCAGAGCGAAAGATCGGAGGACGGCAAGAGATCTTCTGCCAGTTCCCCGGCCATGGAGGTAATGCATTTGTCCGCCATCAAACGGCGGATCTTATCAAATTCCAGTAATTTAATTTCTCTTTGCAACTGACTCTCACTTCCTCGATACATAGGGGCTGTTTGCCAGATAAAAGCGCAACGGCAGCTCGGCAGCCTGGGAGATCCCGATACGGGTGGCTGTGACAATTTCCCCGCACACTTTCCCGTCGTCTGCCAGGTAAAGAGGAACGCGGGAAAGGTCATGACTGTTATGATGTTTTGCAATCCCCATAGCCGCGCATAAGTTGCCCGGCCCCTTGCAAAGTGAATATTTGTCTTCCAGGCCGCCGCGCCGAACGGCCATCAGATCCAGCCCCGCCACCGGTTCCAAAGCCCGGACCAGCACGGCCTCCCCGATGCCTTCCGGAGCCGTAACCACATTAAAACAGTAATGAATTCCATAAATCAAATAAACATAAGCTGTTCCTGGCGGCCCGAACATGGGTGCATTGCGTTTTGTCTTCCCCCGGGAAGCATGACAGGCGGGATCCCCCTCGGACAAATAAGCTTCCACTTCCACAATTCGGCCGGCTGTTGTGCCCTCCGGAGATTCATGAACGAGAATTTTCCCAAGCAGCCTGCGGGCTACTTCCTCCGTTTTTCCGTTGTAAAAACCGGCCACCAGTCTCTTACCCATCATCACTGCAAGCACTCCTTGTTCCCTGCCTGAGATCAACGTCTGCCGCCCGTTCTTTTTCTTTGCAGCAAGGCCTGCACGTCCCGGGAGGAAGCTGTATTAATGACATCTTCCCGGGACAGCCAGGCACGGCGGGCTACAGAGAGACCCAGGGCTGCATTTGCCAGTTCAGTCTGACTGTGGGCATCAGTATTTACAGCCAGCAGAATTCCCGCTGCTTTGGCCTTGCGGGCTGTGTTGTCGTCAATATCCAGCCGGTCCGGTGTCGCATTTATCTCCAGAATTGTTCCGGTGGCAGCGGCAACCTTTAAAAGTTCTTCCATATCTACCTCATATGCTTTTCTCTTGTTTAGAAGTCTACCCGTTGGATGGCCGATTATCTGCACATAGGGATTTTGCATGGCCCGGCAGATCCGCGCCGTCATTTGCTCCTTGCTCTGTCTGAAGGCGCTGTGTACTGAAGCCACTACCACATCCAGGCCGGCCAGCACTTCATCGGGCGCATCAAGTCTGCCGTCGGGAAGGATATCTACTTCAATGCCGGTAAAAATACGGATACTGCAGGCTTTTTGCAGGTCTTTTATGACTTGGATTTGAGCCGCCAGGCGCTCAAGGGAGAGTCCGCCGGCAATTTTCAGTGAACGGGAATGGTCTGTTATTGCCAAATACTCATAACCCAGTTCGGCTGCCGCCCCGGCCATCTGCTCTATGCCTGCCGTACCGTCGCTCCAGTCGGTATGAATGTGCAAATCCCCCCTGTAATCGCAGGCTTCAATCAAACGGGGGAGTTCTCCCCTGAAAGCGGCTGTAATTTCGCCCCTGTTTTCCCGGATCTCCGGTTCTATGAAAGGCAGCCCGGCCAGGGCATATATATCTTCTTCGGCAACAATTTCCTTGTCAAGTCCCAGCCTCAGAAGTTCTGTCCCTCTGTTGCTTTTTGCCATTGCCGCAACTCTGTTCACATGTTCGCGAGACCCCGTGGTTAGCCAGAGTGTCTGAATAAAGTCCCGCTTCTCCGCAAGGTGAAAGGTAAGTTCTACCCCTAATGTATGCGTGGCATGACAGCAGTACCCCTGCCACCTTTGCCTGTGAAAATGTTTGTATGACTTTATTGCTTCCCGGGCCCGCGAAATATCACAGGCAAGAACAAATTCAAGACAGGGGACCATAGCCTGCCCCCGCCTTAATGCTCCCGTTATCCGGGCACTGTATACACCGTCAAAGCTTTCCACTACAGGCAAAAGCTCCCGGGCAAAGGCAAGGGCCGGAGCTGACATGATCATTCCGCTTGTTTTTTCAGGCAAGGCCGCCGATTCCAGCTTTTCCAGAAGGGACAGCCTGCCCGTTTCCACAATTTCCTTTGTTTTCGCTGCCAGTGAAGGCCCTATTCCGGGCAGCGCCTCCAGCCGGTTTTCTCTGGCCAGGTCTTCTACCTTTTCCGGCAAAGATGCCACGGTCCATGCCGCCCGTTTATAAGCACGGACCCGGTAGCGGTCCTCCTGACGCAGGGCAAGCAGCAGCGCCGCCCGCTCGAGCATAGCCGCCACATCTCGATTTCGCAAAGCTATCACTTCCGCATTCAATACTATAAATAACCTGCATATAGATTGCCCGCCAGGAAGGACAAAAACACAGCATGCAACTGCAGAAGACAATAAGATAAAACCGTCAGAACCATAAAGGCAAAAGACGGTTTTATGCTCCTGTCGTATTTTTGCCGGACAGCGGTTGTCAGTTAAGCAAATTTACCGGCCAGCACCTCTATCATCTGCTCATAAACAACAGGCAGCCAGAGGAATATTGCTTCAGCCAGAACAGAATCCTTCAGCGCCGCAGTCAGGAAGGGTATCCCTGTGAGCCTGGCGGCAGCCACTATGATCAGGATTATTGCAGCACCTTTTATCGCTCCCAGCAGCATCCCCCCGGCTCCGTTTACCCAGCCTAAAACAGGCAGCGAAAAGAACTCATGGGCGGCAGCCCCGGCAAATTCAAAAAGTCTGCTCACAAGCCCGAAAATAATGGCAAAACAAAGCAGGTAAAGAACAATGTCTCCCAGGCTCAAAGCAGGCAGTACCGGTGAATTAAACTGCTGGGGAAGCCATTTGCTTAAGGGCAGGATTTTTTCAAGCCAGTCGGCAAAATCGCTGCTGAAACGGATGGCTGCCAGATAGGAGGCAATGATGCCGGCAACGGCAAAAACCTGCCGGATAAGGCCTCTCCGCCAGCCGCTGAAAAGACAATAAAAGAACAGCAGCGCCAAAAGCAGATCAAGCCAGTTCATTTTTTGGGCCTCTTCTTTAACAACATTTCCAGTTCACGCACCTTGCTGCGTTCCCGAAAGAGTTCATCGGCTAAATTTATCGAAGTCAGCACAGCAATTTTGCTTAAGCTCAGACGATTGTTTTTCTGGCTTACCTGCCACATTTTTCCGTCAACATACTCTGCCAAGCGTTTCATGTATTCAACGGAAGCCGGGCTGCGCATTACATATTCTTCATTGAAAATTTTGACGTTAACCCGGTTTTTTTGCTCTTCTGACATGCCGGAAGTCCTCCCTGACATTTTTACCTACTATTTCTTTTCAGGCCGACAATTTTCCTGCCATAGCGTCAATTTGCCGCGGAAAGCGGCCTTACCTGCGCAAATCGGCTCCCAAATGCTCTGCAAGGGCAGTTTCAATCCGCCGGTGGATATTGTTTACATCCTCATCGCTTAAAGTCCGGTTATGGTCGCGGTAAGTAATGGCAAAGGCCAGGCTCCGGCAGCCGTCGGGAATTTGCTTTCCTCTGTACTGGTCAAAAAGCGTCACTTCCTCCACCAGCGCGCCGCCTTCTTTTTTGATAATAGCTGCCACCTCAGCCGCCGGCACATCTTCGGAAACAACAACGGCAAGATCCCGCAGTACTGCGGGATAACGCGGTAGCGGCCTGTAAGAGGGAGCCAGCCGTACCCTGTCATGCAATAAATCCACATTTATTTCCGCAGCATAAACGGGTTTTGCCAGTTCATAACTGTCCAGAACTTCCGGATGCACACGCCCAAGCCACCCTAACTGCACTCCACCGGCTGATATTTTCGCCGTCTGGCCCGGTTGGCACCAGGGCAGATCAAGAGGCGCAAAGGACAGGTCAGAAATACCAAGCCTTTCCATAACGGTTTCCACAATTCCCTTAAGAGTGAAAAAGTCAACGGCCGCCGGTTTTCTCTGCCAGTGCTCCCCGGGGAAAGAGCCGCTCATGGCAATGCCCAGGGAAAGCTGTTCAACAGGCAGCCTGTGCTCCGGGTTCCCGGCAGGCAAAAAGACCGTTCCGACTTCAAAAATCCCCACATCGGGCAGGTTGCGGTTGTGGTTGTAGCCCACTGTTTCCAGCAGTCCTCCCAAAAGCATCGTCCTCATTACACTTTGTTCCTCGGAAAGCGGGTTGGCAAGCTGCATCATACTGTACAGTTCACTATCTTCCGGTATCCTTAATTTCAGCCGCTGCCTGGGGCTGACAAAAGAGTAGCAAATAACTTCCGTCAAACCGCAAGCCACCATGATTTCTCTTATTTTACGCAGTACCTGTTGTTTTTCAGTCCTCCTGCCCTGGGACATGGTGCCCTGTAACAGGGTTGTGGCAATCTTGTCATAACCATAAACCCTGGCAACCTCTTCTATTAAGTCCACTTCCTCCTGCAAATCCTGGCGCAAAGTGGGAACGGTTACATGCAAAAGGGTGCCTTCTTCAACGGCAAAGCCCTGCCGGCGGAAAATAGAGGCCATTTCCATTTGAGAAATTTCAAGACCCAGCAGTCTCCTCGCCCGCTCGGGGCGCAGGCGGATTTTTCTTGGATACTGTGGCACAGGATATTCATCAACTATATCGCCGTCCACAAAACCGGCGCCCAAAAACTCTATCAGGCGGGCAGCACGGCGGTTGGCCTCGGAGCAGCCGTTCACATCAACGCCTTTTTCAAAGCGCTGCTGCGCCTCGGAAAACAAACCCAGGCTCCGCCCGGTACGGCGGATGCTTACCCGGTCAAAGTGCGCCGATTCCAGAAGGACGGCCTTTGTTTTCTCTGTAACTTCCGTTTCTATCCCGCCCATGACACCGGCTAAACCAACAGCCCGGGCAGAATCGGCAATAACCAGCATATCCGGTGTCAGCTGCCTTTCGTTTTGGTCCAGCGTCACCAGCTTCTCGCCTTCCTCCGCCCGGCGGACCATGATGGTATGATCGTTGAGAGTATCATAATCAAAAGCATGCAGGGGCTGTCCCCACTCCCACATGACATAGTTGGTAATGTCCACAATATTGTTAATGGGACGCAGCCCCGCCTGCAGGAGGCGGACCTGAAGCCAGAGCGGAGACGGGCCAATCTTTACGTCTCTGATAACAAGCCCTGTGTACCGTGAACAAAGGTCCGTATCCCGGATGATGATACACGGCCGGGGCAGCCTGGCAGCAGTTGCCTCCAGGCTGTTATCCGGAAACTGCGCTGTTCTCCCCGTCAGGGCGGCCACTTCTTTTGCCACTCCAATGAGTCCGAGGCAGTCGGCCCTGTTCGGTGTCAAGTCCAAAACCAGGATCGGGTCATTAAGCAACAGGGCATCCTCCAAAGGTACTCCGACCGGCGTTTCCGGATCAAGAACCAGAATACCGTCAACACCCGGATTAAGGGCCAAATCCAGTTCTTCAGCAGAACAAAGCATGCCGTTTGATTCCACGCCCCGCAGCCGGGTGCGCTTGATGGTCACTCCGCCCGGGAGTTTGGCGCCCGGCAGGGCCAGGGGCACCTTGTCTCCGGCGGCAAAATTATCGATGCCGGCAACAACTGTATATTCCCTTTTGCCGTCGCTAACCCGGGTAACAAACAGCCTGTCGGCGTCAGGATGTTTATCCACAGTCAGCACTTCCGCAGTGATTACATTGCTGAAGGAAGGCCGGAGATCAACAATTTCATCAACTTCAATTCCTGCAAATGTCAGCTTTTCAGCCAGTTCCCGGGCATCCATATCTATATCAATAAAATCTTTTAACCAAGTGTAGGGTACGCGCATCTGAGAGCCTCCTTTGTACTGCTGTTTAAATTTAGTAGAATTGACGCAGCATCCGCAGGTCGTTTTTAAAAAACAGCCTTAGGTCGTCTATCCCGTACTTCAGCATGGCAATCCGCTCAACTCCCATGCCAAAGGCATAACCAGTGTATTCTTCCGGATCGTAGCCGGACATTTCCAAAACCCGCGGGTGAACCATGCCCGCTCCAAGTATTTCCAGCCAGCCCGTCTCCTTGCAGACACGGCAGCCTTTGCCGGCGCATATTACGCAGGACATGTCCACCTCCGCACTTGGTTCTGTAAAGGGAAAGAAACTGGGGCGCAGGCGCACCTGCTGATGAGCTCCGAACATCTGCCTGACAAATAAGAGCAGCGTCCCCTTCAGGTCGGACAAAGAAATATTCCTGTCAATGGCCAAGCCTTCCACCTGGTGAAACATGGGTGAATGAGTGGCATCATCGTCCCGGCGGTAAACTTTGCCGGGAGCAATAATGCGGACAGGCACATTGGGAGCAGTCTTTTCCATTGTATGAACCTGCACGGGGGAGGTATGAGTCCTAAGCAGTATCTCAGACCCGAAATAGAAAGAATCCTGCATGTCCCTGGCAGGGTGGTCCTTTGGAATATTCAAGGCTTCAAAATTATAATAGTCTGTTTCTACTTCCGGCCCTTCAGCAATATTAAACCCCATACCCAGGAATATCTCGGCAATCTCATCCATTACCAGGGTTAAGGGATGTAGATGACCCAGCGGTTGGGGAATCCCCGGCATGGTAACATCAAGCCGCTCGGCAGCCATCTGCCGGCTGCGGGCGAAGTCGCGCAGTTGATCTTCCCTTTTGGCAATTTCCGCTGTCAAATCATCCCTTATCTGATTGGCAAGTTTGCCTACAACAGGGCGTTCTGCGGCCGGCAGGCTGCCCATGCTGCGCAAAACAGCGGTTATCCGGCCTTTTTTCCCCAGGTAACGGACCTGAACAGCCTTTAATGCTTCTGCTGATTCTGCTTGATTTATCTCTAATCTGGCTTTTTCCGCAATAGACTTTAATTCTTCCTGCATTGCGCTCCTCCTTACCTTTGATATTGACAGCAAATGAATATAAAAAAAGTCCCTTCAAGCAGGGACGAAAGTTTCTCTTCCGCGGTACCACCCATTTTAGTTTTCACTCGCTTTCACTCTGCTAACGGAGAAACCGTTTGGACCTACGCAGGCGAACCCTTCAGTCCAAAAGCATCGGGGATGAACTTCAGCCAGTACCGTACAGGATACTCTCAGTCATGTTATCCTTCCCTGTAAGTACGGCAGTTGGCTTACTCTTCCCGTCATTGCCTTTACTATATCCGTGCCCCCGAAAGCTGCCTGTACAATAAATACGCAGCAACAGAGCCCGTTTTTTCAAAAATAAACCAGAAAAAATCTGCGCTTATCAATTAACGACCACTCCTTTTCCCTGGAATGGAATCGTTACTATTATAACATAAGCTTTTATCGGACACAAGAAAAAGGCTTTCTCTGTGCCTTTAACTACCGGAGAAAACACGCCTCTGCCGTGCCGCCTCAAACAGCATCAGTGATACAGCCACGGCGGCATTTAATGATTCAATTTTTCTTTGCATGGGTATGGCAAGGGAAACATCGGCCGCAGCCTTTACTTCCGCCGCGATGCCGCTTCCTTCGTTGCCGACAACCAGCGCCGCCGGTCCTCTCCAGTCATAACTGTCATAGGACAGGCGGGCCTGTGCCTCTGCTGTGATCAAGGGAATCTGCCGGACTTTTAAAGCTGTGGACAATGCGGGAAAAGCAGCCTCAACTACCGGCAAGGCAAAGAGTGCCCCCATGGAAGCCCTTACCGCTTTCGGGTTCGCAGGATCAACGGTGCCGGGCAGCAAGACGACACCGCCGGCTCCCGCTGCCGCAGCCGAGCGCAGCATTGTCCCAAGGTTGCCGGGATCCTGAATTCTGTCCACCACCAGAATCAGACTGTCAGCAGAAAAGACATCTTCCAGCCTGCCGGCCGGTTTCCTGAAAACGGCAAAAATTCCCTGGGGAGTTTCGGTAAAAGAGGACCTGTCAAAGAGTTTTTCCGCCACTCGAAAAACAGGCGTCTCAGCCGGCAGCAAGTCCAGACAGGGACAGTCCTCCCTGCCCCTATCCTCCCGCAGGTAAACGGCTTCCGGAAAAATCCCCCGCTGCAAAAGATCGGCAAGCAGCCTATCCCCTTCTACAGGAACCAAATTCAGCTTTTCCCGGTATTTGCGCTTGCCAAGGCTCCTGTAAAGTTTTAACTGCCTGTTGCTGTTGCTGTTTATAAAGTCCATTGTTCACCGTCCTTTTCCGCCGGCTACTCCAAATACCCGGGGAAAAGCGAAGCCAGAAGCAAAAACTCCTGACTTAAAATTTTCTTGTATTTATTTATTCCAGACTACAAGTTATTCCTCGCAATGCCAACCAGTTCACTGAAACTGTCCGCATCGTTGACAGCCATCTCGGCCAGCATTTTGCGGTTTATTTCAATGCCTGCCCGTTTCAGGCCATTAATCAGCCGGCTATAAGACAGTCCGTTCATCCGCGCGGCCGCATTAATGCGTGCAATCCAGAGCTTGCGGAAATCACGCTTGCGGCGGCGGCGGTCACGGTAGGCATATACCAGGGACTTCATCACCGCCTGGTTTGCTGTGCGGAACAACTTGCTTTTCGCCCCGAAATAGCCTTTGGCGAGTTTTATAACCTTTTTATGGCGTGCCCGGGCGGAGACGCCTCGCTTGACCCTAGACATGGATAAAACCTCCTTGCTTCATTGTATATAGCAGCGTTTAATAAGGAAGCATCCTGGCAACCCGTTTTATTTCGGCAGCGCTGACCAAAGTGCTTTTGCGCAAACGCCGCTTGCGCTTGGGGGCCTTCTTCTCCAGGATGTGGCTGGCATAAGCCCGGCTGCGCTTATATTTACCGCTGCCTGTTTTTTTAAAACGTTTTGCCGCTCCCCGGTGTGTCTTCATTTTAGGCATAGTAGATCCTCCAAACTAATTCGTTTTCGGCGCTAAGATCATAACCATGTTACGCCCCTCTACTTTGGGAAACCTTTCTACTTGAGCCAGGTCCGTCACATCAGCAGCAATCCGGTCAAGAAGTCTATGTCCCAGCTGCGGGTGGGTAATTTCCCTGCCGCGGAACATAACCGTTGCTTTAACTTTATTGCCGCTTTGCAAAAAACGACGGGCATTCCGCAGCTTTACCTGATAATCATGCTCATCAATATTAGGACGGACTTTCACTTCTTTAATGGTAATCTGCTTTTGCTTCTTCCGGGCCTCTTTTTCCCGTTTGCTCTGTTCGAACCTGTATTTGCCAAAATCCATGATCCGGCAGACAGGCGGATTGGCATTTATAGACACAGCCACAAGATCAAGGTTGTACTCTGCCGCTTTTTTCAGAGCATCTTCAATAGGCATTATCCCCAATTGCTTGCCGTCTTGGCCTATCACCCGTACTACCTTGGCACGGATTTGTTCATTTACAAGCAGGTCCTTACTAATTGGTTATCACCTCCGGTACGTTTTTATTGTTGCCTGATTGTTTGGGTTTATATTAAGAAAAGCAGGTGCTTCCACCTGCTTTTTCACACACAATCAGTCTGCATCCGAATAACCCGGGAGGCAAAGCCTTGGGGTGAGAAGCGGTGGCTTCTTCTTGCGCTAAGACTATACCACACAATAATATCAATGTCAACGCAGTTTACCGTCTATTTCCTCTCGTATCCTGGCAATAAAGGCGCCTATGGAAAAAGAACCCAGGTCTCCGGCGCTGCGATGCCGTACGGCTATTTCGCCCGTCTCTGCCTCTTTGTCGCCGAGAACAAGCATATAAGGAATTTTTTGCACTTGAGCCTCCCGGATTTTGTAGCCTATCTTCTCCCGCCGCTGGTCGTTTTCCACGCGAATTCCGGCATTTTTCAGCTCGACAAAAACCTTGGCCGCATAGTCATGGTGTCTTTCGGCAATAGGCAGCAAAATCACCTGCACCGGCGCCAGCCAGACGGGAAAAGCTCCGGCAAAATGCTCAATGAGCAGGGCCATAAAGCGTTCAATGGCCCCGTAGACAACCCGGTGAATAACGGCGGGGCGGTGTTTCCGGCCGTCCTCGCCTATATAGGTAAGGTCAAATTTTTCCGGCATCTGAAAATCCAGTTGTATGGTGCCGCACTGCCAGGTACGGCCGATTGAATCGGTCAGGTGAAAATCAATTTTCGGGCCGTAAAAAGCCCCGTCTCCCTCATTGATGACATAGGGGATGCCCTTCTCTTCCAGCACCTCGCGCAAAGTTGCGGTGGCAGTCTCCCACATTTCCTCGGAACCCATGAACTTCTCCGGCCGTGTTGAAAGCTCCAAATGGTAGTCCAGACCGAAAACGCTGTAAATTTTTTCAGTCAGGTCTATAACACCTTTAACCTCATCCTTAATCTGTGAAGGCAAAACAAAAATATGGGCGTCGTCCTGGGTGAAACTGCGCACGCGCATCATGCCGTGCAGAGTACCCGACAATTCATGCCTGTGGACAAGCCCCAGTTCTCCCATGCGGATGGGCAGGTCGCGGTAGGAGTGAATTCTTGTTTTATAGATTAGCATGGCACCGGGACAATTCATGGGTTTTATTGCATAATCCTGTTCATCTATCCGGGTGAAATACATGTTTTCCTTGTAATGGTCCCAATGGCCGGAATTCTCCCACAGCACCCGGTTCAAAATAATGGGTGTCTTGATTTCATCGTACCCGGCCTTTTGGTGCTCCTGCCGCCAGAAATTTTCCAGTTCGTTGCGGATAACCATGCCCTTGGGATGCAAAAAGGGAAAACCCGGTCCCTCTTCCTGTATACTGAACAAATCCAATTCCCTGCCCAGCCTGCGGTGGTCCCGCTTTTGGGCTTCTTCCAAACGCTGCAGGTATTCGTCAAGCAGGGACTTTTTGGGAAAGGACGTCCCGTAAATACGCTGCAGCATAGGATTCTTTTCGCTGCCGCGCCAGTATGCTCCGGCCAAACTTAAGAGCTTTAGAGCTTTAACTTTACCCGTTGACGGCAGGTGCGGGCCGGCGCAAAGATCAACAAATTCCCCGCAGCGGTAGCAGCTGATAACGGCATCCTCCGGCAAATCGCGGATAAGTTCAACTTTATAAGGCTCGTCCAGGCTGTTAAAATAAGCAATGGCTTCTTCCCTTGCCAGCTCAAACCTTTCAAAGGGCAGGTCTTCTTTAATAATCCTTTGCATTTCCGCTGCAATTTTTTCCAGGTCGGCGGGGGCAAAGGATTCTTTGGGTTCAAAGTCATAGTAGTAGCCGTCTTTGATGGCAGGGCCGATGCCGAGCCTTGTTCCGGGGAAAAGTCTTTTCACGGCTGCGGCAAGGATATGGCTTGTGGAGTGCCAGTAAATCTCCCTGCCTGCCTGTTCATTAAAAGTTAAAAATTCTACCCGGGCGTCTTCCTGCAGCTGAAATGATAAATCACAGACAACTCCGTTTACCAGGGCAGCAAGAGCCTCCTTTTTCAGCCTGCCGCCCAAGTCTTCAACTATATCAGCAATGCGTGTCCCTGCAGGGTACTCTCTTACTGCATTATCACGCAAAGATACTTTTACCACGCTTCCACTTCCTTTCTCATTAGAACGGCAACATCTAGACTTCATAATAATTGCTTGTATTTATTATGTCAAGCACCCGGCTCTACTTCTGTTTAAACATTATAATATAACATGGATACAATCAAAAACACCCGCTCTTTTTGCCGCAATAAAAAAAAGACGGATAGCCGGCAAGCTTCTATCCTGTCCATCCTGCTTGTTTTTCAAAAAAATTCAACTCATGTTTTTCCCTTCGGGAGTGTGTTTTTTGATCTTCTGACATAATTTGCAACGCTTGCATAAGACCAGCCGGTCTTCAAAAACATGCTGCAGCGTATCTACGGCTTTGGGGTAGTGCAGATAAACATCTCCGTGTAAAACAATGCGCTGGGGGGCGGCAATAACCAGCGCGCTTACCAGTTGATCATCCTTGCTGCCTGTTAGATCATCAAAACTTTCCCACTGGATGTCGCCGGGCATCAATGCAGGCTGGAAAGCATGGTCATAAAACAGGTAACTGCCGTCATCATTCAACACAACATGAATCTGCTTTGTTTTGGGATACTGGAGAGAAACAAAATATTTCAGCAATTTGATAAATTCCTGGTATTCCTTTTCCAGTAAAAAGTCATCTACAACCAAATCAAGCGTTTTGCGCAAATATTTAAGCCACATCCTTAAGCGAAAGCGAATCAATCCATCTACATTTACATAATCGTAATGACTTATATAATCCTGCAGGCACTGCTGTACTTCGGCAAATACCTGCCCTCCCTCATCTTTGGCCGGATCGGCAGCATACCGCCTCAGCGCCAAATTCTCAATATAATCCCTTTCCTTTTGGGGAAAATAAAAATAATTATGGGCGATATGTTCCCTTAAAAAGGACAATGCCTCCTCCTGCAGCACGTAAGCCGTAAGACCTTTTGCCAAAAACCCTTTAAAGGCGGTTTTTCCACCATAATCACCCAGCCCTGCATCAGCAAGCCGGCAGAAAAGGTGCGACCAAACCTTGCCTGTTTTTTCCTCCAAACTTACCCGGTACCCTGCTTCATGAAAAAAAAACATGCACTCCTGAAGCTTTTCTTTCAGCCCTGAGGCAACATGTTTAACAGCTATCACCATAAGTGCCAATGCTGTCATCTCCCTTCCCTAGTATTATATGTTCGGGGAAATATTTGTATACTTTAGGGCGGTTGCAAGCGCAAAAAGAAGACGTGCCGCAGCACGTCAGCAACTAGCTTTTGGGCCTGAAAGTGGCACAGTCCGTTTCCTCCGTATCGGCAGCATTGGGGGGCTGGATTTCAATGCTCGATGCCAGGCACTGGTCACCGGACTCCCAGTATTCACAGGTATCGACACAACATTTTACCCGGCTTATGGGTTCCGATTCCTTGCTTATGCGCATGGTTTTTAACCTCCTTGTCAGTATAATTCTGACCCTAGCTTTTGTTCCATGAACCCTTTTTATACCTGCCAAAGAATTTCAAGAACCCTTGCCTTTTCTCCGGCTATCTGTTAAAATAGGTCTTGCATCACAACTAATCCGGGTCGTTAGCTCAGGGGGAGAGCACTACCTTGACACGGTAGGGGCCAGTGGTTCAAATCCACTACGACCCACCATAAAAGAAAATAAGCCTGCCACAGCCAGCAGGCTTTCTTTATTTGCCAAATGCTTGCCCCAATTCTTCCCTTCCACACTGCGCCTCAAGCTTCCCGGGGCGGCGTTTTTTGCACAAGGGCTAGTATGCCCTTTCTTTTTTTGTAATGTAGTCATACTGCAGGTAGACATCGGCCGGCCTGTCCTGCAGGTAAAGATAATGATAAGGCTCATAGGGCTGCCGACGCGTCTTTGCATAAAGGTCCAGGGCTTCCCTGCGGCAGCGCCGGCAGCTCCGCAAGGGTATGCTGACGCAGAAAATTTTTGCATCGCCCTGCCGCGCTCCCACAGCCTCCGATTCTATCAGCAGATAGCCCGGGCAGTCAGGACAATTTATTAGAGTTTCCGTCTGCTGTTCATGAATCTGGTCCGTATCATAACTTATGTAGCGGCTTTTTCTAAAGAAGGAGTCTGCTTTTTTCCGGGCTGCCGCCACCAGTTCCTGCCGCCGGCTGAAAACATAGTTCAGCCGCTGTACGGTTTCGGCCAATTGTTTTAAACGGGCGGGGTTTTCTTTCGAGTATTCCTCCTTATAATCCGGCTCATAAAGGTTGGAGTAGTCAATGCCTGCCATGGCCATAATAATGCCCATGTTGACATAGGGCAGCGCCGTCTCAACGGAATAGCCCCCTTCCAGTACGGCAATGTCGGGAGCCAGTTTTTCATTCAACCTGGCATAGCCGCGGGCGGAAAAAGACATGTTGGCCAGCGGATCGGTATAGTGATTGTCCTGTCCCGCAGAATTGACAACTATTTCCGGCTGAAATTCTTCCAGTACGGGAAGCACCAGGTTGTCAAGGACAAAAAGAATCCCTTCGTCCGTTGTCCCCGGAGGCAGCGGTACATTCAGGGTTGTTCCCTGTGCCAGCGGGCCGCCGGTTTCATCGGCAAAGCCGCTGCCGGGATAAAGGGTGCGCCCGTCCTGATGAAAGGATATAAACAATACATCGGGGTCATGCCAGTAAATATCCTGCGTTCCGTCTCCGTGGTGGACGTCTGTATCAACAATGGCAATGCGCTGCAGGCCGTATTTTTGACGTAAATACTCTACCATCACCGGTTCATTGTTAATATTGCAAAAACCGCGATTGCCGTGGACCACGCGCATGGCATGGTGTCCCGGCGGCCTGATGAGGGCGAAGCCGTTTTTTATTTTTCCTGTCATAAAAGCATCGGCAAGCACCAGCGCACCGCCGGCGGCAATCCGGTGGGCTTCTCCTGCCTGTGCTTCAATATCGGGCACACAGAAATGAACCCGGGCAATATCTTTAAGTTCCGCCAGGCGCGGCTGGTACTGGACTATTTGCGGAAGGTCCATAATTCCTTCCTCAAACAACTGGTCCCTGGTATAAAGAAGCCTCTCCTCCCTTTCGGGATGGGTGGGTGAAATAGCCCAGTCAAAGGCCGGAAAAAATACCAGTCCTGTTTTTTCACTTTTCTTTTTCATGCCTGCACCCCTTTGAATTCATCTATCACACCCGGGGCAATTTGAATACCGATATCAAACAGTTTGCCGCAGGTCGTCCAACCCCTGATGATGTTAAACTGTTCTTCCCGGAAAAATTCATATCTGTCTGCATACTGTCCGATGCCCCGCAGCCCGGCAATCCTTTGCAGCTGCTGCAATGCCAGTTTCTTTGCATCCTCCAGCCGGAAATGATAGCTCACCTCGCCTGCCAGCCCTTCCCGGTCCAGGTGGTAGGTCCCGTTTTCCGTATCTACATGCAAGAGCAGGGAAACGGTCGGCCTGGCTACTGCCGCCCCCAGGGCGTTGGCTACCGGAGAATAGGCATGAACAAAGCTTTCGCAGTTCAGCCGCCCGGCCAGTGCAGGCACAAATGCCCCGGCAGCGGCCCCAATCCCCACGATACGGTCCGCTTTCACCTTCTGCTTGTTGATTATTTCCCAAATCCTGTATGCCGGCTCCTGCTCCCAGGCTTTGAACATTTCTTTTATTTCGGCCGCAAGACGCCCTGTTACCATGGCTACAACGGACTCTGCCAACTCTTTGACTGCCATCCCCGCCTGGCGGGACACCTTGCCCAGGGCCTCCTCCGAGCTGGAAAGACTGCCCAATATACCGCCTTCCAGGTAGTTTACGGCATCGGTAGGAGTAGCGGCGGGGCCGCCAAAACAGGCGGCCGGTCCCAACCGATCCGGCCCAAGTTCAATATCCTTCCCCGTCCAGCGGATTGCACTGTCGCCACCCAGGGCAATGGAGCGCACCGCAAAGGAACGAATACTGGAATAACGGCCGCCCAAAATTGCGCCTTTGGAAGCATGCAGCGGTTGTCCCTGCAGGATAAGAGCCAGATCGGAAGTCGTCCCGCCAATGTCTACAACAACAGAAGTCCGGTTGTCACGGGTTAAGGCAAAGGCTCCCATGACGCTGGCCGCCGGCCCGGAAAAAACAGTCTCACAGGGATGAGAAAGCGATGCCTCAAGGGGCATTGTGCCCCCGTCGGCTTTCAATATATCAATGGGACAGACAAGTCCTCTTTTGCGCAGGGCACTTGTAATATCGGTAGCAAAGCCCTTCCATTTGTCCATTGTCGCGGCAGTGTAATATGCTGTCACAGCCCTGCGCAGAAAGTTCAGCTGCCCGGAGACCTGGAAGCCCTTTACCACCCGCAGGTCAGGAATCCTTTCCTGCAAAATTTCCGCAGCCTGCCGCTCATGGCTGCTGTTCCTGCAGGAAAATTTCCCAACTACCGCTGCCGTGCGGAAGCCGGCCGCTTTGATTTGCCCGGCAATTTCCACAATTTCCTCCCTGTCCAGAGGCTCCGTTATTCGCCCGCGAAAATCTATGGCCCCTTTAAGAAAATAGGCCGAAGGGAAGAAATTCATCCGCCGCAGATTAAGCCCCGGTCCCGGTATTAAAAGCAGTGCCGTCTTCTCCTCCTGCCCGGCAGCCAATAGGTTGGTAACCAGGGTGGTGCTGAGCACAACACGGCTTATTTCCTTTTCCTTAACTCCCCGGAGCAATTCTTCCAAAACAGCAATGATTGATTCCTGCAGCTTCCGGGCGACCGTCGGCTTCTTGACAGTATTCAGGATGCTTCCCTCATGATAAAGCACCCCATCGGTAAAAGTGCCGCCCACATCAATTCCGATCAGCATTCCGCCACTCCCTTTCCTACTGCTGCTCCATTCAACAAGAAAGACGAGGTGGCCATCCCTGCAACAGCCCTGCGGTCCCGCCACCCAGCAAGATCAGGATGAAAAACAAATCGGGGCGATATAATTACTATCCGATAAAATGCCCCTCTTTTCCTCCTTTCGAGAAAAAGAAGGGCATTTTCAGAGAAAAAGCCGCCTCGTTTTATGTTTTTAGGCAGCAGATTTTACTGTTCGCTCGGCTGCAGAACAAAAAGCAACTGTCCCTCTTTTACAACCTCGTTCAGCTTGACGCTTACTTCCACCACCTGGGCATCATACGGGGCAAGCACGGCCGTTTCCATTTTCATGGCTTCAATATTGGCAATTTCTTCGCCCTTATGCACTATATCGCCGGGCTTAATGGCACCGCGCTGCGGGTTGCCCAGGCGCCAGAGAGTGCCGTTGATGGGAGAGCCCACTTCATTTTCAGCCTTGGCCATGCGCACCTCCGTCTTTTTCACCCGCGGGGTGTGCACTGTGTAAACGCGCATTTTATTGTTGACACGCATGATTACGTGAATAATCCCCTCGTGTTCAGCACCGATGGAGACCAATTCAATGCAGAAGGGCTTGCCGTTGATTTCAAATTCTACTTTGTCACCGGTTTTTTTCAAGCCTTCCCGCCAGACATTGGTAGGCAGGACATACGGAGCCTCACCAAAGCGCTCCTTGAATTTCAGATAATCCAGCGCATCCTTGGGATGCATCAAATAAAGGATGAATTCACTTTCATTGGGTTCCCTGCCCAGCTCCTCCGCCAGTTTTTTTCTTTCTGCCTCCAAATCTTCATCGGGCAGCAAATCCAGCGGAGATTCCTCCTCGCGATTGGCCATGGCTTTCTGCCATTCCCTGCCAAAGGCGCTTTTGTAAACCCATTCATCCGGCCAGCCCATGGGGAGCTTCCCGTACTGGCCGAGAAGCAGGTTCTTAAAATCCCCGGGAGCATTGCGGAAGAGTTTCAGCAGCTCCTGTTGTTCATTTTCATCCATGGCGTTAAAATCCTGGTTTTTTGCAATAACAAAGCGTTCCAGCAGGGAGGTTAGATGCTTTACTCCCGCTTCCCCCCTTGCCTTTGCGTACCTGTTGACTATTCCGCTGCAGGTAGTCCAGGTAATTTGCGAACCGGGAGTAACATCAAAATATTTAATAATTTGATTGTAAAGGGACATGACCTTCAGGATCGCCGGCATCAAATGCAGAAATCCGCCTTTTTCAGCCTGTTCAAAGGAACTGGGGAAAGCTCCGCCCGGCATTTTATGGCGCAGGACGTTGTGGTCTGACCCTTTGAACGGAGATTCTGCCCAGTGATACTGGTTGATCCATTCCCTGACTTTCTGGACGGCCGCTTCAGCTTCCCGGCGGTTAAGATGGACGGGAATGCCCGATTCTTCAAGATAGGCCTGCACTGCCAGCATAGGAGCCTGGCCGTAGAAACGGGTCAGGGAATCTTCTTCTACGTCAAGGATTTTTGCCCCGGCGCGGGCCGCCGCCAGCAGCGCGGGCAGGGCCAGGCCGTCGGTGGCATGGCGGTGATACTGAATAACCATGTCCGGATAGGCCTGCTTTATGGCATCCACCAGGCTGCCAATCCTTGCCGGGCTGCCGACTCCGGCCATATCTTTAATGGTCAGAATTATCTCCTCGGTACCTCCGCACAAGGCTACAATATCTTTAACCACACTCATATAGTATTTATTGTCGGCCCAGTCAGCCTGGGTAAAGGATATGGCGGGCGAAAACAACCTGTCCCTTTTCATGACCACTTCCGCGACAACCCTCATGTTGCGGATGTCATTAAGGAAGGAAAAACAGCGCCAAACATCTATATCCACATTGCGGACCACATGTTCAATAACGTTTTTCGGATAGGGACGGTAGCCCCATAAATTAGTTTCCCTGACCAAAGTCTGCAGCAGAACATTTGGCATTTTCTCACGCAAAAACAGTATTTCATCAAAGGGACTTTCACGGCGGTTCATGATGCCAACATGCCAGCGGNNATGCCAGCGGGCCCCGCCGTGGCATTCTGCGCTGAACAAACCCATGCGATTGTAGTATGGAGCCAGTGTTGCCAGGTCGTAGTAGCGCAGGCGGTTTTTATAATCCGACTGCCCGGCATCCCTCATTCCCGTGGATGTAAAGCAAACACCGGGAAGGGCGCGGACACGGTCCACTATTTCACGCGGTGACATGCCGGGAGTAACAAACAAAACGTCGCTCATAGCCATTCCTCCTTACATCCAGTCTTGGGGGCCGAGAGCCGAAATCTCTGCTACATACTTTGCCACTTTGAGCGCTTCGTCTTCATCATCTTTTTCCACAAAGGAAGAAATCAAATCCGCCATATTTTCTTCAATGAAACGGGTGGAAAATTCGCCTTTAATAAACAAGGGATGCCGGATAATACTTAAAAGAAGCGGTGCTAAGGTTTTGACCCCTTCTACACGCAGGTTCCGGCTTAAGGAACGGTCCATAACGCGTATGGCATCGGCCCGGTCGGCACCGGCAGCCATAATCAGCATTAAAAGCGAATCATAATAAGGAGGTATCTCCGCCCCTTCATAGACTCCTGAAGAAATTCTCACACTGGGGCCGTGGGGCTCGGCCAGGCGCGTCAGCCAGCCGAAAGAGGGATTAAAGGTTCTCGGGTCTTCAGCATTTAAACGAACCTCCAGCGCCCAGCGGTTGGGATGGATGTCTTTTTGCGTGAAGGGGAGTTTTCTGCCTTCAGCCACGTCAATCATGATGCCGACGATATCAAGACCGGTAATTAATTCGGTAATGCCGTGTTCCACCTGCAGGCGGGCGTTTACTTCCAGGAAGTAGTACTTGCGGGTTGCCGAATCAAAAAGAAATTCAACAGTACCGGCATTTGTATAACCGATAGCCTTCATCAGTGCAACTGCTTTCCGGCACATTTCCTCCCGCAGTTCGGGAGTCAGCGACGGCGACGGGGCTTCTTCGATAATTTTTTGATTGCGTCTCTGAATAGTGCACTCCCGCTCGCAAAGATGTACCACATTGCCGTGATTGTCAGCAACTACCTGAACCTCTATATGGCGCCCGCGTTCGATGTATTTTTCCACCAGAACCTTATCGTCGCCAAAGGATTTCTTTGCTTCCGAACGCACCCGGGCCAAGGCCTGGGGCAACTCGCTGTCTTTTTCAACCTTAACCATCCCTTTGCCGCCGCCGCCGGCGGAAGCTTTCACCATAATGGGGTATTCTATATTTTCTTCCTTCATCCAGCGTATGACATCCTGGGCGGACTTGACGTTGATTATACCGGGGATAGTTGGAACGCCGGCTTTTTCTACAACGGCTTTTGCCTGGATTTTATCCCCCAAAAGGCTGATAACTTCCGGTGAAGGGCCAATCCAGATCAGACCGGCATCCTGCACCCGGCGGGCAAACTCAGCGTTTTCCGCTAAGAACCCCCAGCCGGGATGAATGGCGTCGGCATTGCTTTTCTTGGCTGCATCAATAATTTTATCCATATTAAGATAAGACACACCCGGAGGCCCTTCCCCGATGTGAACGGCAAAATCGGCTGTTGTTACATGGTGGGCCAGACGGTCGGGCGTACTGTAGACGGCAACAGTGGAAATTTTTCGGTCTATGCAGGTATGCATGATCCGGACGGCCGGCACACCTCTGTTGGCAACAAGGATTCTTTTGATTCTCTGCACCATTTCCATTACCTCCCATCTCAGTAGTAAGGCATGCTGTCCCGGTTCCACCACGCCGAACTGAATATTAAAAAAAAAACCCGACGTGCGTGGTAAACGAAACGTCGGACCACTTGTCAACATAATACTGCGGCCTTCTCCGTCTTCCGGCGGCTTATCGTTTTTTCGCTGCCGCTTTAGTCATAAGCGGCAACCCAGGGAAATTTCGTCTACCGTGTACTTGCATGGCAATGACACTGTAACTTCTTTTCTTCTAAAAACTTTTTCTATTTATTGTACGTTAAAGAAGGCAAAAATTCAAGCTGTACAAAAGAATTTTTTTTTGCATGGCAACAAGCGGCAAATACAGCGCATTTTTGCAGTGCATAAATCTCCGGCGCTGAAAAATAATAAGTTAACAAGTCTAATCAAGCACAAAGGGGGCGGACAGATGAGGAAAAATAAAAAAACAAAAGGCTTCCTACGCTCTAAAGCAGTGGAAAGACATGATACTGCCGCCTGGGCCGATATGAAAGAAAACAAACCTGTTTCCAAGGTAAGCAAGCCCCACGAAATTGATGTCAGGAATGCCAAAGAATATGTTGACAGCAACCAGAAATAAAAAAGAAGGCCGTCAAGCCTTCTTTTTTTAAAAAAGCGGTGCCTCGGAAAGCCTCCTGTACCTTTCGCCCCTCTCACGGGCATGCTGCTCGGCAAGTTTAAACATTTCCAGTGCCCTTTCCGGGAAAACATTCATCAGCTGGGAGTAGCGGATTTCACCCTGTATAAACTCCTTGAACCCTTTTGTTTTAATCTTCCCGGAGTCAAAGATAAAAGGGTTTTTCCCCTCCTTGCGCAATTCGGGGTTAAAGCGGTAAAGATGCCAGTAGCCGGCGTCAACTGCCTTTCTCTCCTCCTGAATGCTTGTACCCATCCCCGTTTTAATGCCGTGGCTGACACAGGGAGCATAGGCAATCAATAAAGACGGTCCGCGGTATTTTTCCGCTTCCGTCATGGCCCGCAACGTCTGGTTGTAGTCAGCTCCCATGGCAATCTGGGCAACATACACATTGCCGTAGGTCATGGCCATCAATCCCAAATCTTTTTTGCGGGTTTTTTTACCGGCCGCATTAAGTTTGGCTACGCAGCCGGCAGGGGTGGCCTTGGAGCTTTGCCCGCCGGTATTGGAGTAAACTTCCGTATCCATAACAAAGATATTAATATCTTCACCGGATGCCAGTATATGATCCAGGCCGCCGTAACCGATGTCATAGGCCCAGCCGTCGCCGCCGATACTCCACACAGACCTTTTGACAAGGAAATCCCTGCGGGCGGCAATCCGCTCAAGCAGCTCATTGCCGTGGCCATATTGGTCAAGCAGAAGAGCCACTTCCCGGGAAGCTTCCTTTGAAGCTTCTCCGTCATCCTTTACTTCCAGCCAGCGGCCAAAGGCTGCTTTTATTTTTTCGGGAAGGTCCTCCTGCAACGCCTGTCGCATCAATTCCGCCAATTTCTCTCTTGCCTGCTTAACCCCAAGCAGCATTCCCAGGCCAAATTCGGCCGCATCCTCAAACAGAGGGTTTATCCAGGCCGGTCCCCTGCCCTCCCTGTTGACGGTATAGGCAATGGAAGGCGCGGAAGCCCCCCAGATTGAAGAGCAGCCTGTGGCATTGGAAATCATCATCCGGTCGCCAAAGAGTTGTGTCAGCAGGCGAATGTACGGGGTTTCCCCACAGCCCGGGCAGGCACCGTTAAACTCCAAAAGCGGCCTGATAAACTGGATGCCTCTTACAGTTCCGGGATCTACCAGTTCGTCCTTTTCCGCAAGCGTCAGGGCAAATTCCCAGTTCACAGCTTCCCTCTTCATTTCCTGTCCGGCCGGTACCATAATCAATGCCTTGCCTTTGGCAGGACAAACATCCGCGCAGTTGCCACAGCCGGTGCAGTCCAGGGGAGCCACCTGTACCTTGTATTGCAGCCCCGCCAGCTTTCTGCCCGCCGCCTCTATGGTCACAAAGCCTTCCGGCTTTCCTGCCGCTTCAGCCGGTGTTAAAAGGAACGCCCTGATCGTAGCATGGGGGCAGACATAGGAACAGCGCCCGCATTGAATGCATTTGCCGGGCTGCCACTGCGGCAGCAGGGGGGCAATGCCGCGTTTTTCATAAGCCGTTGTTCCAAGGGGAAAGGTGCCGTCCTCCCTGCCGCGGAAGGCGCTGACCGGCAGTTCGTCGCCCTCCTGCCTGGCCATGGGCCGCTGAATCTCCATAACAAAGTCCGGTTCATCCCTTGCCGTCTCTTCCTTTGGAGAGGCCGCCTTACCCCAGAATGCCGGTATCTCTACCCGCTGCAAAGCCTCCAGGGCATTGTCAACGGCCTGCCGGTTCATTTTTACAATATCCTGCCCTTTTTTGCCGTACAGATCTTCAATAGCCCCTTTAAGCCTCCGCAGCGCTTCAGCAATGGGGATAATCCCTGCCAGGCGGAAAAAGACGGCCTGCATAACCATGTTTATCCTGTTGCCCAGACCGGCCCGGTCGGCAATGGCCAAGGCGTCTATAATATAAAATTTTGCCTTTTTTAAAGCCAGACCGCGCTTCAGTCCGGGCGGCAGCTTCTCCTCCAGTTCTTCCGGAGACCAGGGGCAATTCAGGACAAAGGTCCCGCCTTCCTTCAGGCCCTTTATCAAATCGTACTGCCGGACAAAGGATTTGTTGTGGCAGGCAATATAATCGGCTTCATAGACAAGATAGGGGGCTCTAATGGGTTTTTTGCCGAACCTTAAATGAGAAACCGTTGTCCCGCCCGATTTTTTGCTGTCATAGGAAAAATATCCCTGTACATAAAGGTCGGTTCCGTCACCGATTATTTTCAGCGCCGTTTTATTGGCTCCCACCGTGCCGTCAGAACCCAGCCCCCAGATTTTGCAGCTGATGGTTCCCGCAGGCGTTGTATCAATTATTTCTTCCTCGGGCAGGGAAAGATGAGTAACATCGTCTTTAATGCCGATTGTGAAACGGTCCCGCGGTTTTTGCCGCTTAAGGTTCTTAAATACGGCCAGAATCTGTGACGGCCTGGTATCCTTGGAAGACAGTCCGTACCTGCCGCCGACCACAAGCACTCCCCGCCTTTTTTGCAGGGCTTTGCCAACATCCAGGTACAGGGGTTCCCCGGGCGCCCCCGGCTCCTTCGTGCGGTCCAGCACCGCTACGACCTTAACGGTTGGCGGCAGGGCGGCAAGAAAGCGTTCACAGTCAAAGGGACGGTAGAGGTGCACCTTCACAACACCCACCTTTTCCCCTTTAGCCAGGAGGTAGTCAAAGGTTTCGTAAACAGTGTCGCAAACGGAGCCCATGGCAACAATTACCGATTCGGCGTCCGGGGCTCCATGGTAGTCAAAAAGAGAATACTTCCGCCCGGTTATTTCCCCCAGCCTGTCCATGTAGTCCTGAACAATATCCGGAACGGCATTATAAAAAGGATTGGCGCTTTCCCTCTGCTGGAAATAAATATCAGGGTTTTGTGTCGTACCCCTGACTTTCGGCCGCACCGGACTGAGGGCTCTTTCACGAAAATCCCAAACAGCCTGCATATCAAGCAGTTCTTTCAATTCCTCGTAATCAATGACAGCTATTTTCTGATATTCATGGGAAGTCCGGAAGCCGTCGAAAAAATGAATAAAGGGTACCCTTGCCTTAATGGCGGACAGGTGGGCAATACAGGCCAGGTCCATTACTTCCTGGACACCTGCGGAGGCCAGCATGGCCACGCCGGTCTGGCGGCAGGCCATCACATCCTGATGGTCACCAAAGATAGACAGGGCATGGGTGGCAATGGACCGGGCAGTTACATGCAAAACCCCGGGCAAAAGCTCCCCCGCCATTTTGTAAAGACCGGGAATCATTAAAAGCAATCCCTGCGAAGCCGTATAGGTGGTACTCAGAGCACCGGACTGCAAGGCTCCCCGCATGGCACCGACAGCCCCTGCCTCCGACTGCATTTCAACCACTTTAACCCGCTGTCCGAAAAGGTTTTTTTTGCCGTGCGCCGACCATTCCTCAACTCCCTCCGCCATGGGAGTCGAAGGCGTTATGGGATAAATGGCGGCAACCTCCGTAAAAGCATAGGAAGCGTAAGCGGCAGCCTGATTGCCGTCCATTGTCTCTGTCTTTGCCATATGCATTCTCCTTTGCTGATGTCTTTGCCGTGATACCAGTTTTATTGTATCCGTATAAAGCAGGGAAATACAAAAGGCAAGCCGCAAAAAGCTTGCCCTTGCTAAAATCTGCAGACTGAAATCCGGCGCATTTATTTCCGGCAATGAATCCTTGCCGCTGCCCGCACAAGTGAACTGTCAGCCTTAATCTTCAGCGGGAAGGCAATAAGATCAAAGGAGGGAACGTCCAAAAGCCTGCCGAGATTGGTCAGATTCTCCAGGATAAAAATCTTGTTTCCCAGGAGAAGCTTATGGACGGGGAAGGGGTATTTATCCGGTGAGGGCAAATCCACCCCCAGCATTTTTATCTTCTTTCCCAGCAGGAAACGGGCAAATTCCGGGTCTACCACCGGGTGGTCCCGGTAATATTCCGGCATGCCGTAAAAGCGGTCGTGCCCTGTATAAAGAAGCACAGCACTTCCTTCCTTGATCCGGGCTTCGTATTCGGCTACTGTCTTTATTACCGGCTGCCCTCTAACATCCAAAACACACCCCTCGCCGATAAAAGACTGCAAAGGCAGCTCCCCGATAAATTCCCGGCTTGTCAGTAAATGCATGGGAGAATCAAGATGTGTACCGGCATGGGAATTGGTCTGCAGCCTGTAGCTGTTGTAGCCGTGCACGCCTAAATAGTGGGTCTGAAACAGTTCCGTTCTAAGATCCCCGGGGTAAACGGGCATGTTTTCCTCGATTGTCTGTGACAAATCAATTATTCTTTCCATTGCTTTGTCCCTCATGTTTTTTACTTACATTTTACAACAGCACTGCCTTCCCGGCAAAACTTTTTCCCCGCAGCGGCGCCCCTTGCTGCAAGCCGCAAAAGGAAAGCGGCCGGCGGCCGGCGAATTTACAACAAAACAAACTTTGCAAGTTTATTCTCAAACAAAGGAGCTGTCAAAATGCCGGTAAACAGGCGCCTAAATAAGGAGTATTTATTAGAATTGGCAAGCAACTACACAAAGCAGTCGGAGAAAAACCGCCTGCCTGCGGATAAGAACGGGAAAGATTCTGATCCGGCAAAGAGAATATTTGAAGAACCGCTTTTGGGGGTAGCGGCAGCCGATGATGAAACATTTCAGGCACTGCTTGCCCCGGAAGCAATCGGCCCGCATTTCCTGCCGCCCTCAGAGTGGCTGCCCGGCGCCAAAAGTGTTCTCAGTTTCTTTTTGCCCATGTCCAAAACAGTAAAAGAAACAAATGCCGCGGACAAAGAACTGCCCTCATTCGCATGGCTGTATGCCAGGGTGGAAGGCCAGCAGTTTATTGATGCCCTCAGCTCCTGCCTGCGCGATGAAATTAAAAAAGTCGGTTTCCGGGCCGTCTCCCCGTCACTTGATGAGCGCTTGCAATTAAATGTCGCCGCACCAAATTCACCAATTCCGCCTTTTAGCAGCAACTGGTCGGAGCGTCATATAGCCTATGTCTGCGGGCTCGGCACCTTCGGGCTGCATACCTGCCTGATAACAGAGCGCGGGACAGCCGGCCGCTTTTTCAGCATAGTAACGGACCTGGAACTGGAACCCACAGTCAAAAACTATTCAGAAATACTTGACTACTGCATAAAGTGCGGCGCCTGCCTTAAAAAGTGCCCGGTGGGAGCACTGACGGAAAGCGGCAAGTCAAATACGGCCTGTGCAGCTTTCATGCGGGGGGCGGGAATTTTTCTCAAGCCCCGCTACGGCTGCGGCAAATGCCAGACGGGAGTGCCCTGTGAAAGCGAAATTCCCAAAAAAGCAGGGAGATAAGCCGGACGCACCAATAAAAACTACACCCTTTGAATGAGGAGGGGGTGTAGTTTTCTGAGAAGGGGGCAAAGTTGAAAGATTTCTAACACTTTGCAGGCGCTATAACTCAATATCCCCTGGCTTAATGTTCTCATTTATCGCATCCAACACTTTACGATAACTCAAAATATCCCTCGGCTTCAACACAATCATGTCGTCCTCATTATAATTTATCACAATGAAATGATTAATCTTCTTCACCTTTTTTACACCGACTCCACTAATTCCGCCGGTACCAAGCGGTCCCAGGAATAAACCGCTTACCAAATCCCGGCCAAGTATATTTATCTGTTTCATGACAATATCTTCCCTGCTTAGCTGTGCCGCTCTTATCTTATCAATATCAATGCTGACCTTTTTCCCCTTATTTTTTGGCAGCCTGCTCTGGATGATCACTTTTCGCTCATTGCTGTCCCAAGAAAACGTAACATCCTCGCCTAGAGAGAATAAATCGTGACCGTCAATAAATATTACGTTTGTGCTAATTACACTCTTGCCTTTCTTTTTGCCAAACAACCTCATGCTATTACCTCCCTCCTTTCAAACAAACCATACCATAAACTGGCTATCCTTACAGCAATTATTTATGGTTTTTGCACAATAAAAATACCTCAAATCAGTCAAAAAAACAATAACCATAATCTATTCCCTATTCTCTCGCAATATATTTCTAAGATTATCCTTGATAACATATCTATTAATAGCCGGCCCGAACCTCATTTTATATCTTTTTATGTTGAATACAATAATACCTATAATTTTCCATAACTTTTTAGCATGGTACCATTTTATGCTTTCCCTGTCAACATATCACAACCCGGTAGGCTGTCATTCATGCCGGGTGTATAAACAAAAAAAGCCCCTGAAGGGGGCCAGACTGTAGACAAAGTCACTGAAATGCAAACCTTGGACACTCCTTGGTTTGCATTTCTTT
>LFRM01228853.1_pt1 | contig 40251 bp, 41 predicted proteins | sample 618341 | NCBI WGS metagenome assembly LFRM01 (sample SAMN03654438, study PRJNA283298) | anaerobic digester metagenome | isolation source: pool of bioreactors CSTR01a, CSTR02a, and CSTR03a thermophilic anaerobic... | place: Denmark: Kgs. Lyngby | collected 2014-05-21 | reverse complement strand
AGCGAGCTATAATAGTCGCATCACCTGGTTGTTTAGTAAAATGAATTTCATAATCGAAATTATGTTCTTCCATATAGTCATGTATATTTCTGATAATTTGTGAATGATTACGACTTCCGCTAATGGGATTAATAATAAATATATACTTCATAATTACCTCATAAATCAATTATAACACAGTTATTCAAGAAGAAAAATACGATTTAATTCGTATTTTTTATTTCATTATTTTCTTCATCATAATAATATTTTATTGTTTTATAAGTACCTGTCTTTTCATTTATTGGAGTATCTACATATAAGTAAATAATATCTTCTTCTATTTCTGAAGTTAAACCTTTAATTGTAGTTGTATTCCAAGGATCTACTGGATAAAATAAATCAATTTTATTACTGGTAGTATTACCTAATGAGTCTATAATAAAAGCTTTATTATTTTCACTTACCACATAATAATCTTCATAAACATCAATAGATGAATATACTTTATTAATAATTTTTTTATTTGTCTCATCAACTAGAGTCCAAAGATTTCCTTCATTTACTGCAAGTTTATTATAAGAACTTATTTTTATATCATCGTACTGAAAATCTATTAATCCTTTACCATTACTTAAAGCAACTAATCCCCACTTATCACCTGATTTAGCAGTAATATAATTTCTTGAATAAGAATAGTTTAATAATTGATTATTTAGTATTTTACCTAACTCATCATAAACTACATTAACTAATGTATTACCATCTACATCTATAATTCCTTGTTTACCAGATGAATCTTTTACTTTAAACATTTTAATATTATCAAGCTCAGTTCCTTCTTCATCAAAAATATAATCAATTGATCCATAATCAGAACTTAATTTTTTATTATTTAATAAATCATATAAATAAACAGAAGTACCATCTTCTAATAGTATTTTACCTTTATTAAAATAGCCTTGTAATGCATCTCTTGTATATATTTTACACTCATTATTACATTCATAAGTTTCTTCTAAACCATCACTACTGTTTAAATAAACTATATTTTCTTTTATTTCATAAAAATAATTTTTATTTTCATTAATTGCTTTTTTATCATTATTAAACATTAAGTAAAATTTGATAATTGAAGCAACTATTAAAATAAATAATAGTACTAAAAATATATTAGTTATAATATATTTAAAATACATTTTTGATTTTTTATATTCTTTATATTTTTCTTCCATTTACTTCACCGTCTTTAATAGATTATAACAAAAAAAGTGTAACTATACATATATATTATTACACTTTACAATTTATTTATAATTAGTTTTAATTATAATTTATAATTTCTTACTGTTTCAGCATCATCAAAGTGAACTTTTTCTCTACCAATAATTTGATAATCTTCATGACCTTTTCCTAAAATTAGTAAAAAATCTTTTTCTTGTAGTAATTCTAAACCTCTTTCGATAGCATCTTTTCGATCATATATTATTTCATAATTACTACTTTTATTATCTTTAACAATATCATTCATTATTATTTCAGGATCTTCTGTTCTTGGATTGTCATTTGTAAATATGACATAATCACTTAAACTAGTTGCAATGTTACCCATAATAGGTCTTTTTTTAGGATCGCGATCTCCTCCACAACCTACAATGGTAATTATTTGATTATGTTCTAATTCTAAATGTGATTTTATTGTTTTTTCAACCGCATCTGGTGTATGAGCATAATCAACTACTGCATAACTATTACCAACTTTAATTGTTTCACATCGGCCTTTTGGCGGATAAATATTAGATGTTTTATCTATTATTTCATTTATTGAAAATCCTAAATTATTTACAATAGCTAAACTCATTAAATAATTATAGACATTAAAACTACTAATTAAATTAATCTTAACATTATAGTCTTCATTTTGATATGAAAAATCAATATTAGTTGAACCTTGATAATAATCACAATTCATTATTTGATAATCTCCATTTAGACCGACTGTAGTATAATTACCAATTTCAAAAACTTTACTAGATAAATCATCACTATTGATTACCATTATTCCGTCATCTGTTAAATGTTTAGTTAGTTGTAATTTTGTATCTAAATAAGCCTCCATAGTTTTATGAAAATCTAAATGATCTTGACTTAAATTAGTAAATGCTCCTACTTTAAATTTTAGACCACTTATTCTTTCTAAAGCTATAGCATGTGAAGAAACTTCCATTACTAAATACTCTACACCATTTTCTTTAGCTTCTAATAATAATTTATACAAAGTTAAAATATCAGGAGTAGTATTAGAAACTTCTTTAGCTACATCATTATAATAAAAACCAATAGTTCCTAAATAAGCGGTATTTTTACCTAATGCTTTTAATAATTGGTAGATTAAAAAACATGTAGTTGTTTTACCATTTGTACCTGTAACACCAATTAACTTTAAATCATTTACTAAATGACTATATTCTTCTTTCATTTTTGTATTTATATAATCTTCTGTACTAGAAACTATTTCATAAGGAACTTTTGAATCTACTTCTCTTTCAACAATAAGATTTGCTGCTCCATTTTTAATTGCTTCTTCAATAAAATTATGGCCATCTACTGTATAACCTTTAATAGCTATAAATGTTTGACCTTTTTTCACTAAACGTGAGTCTGTTTCATATTTAATCATTTTTCCACCTCTTAATAATTATATCAAAATATTTTACATAAAGTACTATTTTAATAATTTGTTTTTTGAATTATTATTTCTTCGATTGTTATATTATCTGGAAATAAATAATAATTTTTATATAATTTTATCATATTTATCATTTCTAAATTTATTTTGTGTTCTAAAAGTTTTTTAAACTTTAAAGCATCTCCTGAATTTATCATTAAGTAATATAATTCTTTTTCTTCTTTAGTTATTATAATGGGACTATAGTAATTATTAATTAAATTTAATGTTAATATTAAGTTACATATAAGTTCATTATTATCAACAAATGGGTATATTTTCATAAGATTAAGATGTAAAAAAGATTCTTTTTCTAATATTTCTAAATCCTTCCATATACTTCTATAACAATCAAGAAGTGAATAAAGTTTAGAAAATATTAAATTATGTTTAACTGGTGTTAAAGATAATTTATTTATTATTTCAGAGTTACGATAACCTTCATTATTATTTATTTTATTAATCTTATTAGCTAGGTCTAATAATTGATCAGGATATATTTCTAAATTATGATTATTATAAAAATTAATAATTTCTTCTTTAACTTTATTTTTATCAATTGGATAAACATCTAAAAATCGTTCTAAATAATCATTTAGATAATATTTATAAAAGTCTTCATCTCGTGATAGTACTTCAAAAATTCTTTGATTCGATAAATTCATTTTATCCCCTTTTTCTTTTTATTATAATTGTTTAAATATCTTTACTCCTTTTGTAAATAATATTTTATATAAAACTATTGTTATTATTAACATTATTAATCCAACAACCCACTGATAATAAGTTATATTAAATTTATGAGATATGGTTAGTGGTAGTATTGTAATTAATAGACCTGTTAATATTGTAATAAACGAAGCTAAACTTTGTTTAACTACTTTAACTTCATTAATCCAGTCAAATATTGGAAATATTAAATTTATTAATAAACCAATACCAGCAATTAATAAAGCATAAATTATTGGTATTAATAAAACACTTAATAGATCAATAAAAGTCATATTTACAGTATACCCAAGTAAGAGTCCACCTATTAAAATAGCTGGTAAAATAATAGTTAGGTTTACCATTATTTTAGCAATAAATATTTCTTTTACCTGGACTGGAATACTTTTCATAATCCAGAGATTTTTTCCTTCTAAAGAAATACTAGAATGAGTTGTACATGATAAAGAAATAAAAACTCCAAACACTAATGATCCACTAGTAACAAAAAATTGTGATAAAGACGGCATCTGTAGTAGTTCATCTAAGCCATCAGCCCCATAGAAATTTAGCATAACTAATGAAACAATTAATAATATAGGTCCTATAGCTGTATTTAAAACATACACTGGACTAGAAAAATATCTTTTTAATTCTTTTTTATATAAAGCTATAATAGGCTTGGAAATCTTAATTTTAGTGTCATTATATTTATTACTGATAGTGATTGAATTTAATCTATTATTTATTTTATCAAAAAATTTTTCTATCACATATTTAAATAATATAAATATAATTATTGAAACACTAATAAAAGTTATTAAACTAATTAAATTATTATCTTTAATAATATTTAAGTATATTTTAGATAATGGATAAAATGTATTAATCTTCGTAACTATAGATTGACTAAGATTAGCAAAATCAATAGAAGTCATATTTTGCATATTATATGTTAAATAATATAAGACAAAAATGAATAATAAACTGATAACAATATTAGCTATATTATTATATTTAAACCGAGAAGAAACTCCTGTTAGTAAACTTCCAATTATTGAACCAATAATAGTTGGTACAACCGGAATAAATAAAAACGATAACCAAAACATTATATGAAAACTAATATTAGGAGTAATGTGAACTATATATGATATATAAGTTGGTAATATAATAAGTGATAAAAATATCAAATTCATAAAATATAAAACAAACAATTTGCTTAATATGATTGTAGATTTTTTAATTGGTAAACTCAAGAGGATTGGATAATCTTTAGCATTAAATAAAGTTTTATTAACTTGAAACATTGTCGTTATTACTAAGTATATACTAGAAAAAGCCATTACCGCTACTAGTAATATATGTTCAAGACCTAATTCTTTTAAACCTTTTAAAGTAAATGATGCAGCATAATAAACAGAATATGAGAAGAAACCAAAAGCATAAATATATAATAAAATCATCGGAATTACCTTTTTTAAATCTTTTTTATTTTTAATATTTAAAATCTTATAAAAATCAAAAAATGTCAGTAAATTTATTTTTATTAATTTATTTAGAACTATCATTTTCTAACTCCAAAAATATATCTTCAAGAGATTTATCTTTTATAACTTTATTCATATCTCCTGTAACTATAAGTTTTCCATTTTTAATAATTGCAATCTTATTGCATAGTTTTTCTGCTACTTCTAAAATATGAGTTGAAAAGAAAATAGATGTTCCTTTTTTAGTTAGCTCTTTCATATAATCTTTTAATTTTCTTGTCGCAACTGGATCTAAACCGACAAAAGGTTCATCTAAAATTAAATATTTAGGCTCTCTTATTAAAGCACTTATAATTACAAGTTTCTGTTTCATTCCATGCGAATATGATGAAACTGGATTAGCTAACACTTCTTTTAATTCAAATGATTCGGCATATTTATTAATTTTTTCTAATCTAGAATCTTTGATATTATAAACATCTGCAATAAAATTTAAATAATCTATTCCTTTTAGAAAATCATATACATCTGGATTATCAGGAATATAAGCAATTTTTTTCTTACACTCAATCGGGTTTTCTTTGATAGATATTTTATCATATAATATGTCACCTGAATCAAATGAAATAATATCAGTCATTGATTTAATACAAGTTGTTTTACCCGCTCCATTATGACCAACAAAAGCAAATATATCACCAGCTTCTATTTTTAAAGATAAATCATTAAGTACAGTTTTCTCTCCATATTTTTTAGTAATGTTTTTTATTTCAATCATAATATTCCTCATCTCTATTTATATTATAGTATTTTATCTATCATTTGTAAATGTCAGAACATTAAATATTAGATTAGATATGAAGTATATTTTATTTAAAAAAAACCACGATAATACTGGAGGATGAAAATGGAAAAAATACCAAATATGATTTCAACAAAAGATTTATCTTATATTTCAGATATGTTTAACTGGCATCTAGTTGCAGCAAAAAAATATGAATATTATCTAAATCAATGTGAAGATCAGCAATGTGTAAAAAAACTAGAAGAATTATATGATTTACATTATAGTATCTGCAATGATTTAATTAATTTATTAGAAAGTGGCGATAAATAATGGAAGATAAATATATAATGATGGATGTTTTACTAAATGAAAAACATTTAGTTGACTCAACTGCTATAGCTTTAAATGAAGCTTCGTGTGATAATATTTATAAAATATATTTTAATATTTTAGAAAAAGTTAGTAAAGCAGCTAAAGATGTCTTTACTATTTGTTATAACAATAACTGGTATCAATTAGAAGAAGCACCTAAGACTAAACTAACTAAAGAATATGATAAGTTATCTCAAGAACTAGGTTGAAAATAACCTAGTTTTTATGTATAATAAATTTATCGGGCGATTAGCTCAGCTGGTTAGAGTGCTACGTTGACATCGTAGAGGTCACTGGTTCAAGTCCAGTATCGCCCACCATTTAATAAATTTTAAAAAATAAGCCATTTGTAATTACTAGCTTATTTTTTTTGACATTTAATATATAAAGGAGAATTTTATGTTTATTTTACTTTTTATATTATTATTACCAATTATTATTATTATTTTAATTCCTATATTAATACTCATTTGTTTTATAAAAATATTGTTTTGCTGTCATAAATAATATTATGATTAACAATCATTATTTTCTAGTTTTAAGGGAATTTTATATGATATAACTTTATCATCTTCAGTAGTAGCATTTAACTCTATATATAAATTAGATGTGATAAAATTTTTACAAATTGAATTATAATTATCAATATAAATAGATAAATTCTTAAGATAATCTTCTAAGGTCAATAAACTATCATCAACTAAGTTTTGATTTATTTTTTTCTCTAAATTATCTGTTGATTCATATAATATAGATTCTATTTTTTTATACTGCAGATTATCATTTCCTCCACAATATTCAAGTTTTGATATATAAATAGTTGATTTTTCTTTATTATAAACTATACTTCCAGATATATTAAAATTATTACAATTTGCTGATAAGGTTTTAAAATTATAACCATTATCTTTATTTAAAGTCATATAAAGAAATATAAAAGAAATTATAGTAACTAATATTAACATAATGTTAATTTGTTTTTTTCTTTTTAAATTACCATCTAAAATGGAACTAATATCAATTTTAAATTCTTTACTTATTTGTCTAAGAGTAGATATATCAGGAATGTTTTTACCATTTTCCCATTTACTAACAGCTTGAAATGTGACACCTAACTTATCAGCTAAATCTTTTTGGGTAAGATTATTATCTTTTCTTAATTTCTTTATAATATTTCCAATTTTTTCTTGATCCATATAACACCTTTACAATTAAATTATATCATAAAACGAAAAAATAACTATTTCTAGTTAATTTAATTTAATAAATGGTGCCGAATGAGAGAATCGAACTTTCGACTGACCCTTACCATGGGCCTGTTATACCACTTAACTAATTCGGCTTAGTAATATTATAGCAAACTACTTAGATTATTCAAACATCAAGATCTTTAATTTTATTTTGTAATAAATAGGCTTCATAAAGATTTTCAATTAATGAACATATAGTCATCGGACCTATTCCACCCGGAACTGGGGTAATGTAAGATACCTTCTTTTTCACATGTTCAAAATCGACATCACCATATAATTTATTATCTATTTTATTTATACCAACATCTATTATTACTGAACCTTCTTTAACCATGTCTGATTTTATTAAATGTTTAACTCCAGTTGCGACAATTAAAATATCAGCATTTTTAGTTATACTTTTTAATTCTTTTGTTTTAGAATGACAAATTGTTACTGTGGCATTTTCATTAAGCATTAAATTAAATAATGGTTTACTTACTAAACTACTTCTTCCAACTATAACAACATTCTTGGATTCCATTTTTATATTATAACTTTTTAATAAAGTAATAATCCCTTTAGCAGTACACGGTATTATTCCTTCTTTATTATTTATTAATTGATTAACATTAAAGTAGTTTAAACCGTCTACATCTTTTTGATAATTAATCGAGTTTTGAAGTTTAATTATATTTAAATGTTTCGGGATCGGTAATTGAATTAAAATTCCTGTTGTTTTCAATTTATTTAAGTTATCAATAATACTTAATACTTTATCTTCGGAAACATCATTTGAAAGTTTAATATGATTAAATTTTATATTTAATTTCTGACAAACTTTTTCTTTTTGCTTAATATAAACATTACTTGCTAAAGAATCTCCTATTTGAATAACAGCCAAAGAAAGATTTAATAATTTTATTTTATTATCTAAATCTAATAATATGTTTTCACTTAATTTTTTGCCATCTAATATTTTCATTTCTTTAACTCCAGAATAAAATCCTATTTTAAAGCGAATTTATTCATTAAAATAGGATAATCTCTTTCTTCTACTTTTTCTATTTTTTCATCAGATTTATTTTGATATAAAATAACTACTTCATTATCATTATTTAAATCAAGAGTGTAATAATATGTTTTATCATCAGATTTTAATTTTTTTATTACTTTATATTCATTTTCTTCTATTTTTATATTTTCCACTATTTATCTTTTAATCCTTTCGTTTTTAATTCCGAAATTTCTTTAAATAAATGTTCATTAGCTGTTTTTAAATCATCATCTTTTGGAACTACAAAGGGTGTCCCAAATCTTATATTTAGGTGATTTCTTTTAAATATTTTATATTCTCCAGTTATAGCAAAAGGAACTATTGTTGCTCCAGTTTTCTGCGCTAGTGATACTACACCATATTTAAATGGTAGTAAAAACTGGTTAGTTTTATTTCTTGTTCCTTCTGGGAATATACCAAGTGCATATCCATTATTTAAAACTTCTATGGCCTTTTGACTAGCACTTTCATCTTTAATCGCTCGATTTACTGGAATACATCCTGCCATTTTAAAGAACCAAGCAGTTTTAGGATTTTGAAAATATTCTATCTTAGCCATATAATGAAGCATTCTTTTAGTTGAAATAATTACTAAATTTTGGTCAAATAAATGAAAGTGATTACCAGCTATAATTATTGGCCCATCAATAGGAATTGCTTCTTTATTAATAATTTTAGGTCGATATAATATTTTAAATAAAATACCCAAAATAACTTTTAAAAATTTATATTTGTAATAATGATCTTCTTTTTTCATTTTTTATTATTCCCATATTTTTTCGTACAATCTTCTTCTAATTTTTTATAATTAACTTTCCCTATTAAAGTTTTAGGAACTGTTTTAATATATTCGTATGCTATAGGCATTGAATATTTAGCAACTGATTTTTCTAAATAAGTTTTTATGCCTATTGTTAAATCATCACTTGGCGCATAATTTTCTTTTAAAACAATATTAGCAACAGGAACTTGTTTTTTATATGGATGTGGTACTCCTACTACTACTGCTGTTTCTATTGCTGGATGAAGCGCTAGAAGATATTCCATATATTGCGGATATATATTATAACCACTAGTTATAATCATTCTTTTAAGGCGTGATTCAAAAAATACTATTCCTTCATGATCTTTATATCCTATATCACCAGTATGAAGCCAAACTTTACCATCTGGGTGTTTAACCAAAGTATTCTTAGTTTCTTCAGGTTCATTTAGATATCCGATCATCAGTGATGGACCTGATACACATATTTCTCCTTTTTTATTAGTTTTACATTCTTTAAAAGAATCTAATTTAAATATTTTAACTTCAGTATCTGGCATAGGTAGACCGATAGCTGATTCTTTATAATAATAACTAGGTGATACTGTTACAACTGCAACACTTTCAGTTAAACCATAACCTACTCTTAATTGTGCAGATGAACCATGTTCTGCTAAATAAGTATTTACTCTCTTACGAAGTTCAGGTTTTAAAATATCCCCACCAGATATACAATCAGTAACCGATTTTAAATATGTTTTAGATTGTTCATCACTATTTGCTAAAGCTTCAAATAATGTTGGCACTCCAACAATTAAATTAGGTTTCTTTCTTTTAATCATTTTAGCTAATTCTTCAGGTTTAAACTGTGGTACTAAATAAGATTTAGCTCCTGCTAAAAAAACTGTATGAATACAACATGCTAAACCAAATCCATGAAATATTGGTAAGATTGATAAAACTGATTTTCCTGGACGAGCTGATTCAATTCTACTTATTGCTTGAAGCGCCATAGAATTGATTGCGTTATTAGATAATAGCACTCCTTTAGGTTTACCTGTAGTTCCACCGCTATATAAAATAACCGCTTCATCCTCACCTTTAATCTTAGCTTGATAATCATCTTTTTCATATGCATAGCCTAAAGAATCAAATTCTTCCCATAAAAGAATTTTACTTTCATCTAATTCTTCTATTGCAAGCGGAGTTTTATCAGTTACTTTTTTAATGTATTGTTGAGCATAATAAGCAGTTTTAATTATAGCTGGCATACTTACTGATACACTTGATAAAATAATTCTTTCGATTTTTAAATTTTTAGTTGCTTTTAAAATTCTGGTTTTTAATAAATCAATTGTTAAAACATATTTACTATTTGAAACTTCAATATAATATTCAATTTCATTTTCACTTGATAACGGATGAATCATATTAGCAGTTCCACCAACCATATTAACAGCATAAAAGAAAGTGATAGCCTCAGGTGTATTTGGCATACATATAGTTACTCTATCACCTTTTTTCATTCCAATTTCTTTTAATGATTTAGCTATATGTTCAATTTTTTTATAAAATTTTTGAAAAGTAACTTCTTTACCAAAATAATCATACGCTATTAATTTAGGATATTTTTCTACTGTTTCACTTAATAACTCATGTAGCGAACATGTCGGGTACTCTAAATGAGTTATTGAATCCCCAAAAGGTTTTAAACGTTCATTTGTATAATCTTTACTAAATACTCTACTTATAAAATTCATAATTCTTCTCTCGATTCTGTTATTATTTTTTTTACTTTTGCTTCCAAAATTTTATTTTCTTTATTTATATCATTAGTTTGGGGATAATAAAGTTCTCCAAATATCATTTTAACATTTTTTTTATATTTTTCATATTGTCCTACAATTGCAAATGGAACGATAGGACTTTTTCCTTCAATAGCCATTTTAACTGCTCCTTTTTTAAAGGGCATTATAAGATCTTTAGTTTTATTAACTGTCCCTTCTGGGAAAACACCTATTAAAGATTCATTTTCTAAGAGCTTAACAACTGAAGGTATTACTGTTTTATCTTTTATGTTTCGATTAACTGGTACTAAGCCACAAGCTTTAAAAAAATGTTTACCAATACCTTTAAATAATTCATCTTTAGCAATATATCTAACTGGTCTTCTAGTTGATCCACCTAACATAAATCCATCTAATTTACTGACATGTGTACCTGCTAATATTACTCTACCTTTTTTAGGTATATTATTATTATTTATATAAGTCGGTCTATAGGTTGGATAAAACCATAACATTAATAAAGGTTTTACTATTTTATATAACAAAGGTTCTTTCATATTTGTTCCTCACTACTTTATAAGTTTATCATAAAACCAAAAAAAAAAGAATAGATGACTATTTAATATATATAGTTTTTAATAATTACTATTAAAACTTTTTAACAATATGGCGTCCCTGAAACGATTCGAACGTTCGACCTGCCCCTTAGGAGGGGGCTGCTCTATCCATCTGAGCTACAAGGACATATTTTTTTAGAAAAAATGAGCCAAACATAACGAATCATGTTTGGCTCAGTAGCCAGAGAAATAACGAATCATTTCTTTGGCTGATTTAATAATATCATATATTTTTATAAAGTCAACACTTTTTTATCAAAAATGGTTAATTTTTTTGATAAGCTGCTATTAATTTCTGATGAATACCTGAATCTACTAAAGATATAGCGTTAATTGCTTGTTCTAATGAGCCTTTATAATTACCCGAAAAAAACTTCTTTTCAGCTTGCTTTAAACCGTTATTAAGGGTTGAATTAATTGGTTTATATCTATTTCCATATACTATTGTATTCTCGGCTAAATTAGCCGTTTTAATAGTTTCATTCGTGGTTTTATATAATTTTAAAGCTAAATCTCGAGCGGTATCTACTCTAGTATTTAATACTCTAATAGAAATTGGCTTTTTATTAAGTTCTTGAAACATATCATCTATTGCTTCATTTGCTTCATTTAACTGAATATAATAAACCTCAGGTACAACAGGTAGTTTGTAACTCATTATTTTTTCTTTAGAACTTTTTAGTATTAATTCTATTTCATCTAGTTGTTCATGTGCTCGTATTTCATCTTCCTTTAAACTTCCTAAATTTTTTAATGTTAATTCCAATTTATCTTCATTTTTTGCTAATCTTAAATTCAGATGCTCTAATTCTTTATTTAGTCTAGAGAACGAAAAAGATTTATTACGATAATTTTCTATAACTACTTCATAATCATTTTGAATTGCTTTAATATTAATGTTTAGTTCATCAATTATTTTTACCTCATCATTACTTAAATCATAACTATATTTTATATCTTCTATTTTAGATGAAATTTTACTAATTACCTCTAGCATTCTTTTACATTTTATTGCAACTTTACGCATATTTTCTTCAAATGCTTTTTTATTTATTCTTTCATTATCAAAATCATTATATAGACTTTCAAAATATGATAAGATTGTTTTCAATTCAAATATTGAATCAGTTAAATTTAAAACATTAAGGCGATCAAAAACATCTGCTATTTTTTTCTCTGATTCAGATATATTATAATCTATATTTAAATAATCTAAGTTAAAACCTTCCTTTATCATTTTATTGTTGATATTTCTAATATCAGCTATTTTTACAGGTATTAATTTTTTACCCATTATTATTATAGCTGGAGCTTCTTCTATTACTATAGTTAAATTACCAATAGTATCATCTAAGGCTTTTACTATTTTACCAACTTCACTATATGCATTATTTTCCATAGATAGTTCAAAAGCTGAAAATAATTTATCAACATTTTCAAATTGAAGTTCTAGTGGCACTTTTAATGTCTCAAATTCTTCAGAGTTTTTTTGATATTTTAAATATATTTCTCGATAATCAGTTTTTAATTTAGTAACTATTTCTCTATTTTTACTTTCACTTAAAGAAATTTCTTTTATTTCACTTAATAAATAATCACTTTTAGTTTTTACATAGTAAATATTTAATTCTAATTTAGCTATTGCTTCATTTCTAGCTTTAAATGAACCTTTTCTAAATAATTCTTCAAGTTCTAAAAGACCATCATTTAACATTGGCATATCTTGTTCTTTTATAATTTCATATCTGTTTTGCCATAATTTATATTGTTTTTCTAAATCTTTATTATTAATTAATGCCCCTACTTTGTTAAGTTCATTTTGGATAGCTCCAGATAAGATTAAATTTTTATCTTTTTCTAAACGAGATAAAATTTCATTATATTTTTTCTTGTTATGTCTTTTTAATAAAATCAAAACTAGAATTAGCAATATAACGACTACTGCAGCATAGATGATACCTAGAATCTCATAAGTGTTATCTGACATAAGCTATCTCTCCTCTATATTAAATATTAACATATTTTATCATAATTTAATAGTTATCTTAGTACGATTTTACTATAATAGTTTATTTATAAATATTTTGAAAATTCATTTGGAACATTAGTTTCAAAAATCATTAGTTCTTTTGTTATAGGATGAATAAGTTCTAATTTATTAGCATGAAGCGCTAGGCGTTTTAAAGGATTAACTTTAGAACCATATTTTTTATCTCCTAAAATAGGATGGCCTATATCACTTAAATGGACTCTTATTTGATTTTTTCGACCTGTTAAAATTTTAATTTCCAAAACACTATTATTTTTATTCGTTTTAATAATTTTATATTTTGTAATAGCAAGTTTACCATCATTTTCTCTATTACTTGAATATGTTAAATAGGTGCTTGTCTCTTTAAGCCATGATTTAATAGTTTTTTCTTTTTCTTTAGGTATTCCTTCAACAATTGCAATGTAATTTCTTGTTTTAGCAGAATCGTCCCAATTATCTTGCAATATGTTTTTAACCTTTATGCTTTTTGCAAAAACTATTACTCCACTAGTATCTTTATCTAGGCGATGAACAATAAAGATTTTATTACTTTTATGTTTTTGTTTTTCATAGGTTAAAACTTTATTAAAAAGAGTATTATATGCATCAGTATCACTAGCAACAGTTAATAAACCTGCTTCTTTATTAATAACAATTATACTTTTATCTTGATAAATTATATCTAATTTTTTTCGCATATTTCTCCTTTATTAATAATACTTCTAGATGATATTTGTAATGACTGAATCACTTAAATCACTACATAAACATTAAGCTCTTGTTTTTTATTTTTATAAAATACTATTATATCTTAAGCAGCTCTCGTAGCTGGATCATTCTTATACTAAGAACGAAAGAAAAAGTATAATTTAAGCTATATTCGATATTTAAATTATACTTTGTTTTAGGTTAGATCTTCGATTAAATACAAATTATATCCTTCATAGTAATAACTGTGATCTATACCTTTCATGTAAATACCGCGGGATCTTATTTTGTCAGTAAGAGCTTCTTTAATAAGTGTTTTTATTTCAACATATTTTATTGGACTGCGTTCCATTGCAAGCAAATAGTCTTCTTTAGTAATTTTATTCCAATCTACTACTTTTTTTAATTCTTTTTTTAGAATTAAATCAAGCCAAATTCTAGTGCTTCTACCATTTCCTTCTCTAAATGGATGGGCTATATTCATTTCAAAATATTTTTCAATTATTTCATCTAGTGTATTTTGAGGCATTTTATTAATAGTTTCTAAAGCAGGATTTAAATACATTACTGGAGTAAATCTAAAATTACCTTTAGCTAAATTTTCATTCCTAGTAATACCTGCAAAATCATATATTTCATCAAACAAAAACTTATGAATATATTTTAGTGTTTCAAAAGTTCCTGGTTCTAATGTTTCAAGTATATTTTTATCAAACAATTCTAAAGCTTTTTTCTTTGTTATTTTTTCTTCAGCATTAGCAAGTTCGCTTGAATTATCAATGTTCAACTTGTTTTTAAACATAATATCACCTACACTTATTATATCAAATTTAGTGAGAAAAATATATATACTTTGCGTTTTATTCATGTAAAATGAAGTATGAATATTTAACTGATATAACAATTCCAAAAAAGCCTAAAACAACTTTTTTGTAGAATGAATATAGACTATAATTAGGTAAAATTCAAGTTCAAATACCGATATTTAGTCTATTTTTTTCGCATATTTCTCTTTTATTTACATTACTTTCTACTAAATGTTCAGTGAAAAGAGCAAGAATAATATTATTACCTACTACCTTTTATTATTAATTCATTTATGTGTTTAATGTTTTTTGTTTCTAAACTATCTAAATAAAGCATTATATCTTCAATATCTACTTTAGTATATAAATTAGTTATTAAGCTTTGATATAGCTCTTTTCCTTTAGGTGTACTATTTAAAGTATCGGCAGGAAATGCTTTTAATTTTTTATTAATTAAAGTTTTATTTTTACTATCAAATTGAGAATAAGTTGGATCTATTAGGATTAAATCTTCTCCTAAATCTACTATTAGAAAATAATGTTCATAATTAGATCCTAAATTTAAACTATTTATTTTGTGAGCTATTATTCTTTGAGATTTTAAAATTTGTTTAATATTAGTAGTATGTACAAAGCACATACCTTCTACATCTTGAGGCACTAATTTTAAATAGTCTTTAATAACTTTAGAAATAATAGGTTCTAGATTATCTTTAGGACTAATATTTAATATTTTACGATAAAAATCATCCATATTATTTTTGACATACTTTACAGTAATATGTACTCCTTCCACCAATTTTAATTTTCTCAATTTTATTATTACAAATATTACATAATTCTTTATCTTTCATATGAACTTTTAAATGGTTTTGGTAATTACCAGTTACACCTAAAGAAGAAGTATAACTTTTAATTGTAGTTCCACCTTCTTTAATTGCTAAAGATAATATTTTAATTGATGAATCTACTAATCTATTAGATTCTTCTTGAGTAATATCTTTTCCTAATCTTAAAGGATTTATTTTAGAATCATATAAAACTTCATTAACATATATATTTCCTAGTCCATTTATAATAGTTTGATCTAGTAATATACTTTTAATAGGAATATTTTTTTTATTTATTTTATTATAAAATGTCTCTTTATCAATATCAAAAGGCTCTTTAGCTAGTTTAGTTATGCTTGTAACTTTGTTTAAGTCATCTTTTTTTATTAACTGCATTCTTCCGAATTTACGAGTATCATGATAACGAAGTGATATCTCATCATTAAAATTTAAAGCAATATGTTCATGTTTTAGATATGGATCAGAGATACTTTTTATAAAGTATTTTCCTTCCATTCTTAAATGACTAATTAAAATATATTCTTCAAAATCAAATAATAAGTATTTTCCAAATGTATTTACATCTATTAATCTTTTATTAATAAGTAGATTTATATCTAAACTATTAGGATTAATTAATTTAGGATAAATTATTTTAATATCAACTATGTTTTTATTTGCTAATTTTTTTAGAACTTTAGCTACTGTTCTTACTTCTGGTAATTCGGGCATATTAAGCCTCGTACCAATTAGTTCCATAGTCAGTTCCTACTTTTATAGGAACTTTTAATTTAACTATATTTTCCATTATATCTACTACTAATTTTTCTAATTTTTCTTTTTCTTCATTTACTACATCAAATACTAACTCATCATGAACTTGAAGAAGCATTTTACTTTTAAAATTTTCTTTAATAAGAGCATCATCTATTTTAACCATAGCCATTTTAATAATATCAGCACTACTTCCTTGAATAGGAGTATTAAGTGCGATTCGTTCTCCTGATGATCTAATCATATAATTTTTATTATGGATTTCATCAATTATTCTTTTACGTTTAAATAAAGTTCTTACACTGCCATATTCATGAGCTTCTTTTATGATTTCATCCATATATCTTTTTACTCCAGGATATAATTCTAAATATTTATCTATTAATTTTTTAGCTTCATTTGGCGCTAATTTTAAGTTTTCTCCTAAACCAAAACCACTTATACCGTAAACAATACCAAAGATAACTGCTTTTGCTGTACGGCGCTGATTTTTAGTAACAGCTTCTTCTTTAATTCCATATATATCACTTGCTACTTTAGTATGGATATCAGCTCCATTAATAAATGCTTTTATTAAATCATCAGACTCACTAATATGCGCTAGAACTCTAAGTTCTATTTGGGAATAGTCACAAGCTAAAAATAAATCATTATTAGGGATAAAAGCTTTTCTAACTTTTCTACCCATTTCATCTCTAGTTGGAATGTTTTGTAAATTAGGTTCAACACTTGATAATCTACCAGTTCTAGTTAATGTTTGTTTATAGATAGTATGAATTAAACCATCTTCCATAATATAATTATTTAAGCCTTCTAAATAAGTACTATTTAATTTTGTTAAATTACGATATTCTAAAATATATTCTATTACTGGATGACTACCTAATAATTTTTCTAATGTTGCCGCATCAGTTTTATAGTTTTTAGTAGCAGTTTTTCCTTTTGGAGTTAGACCTAAATGATCAAAAAGAACTTCACCTAATTGTTTAGGACTACTAATATTAAACTCTAATCCAGCAAAGTTATAAATTTTATTAGCAATTGATTCTATTTTTATTTTAGCATCAATGCTCATTTCTTTTAAAACTTCTGGATTACATTTTATTCCGTTATTTTCCATTCTAGCTAAAACAGTTACTAGTGGCATTTCAGTTTTTTCAAAAAGATCATACATATCTTCCATTTTCAATTTTTTAATTATATTATCTCTTGTTTCATAAATATACTTAGCTTTTAAAGTTACACTTTGCATTAAAGCATTTTCACTTTTAAGTACTTCATCATAAAACGAAACATTTATATCTTCATTATTCATAACAAACGCTAAATCTTCTTTTGCTGGATAGTTAAGTAAATATAAACCAACCATTAAATCAAATATTGTATTTGTATTAAAATCTTTAAGTAAAATAATATTTTTCTTTAAATCATATGTATATTTAATAGATTCTTTATAAAATTCTAAAACCTCTTTTATTAATTCTGGTTTTACAAAATAAGTATTTTTACCATCATATAAACCCATACCTAAAATATTTCCTTGATGATAATTAGTATGATCTGATTCAATATAATATCCGATCAGATCTTTTTTAGTAAGTTCACTTACATTATTTAATATTTTATATTCACTAGTTATAATAGGTGTTTTTCTAGTTTTATTTTTCATAAGTGAATAAAACTCTAATTCATTATATATTTCATCTAACTCTTTAGTAGGTCCATTATAAGTCATATTATCTAAAGTCTCAGTCATAGGAACTTCTCTATATATAGTACATATTTCTTTACTAAAGAAAGCACTTTCTTTACCACTAATTAACTTATCTTTTACTGCTCCTTTTATATTATCGATATTAGCATATATATTTTCAAGAGTTCCATGTTCTCTTAAAAGCTTTAATGCAGTTTTTTCACCGATACCTTTTACTCCAGGAACATTATCTGAAGGGTCACCTGCTAAAGCTTTTAAATCTATCATTCTAATTGGATCTATTCCATATTCTTCCCTAAATGATTCTTCATCCATCATTACATGACCTTTTTGTTTTAATAATTTAACATTTGTTTCATTAGTGATTAATTGTAATAAATCTTTGTCAGATGACACAATTGTTGAAATATACTCTGGATCTTTTTCGGTCATTAAAGTGATAGTTCCAATAATATCATCAGCTTCATAGTTTTCAACTTCATAGTATTTAATACCCATTGCTGTTAATATCTCTCTTGCTTTTGGCATTTGTTTTAATAAATCATTAGGAGTTTCAGCTCTTCCAGCTTTATAATCTGCATATTTTATATGACGAAAATTTTTACCTATATCAAAAGCAACAGCCATATACTCAGGTTTTTCTTCTTCGACAATTTTATTAATCATTGTTGAAAAACCATATAAAGCATTAGTTACAAATCCTTTACTATTTTTCATTAATGATCCTGAATATAAAGTTGCAAAGTATGAACGAAACATTAAATTATTTCCATCTACTAATATTACTTTTTTCATAATAACACCTTCTTCTTATATTATTATAATACATTTTTCCTTATATATAAAATAAAATAGCTAGGCAGCTATTTTAAATTAATCGTCTTTATATGGTAACCATTTTATTTCATTAGATTTATAAAATAATTTTTTTTGATAATTCGATTTTTTATTTTCAATTTCTAGTTCTTTAGGATTCTTTTTACTATGAGCAATAATACTAGCAATACTTTTATTTCTAGATTTATTATCATTCTTAGTTTTTATTAAATTTAAATATTTATATTCTTCTAAATTTTCAACTTCTAAATCATCTATTATAGAAGGATCTTTAAAATAATATTTATAATCTGTTGTCATTAAATTATTTTGATTATCATCTATTTTTAAGCTATGTAACAACTTATTATTTGGATCATATTTATTTAAGTATTTATATATTCCTTCATCCAAATATTTTTCAGGTACATATATAACATTAGAACCTAGTTTTTTATATATTTCTTTTTGAAATTCAGTAGATATAACCTGATACGCCTCTGATTTTCCATCTGATTCGATAAAGTAATTGATACTTGATTCTTCTATATAATCGACATTTGAATCAAATATCTTAGCCCAAAAGTCTCGGTCATGCCAATTTAATTCAAGTTGACCTTTTTTTAATATCATTTTTGGAACATCATCATAGCGGTATGATACAACTATTAAATTATTTAAGTAATATAGATCTATATCCCTAGTAAAAGTTTTTAAAAAATAACCAGTTGATTCACTATATTTTTGCATAACATTATGTAATAATTTTTGAACAATTACGGATTCAGTATTAGGATTTTTCACATAAACAAAATCTTCTTCAATTAAATCTCTTTTTTTAATTTGATTTAAATATGTAGTTAGATTTCTCATCGGAGAATATATTGAATATCTTTTTTCTAATGCTTCTTCTAATTTTTTATAATTAACATTATGTAATAAATTAGGATCAAAACCTTGTATATTACAAAGTTCTATTATCTCTTTATATTTTTTTAAAGCTAAATAGTTTTGATTGTTTTTCATTAAGATGTCTAATTCTTCTATTAAAATAGCAATTCTTTTTATAAAGTCAACAATACCAGTTTCCGAATCTTTTAATTCTAGAAAAAATCTGCGATTATTAGAATTAAATAAGGTATTTTTTATTAATTTCTTATAAAACTTCTCCCAAACTATAATATTGTTTTTCTCTTTAAGACAAAAGTTTTTAGCGTATGTATAAATAAAAGATATATATGTTTCTTCAGAAAAGTCACTGTTTATCAGGTCTTTTTCTAATGAATATAAATCTTTAACTAAATTGTATGCATCACCTATAGAAATATATCGATAATTATGATCACTATAATTGTCTAATAAATTTAAAAGAAAGTTTTTAAATTTATTTGATAGCTGAGAATCAATAATTATTTTTTCAATAACTTTATCCATAGTCTCCTCCATAAGTATTTTACCATGAAAAAAAGTTAATTAAAACTTTATTAACCCTTTTTCAATTTCTTCAAGTGCCCTACCTAATGTTTTTTTACTTTGATATTCAGCTTCAGGCATTTGATAATGATTTGTTTCTTGCATTTGTTTACTTCTAGTTGAAACTATATGGATTAATATATATTTTGAATCAACTGTATTTAGTATTTTATCTATCGATGGATAAATCAATTTATCACTCTCCTACAATATTAATATACTATAGGTCCGTTATCTTATGTATCATTTGTAAATAAATTATACATTTTATTTACAATTATCTACAACAAGGATTTTGATCATAAACGTGAGAAACTAAATTTTCTTCACAACATGTATATTGTGGGATGTATGAGTGATTATATACGTGATGATTAACTATTCTTGTATGCATTGGTTGAATGTGTGGTACATGATGACATATTTGACGATTTACTACTCTTTCACAAGGGCATTCAATTACTGGATCACATTCCATACCAGGTAGCGTCATAGGTTCACACATCATTTGTGGATTCATCATTTGTGGATTCATCATATATGGATTCATCATACCTGCATCCATACCCTTATCCATACTACACCCCATATCTGTACATCTATTATTTGTTCTGAACATAAAAATACACTTTCCTTTCTAGTGTATTTTATGTATGTAGGCTAAGAGTGCTCATGACAAGAGTTTATTAAAAAGGTAAATCCATTTTTCCGCTTGATAGTTTTTTCATCATTTCTTTCATTGATTCAAATTGTTTAAGTAGTCTATTAACTTCNNCATTAACTTCTGAAACTTCTCTTCCACTACCTTTAGCAATCCTTTGTTTTCTAGTCATTTTTAATATTTCTGGATGTTTTCTTTCATAGGGAGTCATAGATAATATTATTGCTTCTACATGAGCCATTTCTTTTTCATCTATTTTTACATTATTTAACCCAGCATTTCGAGCTCCTGGTAGCATTTTTAATATGTTTTCTAGTGGTCCTAATTTTTTTATTTGTTTCATAGTTAATAAAAAATCTTCTAAATCAAATTTACCACGTTCCATCTTTTTTGCAAGGTCCTCTGCTTCTTTTTCATCAATTACAGATGCGGCCTTTTCAGCTATTGATAAAATGTCCCCCATATCCAAAATTCTTTCAGCCATTCGCTCTGGATAAAATTCTGATAGACCATCTAATTTTTCAGAGTCTCCAACAAATTTTATTGGTACATTTGTTAAATGTCTAACGGATAAAGCTACACCACCTTTAGTATTACCATCCATTTTAGTTAAGATTGCACCTGTTAATGGCAATTTTTCATTAAAACCATTTATGACATTGATTGCATCTTGACCCATCATTGCATCTAGTACTAAAATTATTTCATTAGGTTTAGCTATATTATTAATTTCAGATAATTCATTCATCAATTCTTCATCAATATGTAATCTACCTGCTGTATCAATAATGATATAATCATTATTATTTATTTGAGCTTGCTTTATAGCTTCTGTGACTATTATTTCTGGTTTTTCTTTACCTTTACTAAAAACTGGAATATTAAGTGAGTTACCTATTTCGGTTAGCTGATCAATAGCAGCTGGTCTATATATATCACATGCCACTAATAAAGGTTTTTTATGATGTTTCTTTCTGACTAAATTAGCTAGTTTTCCACAAGTAGTAGTTTTACCTGATCCTTGAAGACCAACTAACATAATAATTGTTGGTTTTTCATCAGTTACTAGTGGTACATAATCATTGCCAAGTAAATTTATAAGTTCATCTTTTACAAGTTTAATAAATATTTCTTCTGGTTTTAAAGTTTTTGATACATCCATACCAATTGCTTTTTCTTTGACATTCTTTGTAAATTCTTTTACCACTTCATAATTAACATCAGCTTCTAATAGTGCTGTTCTAATTTCTTTAATCGCATCACTTATATTTTCTTCAGTGATTCTACCCATTCCTTTAATATTTTTTATTGCATTACTAATTCTATCTCCCATGTACTCAAACATTTTCATCACCTATATTATAGTATACAAAAAAAAGACATATTTGTCTTTAGTTTATAGTTAATTAAGCATTTGCTATTCTAACATACGATGTAAAACTTTTACCTTGATCGGTATTTTGATCTCCACCCGTATCAGGGAAATAGATAGTCAGTGTATATGTATGAGCTTTACCACCACTGGTTGGACTTGGAAATGAGCCCGTTCCTAAATTTATGTTACTAGCACCAGCAGGAATATTTTGGTTAGTGCTTTTTGCTGGAACTGGCGTTCCATGATTACCAGTATTTGTACTTGCTAACCGCCATTTTAAAGAACTAGCTGTGAAAGTATTTGTTTGAACTACTAATGTTAGTGTATATGACATATTTACATCTGTTGTACTATTTCCTGTTACAGTCATTGTCTTAGTTGCTATCGCAGCTGCTTTAGGAGAAACATTTGATGCAGTGATTGCCGACCCACCGGCAAATGTTATACTCATTGTACCACCAGTTACCGTAATTGTAGTGCCTGTTTCTACTCCACTTAAATTAGCTGAGAAGTATGCGTATGTTACTCCTATTGTCGCTAGTAATATTAATGCTATTACAGACAAAGTTTGAACTAATGTTAATCCTTTTGATTTATTTTTACTTTTCATTTTAATTAATTCTCCACTTCTATTTTTATTAATTAAAGATTAACATAGATAAATTAATTTATCAATAATATTTACGCTTTTATGTAAACTTAAATCAAAAAAATAAGCCAAACATAACGAATCATGTTTGGCTCAGTAGCTAAAGAAACAATACTTCATTTCTTTAGCTGATTTAATATTATCAGAAGTTTTTATAATTGTCAATATATTTTATCACTTTTTAATTTGCAAATATTCTATTGCTAAGGTAGCTGCAACTGTACCATCACTACAAGCTGTTGTTAGTTGTCTTACTTCTTTTTCACGGCAATCTCCAGCTACATATATTCCTTCAATGTTAGTAGTACAATCTTCACTTGTTATATAATTTGATTCATTTTTTTCTAATAAATTATCAACTAATTCAGTTTGAGCATCCATTCCTATAGCTTCAAATAGTCCATCTATTTTTAGATTTTTAGTAACACCCGCCGACTTAATATCAATCGTTTCTAAATGTTTGTCGCCATTAATATTTTCAACTGTTGTATTGTACATTATTTCAACATTAGTTTTTTTAAGAAGCTCATTTATTCTTGCTTTTTCACTTCTTAGCTCGCTTCTTCGATAAATCAAATATACTTTTTTAGCAATGTCAGCTAAATATATTGCATTAGATACTGCTGTATTAGCACCACCTACTACTGCTACTACTTTATCTTTATAAAAAGCAGCATCACATGATGTACAAAAATGAACACCATTTCCTATGTATTTATCATGGGCATCTAGTCCTAATTTACGATGTTTTGAACCTGTTGCGATAATCACAACTTTACAATCATAACTATTATCTTCGGTCACTACTTTTTTAATATGTCCATTATGGATATTTACCACATTTTCAAATTCATATTTTACTCCTGCATTTAGAACTTGTTCATACATTTGATTTGCTAAATCAGGTCCTTTAATTGATAAAATGCCTGGATAATTTTCAACATCAATTGCGATTGCAATTTGTCCTCCAATTGTTTCTTTTTCTAAAATAAGTGTTTTATATCCAGCTCTTGCTAAATATAATCCTGCAGTCATTCCTGCGGGTCCTCCACCTACTATAATAACATCATGCATATAATCCTCTTACTTACTTTCTTCTATAAATTTTTTAATATTTGAAACATTAGTAATATGAGTAGTCTCACCATTTTTTATAACTAATAAAGTAGGAGCGTGTTTTATTTCTAACTTTTTAGTCATTTCAGCTTCTTCTTCAGCATCTATATATTTATATTTTATTTTTGCTTTAGTTAATAATATTTTTGCTGTTTTACAATTTGGACAAGTTTTTGTTCCAAATAGATATATTTTATCTTCTAATTTATCTTTTTTACATTCAGCTTCATTCATATTGTAACTTTTTCGTTGTTTATATTCTTGAGTTTTACCATCATTCCAGTTTTTAACTGGGCGATAGTAGCCAGTAATACGACTGTATACTTCAGTTTCATCTCCACATATTTCACATTTTGTTATCTCTCCCATGAAATAACCATGTTTACTACATACTGAATATATTGGACTTAAAGTATAATATGGAAGTTTATAGTTCTCAGCTATCTTTTTAACAAGTGCTGCAGCTGATTTCCAATCTGGAAGTCTTTCACCTAAGAAAGCATGAAACACTGTTCCTGAGGTGTATAAAGTTTGTAATTCATCTTGAACATCAAGTGCTGCAAAAATATCCTCAGTAAAGCCAACTGGTAAATGTGAGCTATTAGTATAAAAAGGTGTATCTTCATCAGAAGCAGTAATAATATCTGGGTATAATTCTTTATCTTTTTTCGCAAAACGATAAGTTGTTGATTCAGCTGGTGTTGCTTCCAAATTATATAAATCACCGTATTCTTCTTGATAATCAGATAATTTATCCCGCATATAATTTAAAACATCTTTAGTAAATTTTTGAGCTTTTTCTCCTATTAAATCATCTTTAATCCAATCAGCATTTAAGCAAGCTTCATTCATTCCTAAAAGTCCAATTGTTGAAAAGTGATTACTAAATGTCCCTAAATATCTTTTAGTATAAGGATACAATCCTTCTTCTAATAATTTAGTAACAACATTCCTTTTAATTTTTAAAGATCGAGCTGATATATTCATTAATCTTTCTAATCTCTCATAGAAATCTTTTTCATCTTTAGCCAAATAAGCTATTCTTGGCATATTTATAGTTACTACTCCAATTGAACCTGTAGATTCTCCTGAACCGAAGAATCCTCCAGATTTTTTTCTTAATTCTCTTAAATCAAGTCTTAGACGGCAGCACATACTTCTAACATCTGATGGTTCCATATCACTATTAACATAGTTTGAGAAATAAGGAGTTCCGTATTTAGCAGTCATCTCAAATAATAATTTATTGTTTTCAGTATCTGACCAATCAAATTCTTTTGTAATTGAGTATGTAGGAATTGGATACTGGAATCCCCGACCATTTGCATCCCCCTCAATCATGATTTCAATGAAAGCTTTATTGATCATGTCCATCTCTTTTTGACAATCCTTATATTTAAAATCAAGTTCTTTACCGCCAACTAAAGCATTAAGTTCAGCTAAATCATTAGGAACCACCCAGTCTAATGTAATGTTGGTAAATGGTGATTGTGTTCCCCATCTACTAGGAGTATTAACCCCATAAACAAAACTTTGGATACATTGTTTAACTTCTTTTTGGCTTAATTTATCAATTTTAATAAAAGGCGCTAAATATGTATCAAATGATGAGAACGCTTGAGCTCCAGCCCATTCATTTTGCATAATTCCTAAAAAATTAACCATTTGATTACATAAAGTACTTAAGTGCTTTGCTGGTGATGATGTTATTTTTCCTGGAACTCCCCCTAGACCTTCTTCAATTAATTGTTTTAAACTCCATCCTGCACAGTAACCAGTTAACATCGACAAATCATGTAAATGAACATCACAGTTACGATGAGCATCTGCAATTTCTTTATCATATATTTCTGATAACCAGTAGTTAGCTGTAATAGCTCCCGAATTACCTAAAATTAATCCCCCAACTGAATAAGTTACAGTCGAGTTTTCTTTAACTCGCCAATCTGTTACATTAACATAACTGTTAATGACTTCAGCATAATCAAGCATTGTTGATTTTAATGCTCTTTGCTTTTCATGAAGTTTACGGTATAAGATATAAGCTTTAGCTACATCTGTATAACCAGCTTTAGATAAAACGCTTTCAACACTATCTTGAATATCTTCAACATCAATAATATTATCTTTTACTTTATCAGCAAAATCTGCTGTAACTTTTAAAGCTAAAAAATCTATAACTCCTTCAGCATAATTAGTTCCTTCAGCATCAAATGCTCTAATGATGGCATTGGATATTTTTTTTATATCAAAAACAACAATCTTTCCATCTCTTTTTCTTACTTTATACATTTTCTTCCTCCCACTTTCTCTTGTATAAATCTATAATCCTCTAACATTTACATTAGAGTATTTTTCATTTAATTTTTCTACGATATTTTTTAGTTCTTCTTTAGTAAAACCATGAAGACCTTTTGTTAATACTGTTTCACTATCAACATAATTTTGCAGATAATATTTACTTTTATGGCTAATAAATTCACAAATATTTTCTATATTTTCCAAACTATGATATTCCTTTACCATAGTTGTTCTAAATTCATAATCAATATTTGATGATTCAATTAAATTAATCGTATTTTTAATGCTATCGAAATTATATTTTTTATATCCGGTTAATAGATCATAACTTTTGATATCATTTTTAATATCCATCGCGATATAATCAACTAATCCTTCATCAATTAATTCTTTTAACATTCGATAATTACTACCATTGGTATCTAATTTAACTTTTAAACCAAGAGCCCTAATTTTTTTAATAAAATTTTTAATGTCAAGTTGCAGTAAGGGTTCACCACCTGTTATTACTACTCCATCTAAGTCATTTTTACGTTTTTCAAGATACGCGAATATCTCATTTTCTTTAATGATGCCTTTTCCAAAAGGTATCAGTGAAGAATTGTGACAGAAAGGACAATTGAAGTTACACCCTTGAGTAAAAATTATACAAGAAACATATCCAGGATAATCAGTTACTGTTAATTTTTCAAGACCACATATATTCATTTTCAATCTCCTTTCTTTCCAAGTTTTATTTTAACAAATTCAATATCATTTAGAATTAATTTGTCAATCAATTCTAAAATCTTTTTTGAACTAGAGTTACTTGATAAATTAATTTCTAAAACACTTCCACCAACAAATGCTTTTTGAATCAATCCTAATTTATTATAATCATCTTTAATTGAAGATAAATTAGTAATTAAATCATATTGAGTTTCATCGGTTATATTTTTATTAATACCATATATTGATTTATCTAATGCCATAAATTCTTTTCTAACTAATAATTCTGAAGGTTCATATATAGCAAAATTTAATTTAGTGTCTTGGGTAAATTCATCACATTTTTTATTTAAAAATTTTAAAATTTCAGTTAATAATTTAAATTGTTTTGATTCATCTGGTGATAAAGATATAACAGCTTCTTTCAATCCAACAATTCCAATTAAAAGTGTTCCATTTTTAATTACTTTTCTAATTTTTTGAGAAGTTTCTAACTTTTCATCATCAAATACATTATCATTAAATAAAATACGATAATTATCTTTATTCTTATTGCCAATTGTTTCAAAAGATAATAATAAATTGCATTTAACAAGTTCTAAAGTTTCTTCTAACTCTTGATAAAATTTAGATAACGAATTATTATGTTTTAAGCTTAATCTATTGATATTTAAAGATGTCTTTGCAACTACCATACGACCAAGGGATTGACTATTAATAGAATTTATATTTTCAAATATTCTGATTCCGTCTGCGAAATATTCAATTTCATTGATATTTTTATTATAAGAATTATCAATAAAAGTTAATATTATTTCACTATTTAACTTAAGTAATTTTATAATGTAATTTAAATACTCTATATTACTCTTATTAATCTTATATATTATTTTTAAATTATTAAAAGGTAAGTTAGTTTCTAAAATTTCAAATATTATTTTATTAATTAATTGACCAGTATTTGATTCATTAGTTCCTAAACTAATACCAAAGTTTTTCTCTTTATTTAGTAATTCAAATAATTTAGTCAATTCTTTTAATAATGTTTCTTTTATTTTATTTATAGAATCATCATAAGCTTGGTTAAATATATCTTTGACAATATCTGAATAAATAAATTGATTATAGTTATCTAAATTAATTATTAAGTCATGTTCTTTATCAATTGTTTCTAATAATTTTTTGATATTAATATAATTATAAAAACCAGTAACTTTTAAATAATTAATTAAGTTTTCTTTAATAATATTTTTATATTTATTTAAAGTATATTCTTCTAATAAATAATCTAAGCCAGGAATGTTTATTTCACCTTTTATTTCAAATTTTGCTTTTAGAAGATTAATAATTATTTCATCTAAGGTATTATTTTTCTTAAAGATTTCATTTAAATTAAGATGGATACTTGATAATATACCTAGTGGAAATAATTCCATATCATGAATAAAGATACCGCCTTCTTGATGAGCCCTTAAAAATTTATTATCGATAATATAAGATTTAGTAAATTCATTAACTACTGTTTTACCATATTTATTTATTATTTCATAAGATTTATAAGAGTTTTCTCGAAGTAGTGAATCATCATCAACAATTTTTTCCATAGCTTTTAAAAATTTGTGTTGTTGTTTAATTGTAAAAACTTTTCTTGATGCTGCTCTTTTTTGGCGATACTGACTAAATGCCTCAAACACTTCTAAATACTTAGCTTCTTTTAAAATGTTTTCGATTATATCTTGAATATCTTCAACATTTATTGTTTTGCGATCATGATAATTTTGTTCTATATGTTTAAGTACTTCTGCATAAACATTATTAACTTCTTTTTCATTATAGAAATCATAGACATTATCAAAAGCTTGTTTAATCGCAACTGCAATTTTATAGTTATTAAAACCAACTCGTTGTCCACTTCTTTTGACAACAACGAGTTCATCAAATACATCTTTTTTCATTTTCATTACCTACCCACATATATTATTTATACGTTAAGCCCAGCATATCAAAATCATAAATATTAATANNTATCAAAATCATAAATATTAGTCAATGTTTTTTTGGGTGTTTTTTTACATTTTTTATTTAAGTGTAAAGTTATTTTTTTGATTTTTTGAATAAAAAAACATTTGATTGTAGATGATACCATAAAAAAAAGAAAGAAATATTTTTCTTTCATTTATATTAATTGACAATGTATATACATTAATTATTACTAAAAGTTATAAAATTGAAAATGAATAGTAACCATACTCCAATAGTAGTACTAAATTTAAACCTACTATATTCATAAACTGCGATACTTTTATCAGCTAAGGTAAGAACAATACCTTCCATTGATTTAGGAGGTTGGAGTGTTAAAGGAAACATATGAGTTAAGATTGCATTTTCTTCTTTTTTATTTAAATTAAAATGGGTTTTCGCATTCTCTAAAGCAAATTTAGGATGAGTCGTTCCTTTTTTTATACCCTTTATACTTCCAAAATCAGATTCAGTAAAAAAATCATGTAAAAGAGCAGCTCTCGTAGCTGATACATAATCAATATTTAATTTTCTTGCTATATTATAAGTATTTTTAGCAACTCGTAATGAGTGTTCATATCTAGTTAAACCATGATGATTTTCACGCATTAGAGTTTTATAATTTTTATTATTTATTATATCGTTAGCAATTGTATCAAAAGAAACAATACCGTATTTCACTTTCTCCACCTCAAGACTTCATCATTATAGCATAAAAGTATCCAAATATGTACTTTTTATCATCAGTTATATTATATGTGATATAATTATTTTGGTGATAATATGATAACAAAATCTTTAATTAATTTTCATTTAGAACAAAAAGATTATCAAGATAAACTAAATAAATGTCAAAACGATGAAGAAATTAGTATTTTAAAGAAAGAATATTTAAATAATTTGAAACTATATTTATTTGAAAGTAATAATATTATTAAAGAAGTTTTTAATAAAGAAATAACTCCCTATAAAAATGAAGATGGTTATAATGCTTTATATAAAGGTAATGCAAATAAAATTGTTAAAAAAAGTAAAGCAGAATTTAATAAAGAAATTGAGACTCTAAAAAATAGTGATATATATTATATATCAAAATTAGATAAAAAAGAATTAATCGATACTGCATTTTATGTTTTAAAAACATATTATGAAGATAATTTAGATTAATTCTTTTTTATATTTTACCAATTTTTATTTTTAATTTTTATTAAATTATAAGCTGGTGTTTTTTTAGCGAATCTTTTATTATATAGAGCTGATATTCGGTCAGTGATTGCAACACCTTTATCTACAACACTAAGAGTAATTCCTTCAAGTGATTCTGGTTTATTAGGAGTAAGTGGATACATATGATTCAAAATTGCATCAGCTTCTTTATCATTAATATTAAAATATTTTTGTGAGTTTTCTAATGCGAGTTCAGGATGTTCTTTAGCCTTTTCTAATGAAGTTTTAGCTTCATCAAAAGTCGAATTAAAGAAAAAATCATGTAAAAAAGCAGCTCTAGTTGCACTCTTGTAATCAAGTCCTAATGATTTTGCTATTTGATAAGTTGCTTTAGCAACTTTAAAAGAATGAGTTAAACGCTCGCCACCATGATGACTCTCACTTGAAAGAAGCATATACTGCTCACAATTAATAAACTCTGCTGCTATATCTTCAAATTCATATTGATCTACTACTATAGTTTTATTTTTATATTTTTTATCTATTATTTCATTTTTTATCATTTAAATCTCCTGTTGTATATCTATACACTAGATAAGTATATAACATTTTTTGAATTTTAGAAAGTATTATTTTACATTTCGATAATCGATTTTACCAACTTTAGTTACTGGTAATGTTTCTCGGTACTCATAAGAAACTGGCCAAGAGTATTTAGCTAATTTTTGTTGACAATACTCTTTAATATCATTTTTTATCTCTTCGGTTAATTTATATTCAGATTTTAACACAATATATGCATTAGCTACTTCTCCTTTATAAGAATGTGGTGCTCCTATAACAATTGAAGTTAAGACTTTCGGATGAGTATTAATAATATTTTCTACATGATTTGGATAAATATTATAACCTGATGAAACAATCATTCTTTTAATCCTTGATTTAAAGAACACAACTCCATTTTTATCCATATTACCCATATCACCAGTATGTAACCAGGTTTTACCATCTTCATGAACTTTTAAAGCTATTTTCGTTTCTTCTTCCTCATCTAAATATCCAAGCATTACCGCTGGACTATTTAAACATATTTCTCCATCTTCATCATAATAAACATTCTCAGTTGTGTTTGGTTTAACAATTTTTACCAAGTTATCAGGTCCAGGAATACCAATTGAACCAGGGGTAAAATTATTAAGTGGAGTCATTATAGTTGATGCAACACATTCAGTCATTCCCCAGCCTACCATTATCTCTGCATTACAACCATGATCTTTCATATATTGATTGATTCTTTTTTGTAATTCTGGGGTTAGCATATCACCACCACACAATACAGTTTTAACATTAGATAACTCATCACTACGCAGGTCAACTTCTAGAAGCGCTTCATATAAAGTTGGAACTCCAGCAATAAAGTTTGGTTTATAAGTTTTTATTAATTTTCCGAAATCTTTGGCTGTAAATTTAGGAATTATAATACATTTCATCCCCGCAGTTAAAATCGTATGAAAACATATTCCTAATCCAAAACCATGAAATATTGGCATAATTGAAAGCATACTATCTCCAGCTTTAACTGTTGGACATACTGCTCTATTTTGATACGCTATAGCATTAAAATTTTTACTTGAAAGTTTGATTCCTTTTGGTGTACCAGTTGTTCCACCACTATATAAAATAACAGCTAAATCTTCATCAGTTTTATCAGATTTAATTATATTCATAATAGATTTACCTTCATAGATAAAATCTTTCCACATAATAAAATTATCTTTTTTATTTTTAATTTTTATTTTACGGCCACTTGTAAGCCAGTATGCAGCTGTTGTAATATTATTCATACTATCACTAGCTTTAGTAATAATAACTTTATTTAATTTAATATTTTTTTCAACTTCTTCAAGTTTTTCATAAACGAAATCCATAGTTAATAAATATTCACTTTTTGCTTTTTTTAAACAAAACTCTATTTCAGAAGAAGAAGACAATGGATGAACCATATTAGCTACTGCTCCTATTAGATTTAGTGCATATACTGATATTATTCCTTCAGGTGTATTGGGCATACAAATTGTTACCCGATCATTTTCTTTAACCCCTATTTTTTGAAAAGATTTAGCACATCTTTTTATTTTTTCTAAAAACTCAGCATAAGTACATTTTTTACCAAAATATTCATATGCATAATAACTAGGATATAAATTAGCTGATTCTTCTAATAATTCATAAAGAGTCTTTTTAGGATAATTTATATTCTTAGGAATATTTAATTCTTCATAATATTTATACCATGGAGTTGAAGATAAGTATTCATGCCTTATAGCATGAGCACTATGTTTGATAGTTTCTTTTATTTGACTAAATTTATTTTTCATTTTAACCTCTTAATATAATCTAAGTTTATCATGATATATTTTTGATTGCAAATTATAAAAATTAATTTATTTCTATAATATTTTCGACTAATAAATCTTCATTATCATTTAAATAACCTGATATTCGGTATTTATTATTTATAATTATTTTTTCTTTAAGTGATAATTCATCTTCATGATCAATTATCATTATATTTATCTCACCTGATAGATCTTTTAAAACAGCCATAATAATAATTCCATAATCAAAATCAAATGTATCTTTATTAATTATTATGCCTTCTAAGACAATTTCTTTACTATTACTAATATCAGAAATCTTAATAACTTTTCCATCTATCTTTTTACTATAAACAGTGTAATTTATATCTTTCATAAGCCTTCCTCTAAAATAATTATTTAAATGGTGCCTCTAGCCGGATTTGAACCGGCACGATATCTCTATCACTGGATTTTGAGTCCAGCGCGTCTACCAATTCCACCATAGAGGCAATATTATTAAGTGTTATTAACATCTTCTTTATAAATGGAAGTAAATAAATCTATTTCATCACTATTTGTAATAATCTCTTCATATTTTGGTAAATCATCAATAGTAGCAAGACCAAAGTAATCTAAAAATTCTTTTGTTGTTTTATATAAATTAGGTCTTCCAGGAAGAGGACTTTTACCATCTTCTTTTACTAAACCTTTTGCAACTAATTTTCTAATTAAATTAGAACTATTAACTCCCCTTAAGTTTTCTACTTCTAATCTTGTTATTGGAGCATTATAAGCAATAATTGCTAGAGTTTCTAAAGCAGCATTACTTAAGTTATTAGTCTCTGGATTTTCTAGTAATTTTTGATAATAATTTTTATGTTCTTTTTTGGTAGTTAATTTAAAAGCATCTCCTAAAAATGTCACTCTTAATCCTCGATCATCACTTTCGTAAATTTCTCTTAAATCTTTTAATAAACTTTTACCTTGTGTTTCAGTTATATTCATAGTTTCACATAAGGTATTTAAAGTAATACCCTCATCACCGACAACAAATAATATACCTTCTAAAACTCCTAATAATTTCATCATATATCACTACTCTCTATCAAAATATCACTAAAATTGTTTTTTTGAGTTATTTTAATTTCATTATTTTTAGCCATATCCAAAATAGATAAAAATGTTACTATTACATATGGCTTAGAAATATTATCAAATAAATCTAAAAATTTTATTTTACCTTTATATTCTTTTAATTTATATCTTATGGTATTTATTCTTTCTTCAACACTTAATTCTTTTTTAGTTATTCTTGTATCAACTGGTTCACTTAGTTTTTGTCTTTTTAAAAATAATTCAAAGGCATTAAGTAGATCATCAAGTCCGATATCACTATTTATTATTTCTTTCTCTTCACGATAGTCCCCTAAATAACTAGGTGGTTTAGTATGAATTTCACTTCTCTTTTTTTCTAAAGATTTAAAACCTTCAGCCAAATCTTTTATTTTTTGATATTCTAAAAGTCTTTTTTGTAAATCTTCAGGATCATTAAATTCATACTGTTCTTCAGATTCATCAGTCTGGTTTAATAAAAGTCTACTTTTTAAATGAATAAGTTCACTAGCCATTACTAAATATTCACTATAGGCATCGATTGTTAAATCATTATTATTAATAAAATCTATATATTCCTTAGTAATATTAGAAATATCAATATTATAAATATCCATTTTATTAGCTTTTACTAAATGAAGTAATAAATCAAGTGGACCTTCAAAGTCTTCTATTGTTAATATCATTTGCACTCATATCCTTGAAGTTCTAAATCATATTTTATAATTTTAGCTAGAGTATTTAAATTATAATAGTTTATATCATCTGATATACCTAATTTTTCTTTTGTAAATATATTTAAATCTAAATCAGCACTAAAGACAAAACCACTATCTGTTTCTTCTATATTAGCAGAATTATTTTTTATAATGTTTATATCTTTTACAATTGAATTGTATTTTTGATAATAATTTAAATAAATATTAATATTACTAATATCATCATAAATTAAATCTTGATTAATATTTATTAATTGATTATTAAGAAATTTATATTGATATTGATTTTTTTCTTTATTACAAGTTAGAGTATCTGGCGTATTTAAAATAATTTCAGAATAATTATCTTCTTTTAACTCATTAATTTTACCAAAATAACTGGTTGCTGAATTTATTCTTAATTCATTAAATATATAATTTTTTTCTTGATTAGTTGTCGTAATTATTCCTGTTAATTTTACTCTTTCTAATAAATTATCTCCAGAATCATATATCTCTAAATAATAATTACTATTATTTAAATTAACTGAATTAGTTGTAGTTTTAATATGATAAGTGATTTGATTATTCTCTAATAAAATATTACTTATATTAATATTATTATTAACTATATTAGTTTTATCATTTAAAATATATTTTGAGTTTTTATCTATTATTTGATTATCATTAGAGTTAGGTTCAGTAGTTATAATAGAATAATAAATTTTACCTAAAAAAGTATCTGGATTCTTTATATAATCTTCAACATAAGGAAGCGCAAAAGTAATACCTATTATAAGGGTTAAAACAATAAAAACAAAAATTGGTTTACTAGATTTTTCTTTACGAAGAACACCTAATACAACAGGTTCATTATTCTGATTATTATTTTCCATAACTTTATCCTCTATTTCTTTATTCATTATATCAAATTAAAGAAAAAAATAAAAGAATTACTCTTTTATCTTACCATCTAAACTAAAGCTTTTTGCTTCTAATATTTCGACATTTATAATCTTACCGATAGTTTCTAGAGGTGCATCTACATTTACTAGTTTCATATTTTCGGTATAACCCGAAACTTTTGTATTATCCTTTTCACTTACTCCAACTATTAAAACTTTTTGAATAGTACCTAAAAGTTTTAAATTATTATCTCTTGAATATTGATTAACTACTTTATTTAATCTTTGTAAACGAATATTCGCTTCTTCTTTAGTTATATCATTTTCCATCTTAGAAGCTGGAGTTCCTATTCTTGGTGAAAATATAAATGTAAAAGCTCCATCAAACTTACAGTATTTAACTATATTTAATGTTTCATTAAAGTCTTCTTCTGTTTCTCCTGGAAAACCAACGATAATATCAGTAGTAATACTAACGTTTTTAATAGCTTTTTTTATTTTATCAAATAATATTAAATAATCTTCTTTAGAGTAGTTGCGATTCATCTTCTTTAATATTTTATTAGAGCCTGACTGAACAGGTAAATGAATATAAGGCATAATATTATTATATTTTGCTATTATATCAATCATTTCATCAGTAAAATCCCAAGGATGACTTGTTACAAATCTTATTCTGGGAATATCAGTTTTACTTACCTCTTCTAAAAGATTACTGAAAGTAATATTATCTTCTAAATCCTTCCCATAGGCATTAACATTTTGTCCTAATAAAGTTACTTCTTGATATCCATTATTAATTAAATCTTTTATTTCTTTTATTATATCTTCAATTTTACGGCTTCTTTGTTTTCCTCTAGTATATGGAACAATACAATATGAACAAAATTTATCACATCCATACATTATATTTACCCAAGCTGTTATTTTAGAATCTCTTTTATAATGATTATTAAATTCAATAACATTTCCTTCAATACTATATACTCTTATTTTTTGTTTATTAATATGTTCTTCAAGCATTTCTGGTAATTCATTTATATTATGAGTTCCAAAAACTAGATCTATATAAGGATATTTTTCTTTTATAACACTAACTACATTTTCTTGTTGAGCCATACAACCACAAAGTGCAACAATTAAGTTTTCTTTTTTACTTTTTAAATGTTTACATCTACCAAGAAAACCAAAAACTTTATCATGAGCATTTTCTCTGATTGCACATGTATTAAGTATTATAAAATCACTTTCTTCAAAAACATCGGTTTTAATAAATCCTAAGGATTCTAAAATCGCACTTATTTCTTCAGAATCATGAACATTCATTTGACATCCATAAGTTCTTATATAATATTTTTTATTAGGATAAATTTTATTATAATCTCTATTTTCATATATATAATTTGGCTTTTCTTTAGTTCTTTTAGCCGCATCTAACATATTTGGTAATTTCATATTAATCACTTCTTTTCTGCTTTACAATTATATCATACCTGTAGAATTTTTGTTTTATATATTATTCAAATCTATAAAGTGATATTGAGAAGATAACTTTTATTGTTTCTATACATTAATTCTATTTTAGTATATAATATTTACAGAAAGGAAAATCTATGAAATTAATATTTAAAAATGTTAGTAAAAGTTATTCTAATAAAAAAGTTGTAGATAATATATCATTTGAATTAAACAAACCTAGTATATTTGGTTTTTTAGGTACAAATGGTGCGGGTAAAACTACTTCAATAAGAATGCTTTTAGGAATAATAAAAAAAGATTCTGGAGAAATCACTTTAAATGGAAAAGTAATAACTAAGAAAAATACTAACTTTGGATATATGCCAGAAGAAAGAGGTTTATATCCTAAAATAACAATCTATAATCAATTAGTATATTTTTCTCTCCTTAAAGGAATAAGTAAAAAGAACGCTGATGTTTCTATTAAATATTGGCTTGAAAAACTTGATATGATGGAATATATAAATATGGAAGCTGAAAAATTATCAAAAGGTAATCAACAGAAGATCCAGTTTATATTAGCGGTTATGAATGATCCAGATTTAATCGTCTTAGATGAACCATTTAGTGGTCTTGATCCAATTAATACTGAGCAGCTTAAAAAAGTTGTTCTAGATCTTGTAAAGCAAGGTAAATATATAATTATGTCAAGCCACCAAATGAGTCAAATAGAAGAATTTTGTAGTGACATTCTAATATTAGACCGTGGAAAATCTATTCTGCAAGGCAACTTAAAAGAAATAAAGGATAGTTATGAAACCAAGAAAATCGAAATTATAACTAATGATAATATTGATAAATATTTAAAAAATCTTGATTATCAAAAGAATAATAATGTCTACTTAATTAAAGTTGATAATAAAGATGACGGTTTAAAATTATTTAATCTTTTAGTTAAAAACAAAATTGAATTCATTAAATTTGAATTAAAACAACCAAGTTTAAATGATATCTTTATAGAAAGAGTTGGTAACAAGTGAGAGATGTATTAATTGTTAGTAAATTTACTGCTACCCAAATGTTTAAGACAAAAGCATTTAAAGTTACTTTAACCATTCTTCTTTTAGCAATAGTAATTGGTTTTAATATACCTAATATTATGAACCTTATTAAAGGAGAAAGCGAAAAAGACTCTGATGCATCTCCTACTGATATTATCTTAGTAATGGATAAAGATGATATATATAAAGGTAATTTAGAAGCTTTAAACTATATGGAAGCAGGATATACTTTTGAAATTATTAATGATGTTAAAGATAATAAAGAATTAAAAGAGTTAATAGAATCAAAAGATATTGNNGACTAAAAGAGTTAATAGAATCAAAAGATATTGAAGCCGCTATTAATATTACTGAAGATGAAGACGGAGTTAAACTAGATTATATAACTGATAGTATTGGCCTTACTGGTTATGTTGCTGTAGATAGCTTGATATTTACTGAATTATATAAAGTTACAAAACTTACTGAACTTGGTATAAGCGAAGAAGAAATAAGTAAAATAAATAAACCATTGATTTTTGATATTACAGAACTTACTGATGGCAAATCTGGTAGCATACTTGGACTTGCTATGGGACTTTGTATGATTTTATTCTTTGCGGTATACTACTCAGCTTATCAAGTAGCAGCATCTATTACAGTTGAAAAAACTTCTAAGATTATAGATACTTTAATAACATCTGCATCTCCTAAAACAATTGTTGTTGGTAAAACATTAGGTATCGGAGCAGTTGGTTTAGTACAAGTTTTAGCAGTTACTTTAACTACATTTGTTTCATATAAACTATTTTTACCAGCAGATATGTTACCAGGTATGATTGATATGTCTGGAATAACAATAGGCTTTGTTATTGTATCAATTCTTTACTTTATGTTAGGATATACCCTATATGCATTTATTTATGCTCTTACTGGTTCTTTAGTAAGTAAACCAGAAGATGTACAACAATCTGGAGGTCTTATATCTATTGTTGCTTTAATTGGTTTTTACTTAGCATACTTTTCAATGATGAATCCAGCTAGTGTTTTAAATAAGATTGCAACATTTGTTCCAATATCATCACCTTTTAGTGTACCAGCTAGGTTCATTACTGGTGGAGTAAGTAGTCTAGATTTATTTATATCGATTATAATACTTATTATAAGCATTATAATAATTGCTTATATTGCAATTAAAATATATTCATCAGCAATTCTAAATTATGGAACTAAATTTAATATTAAAACAATGATTAAAATGTTTAAACAAAATGAATAAGGAGAGTGAATTATGTATCATTTTATAGGAATTAAAGGAGCTGGCATGAGTGCTTTAGCTCAAATTATGAAAACACTAAATTATGAAGTACAAGGAAGTGATGTAGATAAAAAGTTTTTCACAGAAATTGGTTTAATTGAAAAAAATATTCCGTTTTTTGTATATGATCAAAATAATATTAAAAAAAATATGGAAATAGTTGTTGGTAACTCAATTAAAGAAGATAATGCTGAATTGATAAAAGCCAAAGAATTAAACTTAAATATTTATACATATCAAGAAATGATTGGTAATTTAATTAAAGATTATAAATCAATAGCAGTATCTGGTTGTCATGGTAAAACTACCACAACTGGAATCCTAGCTCATGTACTAGATAATACAGTCGGATGTAATTATTTAATTGGAGATGGAACTGGAAATGCTAATGTTAAAAATAATCTTTTTGCTTTAGAGGCATGTGAATATCAAAGACATTTTTTAAGTTATCACCCCTACTATATAATAATTACTAATATTGAATTAGATCATGTTGATTATTATAAAGATTTAGATGATATTAAATCTGCATATCAAGAATTTTCTGCTCAAGGTAAAAAATTAATTGTTTGGGGAGATGATCAAAATATTAGATCTTTAAAATTAAATGATGTTTTATATTACGGATTAAAAGAAAATAATGATATAATCGCTAAAAATATAAAATATACCAATCAAGGTACAGAATTT
>LFRM01032437.1_pt1 | contig 40383 bp, 35 predicted proteins | sample 618341 | NCBI WGS metagenome assembly LFRM01 (sample SAMN03654438, study PRJNA283298) | anaerobic digester metagenome | isolation source: pool of bioreactors CSTR01a, CSTR02a, and CSTR03a thermophilic anaerobic... | place: Denmark: Kgs. Lyngby | collected 2014-05-21 | reverse complement strand
GGCAGATAAGTTGGTGTCAGGCACCATCAGGCAAGGCACCTTCAGGCACATAAGTTGATGTCAGGCACCATCAGGCATTTTATCTCCGGGCTTGTGCAACCTGTCAATAACCTGTCAATTATAACTCCAGAGCAAGTTTTTTTTAGTGCTTAGCCCCCTTTTATATTTGCCCTTTTATAGCTATGTCCACCCGCTTGTAGATAGTAGCCCGGATTAGATTTTCAGCGAATTTAAAACTTCCTGGATCTCGCCGATCCCCTGCTCCAGCATCCGGGCGGCTTCCGTGAAACCTTCCACCAGTTCTGTCTGCTCCTCTGTTGCCCTGTTCACGACCTCGATCCCTTCTGTTACCAGCTGGCTGCAGGCTGTGACTTCAGTCACCCTCTTGATTAGCTCCTTCAGGTCGTTAACGATGTCCGAGAGGTAGCGGGAAGCCTCCCGGGCAGCGTTATACCCTTCCAGCACAACCTGCCGATCCTTTTCCAGGGTGACGGTGGCCTGGGCGGCGTGTTTGCGGGCTTTTTCAAAAAGGCTGGTAATACCCCGGGTAGCCGCTGCCGCATCCCGGGCCCGCTTCTGGATCTCATCTGCCAGGGCGGAAAAATTATTGCCCCCGGCATTGTTGTTAGCCGCTGCCTCTGTAACAGCCTTTTGGGCCAGTAAACTGGCCTGGTCGGCAATCAGGGAAATAAACAGGAGGATTTCTCCCACCTTATCCACATAGGACTCCAGCTCTTTTACCGCTTCGCTGGCCCGGGTCATCACCACGCTGCTTGTATCCATCTGCTCCAGGAACTTGCCGGAGGCCGCCTCAGCCCTGGCCAGGCTGGTCATGGTACTGTCCGAGGCGCTCACAACCGCACCGGCGCCTTCCTCCATTCTTTTCATAGCTTCCGCCAGCCCGCCCATCCTGGCAACCACCTGGCCGGACTTGTCCACCACCTTCCGGATGCTGTCCTGCAGCTCCCGGGCGTAACCGGCAACAGCGGTAGCAGAGTTGAGGGACTTCTCCGCCAGTTCCCGGAGATTGCCCACCATGTTACAGAAGGCGCGGGTCAAACTGCCCACCTCATCCCTGGACGTTTTCAGCTCGCAGGCATCCAGGCCGGTCAGATCCCCCTGGGCAACCCGCCTGGCCACCTGCTCCAGGCGCTTCACCGGGTCGGTCACAAGGCTGGAGATATACAGGATCAGCAGGATCATGGCAACAATGAGCACGGCTCCCCCGGCGATAATCTGGTTGCGGATGGCGGCTATCTGGGCATAGGTGTCCTCAATGGAAAAGCCCACCCTGAAGGCCCCCCAGTGGTTGCCGTTCACATAAATGGGCGAGGCAATGTCCCAGATCAGCTCCCCGCTGTCCCTCCTGTATTCCTGGAAAATGTATTGTTCCTGGTTCTGGACCGCGGCCAGTCCCACGGGATCGTTGAAAATCCGCTTGGAGCGGCTGGCGTTATCGCCGTAGCCAATTTTAGATATGGTATTGTGGGTGGGGACATAACCGTTCCGGTCCAGGGCCACGGCGTAGACAATAATCTCATCCTTCAGGTAGGCATCCTGAATATGCCTCAAATGCTCGTCCGTATAGGCGTCATAGGCGGTGTGGTATTTCTGGGGGCTGGTATTGGGAATGGGCTGGTAATTGTTATCGAACAGCTGCTCCTCGGTCAACTGCCCCTTCTCCAGGGCATCGGATAAAATCTTGCCGGTCATTTCGGCCCCGGTCAGGGCCAGGATAATGCCCCTTTTGGTTATGGCCTCGCGCATGGAGCTGGTCTGCCTGTTCAGGTCGTAGGCCATGAAGCCCACAATCAAGGGCACCATCACCGCGATCATGATCAGGCTGTTTTTCAGCTTCAAGGAATTCATGGCAAATTTCACAGGATCCCACCCCGCTTGGTTTTTCCGGTTCAGGCTTTTTTCACGGTTCAGCAGGCTAACCGGTATTCGCCTCTAAACACTGGCCCGCCTCCTAAAAACTAATCTTTCTTCTCTTAAGCTTTTTCCTGGTAGGAATATTTCTTCTTTTTTACTGTATTCCCTCCCTGCCCCGGCTCAAAAGCAGGTATTTGTCAGAAAATAAAACAAAGGCAGGAACGGCGGCTTTGTAAAAACTAAAAAAAATAATCCCTCAACAAGGAAAGAACGTGGTAATTAAAGAATGAACCAGGATATACTCTTTCAAAAAACCCTATCAGCAAAGGAGTGATAATTCTTCATGTACAAAAATATACTGGCAGCCGTCGACGGTTCCGAACTATCGGCTAAAGCCGCCCGGCACGGCGCAGAGCTGGCTGCAAAACTGGGGGCCAGACTTACCATCTTCCATGTGGTCCCCCCCCTGCCGTCCTTCGACAACATGTCCCCCAGCCACGTGGGTAACATCCACCAGGATATTGTCAACGAATTCCTCAAGCAAGGCCGGGAAATTTTGCGCCAAACGGAGGAAAAGCTGGCCGGGTTAGGCCTGGATATCTCCACCAGCATCACTCTGGGACACCCTGCCGAAGAAATCTGTAAAAAGGTCGAAGCAGGCCAGTATGACCTTCTTGTTATGGGCAGTCGCGGCCTCGGCCAGATCAAGGGATATTTAATGGGGAGCGTGAGCAACAGGGTCTGCCGCCATGCCAAGTGCCCCGTCCTGATCGTCAGGTAGATCACCCCACACCCCCTGGCTTTCAGCCCCCTAACAATATACCAGCAAAGCTTGCCGGGTGCGCCGCCCCGTGCTCCCCTGAAGGCGCACCGGCAAAAAAAGGCGCCTGTATACCAGGCGCGGTTACGGGTAGATAACACTCTCATCTTCAATTCATGAACAGTTATCCTAGATCCCCAGGTAGGCCTCCTTGATGTGCTCGTTGTTGAGCAGTTCCTTGCCGGTTCCCTGGAGGATGACGCTGCCGTTTTCCAGCACATAGGCCCGGTGGCATAAATTTAAAGTCTGCACAACATTCTGCTCCACCAGCAAAACGGTGGTACCCTGTTCATTAATATCCTTCACTTTCTCAAAGATCTGTTTGACCAGCACCGGAGCCAGGCCCAGGGAGGGCTCATCCATGATCAACAGCTTCGGCAGGGCCATCAAGCCCCGGCCCAGGGCCAGCATCTGCTGCTGCCCGCCGCTCAGGGTGCCGGCTTCCTGGTTCTGTCTTTCTTCCAGGACGGGGAAAAGTTCAAAGACCTTTTTCATGGATTCCTTTCGCCTGGCCTTCGCCTCCGGCATGAGGGAACCCATCTCCAGGTTTTCCCGCACGGTCATTTCCGGAAACAGCCTCCGGCCTTCCGGTACGTGGACTATGCCCAGTTCTGCAATCTTATAGCCCGGCAGCCTGGTAATATCCTGGCCCATGAATTCGATGGACCCCTTGGTGACCGGCAGCAGGCCGGAAATAGCGTTCAATGTGGTGGTCTTGCCCGAACCGTTGGCTCCCAGCAGGACAACCAGTTCCCCCTGGTGCACCTCAAAGGATACATCCCACAATACCTGAATATCCCTGTAGCATACGTCAATACCCTTCACTTTAAGCATAGGCGTCACCCAGGTAAGCTTTTATTACCTCCGGATGGTTGGCAATTTCCTCCGGTTTCCCCGTAGCAATTTCACTCCCGAAATTAATGGCCAGGATCCGGTCGGAGATCCCCATCATCACCTTCATGATGTGCTCCACAATGATAATCGTAATACCCCTGTCCCGGATCCTGCGGATGAGGTCGATGGCCTGCTCAGATTCTTTGGGATTCAGGCCCGCACAGGTCTCGTCCAGCATGAGCAGGGCCGGCTCGGTGGCCAGGGCCCTGGCAATTTCCAGGCGCTTGCGCAGGGGAATGGGCAGGCCCTTGGCCTCCCGGTGGGTATACCTTTCCAGACCGCAGAATTCGATGATTTCCTCAGCTTTATGCCTGGCTTTCCCCATGCTGCTGGTGCGCAGGAAGGCTCCAGCCATGACATTCTCGATAACACTCATGCGCCGCAGGGGTTTAACCACCTGGAAGGTCCGGCCTATACCCATTTCACAGATTTTATGGGCGGGAACCGTATCAATGCGCTTCCCCTTGAAGTAGATTTCTCCGGAGGTCAAAGGGAAAAAGCGGCTGATCAGGTTGAACACCGTGGTTTTTCCGGAGCCGTTGGGGCCGATTATGCCAAAGATTTCTCCCTCTTCCACCTTAAAACTCAAGTTGGAGACGGCAGCCAGCCCGCCAAACTTCTTTGTTATATTTTTTACTTCAAAAAAAATCACCCTACACACCCCCCGACAGGCTTTCTTTCTTCCGCGTACAGATCCGCTTGATAAGGTCGAGTTCACCAACAATACCGTTGGGCAGGAACATGATGATCAGGCAGACGAGAACACCAAAAACTAAGACGTTGGCGGACCCGAGGGTGGTGCGGAAAATCTCGCCTAAAAAGATATAAATCAAAGCTCCCACTGTGGGTCCCCAGGTCGTGGCGACACCACCGAGCATTACCACCAGGATTACCATGACCGAAATGTTGGACAGGTTGAAAACAATGTGAGGGTCGATAAAGGCTACGTAATTGGTGTAGAAAGCCCCCGCCAGGCCGGTGAAAAAGGCGCTGGGAAGCAGGGCAAGGAGCTTGTACAGAGTTGTGGGTATCCCCAGGGAGGTTGCCGCATCCTGGTCCTCCCGGATGGAAACCAGGTAATAACCGATCTTGGAATGGACAATAAGGTAGGTGATTAAGACAGTGAGCAGCAGCATGGCCAGGCCCACGTAGTAGTAGAATACCTTTGAAGTGATTGCCGGCATGATCAGAATTCCCTTGGCGCCGTTGGTTATAGACACCATGTTGATGAACAGGAGCCGGAATATTTCACCAAGGGCCAGCATGGCCAGGGCAAAATACGGTCCCCTGAGGCGGAAACAAATCAGCCCGATGGGTATGGATATAATTGTAGCCACAATGGGACCGAGGAGCATACCCCACCAGGGGGAGATCCCGAAGTGAAAAATCATGAAACCTGCAGTATACGCCCCCAACCCGAAGAAAGCCGCGTGACCGAAGGAAACCTGGCCCGCGTACCCTCCTAGAAGGTTCCAGGCGGTGCCGATAACCGCCCACATCATGACGAGGATCAGCATGTGCAGCTGGTACGGGGCCTTAATAAACAAAGGAAGAGCGGCAGTTATAACCACAAAAATGGCGGTGTAAATTATATTTTTGGTTTTCATCGGCTCACCTCCTCGTCAAACTTCTGAAACCGCCGGGCAGGAACAGCAGCACCAGCAAAAAGATCACCAGGCCGACGACGTCCTTATAGCCCATGGAGATATAGGTGGCTCCCAGTGATTCGGCGATACCCAGGACCAGGCCCCCTATGGCCGCGCCCATAGTACTGCCCATGCCGCCCAGAATTGTGATGATGAAGGATTTTGCCGTGAACAGGTGACCGATATCCGGCCAGAGGTAAAACAGGGGCAGCAGCAGCGAACCGCCGGCTGCGGCCAGGGCGGAGCCGATCCCGAAGGTAATCATGGTGATCCTGGGTGAATTGACACCCATGTAAATGGCTGCGTCCCGGTCCTGGGCCGTAGCCCGGATGGCCCTGCCGGTATCGGTCCGGGTCAGGAAAAGGTGCAGGAGAAAGGTAAAGGCCATGGCTATAATAAAGCCGATAACCATCGGCAAGTTGATGGACATGTCTCCCAGCATGACCGTGCTGGAAGAATAGCTGGTTGTTACGGACCGGTAATCGGATTTGAAGATCAGCCGCATGGTTTCAGTTAAAACCAGCATGATTCCCACTGTCAGCAGCACCTGGTTTTCAGGAAGAATAGAATCGACCTCAACCAGCCGGTTAATCATGTATTTCTGGATCAGGCAGCCGAGGAAAAACAGGACCGGCATCGCTATAAACATGCCCAGGTAGGGATCTATACCGAACTCCTTGAAACAAACGTAAGTTACGTACATCCCCACCATCACCAGAGCGCCGTGAGCCAGGTTAATTATTTTCATGACACCCATAATCAAGGTCATCCCAATGGCGATTAACGCGTACATCCCCCCCAGCAGGATGCCGCAGATTACTGTCTGACCAAACAATAACATAGGTTTACCCCCCAAAATAATGCCCGTACTGGTTCATAAAACAGCAACACCGGAAAAAGGCTACAGGGGCCCCCCAATTGTCCCGGCAAAAGCAGGCTGCGGTACCCGCCTTTACCTGCGGTGTCCACCGCAGCCGTAAGCCATGCCGGTCAACCAGTTAACAAGTATCCTCCATGGACAGCCTGTTTCAGAGCAAAAACTTTTCCAGATCAAAAACTTGCCTAAAGAAAGGTTGACCCCTTGCCTATCCTCTGGAGCCCTATTTATCTTCTTTTACCGCTCCCGCCATTTGGGAACCGGGTAGACATAGTCTGCGGATTTTACATTCTCAGGCCAAACCACTTCCAGCTTGCCCTTCTGCCACTGGACAACGTAGGTGGTGGGCTTGTTCTGGTTCGTGTAGCCTTCCCAGTCTTCAAACTTGATGGGACCCATAATGGTCTGCAGGTCCGTTTCCTTCAGGGCCTTTTGGACCGCCGCAGGGGTGAAGTCCTCGGCCCTGCTCAGGGCGTCGGCAATCACGTACATGGTTGCGTATGCCTGGGCGCCGTGGTAGTCAGGCTCTTTCTGGTATTTTTTCTGATAGTTTTCAAAAAACTCGCTGGCGCCGGGCCAGGCTACGTTGGGCACCCACAGGGTCGTGGAAGCGATATACTCCGAGGCGTCACCGGCGTTGTCCTTGAATTCCGGCATGGTGTAACCGGCACCGCCGCCCACAAAGAGATCCACGTTAAAGTCAAGTTCTTTCATCTGCTTGCAGATCATGGCGGCGTCCATCACGTAGGACACTGCGAAGACCATATCGGGATTGGTGCTTCTCATATTGGCCAGCATGGGCTTGAAGTCGATGGCCCCGTGTTCGTAGTGCTGGTCGAAGACAATATTGATGCCCCTCTTGGCGCAGTCTTCACGGAAGCCTTTAGCCGAGGAAGTTCCGAAATCCGTATTCTCATAGATCAGGGCAACGTTTTTGGGCTTGACAACCTTCTCGATCATATCCCAGAGGGCACCGGTGTACTTGCTGGCGGGAGCCGCCGNNGGGAGCCGCCGTACCCCTGAAAACATACTGCCAGCCTTGTTTGGTGATTTCATCGGAAGAGCCGGTAACAACCAGGAACGGAGTATTCAGGGCCTGGGCCGATCCCGCGATGACGTTGGTGCAGGCGCTGCTGTAACCGCCGCTGAGCATGACAACCTTATCCTGGTTAACCAGTTTTTCCGTGGCTGACTTGGCCACATCCTGCTTCCCCTGGTCGTCTTCAAAGAGGAGCTGGATTTCTTTGCCGTTGATAGTTGTTTTACCGGCTGCCTTCAGTTCCTCATAGGCCATTTCAAAGGCATTCTTTTCCATTGTACCGAACATGGCCTCACTACCGGTTAAGGGCAGGATAATACCCACTTTGATTACATCCGTGGAGGACTGCTTTGTTCCACCGCAGCCGCTGGCTAACAGCATCAAACCTACCGCTACAACTAACAGGACAACTAGCCATCTGTGCTTTTTCACATTTTTACCTCCTTTTTGTAATTTTCTTTATCTAGTTATCTAGCCAAAATTATCCCCGTCTCTCCTCTCACACCTCCTCATAGAATCTTAAAGTTAAGTAGCGGCACGTGATGGATGCCACATACAAAGCTCTTCCTTCTTTAGAAAACCGCCTACGCCGGGTATCAGGAACAAGCCCGGGGGCAGAAGAGTTTAAGAGCTATCCTAGCTGCCTTCTCCGGCAGCTAGTTCAAAAAACCCCGGGTGTCAAGAAGCTGAAGAGGAAAATCCCCAGAAAGACAATAAATAAATATAAGGATATTTTAATAAAACATTAAATCCCCTGGTTTTGTTAAATATGTTGTTATTAAAACATAAGATTTAATAATGATGAGGAAAGCTGGAAGGAATTGACGGTAATAAAACTACCTAACGCAACCTATAGCCGCTATTATGTAGAATAATATGGGTAAATTAATTTAATTATAACATACTCAACTACTTTACAGTATAAAAATAATTTTAATTTTTATAATTTTTCGTTTATTTTAAAGGGCTTTATTGCCTCAAAATGGAACATGCTGGCCTGTTGAAACAGGAAAAATGAGGTTCAACATCCCGGATAAAAACACGAGTTACATTTATTATAATTAGTTTTATCTCTTTGGAATACAATTAGTTCATAAAGGTACAAAGTATTTTCAATGTTTTGTGTATTCAAAATATCATATACAATCCTGACAATTCAGTCTAATCAGACCCCCGGCCGGAAGCGCCCTGGCTGGTGCTATATTCAGCCTCCTGCGGCAGCGACACCGGTAGAGGGGTACCCAAACAAAATAAGGCGTTTTAATTCAGCTTTCGGCAGCAGCCACTCCCCTTTCAGCCATTGGCTCTTACCTGTCACTCAGCCCAGCAGCCGCCGGCAGGATCACATCAACTATTTCAACCACAGGCCCTTAGCCCAAGAAGTTTCCACGATCATGAAAATAGACATCTTCAACCATCTGCTGTACACCTCAGCGGCATGGATGTCTTACATTAATTATTTCAACTATTTCAACCAGAGGCCCCTAGCAGCTCCCCGGCTGGCTACTTGCGCCGCAGCAGGACCAATGCTATCTTAATTTATAGAAACAAAGTATGGAAAAAAGCCGAGGAGTGATCTTATGGTTACGAGGAGAAGAGCCCCCCGCCGTAGATTAAAGAAAACCCCTCTTTCTTCCCCAGTTCCTCCTGAGGGGGAAGGAAGAGAGGTTTTACAGGTATCCGTTGAACCCGCTGATCCCGTTAACCGGGGGCAGCCGGTCCAGGGCGAGCCTGAGGGGGAGCAACTTGTCCAGGACAAGCCGGCCAGGGAGCAACCATCAGCTTTATCAACCAGCTTGCCCGTTGCCGTGATCCTGGAAATCCTGGCCCGGGAATATAGCCGGGACACCCAGGGAGAAGCCCTGTGCCGCGCCGCTGTAAGCATTGTCGAAGAAAGCGGGCTCCTGGAACATTACCGTGCCATCTGGGAAGCGGAGGAAACAAACCTCTCCGGGAAGCAGTCCTACCTGCTCTTCGAACGGCGTCAATCCCTGGACCTGATCAACTACCACAGGAGTAAAAACAACCAGCCGGCCCTGGAAAAAGAGCTTGCCCACTTACGGCTGATCGAAGGCCGCCTCCTCCTGGGCGCCGCCCAACCGACCGGCATCACTGACGAAGACCTGGCCAAGCTGGAGGAATTTATCAAGTATTCCGGCTTTTAATGCGGAAATGTGTCGTATAGTCCCTGGCTTTAGCTGCGGGAATATATGGCGCATCAGGTATTAGCACGGCAAATTTCCAGGCAGGAACTTATATACTAAAGTTTCAGGCCCCCCTGGCTTTAGCCATGTAGAGGCTCAGAACTGCAATTTCACTGTAACTTACCGGGTACCCGGCTTATTTTTTAATTACAGCCGCAATCTTTTCTACACCGGGTACCAGGTTTATTAAGCTATCAATCCCTTTGGACCTGCTATCCGGGTCAACAAGTTACCGGCTTTTGGGGAGGCTGACTGTGAAAGTGCTGCCCTCCCCTTCCCGGCTCTGTACCTCAATGGTCCCCCCGTGTTGTTCCACAATCCAGCGGGCAATAGCCAGCCCCAGTCCGGTGCCGTCGCGCTGCCTGGTCCTGTCTGACCGGTGAAAACGGTCGAAGATGCGGGGAAGATCACTTTCAGCGATACCAACCCCGGTATCCCGGACAACAACCTCCACCCGGTCCCCCTGCAGCCGTCCCTCCAGGTACACTGTCCCCCCGGCCCCGGTATAATTAAAGGCGTTATCCAGCAGGATCAGGAAAAGCTGCTTCAGGGAGTCGGCATTCCCCTGGACGGTGACGCCTTCCAGCATACCGGCCCCTTCTGCTACAAAGTCCACCTCCCCCGCCATGAGCGAGGACTGCCGGACCACATCGGCGAACAGACTGCCCATGTCTACGGGGCCCATCTCCAATTTGAACCCGGAGTCGGCCCGGGCCAGGGCCAGCAGGTCGGCGACCAGCCTGGACATTCTTTCCGCCTCCCCGGCTATGTCGTCCAGCGCCTCCGCCCGGGTTTGCGGATCCCGGTCACCCATTTTCCGCAACAGCTCAACGTTGCCCCGGATTATGGTCAGCGGTGTCCGGAGTTCGTGGGAGGCGTCGGAAAGAAAGCGCCGCTGGGCTGCCCCGGCCTCCTCCAGCACCTGGTAAGCCCGGTGCAGGCGCTCCAGCATGAGGTTAAGGGTTTCGGCCAGGCGGCCCACTTCGTCCCTGGGACCGCTGTAATGAATGCGCCTGGTCAGGTCCTGGGCCTCCTGGATTGCCGAAGCCGCCTCGGTCATCCGGCCGATGGGCCTAAGAGCCTGGCCGGCCATGATCCAGCCCAGGGTACTGGTCAGGAAAAGGGTAATCCCGCTGCCAATAAAAAGCAGTACCCGCAACCTGCCCAGGGTGGCCTCCATCATTCCCATAGTCCGTCCCACCTGCAGTACGCCCACCAGCTGGTTGTTATAAACCAGGGGCAGGTTGTAGATGCGGATGCTCTGGTCGCCGGCCATCACCGTTTCGTAAAAGTCTTTGCCCCTGGCTGCCTGCCGCAGGGTATCCTCGCTCAGGGGCATGATCTGGCCGCCCAGGTTTCTGGATTGGACAGCCACGCTCCCGTTCCGCTCCAGGACCTGGATGTAAGTGTTGGAACTGGAAAATACGTCCATATTCGGAAGTACCACATGCCGCAGGGGCAAAGAGTGGTTTTCCACGATCCTGGTGGAGCGGACCACATCCCGGGCAATTTCAGCAATGGCCCGGTCTGTCTCGGCAGTCAGGTTGTGGTGCAGAATAATATAAACCAGGGCACCGAAAAACAAAAGGGTCAGGGCCAGAAAACCGCTGTAGAGAAAGGTGAGCTTCAAGCGCAGGGACATTTCCCTCACATCCCTTTGACCAGTCTAAAATATTCTCAAGTATTCAAATGGCAGCTGGAACTTTGAACCGGCCACCTATTTCAGGACATAACCTACCCCACGACGGGTGTGGATCAGGCGCCTTTCCCCGCCCTCCTCCAGCTTTTGCCGGAGCATACCGATATAAACCTCCAAAACATTGGATTCACCACTGAAGTCGTAACCCCAGACCCGCTCCATAATCAGGTCCCGGGTCAGAACCTGGCGGGGGTTTTCCATGAACAGGGCCAAAAGATCGAATTCCCTGGCGGTCAAATTGATTAACCTGTCCCCCCGGTGCACCTCCCGGGTTGTGTGGTCCAGGGTCAGGTCCTCGTAAACCAGGGGCTGCAGAACAGGCTCATCAGGCTTCTTGCGGCGCAGGAGAGCCCTTATCCTGGCCAGCAGTTCCTCCAGGGCAAAGGGTTTCACCAGGTAATCGTCAGCCCCCAGGTCCAGTCCCTTGACGCGGTCGGACACTTCGTCCCGGGCCGTCAGCATCAGGACGGGAACACTGCCGGCGGCGCGCAACCTCCTGCATACCTCCCAGCCGTCCAGGCCGGGCATCAGCACGTCCAGCAAAATCAGGTCCGGCTGCCAGGAGGCCGCAAGCCGCAGGCCTTCCTCGCCTCCCCCCGCCACCTGGACCTCGTAGCCTTCAAAGACCAGGGTACGCCGCAAGAGGGCCGTGATCCTCCGGTCGTCATCAATCACCAGAATTTTTGCCGCCATTATGACCTCCCCTAAAAAATAAGGAAAAAGCCTGAGAAGAGACAGGCTTTAACCGGCAGTCAGTTCAGAACAGTTCTCATTATCCCGGGACAATCCTTATTATATCTGGACAATGCTAGATATATAAATTATCCCGCAACAATCTTACAATCCTAATTAGATTAACAGGTCACAGATAAACCACGTGCTAGAAAAACTCCAGTCAACTATTTCCTGGCCTCAATCGTGGCAATGGTGGACCTGGTTTCGCCCTTTCTGATGAACTGGATTTCCACCTGGCTGCCTATGGCTGTGTCGCTGACCAGGTCGATCAGGTTGGATGGTGTACTTACTTCACTGCCGTTATAGCGCACTATTACATCTCCCTGCTGCAGCCCCGCCTTGGCCGCCGGGCCGCCGTTAACCACCGAGGCTACCAGCGCCCCCGACTGGCTCTCCAATCCAAGGTAGCGGGCAATTTCCTGAGTCACCTGTTGGAGGTAAACACCCAGCCAGGCATGTTGGACGCCCCCCTTGTTGACAAGGTCGTCAAAAACCGCCTTAACCGTGCTGCTGGGTATGGCAAAACCGATGCCCTGGGCCTGGGCGTTGATGGCCGTGTTGATCCCGATTACCTCGCCCTTCAGGTTGAGCAATGGCCCGCCGCTGTTGCCGGGGTTGATGGAAGCGTCTGTTTGGAGCAGGTTCCGGTAGCGGCGGTCCTCGATGGTGACCGGGCGCCCCTTGGCGCTGATCACACCGATTGTTACCGTGTGGTCAAGACCGTAGGGATTGCCGATGGCGATAGCCCAGTCGCCCACCCGGGTGCTGTCGGAATCGCCCAGGGACAGGGCAGGCAGGCCGCTGGCGTCAATTTTCAGCACCGCCAGGTCCAGGTCGTGGTCGGAACCCACCAGGCGGGCTTGGTATGGTTCACTCCGGGTGGCCAGAGTAACTTCAATGGTGTCCGCTCCGCTAATCACATGCTCGTTGGTCAGAATGTAACCGTCGGAGGACACGATGAACCCGGAACCCATCCCCCGTTTCACTTCCGGCTGGGAAGGAATGAGCAGCTGGTCACCGAAAAAATGCCTGAAAAAGGGGTCGTCAAATAAAGGATTGTAGCTCCTTGTATTACTCTTCACAATTGTGTCAATGCGAACCACGGCAGGGCTGACCCTGGCGACAATATCCGGAATTGTGTCCGGCCCCAGACCGGGCAGCGGCGCAGCCGCAAGGGCGTTCAGTCCGTTGTCCTCCGCCCAGGACTGGTGCGGCAGCCCGTACAGGTTGTATACAAAAACGGCAGCGGCAACCAGCAGCATTCCGGCCAGAAAAGCTCCCAAGATCCGGGCGCCCGGAAGCCGAATAAAACCTTTCATGGTCTCCCCTCCTTTGAAAACAATATTTATGAAAGAATATTCTTGAAAACAATATTATCATAAACCCGTGAAGCAATTCCATTGCTTATATAGTCCTTTAATTACCTTAAAATAACCTTAAAAAAAATTACCTTAAAAAGATTGTCAGTTTACAAAAAATGCGGCGGTTTAACACTGTTTTACAGGACAGGTCCATCCCCCGGAGCAAACCAACTGATCAGTATTTTGGGGGCAGGTGCATGCTTTATACCCCGGGAAAAAATTAAGAAGACAATATCTGCAACTGGTTGACTTATCATTCCTGATAGCTTATCCTAAAAAAAGAAAAATGAATATTCTTCGTTAGGTGAGGCTTCTACACAGACACATGCCACTGCCCGGAAATGTCGAGAGACGCCTACGGGTTAACAGGTACTACCGGCTTAAGGTTTTACTTAATGTGGCTGAGATGGATCATCTCTAGCTGTGTACGTGTCAAAACTTAGACGAGTGGAGAAGGTGTATTTTCTAATCTTTTTATCAAAAAGCCTTCTGATTTCGTTGAGGGTTTTTTTATTTTTTTAAACGGAGGGAGGAGAAAAGAAAAAATGGCAGACCCAGAACCATCCGGCAATAGCCGCTACCGGGCTTCCCATTGTCCCGCTTACTGGATCTACCATCTGCGAAGAATTTTGTCAGATTGGGGGGTAGAAGATGATTAAAACATATTTCTACAGCCACAGCGAAAAAAACATGCGCCACGACGTAGACCTGGACCAAAAACACCTTTTCCTCAGAGACGAGGAAGATTTACTGTGGGTAGACCTGTATAATTTTTCCGATGAAGAAATCAAGTACGTGGCTAAAATTTTTGACTTTCACCCTCTGGCGGTGGAGGACTGCCTCAGTTACAGCCCCCGCCCCAAGCTTGATAACTACGAAGACTATTCCTTCTTCGTCATGCACGCCCTCCGCTATGATGAGGAATCCGAAGAAGAAATCGAACTGGTCCAGCTGAACGTTTTCCTGGGAACGAACTTCGTGGTCACCGTGCACAGGCAGACCCTTCCGGTCCTGGGACGGATCGCCAGGGTAAGCCTGCAGAACCCGCAATACATGAACAAGGGCATAGAATTTTTCCTTTATTCCATTATTGACGGCAACACCGACGATATTTTCCCCATCATGGACCGGATCGGCGTCCGTATTGACGAGCTTGAAGATCAGATATACGAGCAGCCCAGCAAACAAATCACCGAGGAGTTTCTGGCCCTGAAAAGGACAATCCTGACCATCCGCCGGGCTGTCCTGCCCATGAAGCGGATCTTTACCAGCATCAATGCCGGCGGCCACCCCTATTTTGATATCAGGGAAGTCATCAAGCCCTATTTCCTGGACCTGGTTGACCACATGGAGCGGATCACCGACTCCATCGAAAGCCACCGGGACCTGGTTGACGCCGCCCTGGCCACCTACTACTCCTTGATCAGTTCCCGCACCAATGACACCATCCGGGTCCTGACAGTGATCTCCACCATCTTCATGCCGCTGACCTTCTTGACCGGCTTCTTCGGCATGAATGTGCCGCTGCCTTACCAGAGTCTCAGTATCTCAACGGTTGTAATCACCGCAGGCCTGTTCGGCATCTCAGGGCTGATGCTGCTGCTCTTCAAAAACTTGAGGTGGCTATAGCCCGCTTCAGCCTCCAGACGCCAGCATAACCCAAGACAACGCCGGGCCCGTTCCAGCTCATAATGATCAGGCAAGGGCATAGCTCAAAAGGCATAGCTCGTAATAAATCAGGCGGCCACATCTTTAACCCTGTCGGCCGCCTGGCGCTTTTTCCCTGCCTGGAGTTGACCGGCTTTTTAGCCTGGGCTTTTTGCTAGCTGGCTTTAAAAAACATACCCTTGATATAACTACCTCTGCCGTTGTTTTTTCAATAGCTGCTTCTCCTCCTCAATTAAAACCCTGCGCAGGACCTTCCCGGCAATGGTTTTGGGCAGGCTTTTCCGGAATTCCACAACCTTCGGCACCTGGTAATCTTGCAGGCGCTCCCTGCAGAACCGGATTATTTCCTCCTCCGTGACAGTCCAGCCTTCTTCCAGGACAATATAGGCCTTAATTGTCTTTTCGTGATCAAGGCTGTCAATCCCGATCACCACCACCTCGGTGACGCCGGGATGTTCATAGATCACGTCCTCCACATCCCTGGGGTTGACATCGTAACCCACGCCAGTTATGGCAGTTTTTTTGCGGTTGACGATGTAAATAAAGCCGTCCCCGTCCATTCTGGCCACATCACCGGTAAAGAGCCAGCCGTCCCGCAGGGCGTAGGCCGTTTCCTCGGGGTGTTTCCAGTAGCCTTTCATCACCTGGGAACCCCTGACAATCAATTCTCCGAATTCGCCGGGCTGAAGCACCTTCTCACCAGTATCCAGGTTCACCACGGCACATTCCGTATCCGGCAGGGGCCGGCCGATGCTGCCTGGCTTCTCAGCCCCGCTGAGGGAATTAACCGCAATCACCGGAGAGGCCTCCGTAAGCCCGTAGCCCTCCACCAGCCGGCCTCCCGTAAGGGCCTCGAAACGCCTCACCACCTCGGGTGACAGCGGGGCCGAGACGCTGATACAGGCTTTCAGGGAGGAGAGGTCGAAGTCAGCCAGCCGGGGATGGTTGAGCAGCGACGTGAACATATAAGGCGTACCCGGGAAATAGGTGGGCCGGTAATCATTGATTGCCTTTAAAACAGCCCCGGCGTCAAAACGTGGCAAAAGGACCTGGGTCCCTGCGATGGAAAGGGCCAGGTTCATCCCCAGGGTCATTCCATAAACGTGAAACAGCGGCAGGGTTACCAGGACCCTGTCCTGACCACGGCAGCAGGTAGCGGCAAGGGTCTCCCTGACCTGCAGGGTATTAGCCACCAGGTTGAAGTGGGTCAGCATGGCGCCCTTGGAAATACCCGTTGTCCCGCAGGTATACTGGATCAGGGCCACGTCACTGGCCGGATCGGGGCAGTGCTCCGGCGCCCCGTCCCCCGTCCCCGCCAGCAGGAGGTCGTAGTCAAGGGCACCCTCCTGCGGGGCTTTTGTTTCCCCGGTCAGGTTTACAGTAATAACGTTATTAACAGGGCTCCGCTTCTGAATGGCCTGCAGCCGGGGCAAATACTCGTCCAGCAGGATAATAGTTTCAGCGCCGCAATCATATAGCCGGTTTTCCAATTCCCGGCTAGAAAATAAAGGGTTGACCTGGACCACGATTGCCCCGGCCTTTAAAACCCCGTAAAAGGCGGCGATCATTTGCGGACAGTTGGGCAGCATTAGAGAAACCCTGTCCCCCCGCTGCACTCCTAATTCCCTGAGGGCACTGGCCAGGCGGTTTGCCTGGCTGCCCAACTCCCGGTAAGTCTGTACAGATCCGGCAAAGATTGCCGCCGGTGCATCTGGAAAGCTGGATACCGCGTCATCTAAAAACTGGTAGAGGGGGATAACGGGATACTCCAGGTTCTGCCGGACCCCCGGAGCAGCATGGCTGGGCCGGGGTCTGTTTTCGTTCTGAGTCATTTTCTTATTCCCCCCAGATCTTCTATAACCTTAAATGCCTTAATTATTTCCCCGCTGTTTTGGAAAAGTCCTTTTTCTTGATGTTTTTTTAATGGCTAAAAAGGGAGTGCCCAGGAGTTTAGCGCCGGGTGCCTGACTGCAGAAGCTGGAATCCCGGAGGCTGTTGAATATAATGGCATATACTTTGCATTAATTAGAATTTTGAGTTATTCTAGGGATCGCCAGTTTCTTCATAAGGCAAACCATTCACCGGATCAAAAAAGGGGGTTATATATCAGATGCAAAACCTGCATAATTCCGGGGTCCCGGGTATATCTTTCCCACCACGTTCCCTGGAAATCCTGAAGCTGCTCAGCGAAAAGGGCGGCATGCTCTGCACCGGCAGCTGCCACGCCGTGAAACCAGGCCAAATTCACTGCCGCCAGATCGGGAAGATCCTGGAAGTGGGTTTTAACAAGGTATGGGACAGCCTTACCTTTTTTATCAACAACGGTTTGGTGAGTAGAAAAAAGTTTGATGACAAATCCACCCTCTTTATTGTAACACCTAAAGGTGAAGAGGTTTTAAAGAAGATTAACTAATAACCGGTGTAACCGCTGCGGCAAAGGCGTTCCTGCCTGTGCCGGCGGAGGCTGAAGAGCAGCTGGGCCAGAAAACCCGCGCCGGCCAGAGTTTCCTTAGCCCCGGCAACCAGCCGTCCAGGGCCGGTCCGCCGCCCTCATAGTGGCGCCGGCCCCCAGGCGAGCAGGGCCACTTCTGCCGCCCCGTCCCCAAAAGCTCCCAAAATCCACTCCAGGCGAAGGGTCCTGAAGTGGGCAGTCCAATAACCTGCGGGCGCCCGCCAGCAGGCTTTTTTCTGCTGTCCATCAGAACATGACACACCCAGCGGGAACTGTGTGGAGAGGCCTCCCGGCAGGCAAAAACAACCCCTTCTTTACTCCTGAAAACAAAGCCGGCATGCGGCGCACTGCTATTGATCCGGAAAACTGGTCCGAGGCCCCCCTTGGACACCCCGGACAGCCTTCCGCCCCTTCCCGGCTGCGGGCGGCATCCCCTCCCCTGGCTCAACCATATTCCCGTAATAATAAAAAACAATGCCAAATGCCAATAATAATATTGGTAACTTCTAGTTATTTCCAAAGCGGGCAGCTAGCTACCCTTCAGCGATAAGACCCTGAACAGCCCGGTAACCCCTGTAGACGGCGATTTTCACATTTTTTTAAACATGTCCATAAAATATTTTCATTTTTCCTGGCGCAAATACAGGATTACTGCATTTTACCGCGAATAGTTCTGTGTTTGAAACTCATTTTTAACAAAAATATTCGGCCTGCCCTTATAGATTCAGGACGCGCGGGTTAATATTTTTATTAAAAAATGTGTCACCTTTTAACAAGCAAGGAGTAATAGATGTTTATGAAATTTCCACAATTAAAAATCGACCATCTTGTACCCCGATATCCCATTATTCAAGGCGGTATGGCCATACGGGTTTCAACCGCGCCCCTGGCGGCCGCCGTTGCCAACGCGGGGGGGATCGGGGTCATCGGCGCAACCGGCATGACTGTAGACGAACTGAAAAACGAAATCAGGACGGCCCGGCGCCTGACTAAGGGCATTATCGGCATCAATATCATGTTTGCCGTCCGCCAGTTTGCTACCATGGTCCAGAGTGCCATAGAGGAAAAAATTGACCTGATCTTCACCGGGGCAGGGTTTTCCCGGGACATTTTCAAGTGGGGCAGGGAAGCCGGCGTACCCATTGTCTCCATCGTATCTTCAGCCAAGCTGGCTGCCATAGCCGAAAAACTGGGCGCCTCCGCGGTAGTGGCTGAAGGATGCGAGGCTGGAGGGCACCTGGGTACGAACCGGTCCATCGAGGAGATCCTCCCTGAAATTGCCTCAAAGGTGAAGATTCCTGTCATCGCAGCCGGCGGCGTTGTGGATGGAAAGGGTATCGCCAAAATGATCCGGCTGGGGGCCAGCGGGGTCCAGATGGCAACCCGCTTCGTTCTTAGCGTCGAATGCGCGGTTTCAGACGCCTTCAAACAGATGTACCTCAAAGCCCGCCCCGACGACGTGGTGATCATTAAAAGCCCCGTGGGTATGCCGGGACAGGCCCTGCGCAACATCTTTTCCGATAAAATCCGCAGCGGTTGCGCCCCGCAGCCGGAAACATGCGACGGCTGTCTTAAGGAGTGCTCCCGCGAGTACTGCATCATCCAGGCCCTGGAAAACTCACGGATGGGCCGGGTTGATGATGGCGTAGTATTTTGCGGTAAAAATGTCTACAAGATTAAAGAAATCCTGCCGGTGCAAAAAATCTTTGAAAAACTGCTCAAGGAGTTTGGCGACGAGCCGGATTAAGCGTATGTAAGCCAAACCTGGCAAGCTTATTTCAAAAATAGCACGTTCCGTTCATGATCGACTTGTTCAACAGTCGATCATTTTGCTATATAATCGATCATTCCTTAAGGACAGCATTCCCCCTGCCCGGATAAAAAAAAGCGCCCGTTTACGGGCAAGGGAGAGAGTCGGGGATTATTACCATTTTGGCTAAAACGTTTTTTTATTTATATACTTTTTAACAACCAGGCCCAAGTTCCAGCGGGATAGCTGCCTTCATTCTATAACTACTATCTCTCTGCTCTTTATGGATTATGATTTAATTAAGCTTAATTAAGGGACCACCCACGGGCAGGACTTGTCTTCCGTACATAGTGTTCAAAATACCGGCGGCGGCAGTATATAAGGCCGCCAGGGCGGTAAAGATGCCCACATAACCCGCCAGCTGGGCCAGACCCAGAACAAGCAGAATAAAGACAATTAATAATGTGGTAATAATGACTATAACGGCCGTGTTTGTAACAAGTGTGGCAATCCAGATAATAAAGGTAAAAATGGTCCAGGCGATAAAGAAAACTGTCATCATGCTGGGATCTACTTCAAACCACTCCAGAACCAGGCCCAGCTGGAAAAGGGAAAAAATTGTCCAGAAAGCCCCGTAGGTACCAAAAACAAGGGCTGTAAAGAGCTCATTTTTAAGAAATCCCCAGAGGGCAACGATAGTGTGGACCATCCCGCCGCAAATTAAAGCAATGGCAATGATCAAACCGATGGAACCTGCCCCCACCAAACCTGCATTTACAAAGCTCAAACAAAACAGAGCTATGCCAAAAGAGGCTAGACCGACAGTTGATGGATCGGCAATACCATTCTCCTTGAGAACATAAACCTTTTCTTCTGACAAGGTTATACCTCCTAAATCACGAGCAGTTCCATTTCAGCCCGCCAGAACCCAGCGGTCCTGGTTGTTAAAAAGAATACAACTAAGGAAAGCTTGTCCACAGATGCTGGTAGCCGGCAGTAATCAAACCTACCTTCGGCTGTAATCACCTCCCCACAAACTAAAACATGGCTTTAAATAGAGCCGCTCACTTTAAATACTAAAAAGATTTCCTGGTTCCTAAATCCCCGGCAGATACCTGTCTTAACCAAACACTGTTTTTACTCATTCTCTTGCAGCAGGTACCTGTTCTAAAACAGGCCTGGGGCCAGTCAAAGATCCCGGGGGAAAGGTTAACATGCTAGAACCAGGGCTAAACCTTAAATACTTTGAAACTTGCGAATTGACTAACTATAAAAACTTGCAAAACACATGCCTTAATACAGAAAATTCATAAAAGAAATATAAGAAGTCCTTACTCCCTGGTAATTTTTGACTCCAGAACCCGGGGACAGGGCCTTTTTACCTCTCCTCCGGTCAAGATTAGCGGTGCCCGGCGTGGTTGAGGGAGATGGTTCCTGGCAGGGTTAGCCTGCTCCAAACATTTCCGGGTACAAAAAAACAGCTTCCTAAAAGGAAGCTGCTTGGAAGCTGCCTGCCGGAAAAAAGAAGGCCTGGGCCAGGGAGGCGGCATCGTTGATGAGATAAACCTTTTCCACTATGCAGTAAATAATTCCAATCCATTTCAATCCATTGAGACAGCTTATTGTTAGTCTTTGGAACATACATGTCTACATTTTGTGATAAAATGAGACAAATACATCCATATTTCTAACAAAAGCACTGCCATATAACTGGCATAAAATTTGCTCCTTATAAGTTAACAAGCATAACTCCTTTCCTATAAGTAATTACACTTTTTTTACTTTTATTTGCGTCCACGCTTTACGGGCTGTTGGACGTCTTTTTTTTCGGTTAGCCAGTTATATACACCACCAGCCTGCCCTCCTCAGGCCGGATTCCAGACAAACTGTAACCATGCAAAAAACTCCCGAAATCAATTTCCAGCAATTCCTCTCCGGCAATAAACCCAAGAACTTTACTGCTTACAGGCACACCGGACAGGTACATCTGGCTGGGCTGAAAGGCCACCCTGCCCTTTCCCCGGAGTTCAAAATTTCCCTCTATTTTAAAATCAACGCCTGCGGCTCCGGCGGCAGCCGTTCCGGAAATAGAAAACAGGCCCGGTGTGCAGTGCACGGACAGCCCGGCCAGGGCAGGGTCACCCTGCCCGAAAAAGACCCTGTTGACCTCCTGGTCCTTGAACTCAAGGCGCATCCTCTTTCCGGCCAGGGAAAAGGTGTCCGGGGTCAGGCTGTGCCAGGGCAGGGAATCCAGGTGCTGTAACAAATACTGCAAGGAATCCAGGGAACGGAAAAGGAGGGTTTCCTTCTTAATAATTTCCTCAGCCAGGCTGGCGGACTGCTCCCTGAGTTCCTTGAGAAACGCCTCCCGACCTGCCTTGTGGTGGTCCATATCCTGGATCCTGCGGGCCAGGGCAGCGTTTTTTTGGTCAAGCAAAGCTCTGGCTTGCCGGAGGGCTTCCAACTGTGCCTCCAACCGGGCGGCCCGCTCCCGCACTTCCTCCACTAGCTCTGCCTGGGCGGATATTATGGTGAAAACCAGCCCGGCCCGTTCTATAAATTCACTAAAGCTTTTTGCCCCAAGAATTACCTCCAGAAAGGATCCATGACCATAACGGTATAAATAGTTGACCCACCACCCCAGGTCTTCCAGGCCTTCATCCAAACGTGACCGGCTTTCCTCCAGGCCGGCTTCGGCCCCGGCCAGGGAAAATTCCGCCTGCTGGATCTCCAGGAGCAGCTGCGCCTGTTCCTGCCGGGCGCTCTCAGTTTTAACGTCCCAGTCCAGCAGTTCGGCAGCCAGTTCTCCTTCCCTCCTGGCCAGTTCAGCCTGCCTGGCCAGCGCCTCCAGGCGTTCTTCCGGGTTTGTGGCGCCCGGAGCTTCGCCCTCGCTGGACGCCTGCTTTCCCGGCGGCGCTGCCAGGAGACAGAAGACCTGCAAAAGGGCAAACACAATTATTCGTTTCCCGGAGATCATCTCAATCCTGAAACCCCCGGGGATGACTGCTGTGCCAGCGCCAGGCCGTCTCCAGCATGGCCTGCAGGCTCTCAAAACGAGGTCGCCAGCCCAGCTCCCTTTTTATTTTGGCCGACCCGGCCACCAGGGCCGGCGGATCCCCGGGCCGCCGCGGCGCGTACCGGTGCGGGATGGGCCTGCCCGTCACCGCTTCGGCAGCCCGGATTACCTCCAGGACAGAATAACCGTTCCCGTTCCCCAGGTTGTAGACTGCGGAAGGAGCCCCCGCAGCCAGCACCTCCAGGGCCAGGATATGGGCAACGGCCAGGTCGTTGACGTGGATGTAGTCCCGGATACAGGTACCGTCCGGGGTCGGGTAGTCGGAGCCAAAGACATCCAGGTGGGGCTTTAGCCCCAGGGCCACCTTTAAGACCAGCGGGATCAGGTGGGTCTCGGGTTCGTGGTCCTCCCCGATGTCCCCCGCGGGATCAGCGCCGGCTGCGTTAAAGTAGCGCAGGGAGATCCAGCGCAACCCGTAAGCCTCGCCGTACCAGCGTAAAGCCCCCTCCAGGGCCAGTTTGGTAGCCCCGTAGGGATTTGTCGGGTCTGTGGCGTGCTCCTCCGGGATGGGTATCTCCCGGGGTTCACCATAGACGGCGGCAGTGGAGGAAAAAACCAGGAGGCGCACCCCGGCCCTGACCAGTGTGTCAAAAAGAGACAGGCCCTTCACCACGTTATTATTGTAGTATTCCGAAGGAAAGCGGACCGACTCGCCTACCAGGCTGCTGGCTGCAAAGTGCAGCACCGCTTCAATTTTCTCCCGGGCCAGAAGCTCCCCCAGCAGCTCCCGGTCGCAAATGTCCCCCTGCACCAGACGGGCGCCGCTAACAGCCGCCCTGTGCCCCCTGCTGAGGTTGTCCAGCACCACCACCCGGTGATTTCTCCTGAGCAGTTCCCGGACGGTATGGCTTCCTATGTAGCCGGCACCGCCGGTAACAAGTACATTCATTTCCTTTCCCCCTGGGCATTTATTGTGTAATTGTGTACCAATTATACCACACCCAGTTTCAAGGATGGTATTCCCGACTCTGGGAGTTAGAAATGAGAAGCCCGAAGCCCGCAAAAAAATGGCCAAAGGGCCACTTAACACTTAATAACACTCATACAAACCCCCATGCCAGAGCGCCAAATTATTTGTGTTTGAATATTTAATAAGTTGATAAGTTGGTGTCAGGCACCATATAAAAAACCAGTATAAGGGCTGGGGTAATTATGATAGAATCGTTATAAAACAAGGCCTACGGGTGAAAGGAGTGTTTGCCGGTGTTTCCACAGGAGTTTAAATGCCCCCTTTGTTCCCTTACAGAATTGCAGGTAGGGGGCGGGATGGTTTCCTGCCTTAGTTGCGGGTATAAAACCGAAAGCAATGAATACCTGAACCTTTTGGGTATCCAGGACCATTGCCGCCCCTGCCCCCAGTGTTCTGCCCAGGCCCTGGTGGACCTGGAGAAGGCCGGGTTGTATAAACAGCAAGGACCTCTCTTTGCCTGCTTCTCCTGCGGGAAGAGCTGGTTGCCGGAAGAAATGGATTACTGCCCCGAGTGCGGTGACCCGCAGCCCCGGGATGGATTCCAGGAACTGATCATCTGCCGCAGTTCCGTCGGCTTCTATGTCTGCAACAGCTGCTACAATAAAACCTGCTCCCAAGCATAACTTATAAACGGAAAACCGGACAAACCAGATAGACCTATCTGCTGTCCGTTTTTTTTATTGTAGTAAACCGTACCCGCTGCCCAGAATTAGCAAGCTATTGGGTTTTGTGGGTTTCTTGCCAATCATTAAAAGAAATTTGCCGGGCCAACACCCGGCGCGCCTTATATCCCCTTGCTAAAGCCAGGGGCTTTTTTACGGTACTTTACGGTAATCAGAATAGAGGATCAGGAATGCTCGACCTGGAGGGTGATCGATCTTATAATCCCGTCCCGGACTTCAAAACTCAGGAACATGTCTTCCCCCTCATTTATGCTGGCGTAGCTGTAAGAGCGGTTTCTCGGGTCTTCCCTGGCCGGCTCCTTCCCGTTCACGGCAGGGTAAAGCTCCAAGATCCTGGTGTAGCTGTCTCCCACCATTATACCCCTGGCGGTGGCATGAGCCCCGCCGGTTATATGCATGGTGTCTACCTTAAAGGGTCCCCCCTTGCCCCCTTTTGACAAGAGCCCCACTTCAATTCCGTCGTAAACCTGATTCTTAACATAGGAACCGGCCAGCGTGCCGGCATCCGCGCCCAGCCGCACAGTGTTTTCCGAGAGAACCTTGCCGAAAACTTCCTCCAAGTTCACATCCCTATCGGAAGTGCCCAGTTTAACGGACCGCTGCCCGGATTTTACAGTAAAGTCCCCTTCCCCAAGGGCCGGTATGTCTTTAGGGCAGCCCGCTCCCTTCTCTTTCTCGAGGGATGTAATCTGCCACTGGCCGGAGCTGTTCTTAAAACAGTTCAATTTGACTCTGTCACCGGTTTTTATGTCCGCTGCCAACCCTGCGCTTTGCCCAAGGGGAAACAAGAAGGCCGTAGCTGCATCGCTCCCGGGAAAAGCCTGTCCCTGGTCAACCTGGATTTCAATGAAGCTGTTGTCGATCCGGCCGTTATAAACCCCGAAAATGTCCTGATAAGATTCCGGACGGGTCACCTGGCCTGCCGGTGGAACCGAAACCTCACCGGCCGTTCCGCTGTCTTTCCTGGCGCAACCGGTGAGCAACAGCCCTGCCAGCAGTAGCGCCCCCAGGAAAAAGAGTAAACGCCTTTTTACCACCAAAACAAACGCCTCCTTATTATTCTAAGTCAGCGGTTTAGAGCTCGTTTTAATCATGTGGGCCTGTTCCATTTGCTTAATTATAACACGCAAGGGTAAGGCTATGAATATTCAAGGGAGGGCTGTAAGAACTACGGGCAGGTCCGTGCTTTCAGGCCGGGACGGCAGCGGGTAATATAAACAAAGGGGTTACTTCCTTTTGCAGTACACCTGTACATCTTTGCAGGCTTTTTTTAAACAGGTAAATAGTGCAATCCAAGCCTGGAGATAATATACGGGTACAGACCACCGTTATTAACTTGTATATGCCCTTTGCCCGAATCCATGAGTATTCAGCGTCAAAATCTATAATATTACCTTATTTTGCTGTCCCTTATTTTTGCCTTAATCAGCTGTTCTTTATTAATCAGGACCTTCTGACAAACAAGTCGCTTGGAAAAACCCGCAATGCTCCCAATCTAAATACTTTTTTGACGCTTTGTCCAAAAATCCTTTGCAAGCAGGTTATTTTCTTGCCCGGCGTTATTGTTCAAGCTTTTACCTGCATAGTCTTTTACAGACAAAGCCAGAAAAAGTCCTCTGCTTGCATGTTATCATCGAAGATATGGGGACGGATGACCATGTCAGGACTGCAAACCCGTCTACTTCACCGGCTGGCCCGGCTATACGGAGTGGAAACCTCTTATTTGGATTACCAGGGAACCCGGCGCCAGGCTACGCCCGAATCCCTGCTGGCAGCCCTGCGGGCCCTGGGCGCGCCGCTGGCGAAACCGGAGCACCTTCCCGGGGCGCTCCGGGAAACCATCCAGAGGCGGTGGCAGCGTACCTGCGAGCCGGTAGTTGTAGCCTGGGAGGGTAAGACCCCCTGCCTGGAGCTGCGCCTGCCCGGCCGGGCTGCCACTGGCCCCGCCGGCTGCAGGCTCCAGCTGGAGGACGGGCGGGAACTGCGCTGGTCCCGCCGCCTGGAGCATCTGCCCGGGCTTAGATCGGCCCTGGTGGAAGGGGAAGTCTATACAGTTAAAGGCCTGCCCTTACCCAGCAGGCTGCCGGAAGGCTACCACCGGCTGACCCTGGATTTGCCCGGTAGCCGCCAGGGGATCCTGATCATCTCAGCCCCGCTCCAGTCCCACACATCCCCGGGCAGCAGCTCAAACCGCACCTGGGGGGTCTTCCTGCCTCTCTACGCCCTGCGCACCGGGACGGACTGGGGGACGGGGGATCTCAGCGGCCTCCAGGAACTGCTGCAGATGGTGCAGGGACTGGGGGGCAGCATTGCCGGCACCCTGCCGCTGCTGGCCTCCTATCTCGACGAGCCCTTCGCCCCCAGCCCCTACCAGCCGGTCAGCCGTCTTTTCTGGAACGAGTTTTACCTGGACGTGACCCGCTCGCCGGAATTCGGGAGCAGCACGGAAGCCCGGGCCCTTTTTGACGGCCCTGCCTTCCAGGCGGAGCTGGCCTCGCTCAAAGCCGCCCCCCTGGTGGATTACAAAGGCGGGATGAGGCTCAAGCGCAGGGTCCTGGAAGCCTGCCTGCGCCACCTCCTGGCTGGCGGCCCCGGCTCCGGGCGCCTGGCTGCTTTCCGGCGCTGGGCCGGGGAAAACCCCAGAGCCCGGGACTACGCCCGCTTCCGGGCTGCGGTGGAAAAACAGCGGGCCCTCTGGCCGGAATGGCCTGAACGGCTTCGGGAGGGAACCCTGCAGGAGGGTGACTACGAGCTGGAAGCGGAACAATACCACCTTTATGTCCAGTGGCTGGCCCGGGAGCAGTTCCAGGACCTGTCCGCCTGGGCCCGGCAAAGGGGGCTGACCCTGTACCTGGACTTTCCCCTGGGGGTGCACGGCGGGGGCTACGACGTCTGGCGCTGGCAGGGTATCTTTGCCCGGGAAGCCAGCAGCGGCGCCCCGCCTGATAGGCTGTTCAGCGGGGGGCAGGACTGGCACTTCCCGCCCCTGCACCCGGAGCGGCTCCGGGAGCAGGGCTACCGCTACTACATCGCCTGCCTGCGCCATCACCTGCGCCACGCCGGCATCCTGCGCCTGGACCACGTCATGGGCCTGCACCACCTTTACTGGATCCCCGCGGGCCTGCCGGCCACCGAAGGAGTTTACGTGCGCTACCGCAGCGAAGAACTTTACGCCATCCTGACCCTGGAGTCCCGGCGGAGCCAGTCCCTGATTGTGGGCGAGGACCTGGGGACCGTACCCGGCTATGTCCGCAGGGCCATGGCCCGGCACCAGATCCAGCGGATGTACATCCTGCCCTTTGAAACCACCGGGGATGCCGGGCGGCCGCTGCGGCCCGTCCCGCCCAATGCCCTGGCGGCCCTGAACACCCACGACATGCCCCCCTTTGCCGCCTACTGGCAGTCGCTCAGGGGCAAGGCCGAGGGGTTAGCCCTGTCCGCCTACCTTTACCGCCGGGGGCTGCTGGAAACCACCACGCAGAATACCCGGTCCCTCCTGAGGGGCTGCCTGGCCCACCTGGCCGCAAGCCGGGCGCGGGTGGTGCTGGTAAACCTGGAGGACCTGTGGCTGGAGACAGAGCCGCAAAATGTCCCGGGCACCCTCGAGGAGTACCCTAACTGGCGGCGCAAAGCCCGCTACACCCTCGAAGAAATAAGCCGCATGCCGGAGGTTCTGGAGACCCTGGCTGAGCTCAACCGGTTAAGAAACCGCCGGGTAAGGGTACGTCCCCGCCGCAGCCTGCGCCTTACAGGAAAGATCCTGCAAACTGGAAGGGAGGGCTCTAACCACCATGAGCATTAACACACCCCTGGGCGCCACCTGCCTGGGTGAGGGCCGCGCCGGGTTCCCCGTCCGGACGCCCCTGGCCGAAAGCGTGGCGATCCACATTGGGAAACCGGAAGAACAGCAGGTACTCCTGGGGCAGGGCAAACGCGGCTATTATTGCGGAGATACGGCGGGGACCGCCCCAGACCCGCTCTCCTACTACATCCTGAACGGGCATTCGGAAGGAGGTCAGGTTTAAATGGATCGCTGCATCTGCATCCACGGCCACTTTTACCAGCCGCCCCGGGAAAATCCCTGGCTTGAAGAGGTCGAGCTGCAGGACACGGCCTACCCCTACCACGACTGGAACGAGCGGATCACCGCGGAATGCTACGAACCCAACACGGTCTCCCGGATCCTGGACGGCGAAGGCTGGATCCGCAGGATTATCAACAACTACGCCAGGATCAGCTTTAACTTCGGACCCACCTTGCTTTCCTGGCTGGAAAGGAAGCAGCCCGGGGTATACCAGGCTATTCTGGATGCAGACCGGGAAAGCAGGAAACGCTTCTCAGGGCATGGCTCGGCCCTGGCCCAGGCCTACAACCACATGATCATGCCCCTGGCCAACCGCCGCGATAAATACACCCAGATCCTCTGGGGCATCCGCGACTTTGAATACCGCTTCGGGCGGCAACCGGAGGGGATGTGGCTGCCCGAAACCGGCGTGGACCTGGAAACCCTGGCCCTGATGGCGGAACTGGGCCTCCGCTTTACGATTTTGTCCCCCTTCCAGGCCCGGCGCTACCGTAAAATAGGAGAAACCCAGTGGCAGGAAACAGCCCCCGGGGCCATCGACACCACCCGTCCCTACCTGGTCAACCTGCCGGGAGGCCGGGCCATCGTGGTGTTTTTCTACAACGGGGAAATATCCTCGGCCGTAGCCTTTGAAAACCTGCTCAGCAACGGCGAGCGCTTCGCCGGGCGGCTGCTGAAGGAGCTGGCCGGCAGGAGCGGGCCCCGCCTGGTCCATATCGCCACCGACGGCGAGACTTACGGGCACCACCACCGGCACGGGGACATGGCCCTGGCCTTCGCCCTGCACTATATCGAAACCAGCGGGCTGGCCAGGCTCACCAATTACGGCGAATACCTGGAGCACCACCCGCCGGCCTATGAGGCAGAGATTAACGAGCACAGCGCCTGGAGCTGCGCCCACGGCGTCGAACGCTGGTCCGGCAACTGCGGCTGCAGCACCGGCATGAACCCCGGCTGGACCCAGGCCTGGCGGGCACCCCTGCGCCGGGCCCTGAACTGGCTCCGGGACGAGCTGGCCCCCCTTTACGAGAAGCAGGCGAGCCTCTACCTGAAAGACCCCTGGGAAGCGCGCAACGACTACATTTCAGTTATCCTGGACCGCTCCCCGGAAAGCCAGAGCGAATTTCTGGCCAAACACGCCCTGGGCAAACTGGGCCAGGCGGAGCAGGTTAAAGTCTTAAAACTCCTGGAAATGCAGCGCCACGCCATGTTGATGTTCACAAGCTGCGGCTGGTTTTTCGATGAAATTACGGGGATTGAAACCCTGCAGATCCTCAAGTACGCCGCCCGGGTAATCCAGCTGGCCGAAGAAACCCTGGGCAAAAAGGACCTTGAGCCCGGCTTTCTGAAGCTGCTGGCGGAGGCAAAAAGCAACCTGCCCAAATACCGGGACGGGGCCTATGTTTACGAAAAATATATCAAGCCGGCCAGAGTGGACCTGTCTAAAGTGGGGGCCCATTACGCCATTTGCTCCCTTTTCGAGGAATATGACGAGCATCACAGGATCTACTGCTACGACATCGAGCGGGAAGATTCACACAGACGGCGGGCGGGTGTGGCCAGGCTCTCCCTGGGCCAAATCCGGGTCACCTCGAGGATCACCCTGGAATCAGCCCGGCTGATTTACGCCGTGGTCAACCTTGGCAGCCATATCGTCAACGGCGGCGTCACTAACTTTCAAAATGAAGAATGCTACCGGAAAATAGCTGAGGAAATTACCGCTGCCTTCGACCGGGCCGACTTTCCCGGACTGGTCCGGCTCCTGGACCAGCGCTTTGGAGGCTCCACCTACACGCTGAAAGAGCTCTTCCGGGATAAGCAGAGGCAGATCCTGGACCAGATCCTGAACACCACCCTGGACGAGATCGCCGGGGACTACCGGCGGATCTACGAGCGCCACGCCCACTTGAACCGCTTCCTGCGGGAGCTCAACATTCCCCAGCCCAGGGTCCTGCACACCGCAGCGGAGTTTGTGCTGAATTCGAACCTGCGCCAGGCCTTTGCGGGAAATATGACAGACCTCAAACAAATCAGGACCCTCCTGGAAGAAGCGAAAATAGCCAACGTCAAGCTGGACGGCACTGTCCACCGCTACGTCCTGGAACAGACCCTAAGCCGGCTGGGAGAACGCCTGTGGGAAAACCCCAACGACCTTGACCTGATCACGCACCTGGACGAGGTTACCGCCCTGGTGGGTTCGCTCCCCTTCGAGGTGGACCTCTGGAAGGTCCAGAACGTCTACTACAGTTTGCTGCAAACAGTTTACCCGGACAATCTGGAAAAGGCAGCAGCAGGCGATGAAGAAGCCAGGGAGTGGATCGCCCGCTTCAACGACCTGGGCGACAAGCTCCGGGTAAGGAGGGAAGAATAACATGGGGGGCCATGGGAAAAAGCCGGTGCAGGCAGCATAAGCGCTATGAGCAGAGCGGGCGAAGGCCCGGGCAGTGGGGACTGGGCGGGTTTCTACGGCTGGTCTTCCAGCTGATCCGGGCGGAGTAGCTGGTATTAATCCTGCGCTGGCAGCAGCAGTAACACCGGCCCGGCCACGGCCAAGGGATTTGAACCGGGAAGCAGTTTTTGATCAATTTGGTTATGTGTAAATTGACTATTTACTTTTAAAACACACAACTTAAAGGAAATTGCAGGAATGTGAAGAATTTTTACGTTATCAGGCTTTGCGTGGACATTAATTAAATATTTGAAAGCAAGCACATTTTGCTAATAGCCCGGATGAAAAACGGAGCTGAATAAGAAAGGTTTTCAGTTTAAATGATATAAAGTAATTACAAAGTGCTAAAGAATTATTACATGTATCGTTCTCAAAGGGGTTTTAGTTTTGTGGTGCCCTAGATGTGGACTAAAGTTAACAAAAGTATTCGACTTTGATATTTGCCTGTTCATGGTCAGATTAAAGGTATAGAAAAAGCAACTTTTTTTTTTCGGAAGAAATTATCAGAATCGCCCACCAAAATTTGATTAGATTTGTGCGTGAAGATCAAGATCTAAATAAGCAGCTTAAGGCAATGCATGTGTTTATAGCCAACAAAGGTCTTGACCTGTACGGCGGACAGTGGTCAAGGGTTGATGATGATGACCATCTGGGCAATTATTACTTGAAACATTTACCTTATCACTTAAACGAAGCAGATATACCAGGAACAGAGATCAGTTCAGACCCAGGTTACGGGATCGCCTGTTATAAAGCCGCTCTCAACCAGATTCAGACTCATAACTACCAGTCTGCATTATTGCTATTAGATAACTCGATAGGTGTATTGAAGTGTCTCGATACTGCCTATTATTTAGAATCCTTGTCTGCTAAAGCAAAGTTATTAAAACAAATAGGCAGCTACCAGGAAGCTATCATTTGCTTTACGGACCTGGAGAAAGAAGCTTCGCGTCTTAATACGAAAAAGTACCGGATTCAAGCCCTGTACGAACGGCAATGGATATATGATATTCTGGGTAACCGGAAAGATGCATTTGCCGATCTTATTACCTTAAAAGACTTACTGTCTGAAGATGAGTCTGAACTTTTAGCCGAAGTATACCTGTCTCTGGCCTGGCAGTATCATTTTACAAACGTTAATCATGCGATTACCTTAGTTGAAGATGCTTTTAAAATACCGGTCAAAGCTAACAAAGAGATATTTGATCTCAAAGCGCATCTAGGGAGCCCTTTCCGGCTTTTTAGCTGCCCGGAAAACTGCAAGTGAGATTGGAATGATCCATGCGGAAGTCTTGAGCCGTTTAGGCATCGCTGAGTCAAGCATTAATACGGGTTACCTCCATGAGGCCGAACAAGAAATGTCAATGGTTGAAAAGACAATGGCCAGTTATAAACAACTGCCAAGCTGTTGCGAGGAAGGGATCTGGTTTTCCTTAGCCAGGCTTTATTTAAAACTAAAAAATAAACAAAAGGCGAAACTATGTTTGGAGAAGGCAGTGGTTGAGGTAAACCGCAAACAGTCATTAATTACAGACCCGAAAAATATTAAGACATATCTGGATACAAAAATGGTAAGTGATATCCTAAAGGAGGCTAATCGTTTTGATTGCCACGACTGATGTGGAGTTCTGCAACCCTTTTGACGCCGAATCACCATATTTCTGGATGAAAATCGAGCATTGCGGGCGGTATCTTTTTGCTAAGGAATTTGCCCAGAATAATAACCTGCTCAAAATATTAGATGCTGCCTGCGCGAATGGATACGGCTGTTTTCTAATGGCTGAGGAAAATAATATGGTCTACGGATTAGATATCAGTAAAGAATTACTTGCCGCAGCACAACAACAGGCTAGGAATTACCGAATAACTAATGTTCAATTTATTATTAATAACCTGGAGAAAGACCTTCTGCCTTTTGGCAGGGAAGAGATTGAACTGGTTACGTGTTTTGAAACTCTGGAACATCTGATAAACCCCGAATTTCTATTGAATAATCTTTACCAGGTGTTAATTCCGGAAGGATATTTGCTTCTATCGGTACCGAACGAAAAATATGAACCGAAAACGGAAGACGGAAAACCAAGAAATCCTAATCACAAGCAGTTATTTGATAAAGACCAAATCTGTAAGTTACTCACCTCGGCGGGATTCGAAATAAAAAAAGTTCTTACCCAACCCTATACTAATATCTTTTTTAACCGGGAGAAATATTTGATCGATAATGGGCTTTATGATAAAGACTGGGTTTACTCGCTTTATCCAAGTGATGAAAAAGCCATTGTATTTTTCGCGCGGTTATTTGCCATGCCCCAGATCGGTAAAGTGGAAGACACATATTCGATCATTGTTATTGCCTCTAAACCTGCCCGAAAATAGAAAATTTTCCTTTCCTGAGCGAAATACAATCAGGACATACTTCAATGATTATGATTATCCAGTGATTATGAATATCCAGATTTTCATATTCCTGTTATATTACGGGCTTGTAATTTACCAGGTATACGGGGCAGGGAGTGTACATATTTTTGTATAATTGTTTATAACTACATAAGAAGATGAATCAGCTATTTAAAACTAATTTCGTTCTCCGGAGGTAGAATAAAACCGGGAAGCAGGAGAACCGTCCCCCTGCTTCCCGTTGAATTATTAGGCTTTATTTTATCAACCTGAAATTGTCTAGCTTGTTTATATTAGTTTCTATTAGTGAATCAAGGAACCGAACCCTCCGAATTAATCGAAGATGTCCTCCAGCATCCCAAATATGCCGCGCTTCTTTTTTTTATGTTTATAGTAGTCCTTATCATATTTCCTGTCATCTCTTTCGTAATAATCGCGGTCGCGCTCCCGGTATCCGGTGTCGTATTCATAATCATCATCCCGGTACGTCTTAATGCTCTCTTAAAGCCTGGTTAGCTCTCCGCGGTCAAGCCAGACTCCTTTACATCTCGGGCAAACATCAATGAGTACTCCTGATTTTTTTACTTCATCCATAGGAATAGAACATACAGGACAGCTTATCATTCCAACACCCCCTGGTTTCTTATGGGTGTATTTTATCATAACATGTTTTTATATTACAAATTCACCAGGATTACTGTCTACTGTATGTTCTTTCCTGAGGTGAGAGGGAAACTGTTCTCCCTCATCCCTGTCAGCTGCCAGAACAGACAACTGGTAATACTTAACAATTAACTTATCCAGGTCCTGGCTGACCCTAAGCACTTCCGAATACGCAAAACCCTCATTAATAAGATTGTGCATTCTCAAGCGGAGGTTCTCAATACTCGAGAGCAATTCAGAGCGCGACAAAATAATCACCCATTCGTAAAAAATATATTACAAAGAATAACATAAAACATTTTAAAAATGAAATATCTCTAATTATTTTTATTCTTGCAAAATAATGTTTTTTCCTGCCAGTACAGTAAATTTATAAGTATTTTTAGAGATTTTTAAAAAATTTGTTGTGCAGGAAATAAACTCATTTTGTTTTTAATTCTGTATTTAATTTCACATTATATTATTTAATTTGTTTAATTTTATCTCTATTTGTAAATTTTTTACATTTTACTGGCTGTGGAACTGAAATGGAAGGAGCTCTTCCTGCTATCGGATAAGGAGGCCGCCTTTCCCTTGAAAGCGGCCCCCCCAAGCCTTTGCTTTTCTAAAACCGTTTACTACCAACAAACTGTGATCTCCTGCTGCAGATCTCGCTTATTCTGCAGCTCTTGCTCCTACTGCTCCTTATGCTTCTGTTCCTTTTGCTCCACCTGCCGCCGCATGCCCGCCAGGGCCTCGGTCAGCCTGGCGATGCCCACGGTCAGGTCCTCCAGTTTGCCCTCAATGCGCACCAGCAAGTATGTTGCCACGGCTACAGGAAAGCCCACACTGCCCACCGCCTGCAGGATCAATTCCAGAGAGATCACTCCTTAAAATGGTTTAGTTTGCGGGAGTCGCCCTCTGCCTTTCTTTTGCAGACGCCAGCTTAAGTACGGTCTTCCGGAAGCCTAACGCTCATCCACCTGTTTTCTCCTTCTTCGCTGTTTACTAACTGTTCTCTGCTCCTTATTTCCTCCTGATCCCTCCTTGTTTTCCTGATCACTCCTCCTTTCCTCCCGGTCCTTTCAGCTTGCTCCCTGGTCCTCTGTTTCCTCCAGCATTCTCCAGCTCCTCCCTGCCTCCATAAACCCCGCAGTTAACCGCTTCTACTGGGCGGGCGGATCGTAGAGGTCGTTGGTGGTGCTGTCAATGATGCGGATATCCTGCTTGGATACCAGGTCTCCACCTGCACTGGTGAAAATGTTCCGGGCGATGACCAGGTCCATGGCCGCCTCAATTTCCGTAGCCGTTACATCGTCCCGGGGATTGTCCAGGCTGAACGTGACGTTTTTACCGGCCTGGTTTTTAAAAACCAGGCGCAGGGTCTGGGTTGTCGTTGCCAATAAAACACCTCCTTTCCTTATTGATCGCTCCTGTTCCTTGTCTTACAAATATCCTTCATACCCTGTCTCCACTACCTCAAAGCCTTTTCCAAACTTGCCGGCCTGTTGTTGTCCTCCCAGGCCGGCTCCTTTCAACACCTCAAAGGACTTCTTCCAGAACAACTCAGGGAAGCTCAAAAAATATACCGTTAGTGGAAGTCAAGCTATGCTAAGTGGAGAAAAGATGGCTATTCTTCCGTAAGATGGGCGTTGTCGATGCGTAAAACGTTGTTCAAGGGGAACTCCTGCAAAGCTGCAAGACTGACGGCCACGTCGTAGAGATCCTGGTCGGACGCTCCAGGCTTGACATTGCCAAAGCTTTTGTTCCGGAAAACCGGGTTGCCGTCTTCGTCAACGCCGGTCTGCAGCTCCAGCCTTAAAATGGTACTGATAGGGACTTTGCTTACGGCCATTTACTCACCTCCTTGCGGGTAAAGTGATTAAGGATTGCCTGCGGCACAGGCCTTCCAACCTTTTGAACTTGTCCGGGGAGACAAAGGCAAAAATTTTGGGGCAGAAAAATGATTGCCATTTGTCTGCCCCGAACATTTGTTCTGTATATATATTAGCAAACTGGTAATGGGAAGTCAACCCTGAATTTTACAAGAAATTGGAAGAATAATGTCGTAAAATGTCAGATACTCTTTTACACCAGCCTCCCGTCCTCCAGCCTCAGGACCCTGCCGCAGGCGTCCGCCACCCGCTGGTCGTGGCTGGCCACCAGCACCGTCTTCCCTGCATCGTTCAATTCCTTCAAAAGGCGTGGCCCCCGCTTCTTCTCCCCCGTAACGAAACAGCGGCATCACCAGCACAGATCCCACCGGGCGCAGAACGGCCGTAACCTGGCCGGTAACGTTCGTAACATGGGGTATATCATCGATCAAAGCGATGTAGTAGTCCGGGATGGAGGACGAGCCCACACCCTGAAACAGCCCGCCAAAAACAGAGCCCTTCTGGGTAACCATAATCCGTCCGGAAAGATTGCTGAAGGTCTGCTCCACCCGATTCTCCATGCCGGAGGCCACGGAAAACAGAAAAGTCATCAGGCCGCAGCCGAAGGCCACCCCGGACACCGCCAGGGCAGCTACCACTTTTATTGCGAAAGGCATTGCGGATGGAGAAGAAAAGCAGGGACATCCGGCAACAACTCCTCTACCGTTTAAACATAAAAACTGCTCTAAACATAAAAAGAAAGTTTGTCCATCAACTAATTATAAAGGGAAATACCTGGGAAATACCCGATTTTTGCCGGCAGCAAGCCGTTCAGCCACGCGAAGTGGCACTGGTAGCAGTGCTGTCGGTAGTGGCGGCGGTGGCATCGCCAGCTGCAACCAGCGTGTCATAGATGATATCCACAAGATGAATACAGCCCTCTGGACCTCCGATTATGCCGGCAACCTCTTTTTTATTGAGCTCCGCAATACTTTTTCCGTTAAACAGCCCGAGGAGCTCCAGACTTTCAATACAAAACGAACCCGGCGCCCGTAAGAAGGCTGCCTTACAGGAAGCTATCCTGTCCCCGTCAAAGGACAACTGCACATTAAGTTCATGAAAGCTATCGCTAAAACTACCCGTTGCAAACAAGGACCCGTCTATCCGGCGGTATACCGCCATGCTTTTATACCTGTTAAAAAGGTTATTCTCCCTTCTGTGCCCGCCGATATAGGCAAACCAGTGATTCTTCCCCATGTTTTCACGTTTATAGAAGCGGCAGGAATCGACATGCTCCTGCTTCCACCATCTTTCATAATCATCTTCAGTGGGGAATCCCCTGTATTTTGTAACATAGGTTTCTGCCTGGATGATTCCCCTGACACACTCGGTCAGAAGTCCTCTCACCAGGCCGCCGCCGATTCCGCCCGCCGCACGGCTTAAAGCCCTGCCGGCACCGAAATAAGCCTCAACTCCCTTTAAGTCCGGCAAAACTCCCCTGCCCAGCAATTCCGGGTCCGGAGCGCGGTGTATTTCCCAGCCTGCCTCTTTGATGCGAAAGCTCTTTAAATCAACCAGAAGCGTCCCCACCGCCTCAAGCCTGGTGTCCAGGAAAACTGTTTCAGCCAGCAGTTCACTTTCTTGAACTTTCTTGACCGAATAAAAATAACTGCCCTGGTACAGGACCTCCACTTTGCAAGCACCCCCGTTTTTTCCTCGATCATATATTCCTTTTCAACGATGAAGAAGATGGTATAGAGATACCAGCTAATGGCGTTTATTTCCTCATATGTTATATTTTTCTTTTCAACCAGAGGGTTCCCTATCCTTCCGTCACAGCGCCCAGATTAAGCATATCCCTATGATGCTGCCGGCAGCGTCCATCGCCAGATCGCTAACCTGAAAAGCCCTGCCGGGAACAAAGATCTGGTGAATTTCATCGGTTATCCCGTAGACCACACATATGGCCAGGGCTACGGCCACAGCTTTCATTCCCCTGGCGCCGCACTGCCTCACAGCATTGTGAACCAGCATACCCAGCACAAAAAAAACCACCCCGTGCATGTACTCACGGGCAGTGGAGTTTATTCTACGGCTTAACTCCAACATATCGCGGTCATTTATTGCCGCCCCGGTCAGCTTCAAGGCGTTTTCAACCAGGAAGGCTACTATACCCTTGCTGTAGGCATTAGAAACACTGGCAGGTTGCGACGAAAGAAAATATATGGCCAGCATGAATAGCAGAACAGCTAGCCAGGACAGGGTTAATTTGAGTTTGTGGTTTACAGTCATATAATCCTTCTAATCCTTCCCCGGGGGCTTTTCTTAATTATTAAAGCACTAAATCAACAGATTTTATAATACTTATCCCGTTTTCTTTTTTTAGTTTCTCATACTCGCTTTTTGAATCAAATCCAGGTATATCCGACATGCAATCCTCAAGGATAACGAATTTCCGCAGTATATCCGGCCTGTCGGAATAATACTCCACAAGCTGCTGAACTGACCTCAAAACGCAGTGGCTTGCCGCTTCACCGGCAATAATAATCCTGTGAAATTTTTCAAACAGGTTAAGGAAATCAAGATTTACATAATTCCTTTTATCATACTCCGGCTTGATAATGCCGTACATTTCAGAAAGGGGATCGGTCCCCTTGACAATAGGTATTGGCATACTCTTTTTTGCCACCGCATGAAAATAAATCATATTGCTCAGCTGGTTTTCCAAAGTACAGCCAAAAGTCCCCTGAATACAATGATAAGGCCAGATAAATAAATCCATGTTGCCGGCTTTTTTCAGACCTTCGACGTAATCCACACTTTCTGCGGGGAAAAACACCGGTCTCCATTTTCCAGCTGCTAAATCTTCCTTTGTAATCGTAGTGAATGGCGGAGGATTATTTCCATCTTGGTCAACCCACCAGCAAGGAAAGAAAATTTGCTGGGGTATATGGGTATCCAGGCTCATAGCAATTTGTGAGATTTTATCCATATTTCTATATATAAACCTGGTAAGCCTTTCAACATCACCGTGGGAGCCGGGAACAGCCAAGCTTCCATTTTCCATAAAATCGTTCTGCATATCAACAATAACCAGGAGGTTTTGCTCCGGGTCATTTTCTGCCGGAGAAAGGTTCTCTGCGCTTGCAAGGGGTAAAAGATCATTCAAATTCCTTGTATTCTGCGTCTGTCCAATTGCCTGAACATCAACAATTTCCTCATAAGATGTTTTAAGCATAATTAAATCTCCCTCCTTTTTTAGTCTCTAGTTAAAGCACTGTATTTCGGACTTGAAGATTCTATTCTTTACAGGTGGACAATTCTCCTTTGTCTGCCGGGAACCCTGCGGGAGAGATTATTTGACGACATCACCCGGCCAATTGTAGATAAGTTGATAAGTTGGTGTCAGGCACCAATAAGTTGTCAGGCACCAATAAGTTGATAAGTTGGTGTCAGGCACCAAGGCACCTCTTGTTAAGGGTCTCCAGGTAGTGGTCCAGGTCGTAAACTTCTTCACCCCTCCCGTAAGAACGCCGGTGGCTGGCGATGGTCAGGCGGTTACTGCGGTGACCTTTGTTCCCGGCACCTTGTGGGTTTTGGTATACTGCCGGCATTTTTCCACCAAACGGGCGTTTAGTTCTTCCCAGGTGTCGGCCTCTGGTATTGGGAAAAAGTTGCGTTCGACGAACCCAACGAGGTTTTCAATACACTAATCATTTCCTTTCCTCCCATACACTGTTGATATGTCCACCTACAGTGTGCAGGAAAGTTCTGACCGGGTGGTCATTTTTCGCCGATCAAAAGGCTAAAAGCTACACTTTTAGTTTAGCAAATACATAACGCTCTTTCCTGAAACGGAAGGGGTGTAGTGGTACGTCTCTGAATAATGCCTTCAAAGCCTTGATATAACTGGGTTTCTAATTTTTAAGTTTCAAACTTATGTTAGAGAAATGAAAAAAGCTCTCTAGACATTTACATTCAACAGTTTAGAGAGCATTATGTTTTTTGTGGCAAGTCTTTTAGAGGCTTTGATAGGTAATTAATAGATTATATTGAGTTTGTCAAAAAAATTATTGAATTAAGTGTTTTTTGTAAAAATCGACTGCTTCTGGCAATAAATATTTTAAATGCGATTTCAGTTCTCCGCATTTTCTTTCAGCATCTTCATCTGAATACCCCATATTAACCAATCCAAAACGAAATGGCCATACCCGGCCCCCGTCATCATAGAATCACGAAGCAAATAATCTGTTCGATCCGCGCCCAACTGACTTGAGATTAACTTAACCATTACAGCTGATTTGTGTGTACGTGAATTCAAAAACGATATACTGTATCCTTCTGCGGCATGCCGGAGTCAGCTTCGTCGCAATTTTTTGCTGATTTCATACTTGGCGAAAAAATTATCCACGCGAGAGTAAAACTGTTTTTCAACTGCATATTCGTCTGGTAAAATAGATTTCATAAAGACATCCTTTCGTCTTGTTGGAATGGTTTTTGGTCAATTCTATTTTACCAAGACGAGGGTGTCTTTTGTTGTTTTCTGCTAATAAAAATCGTAATTAAGCCAGTTATATCAAGGGTTCAAGGCATTTTTTAAAGTGCGAAACTTGAGTTAATCAAGTTTCAATTTTGGCAAAATTTTATTCTTCTTATTATTATAGTTGGTTTTAAATTTTTTACAACTACACTTATAATAGTCGCCCGAAACTAGCCTTTTCAGGTTTTTTTACCCCGGGGAGCGCGGGTAGCCTTTATCTTTCGTTGGGGGACATCATTACTAATTATCTATACTAATTTATGTAAGTCACTTCGCTAAACTGCTTTTATATCCTGCTAAAAATCCCTCTTTCCGGTAAATAAATCCGGCCGTGCATTCTTACGGGCGATAAACTTTTGTTTGGTTCTCCCGGAAGGTTTTAATTACTTCCTCTTTGCCAGGGTCTTCCCCGGGGGAGCTGCTCAACCGGGCGAAGTACTTGACTACTCCGGCGTAGATGGCCCGGGCTGCTTTGGCCTGGTAGTCCGGTTCCTGCAGGAGTTTGGCCTCGGCCTCGTTGGTAAGGAAGCCGGTTTCCACGATGACGGCGGGCATACTGGTGTTCCGGGTAATAAAATGGTCCACCTCCAGGGGCTGGCGGCTGGTGTTTTTAAGGGTTTTAGCAAGCTCGGCCTGGATGAATTCCGC
>LFRM01334287.1_pt1 | contig 40611 bp, 46 predicted proteins | sample 618341 | NCBI WGS metagenome assembly LFRM01 (sample SAMN03654438, study PRJNA283298) | anaerobic digester metagenome | isolation source: pool of bioreactors CSTR01a, CSTR02a, and CSTR03a thermophilic anaerobic... | place: Denmark: Kgs. Lyngby | collected 2014-05-21 | reverse complement strand
AGATAAATAACAAGGGTTTTCTATCTTCATTAGCAAAACCTACAACAACTTGACACGGTCTAGGTTTTAAGTAAAAATGTAAATAATCCTATTATGTGATAGAATTATATGTTAGTGGAGGAGTATATTTAACCTCTATTTGTTGATTTCAGTCAGGAGCAGTTTGTGAGTAGAATAAATTATAATAAATCCAGTGAGTATCTTCTGCTTAGCCTAGCCTTACCCTTAATAGGCAAGTTATTGGTGTCTGAGCTTTACGCTATAGTAGACACTTTTTTTGTTGGTAGGTTTTTAGATAGGACTGCTTTAAGCGCCTTGGGCCTGGTCTTTCCTCTTCAGAGATTTCTTAATTCCCTACCAATCCTTGTAGGTGTTGGAACCTCTACCATGCTTTCCAGGTCTCTGGGTAGGGGGGATAAAGAAGAGGCAGGAAAAATTATTTTTACTGGCGCACTTATGATTCTAGTCCTTCAAAGTTTCTTTGTGGGTCTTGCCTACACAAGGGCCAGCCAGTTGATGGGATTTTTAGGAGCCAGTGGTCAGGGACTAATTTCTAGCAGCCTCTATCTTAGATATAGTGCTCTAGGTTCTTTTTTCTTTGCCCTTAATGGTTTTATATCCTTTATCCTATTAAGTCTGGGCAATACCAGGATATCCCTGGTCTCCCTTATTATGGGCGCTATCCTAAATATGATTCTAGATCCAGTCTTTCTAGGACCTCTGGGATTTGGACTTGAGGGGGCAGCCATTGCCAGTATGATTAGCCAGATTATAGGGGCCAGCTATGCCCTTTTCTTTTTTAGAAAGTTTTTAAAGAAGGCTAACCTAAGGCTGAATTTTGGGTTAAAGCCAGGATATCTTCTTCCTCTTTTTTTAGGAGGCCTATCAGCCTTTATTATTGAGATAGAAGATTCATTTGTTATCAGTGTTTTAAATAGTCTTCTACTTTCCAGAGATGGGGAGCTGGGGGTCATGGTGCTAAGCATAATTACTAAACTCAGTATGTTTCTTTTTATTACTCTATTTGGAATTGCCTCTGCCATGCAGCCCCTAGCAGCCTATTTCTATGGGGCAAAGAATAAGAAGAGACTAAAGGATCTACTCCTTAAAACCTATATTTTTTCAACTCTATTCACTTCTATAGTCTGGCTGGTATTTATGGTTAAAACAGAGTTTTTTGTAGGCCTCTTTCTTAAAAATCCAGAGGATATAGTTCTTACTGCCAAGATATTTAGACTAGTAGTTATGTGTTTTCCTCTGAGCTCCATCTATTACATAGATATTTTTTATGCCCAGGCTAAGGGCCATGCAAGAAGAGCTCTTATTTTCTCCTTGTTAAGGCAAATCTTTCTTCTGGTCCCTTTATCTATAGTCTTTGTAAAGGGCTTTGGGATGGGCAGTATAGGCGTCTGGATAAGTTATCCTATCACTGACTTGACTGCCAGTCTATTGGCGTTTATTAGCCTTAGAAAACAGGGCTTGGTTCAGGTGCTTTTTCCTGGAAGAGAGAAAACCACAAAAACACTTAGAGAGCTTAGCTTTAAATAAGATTTGGAAAGTTGTGTTAGGAAATGGAAAGGACCCACTTTATTATTAGTGGGTCCTTTAGATATTTTTAAATACTAATCTACTTATCCCTTATTTAATACCGCTTAGTTCTTTATCTGCAAAGAACTCTTTAGTTAACTTAACTACAACTGGGGATAGGAAGAGTAGACCAATAAGGTTGGGGATAGCCATAAGGGCGTTTAGTGTATCTGCAATGTCCCAAATTAGCTCTAGTCCACCAATGGCTCCAACTACGATAAAAGGAACATAGACAAGTCTGTAGGCCACATTAAACTTGGGTCCTACAAGATATTCAAAACTTCTCTCACCATAGTATTCCCAGCCAAGAATGGTTGAGAAAGCAAAGAGCATTAGTCCAATAGATACAATCCATCCGCCGTATACTGGAATTGCTGTGTTAAAGGCATGAATTGTTAGGTTGGCTCCTGTAAGGCCTGTTTCCCAAGCGCCTGATACAACGATTGAAAGACCAGTGATTGCTGCAATTACAATGGTGTCTATAAATACTTCAAAGACTCCCCATAGACCCTGACGAACGGCGTTATCTGTAGTAGCGGCGGCGTGGGCGATAGGTGCAGACCCTAGTCCAGCTTCATTGGTGAAAACTCCACGGGCAATTCCGTATCTCATGGCTAGTAGGACTGTTGAACCTGCAAAGCCTCCTGTGGCAGCAGCTGGTGTGAAAGCAAGTCTTACAATTGTTCCTATAGCTGCAGGGACTTGTGAAGCGTTTGAAAGGATAATGAATAACCCTCCTACGATGTAGAAGGCTGCCATAAAGGGAACTAGAATCTCAGTAACCTGGCCGATTCTCTTGATACCACCGATGATAACAACGGCTGTAAGGGCAGCAACTATAATACCAACAGGTAGTTCGGGAAGACCAAAGGTTGTATTTAGAGCGTCTGTGATGGAGTTAGCTTGAGTCATGTTACCAATACCAAAGGCTGCTAGAGCTCCAAAGAAAGCAAAGATTTTTGCTAGCCACTTAAGGTTTAGACCGTTGGAGATGTAGTACATAGGTCCACCGACAAATCTGCCATCTTCGGTTTTTTCACGGAAGTGGACAGCTAGGACAACTTCAGCAAATTTTGTAGTCATACCAAGAACTGCAGCGAAGATCATCCAGAATAGAGCACCAGGGCCTCCCATAGCAATGGCAGTGGCAACACCGGCGATATTTCCAGTACCTACTGTAGCAGCTAGAGCTGTTGAAACGGCCTGGAAGGCTGTAACTTCACCCTCACCGGTATCTTCCTTAGAGAACATCTTGAAAAGGGTATTTTTAAGAGTATAACCTAGTTTTGTAACTGAGAAAAATTTAGTTCTAACAGAATAATAAAGACCAGCACCGATAATGAGTATAAGCATGGGCCAGCCCCACACGATACCATTAATAAAACCATTTACTTTAATTATCAGATCCATTTTACCTCCTAGAAGTTTAATCTAGTCCTAGTTGAGCCCTACCCCTTAATGTTAAAAAAAACTTATTTTCGATAAGGCTATTTCATGTCTATAAGGCCATTAATTTACAGTAGCTTGACCTCCTTTCAGGCACAGCAAATTAATAACTAATCGTCACTTGTATGCTATCATAGCACCTTAATAATGTCAATCTTTGTCATAAGCTTTTCACTAATAATAGATATGTGGGATAGAAGCTGATAAAAATTGTCAAAAGGGGTGTTCTTTTTGTGCTATTTTATAATGGTGGTTTATAGTCAAATTAAGTGTATAATTAAAGGAGTCTATTATTTAGCACTGATTTTTCTATGGATTTAAATTGTCTTTCTTCTAAGGAGGAGTTTATGTGGCTTAATATTGGCCTAGGAGTTTTAACAGGGCTGGGCCTACTATTATTTGGTATACAGATGATGGCAACGGGGCTCCAAAAGGCTGCCGGAAACAGACTTAGGGTTTTTGTAGCCTTTCTTACCAAGAACCGCCTATTGGCCCTACTTGTCGGGATGATAATCACAATTATTATCCACTCATCTGCAGCTACTTCGGTCATGGTAGTAGGTTTTGTTAACTCAGGAATAATGACCCTTCAGCAAGGGGTTGGGGTTATTATGGGTGCTAATATTGGTACCACTATAACTGGTCAGTTACTTAGCTTTAACATTGCCAAATTTGCTCCAGTGGTTTTAGTTGCAGGGCTAATACTTCAACTTACTGGAAAGACTACCAAAAAAAGAAATTTCGCAGAAGTTCTTATTGGATTGGGAATCCTTTTTATTGGGATGAGCCTTCTAAAAGAAGCCATGAATCCTCTTAAGGGTTATCCAAAGTTCGAGGAATATCTGGTCCGCTGGGGAACAAACCCAATCCCTGGTATATCCCTAGGGATTGTGATTACCATGCTTATGCAGTCCTCTGCTGCAACAATAGCTATACTTATAGCCCTAGGTAGTGAGGGAATTCTTCCCTTAGAAGCTGCCCTTTACATAATATATGGTGATAACATAGGCACCTGTGCCACTGCCGTGATTTCAAGTATAGGTTCTTCAATTAATGCTAGGCGTATAGCCCTAATACACTTGCTTTTTAACATAATAGGAACAGCTATCTTCCTTTTATTTGTAGGAAAGCCCCTAGCGGCATTTGTCAAATACCTAAATCCAGGAGATGTTGCCAGACAGGTGGCCAATAGTCACTCACTCTTTAACATTATCAACGTAATCATTCTCTTCCCAGCTGCCAATCTATTGGTTAAACTTGCAACCTTTATAATTCCGGACAAGGGTGAGGATTCTGAATTTCCACTGCTGGACCGAAGATTCTTTGCAACTCCTGCCATTGCCCTTAAAAACGCTGTAAGCGAGAGTATAGTTATGATAGAAATGGCTAAAGAAAGTTTAGAAAATGCCATATTAGCCTATAGGACCAGGGATAAAGAGTATATAGAAAAAAGTAACAAGTTAGAAGCCAAGATCAATAATACTCAAAGGGAGATAATGGCCTATTTGCAAAACCTATCTGCTCTTAATCTTTCTAACCATGATAGGCTTATCCTGGATGCCCTCTTTAATACAGTTAGTGATATTGAGAGGATTGGAGACCATGCTGATAATATTGCAGAGTTATCCAATACCTATATTGATAAAGAGGTAGAATTTAGTGAGGAGTCGACCACGGAAATGAGAGCCACAATAGATCATATCTACCTAACCTTGGAAACCCTAATCGAGACCATGGTTGAGGGTGATACTGTAAAGGCTAGACGGGTTTTAGAACTTGAAGAAGAAATGGACGAGATGGAAAAAACCAGTAGGCACAGGCAAATAGAGAGGATGAATAGCATGGATTCCTCAATTGAAAGTGGGATTATCTTCCTGGATCTTCTTAGCAACCTAGAGAGGGTATCGGACCACGCCAATAACATCGCCCAGTCTATAATTTTCTTGGAGGACAAGGCTAAGCTTCCAGTTTTACAAAGAGAAGTATAGTTAATCACAAATAAATAGCCCCTAGTTTTAACTAGAGGCAAGAAATTAAACTTGTTTTGAGGCCTAGATAACCTGGGCCTCTATTTTATTTGGTATCCAGTTGCCCTTTTTATAGAGCCAGAAGGCATAGAGGATAATAGCCACATTGCTAAAAGTCATTGAGAACCAGATTCCCTGGGAGCCAAGACTAGTCAAGTATTTAAAGGCATAGATCATGGGAAGTCTAATTACCCAGAGCCTACCTAGATCCATATACATACTGTACTTGGTAAAGCCTATGCCCTGGAAAAACCCTTGAAAGATACTGAAAAAGCCCATAAGGGGGATGGTAAGAAGGGAGTACCAAAGATAGAGTAGGGCTTCTTCGATAACCCTGGGCTCCCCACTGCTAGACAGGAAGAACTCAACTACTTGTGTATCAAAGATAAGAAGGCCTAGGGCTCCTAGTCCAGTAAAGACTAAGGATAATAGGGCAGCTTTTTTAAGGGATTCTTTCACCCTCTTATGATTTCCAGCACCCAGGTTTTGGCCTACTATGGCAGCGAGGCTGCCCCCAATACCCATAGGAGGCTGCATAATTATTGCTGTGGCCCTATTTATCATAGCAAAGGCAGCTAGGGTCACTGTACCATAGGAAGCTATAGCTGCATTTAAAATAATAAAACCAAAGGAAGAACCCATTTGACCTAGGGTAGAAGGAAGGGCTACCAGTAAAATTTCTTTAAAGATTTCTAATTTCAGCTTTATCTTTCTAATGCCTATACTAATTTCGTTATTACCCTTTAGTAGGATAAAAAGCCCAAGAAAGGCAAGCAGGACCTTACTTAAAAAGGTGGCATAGGCGGCGCCTGCAACGCCAAGGCCAAGGGACCTGATTCCCATAAATTCATCAAAAATAAAAAATGGGTCCAGAACTACATTTAAAAGGGCTGCCATGGTATTGGCAATGGTAATGGCCCTATTATTGCCCTGGGCTGCCAGGATACTTTGAAGCCCAAAAAAGACCATGACAAAGGGAAAGGACAGGAAGTCTATCTGAAGGTAGATTCTACTATAGTTAAAAAAATCTCCTTTTGCCCCCATAAAACCTAGGATATAAGGTGTTAATAGATAGCCAAGACTGGAAAAAACTAAGGCAAAGACAAGGCTTAGAACCATCAGGTGGAAGGCTACCTCTTCTGCCCTTTGAATTTTTCTTGATCCTAGTAGTCTAGCCAGGATACTGGTACCTGCAACACTGGTTCCTATTCCAATAGAAATAAAGAGATTTAGGACGGGCCAGACAAAGCTGGTTGCAGCAAATTCTTCATGACCAAGCCTGCCTAGCCAAAAGGCATCTACTAGATTGTAAAGGGTTTGTATAAAGTTGTTTAACATTAGAGGAAGGCTTAGAGTCCAGATGACTTTATAAAGCTCCTCTTTGACTATAAATTCGCTTCTTGTTGAATATTTTTCCATAGCTCTACCAGTATAGCCTAGAGTTTTTTATATGTCTAGTTCAAGAATCTTCGGTTTTTCTTCTTCTTTTGAGAAAAGTAGTGTAAAATGACTTTGTGTCCATATTTTTAGCACTTTGGAGGAAAGATGCCTGATTCAAGCTTGATTATAAAAATACTTAAAGATGAGGTTCGGCCGGCCATTGGTTGCACTGAGCCCGTTGCTATTGCCCTAGCCTGTGCTTACGCTGCCCAGCTTCTTGGTGAGAAGCCAGAGAGACTAAGTGTTGTAACCAGTAGGGCCATTTATAAAAATGGTATGGATGTTGGAATTCCAGGAACCAGTAGGAGGGGCCTTAATGTAGCTGCCGCCTTGGGAGCTGCCCTGGCAGACCCCAGTAAGGGCCTTGAACTTTTAGGAAGTATTGATAAAAAAACTAGAGAGGCTGCTGAGAAGCTCCTTGAAACTATTGATATAGAGATTGGGATTGATGGCGGAGATGAGCCTATATATATAGAAGCTACTTTAGAAGGTAAAGACCATAAAGCAAGGGCGCTAATAATTGGCCGCCATGATAATCTTGTCGAACTTAGCCTTGATGGCGAGCCTATTAAAAGCCATGGTGGGGGTCCAAAGGATCTTAAAGCTAGCGGAGAGTTAAATGAATTTTATAAGAGCAAGATTTTAGATGTTGTAGAAACCGTCGAGGCTATGGATGCAGAGGATTTGTTCTTTCTTCTGGAGGGCCTTGATATGAATCTAAGGGCAGCTGAGCTAGGTGCAAGCCAGAGTCATGGGCTTGGAGTTGGCCACAGTATACAAAAGAACATGGATGAAGGCCTGGTTGCAAAAGATTTTACTAATCTTGCCTACATGCTGACTGCTGCAGCCAGTGATGTTAGAATGAGTGGGGAGAGGGTCAGTGTTATGAGTTCTTCTGGCAGTGGCAATAATGGGCTAACTGCTATTTTACCTCTAGCAGCTCTAAGGGAAATAAGACCCTTAGATGATAAGACCTTGGCCAAGGCCCTGGCTATTAGCCACCTTTTAACCAGCTATGTTAAACATTACATAGGTAGACTATCAAATCTCTGCGGGTGTAGTATTGCAGCAGCTATTGGCAGTGGTTCTGCCATTGCCTGGATCCTGGAGGGCAAGGAAATAATTCCAGGTACAATTAATAACATAATTGCCAACCAAGCTGGGGTTATCTGTGATGGGGCAAAACCTGGGTGTGCTCTAAAACTAGGCACAGCAGCCATGACTGCTGTCCAGTCGGCTCTCTTAGCTAAGAGTGGTACCTCCTTAAAGGACCACAATGGCATATGTGACCCTCAGGTGGAAAAATCCATAGCTAATCTGGCCAGGCTAAGTAGCCCTGGCATGAATGAAGTGGATGAAACAGTAATTGGAATAATGCGAGAAAGAGAATAGGAATGGATGGAGTTATTTTTGATTTAGATGGAACCCTTTGGGATGCAACTGAACCTGCCTATGAGGCCCTTATACGGATTGAAGAAAAAGAAGGCACTGAAATTACCAGTAGGGAAAAGTTTATGGGTCTTATTGGTAAACCCATGGATGAGATAGCTAGGGCCGCCCTTTTAGGCATGGAGCCAGATAAGAAAAAGAAGGCTTTTGAGGATTTTTATGAATTAGAGTTAGCCCTAATCCGCCAGGGTGGAAGTTTTCTTTTTCCTAACTTGGTAGAAACTTTGGAAGAACTTAAGGAGGACTTTCCTCTATTTATTGTTTCTAATTGCCAAGAGGGTTATATAGAGACCTTTTTAGAGGTACATGGTCTGGCCTACCTTTTTCAGGATTTTTTATCCTGGGGAGCCAGTCCTCAGCCCAAGGGAGATAACATCCTCCTAATTATGAAAAATCATGGACTAAAAAGTCCAGTATATGTGGGAGATACTAGGGGAGATGAGCTGGCCTCCTTGCATGCTGGCATTCCTTATTATCATATTGAGCTTGGCTTTGGCCAGGCTGAGGCCCCTATTGCCAGGATAAATGACCACAGGCAACTGGTGGATATTTTTAAGAAAAGGTTATCAGATGAATAATCATAAAAAGGCTGTTGGCTATATTCTGCTTTCAGCCCTTGCTTTTAGCTTTATGCAGGTTTTTGTAAAGCTCAGCGGACCAGATATCCCTCTTTTTGAAAAGATTTTTATGAGAAATCTCTTAATTTTCTTTGGCATGCTATTTATTATTAAAAAGAGGGGCAAGAAAATAGAGGTACCTAAAAAGTCCAGATTGCCCTTACTTCTACGCTGTATGGCTGGCTATATGGGGGTTTCCTGTTATTTTTACGCCACCCAAAGGATGCTGCTTGGAGATGCCAATGCTATCCACCAATCCTCTCCAATTTTTGTGGTGCTCTTCTCTGCTCTGATAATAAAAGAGGAGCTAACAAAGGATAAGCTCCTAGCAGTGATTTTGGGTTTTGTAGGTGTCTTATTTATTGTAAAACCCAGTTTTAACTCATCGGCTTTCCCAGCTTTTGTTGGTCTTTGTGGCTCACTTGGTTCTGCTCTGGCCTATGTCTTTATAAACTCCCTTCGAGGAGATGTGGAGGGTGAGGTGATTATCCTGGCCTTTGCAGGTTTTTCTTCCCTGGTCTCCCTGCCCTTTTTAATAGGCGATTTTGTTATGCCCCAGGGCTGGACTTTGGTTTTCCTTTTGGGAATTGGACTATTCGGGGGACTTGGTCAATACTTTGTTACTAGCGGTTACTCTCTTGCAAGAGCAGGAGAAATCAGTGTCTATGGCTACACAGGTATTATTTTTTCCGCTATTATTGGCATCCTACTCTTTAATGAGAGGCCTGATATTTTAAGTTTTTTAGGAATGGGTATTATAATCCTATCGGGTTATTTACTCTTTAAAGTAAATCTAAATAAAAAGACCAAAGTTTTGGAGGAATGAATGGAAATTAAAAGGGCAGATAGAGGTTTTTGGATAGGGGAAGATGAGAATAGCCCTCTTGCTCTAATTGAGTATAGGGATCTTGGGGATGGTAATCTAGCTGTTATTTCTACCAAGGTAGATCCCAGTTTAAGGGGGCAGGGCGTGGCTAAGATCCTATTAGACCACCTAGTGACCTATGCAAGGGCAGAGAATATCAAGTTAAAGGCAGTTTGCTCTTATGTAGTAAAGAAGTTCGATGAGGATAGAAGCTACGATGATGTAAATCTAGAAGCCTAAAATAAGTCCTTTCTAGGGACTTTTTTTACTTTATTTCAATTTATGTTTTGAGTCTTAAGCTGGTGAATTGCTGCCCTTTGTTGTAAAATGAAATCGGAGGTTCTTATGAAAAAAAGCAAAATACTTGTCTTTGTTCTGGTAATATTGTCTTTGTTTTTATCATCCTGCAAACAGGAGGAGGTTCAGGTTGAAGAGGAAGAACTTATTGAAATTGAACTTGAAAAAATAGAAGACAGCACTGCTGATAGCCAAGAAGGAAAAGTAGGAAAAGAAGTTGATGAAGAATATAGATCCCTTTTAAGCGGGACCAAGGTCAGTAAAGAGCTGTCTGAGCAGGCAGTGGTAGGGGTTATGCTTGATAACCATCCAAATGCCCGCTGGCAGGCAGGCCTTAGAGAGGCTGAAATTGTCTATGAGATTAGAGTAGAAGGGGACTTTACTAGGTACCTTGCCTTTTATCAAGTGACAGAACCTGACACCATAGGTCCTATTAGATCAACCAGAACTCCCTTTGTGACTAAGGTCTTGGAATATGATGCTATTTTGGCCCACTACGGTGCAAGTCCGGCTGGCTACGATGATATTAGGAGCCTAGGAGTTAGTTCACTTGATGGAATGGCCATTGGTCAGCCTCTTTACTATAGGAATGGTTATGTGGGCAAGGAAGCTCCCCATAATGCCTACTCCTCTATGGAAGAAATAAGAAAATATTCCGAGTCCTATGGATTTGAAAATAAGCTGGAAGATTCGATCTTTGAATTTTATAAAGAACCAACCAGTCCCATGGGGCAGGATATGCCAGCCTTTACAATACCAATTAGGTATGGCAACAGTACTGCTTATGTTTATCAGGAGGATGAGGGCATTTATTACAGGTATAAGGATGGCTCCCTCCACCTTGATGAGAATGATGGGGAGCCTCTAGAGGTTACAAATATAATTGTCCAGTATGCCAATGGTATTACTGTAGATAGTGTTGGCAGAGTTAATCTTGATGATGAGGGAGAAGGAGAAGGACTTTTCTTTAGCCAGGGTAAGATGGCTAAGATTAGCTGGAAGAAGGAGAATAGATTGTCTCCCACCTATTTCTTTGATGATAAGGGTCAGCCACTTAAGCTTAATATAGGTCAAACCTTTATTCAGGTGGTTGATGAGCATGTGGAGATAATTGAAGATTAAACCGGGTTATTGACATATGTCAGAATCCTGCTATACTATAAGCAGGAGTTACTGACATATGTTATAAACCTGGAGGTTATTATGCCAAGAAGAGATGGAAGAGGCCCTATGGGCCAAGGACCAGCAACAGGCAGGGGATTAGGTCCCTGTGGCTATGCAAGAGTGAGTCCAAGACGTAGATATTCAAATAGGGGCCTGGGCTTTAGAAGAAGACCGGGTTTTGGTCCCTTTGGACCAGGATTTTGTGGCTATCTTGATGAGTCGGAGGATAGAGAGCTTTTGGAAGAAAAAAGAAATCTTCTTCGAGAAGAGCTGGCTGCCCTGGAAGAATATCTAGAAGATTAGTAGGCAATAACCGGATTTTTTCCGGTTATTGCTTGTTAGAAAAGAGGTAAAGATGTCTAGACCAGTAAAGGGGAGGAATGTTTGCTCCCTACCCAAGGTAAATAAGTTTGGTCCACTTGGACATGGACATGCAGCTATTGAAGGCAAGGTCATGATGAGTGTAGACGAGTATGAGACCATAAGGCTTATTGACTTAGAAGGGCTCAAACAGGAAGAATGTGCCCAAAATATGGGGGTTTCTCGGACTACTGTTCAGGGCATTTATACTCGAGCCCGTGAAAAACTTGCTGACGCTCTGGTCCATGGTAAAGCCCTCGTAATTGAGGGAGGAGAATATGAGCTTTGTGATGGTTTTTCTAGATGCGGTAGAGGATGCACAAGAGGAGGAAGACATCGTCAAAGGGGAAATCAGGAGTAGGGATGTATTCGCAAACAGTAATAGAACATTTTATGAGTCCTAGAAATGCTAGAAGTATGCCCGATGCCCATGCAACTGGTCATTATGGAGATCCCGGCTGTGGGGACTCCCTAACCATCTACATAAAGGTGGAGGAGGGCACAATAACTGATATTAGCTTTTTAGTTTTTGGTTGCAGTGCATCGATTGCCTCAGCCAGTATGACAACAGTTTTAGCTAAGGGCAAAACATTAGAAGAAGCCCTGGCTATCAGTGATAGTGATATAGCTGATGCCTTAGGGGGTCTACCAGAAGAAAAGCTCCACTGCTCAAATCTGGGTGCCAAGGCCCTGCATGAGGCTGTTAATAATTATCTAAAGGAGGAAGGAAAATGATAATAGGTCTACCAGTTAATGCCAATAATCTTGAGGAAGGAATTAGTGCTTCCTACGGAAGGGCTCCCTTTTACTATATTTATGATTCTCAAACCAAAGAAGGACATTTTGTTGATAATAAGGCCGCAGGCGATGTGGGTGGGGTAGGCGTAAAATCCGCTCAGCTTATTATTGACCAGAAGGTTGAGGCACTTATAACCCCTAGACTTGGAGACCAGGCTGCCCAGGTTTTAGAAGGGGCTGAGATTGGGCTTTATAAGTCTCAGGGAACAGATATTATGGAGAACATTGAAGCTGTTCTGGCTTCAGAGCTTGAAAAACTAACTGAAATTCATCCTGGCCACCACGGGAACTAGAGATGAAAATTGCGGTTCTTAGTGGCAAGGGAGGAACAGGTAAGACTCTAGTTTCTGTTAATCTTGCTGCGGCAGCTGGAAAGGCCAGCTATCTAGATTGCGATGTTGAGGAGCCAAATGGTCATCTCTTCTTTAAGCCAGAAGGGATTGAGACAAGGCAAGTAAAGGTTCCTGTTCCTCGAGTGGATAAAGAGCTTTGCGATGGATGTAGAAAGTGTGTAGATTGTTGCACCTTTAATGCCCTGGCCCACACTGGTAAAGAGCTTATGATTCTTGATAGGATCTGCCACTCTTGTGGGGGCTGTGTTTTGGTCTGCCCTCAGAAAGCCCTTAGTGAAGAATATAGGGTTATTGGCAGGGTTGAAAGGGGCTTATGGCAGGATGTTGAAGTCCACACTGGTATTCTTAATACTGGCGAAGCTATTTCGACACCAATCTTAGAAGACCTAATGAATCAGGTTAGGGGCTTGGATGGAATAGTTATTATTGATGCCCCTCCAGGATCTGCCTGCAATGTTATGGAGAGTATCAAGGAGGCCGATTATTTACTTTTAGTTGCCGAGCCTTCCATCTTTGGTCTTCACAACCTAGAAATGGTCCATGAGTTAGCCCAGGTATTTGACAAGCCTTTTGGCGTGGTCCTTAACAAGGTTACTGAGCAATTTAATCCTTCAGAGCAGTACTGTCTTGATAAGAAACTTAGGATTCTAGCTAAGATTCCCTTTGATTTTGAGTTAGGAGAGATTAGTTCAAATGGAGGTATAGCCTATAATGAGAGTCCCAGGTTTAGGCTTCTCTTTGGTGATTTATTAAAGGAGGTCCTTGATGAAGCAGCTGCTAATTCTTAGTGGTAAGGGAGGAACAGGAAAGACAACCCTTGCCTCCGCCTTTATTAAATTCTCCCAGGCCAAGACCTATGGCGATTGTGATGTGGATGCTCCTAACCTTCACTTGGTAACCAACCAGGAGGTGGAGCCTAAGACCAGTGACTATTATGGCCTGCCCAAGGCTGAGATAGATCAGGATCTTTGTACATTCTGTGACCTTTGCCGGCTCCACTGTAGGTTTAATGCCATTAGCACTGATGAAGGCTATAAAGTAGAGCCTTTTAGCTGTGAGGGTTGTGGGGTTTGTGTCTATGTATGTCCTGAAAAGGCCATAGATATGAAGAGCTGGCCTGGAGGGCAACTCATGCTTTATAAGGGTCAGAGTGTTTTCTCCACGGCTAAGTTAAGGATGGGAAGTGGCAACTCAGGCCTTCTAGTTACAGAGGTCAAGAAAAATATGAAGGAGAATTCCGCCAGCGAATTTGCAATAATAGATGGCTCACCTGGTATTGGCTGCCCGGTTATTGCCTCTTTAAGTGATGTGGACTTTACCCTGATTGTTACTGAGCCCTCTCTATCGGGTATTAGCGACATGGAGAGGATTATAAAGACTGCCGCCCTCCAAGGGGTTGAAACAGCGGTCTGCGTTAATAAATATGATTTGAGTCTGGAGAAGACCCAAAAAATTCAAGAGATTGCCAGGGAAATGAAGGTTCATTTTGTGGGGAAGATTCCCTTCGATGAGCAGGCTCTGGAAGCTGTAAATAGGGGAGAGACCATAGCAGACATAGACTGTCCTTCAGGCAGGGCTGCAAGAGAGGTTTTTGAAAGAATAGAAGAACTTATGAATTCAAAGAATTTGGTAGTTAAAAGGAGATAGGTATGGAAGAAAATCAAAATCCAAAAGACAAGTCTAGCCAGGCAAGTTTTGTAAAAAGCCTGGTTAAAAAAAGCAGGGTTAAAAAAGTTATTGGCGTGGTAAGCGGTAAGGGAGGGGTTGGTAAGTCCTTGGTTTCGTCCCTTCTTGCTGTTAGCCTTAACAGGAGAGGCTTTAAGGTGGCCATTATGGACGCTGATATAACAGGCCCCTCAATCCCTAAGTCTTTTGGCCTAAAAGAAAAGGCAGTAAGTGGAGATAATGGACTTTTACCTGTTAAGACTAAAGAAGGAATTTCTGTTATGTCTATTAACCTACTGCTGGAAAATGATACTGATCCAGTAGTCTGGAGAGGACCGATTATCGCTAATGCAGTCCAGCAGTTTTGGGATGATGTAGCCTGGGGTGATATTGACTATATGATTATTGATATGCCACCTGGAACAGGGGATGTACCCCTAACAGTCTTCCAGTCCCTACCAGTGGATGGGATTGTAGTAGTAACCTCTCCTCAGGAGCTTGTATCAATGATTGTGGGCAAGGCCGTTAACATGGCCAGGATGATGGATATCCCAGTCCTAGGCCTGGTAGAAAATATGTCCTATTTTGTTTGCCCTGATAATGGTAAGAGCTATAAGGTCTTTGGAGAAAGTAAACTAGAGGAGGTAGCTGATAATTTTGAGTTACCAATCCTAGCTAGACTGCCAATTGATTCCACCCTAGCTGCTTCTTGTGATAGAGGAGTTATAGAAGACTTTGAGGGCCAGTGGCTTGAAGACCTGGCTGATAAATTAGAAAACTGGAGGTAGAGATGTTACTAATTGCTGTTGCCAGCCAAAACAAAATGGCTGCAGACCACTTTGGACACTGTGAGACTTTTGAAATATTTACTACAGAGGATGGCCAGATTGTTTCTGAAGAGAGTGTTGATAATCCAGGCCATAAGCCAGGATTTTTACCTAGATTCCTCCATGAAAGGGGAGTTAATGTCATTGTAGCCGGGGGCATGGGCGCTTCTGCTGTAGATATATTTAATGAAAATGATATTGAGGTTATTGTGGGCGCTAGAGGTCAGGCTAGGGATTTAGCCCAAGCCTATTTAGATGGAGAGCTCGAATCCACAGGCTCTGTTTGCCACCATGAGCATGAACACTAAAAGAAAAGAAGACCAGAGATCAGATTCTGGTCTTTTTTTCATTAAGCCTATGAATTATGGGTAGGGATATAGTGAAGGCCGATGAAGGGAGGAGCTATGGCTAAAGTGAATAGTGGATTAACAAAGGCACTTATACTAATTTTTGTTAAAAGTGGCATTTTTGCTCTATTACTTGCTTATTTTTTAGGTGGACAAGATAAGCTGACTTTTGGGATTTATACTTTTCTACTCTTTGCCATTGCCTTTCTTCCCCATGATTTATATAAAGTTAAGATGGCTAAGAGGGAGCGCTTAAGGCTAGCAGGGTTTATTCTCCTTGCTCTTTTGGCTCTAGCCTATATCTTTCTAGGCCAAAGCAGGGAGTTTTCTGTAATAATCATCCTTGCCCTGAGCTCATCTCTAGTTTTACTTTTTAAAAAAATNNCTTATTTCTTACACCTATATATAGTATTATATTTATAACATTAGACGCTAAGAAGGAGGATTTATGCATACATTAATTATTAAGGCAGCCCACCAAGAAGAAGAGCTGCTAATGGCAACTCTGGAGAGATTTCGAAGAGATATGGGAGTTGACCTAGACTTTGGGAGCCTAGAGGACATAATCGAGCAGGATTTGAGCCTGGTCTTTGTAGCTACTGGTGGAACTGAGATGCAGTTTCTAAATATCCTAGACCAGCTACCAGGTAAGATTTATCTATTGACCCATCCAGCCCATAACTCACTAGCAGCTTCCCTTGAAATCCTAACCTATCTCCAAAATCAGGGTAGGCAGGGAGAAATCCTTCATGGTAGCCCCCAGGAAGTGGGTGAGAGAGTAAAGGAGATCCTCCACTTTAAAGAGGTCAGAGAAAAACTTAGCAGACATAGACTAGGGGTTATTGGTGTTTCTGACTGGCTTATAGCTTCAGATGTTGATTATGAAAGAGTAAAAGAACTTACAGGTATGGAGTTTATCAGACTTGAAGTAGATGAACTTTTAGAAGAGGTAAAAAAGGGAGGCTATGAGGCCAATGAGTGGACTGAAAAGCTTCTAAAGATTGGCTATAATAAGGGAGAAATGGACAAGGCCTTAGAGGTCTATGGTGCCCTAAGTAGGCTTATAGAAAAACATGACCTTACTGGTTTTAGCCTGCGCTGCTTTGATATCCTAGATCCTCTGGACACTACAGCCTGTCTGGCGCTAGCCATTCTAAACGCCCAGGGCTATCCATCGGGATGTGAAGGAGACCAGAAGAGTCTTTTATCTATGGTGGTTTCTCAGGAGCTTTTAGAAGAGTCTGTTTTTATGGCCAATCCTTCGGAGCTAGATCCTGTTAAGGAGCAGCTGGTAATTGCCCACTGCACCATCCCTCTAGACTATCCTGATAAGGTCTACCTTAATACCCACTTTGAGTCAGGCATTGGAGTTGGAGTAGCTTCGGATTTTGATTTCGAGGAGGTTACCCTCTTTAAGATGGATAGTTTTGAAAACTTTGTGGCCAAGGAAGGAGTACTTCTAGAAAGCCTTCATAGAAGTGACCTCTGCAGAAGTCAAATGAGACTCCATCTGCCTGGGGCCATGGATTATTTCCTCAAGTATCCAATCTCCAACCATCATATGGTCCTTAGAGGCCATCACGCAGATCTTTTAGAGAGATTTTTAAAAGAGATTGCCGGGGATATAAAAAGAAGAGATTAGCTATTCTTCTTAGACTGCATTAAAATAACTTTTTTTGATAAAAGGAAAAATGAGAGCCGGAGGGCTCTCATTTAAGTTTAAGATTATTTTTTTAGATTACTTTTCATCTAAGGGTTCTAATCTTAGAACCTCAATTAGGGTCTCGGGCTCCATCCTAAAATGGCTGCCCTTACCTTGGAAGAAGTGGTGGTCTTCTATTAGGTGAAGGGAAAGATCAGACCAGTAGATGGTCTTGCCTGTAACCTTATCATAAAGGGTGGTATTTCTCTTACTGACCTTTTTTTTGTGCTTAAAAGGACAGTAGAGCCAGCCTCTAAAGTGGTCTACACTGACCTCATAGTCACCCACATCCACAGGTTCTCCCAGGCCATCAACTCCTTTAAAGGTAAGTTTTTTTAGGGCCTTGACTACCTGGTCTATTTCTATACCTTCCTTTTGAAAGATTGCCTCATCCTGCTGGATGATGGCTTCATAGCTTCTTGTGTCATCACCTAAAAAACCAACTAAGGTTAGGCTGCCCGGGGCCATATCCTCTTGTATCTGTGCACTTCTAGGATCTTTTTTTGCCATGGCTACCTCCTAAAATTCGTCGAAGTAAATCTGGGAAGCTGGAACTCCATTGTCTATTAGAACCTTCCTAACAGATGCAAGAAATCCTGGGCCTCCACATAGATAGGCTTCTACATCGGTGGGGTCTTCTAGTTTCTTTAAATCTTCATCTAGGTGGACTGTGATCCTTCCTGTTAGTCCATCCCAGTCATCTCCCTCCTCCACTCTTGATAGGGACTGGATGAGCTTAAAGTTATCATGTTTTTCCTCTAGATCCCTAAACTCCTCTGTATAGTAGAGGTCCCTTGGTTTTTGGGCTCCAAAGTAGAGACTCATGTTGGCATCAACACCCTTTGCCAGGTTGTCCAGGGCCAAGCTTCTAAGTGGAGCTAGGCCGGAGCCTCCTCCCACCATGACCATTGTTTTTGTATTACCTCTATAGAAGAAGTCACCGTAGGGGCCAGAAAGTTGAACCTGGTCTCCCTCATTTAAAGCTGTATGGACATAGGTAGTACAGATTCCATCGGGGACCTGCCTTATACAAAATTCCACATAACCCTCTTCACTAGGTGGTGAAGAAATGGAGTAGGCTCTAAAGACTGACTCTTTTATCTTGTCATAGGGTTTGGTATAGAACTGCATAAATTGCCCGGGTTTAAAGTTAAGGACTTCTCCTTCAGGGAGCTTAAGTCTAACTAGTTTTATATCGTGGGTCAGGTCTTCCAAAACATCCACATTTGTTAGGTACTCTTTAATGTTAAAGAGTTCTTCTGGTATGTGGAGCTTGAGGTCACTTTTAATCTTGACCTGGCAAGCCAGTCTGTAGTGGTTTTCTCTTTCCTCCTCGGTTAGGTAGGGCTCCTCGGTGGGAAGTAGGGGGCCTGCACCCTCCATTACCTGGAGTTTACAGAGGCCACAGGTGGCCTTGCCTCCGCAGGCTGATGGAATAAAGATTTTGTTTGCGGCTAGGGAGTTAAGTAGGTATTGGCCCCCCTGGACCTCTAGGGTCTTACTTCCATCATTAATATCCAGTGTACAAATTCCATAGTCATTTAGCTTCATTTCAGCTAGGGAGATAATAATGGTTAGGGCTGCAGATATTCCTGTAATGCTTAGTACCGTTGTAAAAACTTCAGCAAAATTCATTATAGCCTCCTATTGTACCGGGAAAATGCCGGAAAAGCCTACAAAGGCCAGGGCCATGATTCCCGTAATTAAAAAGGCGATACCAGGACCAGCTAGGCCCGGTGGAAGTTTTGCCTTACCCATTTTTTCTCTAATGGCAGCCAGCATGATGATGGCCATCCACCAGCCTATGCCAGAGCCCAGGTTAAAGAGCAGGGTCTGCAAGAAGCTGTAGTTACGAATTACTTGGAAAAGGGTGGCTCCCAGGATAGCACAGTTTACTGTAATCAGTGGGAGGAAAACCCCTAGGTTTGCGTGGAGGTCCGGCATATAGCGGTCCATGAAAAGTTCAAGTATCTGGACTATGGCTGCGATAACCATAATAAAGATAATGTACTGCAAATACTCTAGTCCAAGGGGCTCTATTACATAGTGATAGATTGCCCAGTTTGCAACATTGGTAATTATTAGAACCAGGGTAACTGCCTTGCCAAGTCCCGAGGCTGTCTTATACTCACTTGAAATGGCTAGATAGGAGCACATACCTAGGAAGTTTGCTAATACCATGTTACTGGTAAATATAGAAGCAATAAAAATCACAAGGGGCGATATATTAGGTGCCATTAGCTACTCCTTTCTTTTTGCTCAGCCTTGATGGTGCGGGCAGAGGTGAACCAGATCAGGATAGCTATTACAAAGAAGGCTGCAGGTGGCATTACCATAAGAGTCCATCTTGTAAAGTTAAGTCCTAAATCAATTCCAAAAAGTGTTCCAAAGCCTAGGAATTCCCTTATAAAGCTAATTACCAGTAAAACTAGTAGGTAGCCAATACCAGAAAAGAAACCATCAACAAGTGCTGGTAGAGGGGGATTCTGGGCTGCAAAGGCTTCTGCCCTACCCATGATGATACAGTTAGTGATAATCAGACCAACATAGGGTCCTAATTGCTTTGATATATCGGGCATATAGGCCTGGAGGAAAAGATTAACCAGGATTACATAAAAGGCAATTACAAAGGTTTGAATCAGCATCCTAATCCTTTGAGGAATCAGCTTGTTAAGTAGGGATATGGTAAAGCTAGATAGGCCCGTTACAAAGGCCACACCCAGTCCCATAACAAGAGAATTCATCATTAGATTGGTTACTGCCAGGGAAGAACAGATACCTAAGATTTGTCTTAGGACCTGGTTTTCCTTGGTGATTTGGTTTCTAGCAACTACTTTAAGATCAGCCATTAGTTCACCTCCAGTTTTGGTAGGACCTGGTCATAGAAATTATTAATAATCCTAAGAACAGAGTTCGAGGTCTGGGTGGCTCCTGTAATGGCCTGGAGTTCACTATCATACTTAAGTGGTTTAAAGACCACTTGGCGGAATTGGTCCCTAAACTGGGGTTCTTCAATTCTTCCTCCCAGACCCGGGGTTTCACTTTGATCGGTAAAGGTGATCCCCAGGATTTCATCAAGGTCCTTATCTAGGGCTAGGTATCCTCTTATTGTTCCCCAAAGGCCTGCTCCTTCAAAGGGCAGAGCGTAGGCTTCTAGGTCTCCAGTTAGTTCAAAGCCCTTTACCACTCCAAAGTCCTTTTCCTTGACATTCTTTTCAAAGAAGTCCTCTGGGTTATCCACTGTAATACCAAAAGCATCTAGAATGGCTTCTTGTTCAGCCTTCCAGGCATTGGCATTAATTGTAGGTAGGAAGGCCGCATTACTAACTGCCAGGATGGAGGTTAGTATCATGGAAACCAGTACCATAAATATAAGGGTATAGGTATAACTTTTATCCATTTACTGCCTCCTTTTTAGCCTTGCTAGTAGCCCTCATTTCTCTAACAGTTCTTTCTACAAGTGGTCCAAAGGAGTTGCCTATTAGGACAGCAAACATGATTCCCTCAGTAAAGAGAGCAAAGGTCCTTATAAACATGGCAGAAAAACCAATAATTATTCCAAATATAATTTGGCTGGTTTTATCTCTAGGTGCAGAGATAGGGTCGGTTGCCATAAAGACTGTTGCAAATAAAAATCCACCACTGAGGATGCTAAAGGCTACTGGTACAGTGCTCCATCCAACTAGATAAAAGAGGGTGGAAAAGCCCAGTCCAGATAGCAGTACTGAGAGCATGATGGTGAGGGAAGCAGTCTTGGTATAGACCAAATAGGCACCTGCTAAGAGGATTAGAAGGGCTGAGCCTTCACCTATACTTCCAGAAATGGTTCCTAAGAATAAGTCCTTGACAGCCGTTAGGCTTCCCGTTGTTTCTAGAGCAATCATTGGAGTTGCATTGGTTAGCCCTTGAATGCCGTAGCGGACAAGGCCTCCAGGTAGAGAGCTGTAAGTTTCTGCCCATGCAGCGGTCATTTGTACAGGGAATGAAATGTAAATAAAAGCACGACCGACTAGGGCAGGGTTGAAAATGTTTCTTCCAAAGCCGCCGAAGGCTCCTTTGGCTAGTACTAGTGCTACCAGTATTCCTACGCCAGCTATCCAGAAGGGAATAGTTGGGGGTAGGGTAAGGGTAAAGAGCGCACTTGTAACTATGGCTGCTTCGGAGACTTTGGCCTTGGGGCCTTGAATTAGCCGCATCACCCAGTATTCTGCTGATAGACCCACAGCCAAAACAAAGGCTAAAAGGGCCAGGACTCTAAGTCCATAGAGCCATACGGAGAATACATAAATGGGGATAAGAGAGATGAGTACTTTAGTCATCATCTTTTGTTTCATGAAATGATTTTTTAATTCCATAGTTCCTCCCTTCTATAGGCTATATTGTAGCATAGAACTCTAAAATGATAAAAGCCTTTCACATTTTTGGTCGTGTCAACTTGTTGTCTGAAGAATTCTTATATCACCAAGGTCACTTCTAGGATGGAGGAGCATTTTAGCCCAGAAGATGTGGAAAAACTTAAAGAATTCTTACAAATAATATCCAAAGAACTCATGCCAGAAATAAATGAGGCTATTGGCGGTAGAGAAATAAGATAGGTTAAGTCGGTCATGGCACCGGCTTTTTTCTTTGGTATAGCCTAAGGACAGAAAGTCCTATATAATAGTGGCAAGACTATTTGTTATTTGTTTTAAGGGGATATATTTTTATCTAGGAGGCCTGTATGATAACCCAAATACAAATTTCTCCCAAGATAGGGGTCTTCCATGTGGAGGTCAGCTTAAGCTCTTGGGAGCTGCCAGGGGGAAAAATCTTTCTAAGTTCTAAACATTTAATTTCAGAATTCTATGTTGATGAAAAGGAGAGCTTGGTCTTGCCAAAGACCCAGGATAATTTGTATGTTTATAATCTACCTAAGGGTCATAAGTATAAGTTTAGCTATCAGGTTTTTATAGAGCCTAATACTGACTGGTTATTTATTGAAGATAATGGAGCCTATCTGCCCTTCCTAGGAGATGATGTTCCTCCAATGCGTAGGACTGAAATTATCCTTCCAAGGGACTTGGTTGCACTAAGTAATCACAAGATGGATAAGGTTCAGCAAAAACATGGTTTATTGCACTTTACCTTTGAAGGCCAGGGTCCTGGTATTTTTTCAATAGCTTCCTACTACGGAGATAAGATTTTTTCTGGGAATATCTACTATCTTGATAAGTCGACTAACACAGAACTTCTTAATAGGTTTTTAAGACAGGCCTGGGACTATATGTATAATAATTATGGAGAGGTCAGTTATAAGGGCTCTCTTGATTATGTAGTTTTGCCTGATGGCTACGAGGCCTTTTCCCTAGACAAGGTAATTTTCTTCCCCTGGCCAAAGGAAGCAGGGCTTAGGGCCTATGAGGAGCTTATTAAGCTTTATCTGGCACTAGGCTGGAGGGTAGAAGGTCAAGAAGATGTACTAGTAGGCCTTAGATTATTTTTCCTAAGTGAGATTGCCAGTGATATTTATAGTGAGAAGGAGCTTGATGAGCTTAGGTCTTACTATGACGTCCATTTAGAGAGAATCAAGAATAGACCTCTAAGCGGACTGGTAGCTAGGGATTTAAGTTTAGGACTTTGGAAATTTTTAGAAGAGATAAAGGAATTTTTAGGAGCCCAGGCTTTTTATCCAATAATGAAGCTTATAATGGCAAGTTCCCATAATAATGAGCTTGATTTAGATAGGCTCCTTAAGTCTTTTTCTGATTTGGCTTGGAAGGAAGGCGTAGAAGAGTTTATAGATAAGGTGAGGTAATACTAAGTGATAGATGCGGTTATTTTTGATTTAGATGGAACCCTAATTGATAGCCTGGCGGATATCCATGGCAGCCTAGCTTATGCTTTTAAGGTTTTAGGATATAAAGAGCCTAGCCAGGAAGAAGTAAGGTTGGCTCTGGGAAAGGGACCTTTGGTCCTTATGGAAAGGTTGGGAGCAAAGGAGCCAACAAAGGCTGCTGAGCTATTTAGAGAGCACTACAAAAAGAACCTTTCTAATAAGAGCCGGGTTTACGATGGTATTATGGAGCTTCTTGAGGAGCTTAAAAAAAGAAAAATAAAAACTGGAGTTTTTAGTAATAAACCCCATGATGCTACCCAGGAGGTCTGCAGACGATATTTTCCTGGGTTTTTTCAAGAAATCCTAGGCTCTGGTATCTATGAAAGAAAGCCCAGCCCTGAGGGCCTTCTTATCATGATGGATAGGCAGGGACTTAGCCATGACCAAGTCCTTTATGTTGGGGATAGCGATGTGGATGTATATACAGCAAAAAATGCTGGAGTGGCTTGTCTTCAAGTTGACTGGGGCTTTCAGTCGCCTTTAGCAGGTGCCAAAGTAATTAGCCAGCCCTTGGATCTTCTAAGTCATCTTGGTAAGGAAGAAGATTTAAAAGCAGGCCAACCAGAACCCCAATAAGAGTATCAATCATTCTATTACTGACAAAGACAAAGGGTTCTAAATCTTTAAAGTGGCTGATTACTACTGAGTAGTATACGACACAAGAGAAGGCCACGGATTTAGGGCTATTTAGCCAAAGATTGATATTTATAATTGGAACAGCCATAAAGGAGACTGCTAAGATATAGATGAGGCTTTGGTAGGAAATATTTAGCTTTTGGAATACAATAAGGCTAGCTAGTCCTAATGCACCACCTATTAGAGTGCCACTAATTCTGTTTCTTGCTTGAACTAGAGAGAGCTGCTTATCTTTTTGCAGGGTCATTATTGCCGCAATTACAGAAAAAAGGGGCATACCTTGTCTAAAGTGATCTACTACAAGACAGAGGGCAACTGCCAAAACTGTCTTTTTAATTCTTAGTCCAAATTTCATAATGGGCCTCGCAATAAAGTCTAGGGTTGATTAAATTATATTATATTTTCAAGAAAAGAGGAAACTTTAAAGATGGTAAATTTATTAAAAGCAATTCTATTTGGAATTGTTGAAGGGATTACAGAGTGGCTGCCCATATCTTCTACAGGCCATATGATAATCCTAGATGAGATAATTAAACTAGATGTTAGCCAGGCTTTTATGGACATGTACCTGGTTGTTATTCAGCTGGGAGCTATAATGGCAGTGGTGGTGCTCTACTGGAAGGATATCTTCCCCTTTGAGCTTAGCCCTTTTAGTATTAAAAGAGATAAAATGATTATGTGGTTTAAGATAGTTTTCGCATCTATTCCTGCAGGAGTAATTGGAATCCTATTTAAGTCTACTTTTAACAAGTACTTTTATAATTCTTTTTCTGTGGCTCTGGCTCTGATAATAGTGGGTATTTTATTTATATATCTTGAAAATAAAAATAAAGACTTAAAAATAAGGGTGGCTAGTATTAAGAAAATCACCTATAAGGATGCTTTTATAGTAGGAGTTTTTCAATTATTAGCAGCAATTTTCCCTGGAACCTCTAGAAGCGGGGCAACTATTTTAGGGGGGATTTACCTAGGCTTTAGTAGAAAGATAGCTGCAGAGTTCACCTTCTTTTTGGCTATTCCTGCCATGTTTGGAGCTTCAGTACTTGAGCTCAGGCACTTTGGTGGTTTTAGCCTAGCTGAGCTGATAATCCTACTTGTAAGTATGCTGGTTAGTTACCTTACCAGTGTCTTTGTGATTAGATTCTTGATGGATTATATTAAAAAACATGACTTTAAGATTTTTGGCTGGTATAGGATTGTGCTGGGAGCCCTGGTTATTCTGGCTTCCCTAGTATTTAAATAGGAGGATAGATGGGATTTAGATGGGTTACCCTACAGGTAGCAAATATGGAAAGATCCCTGGGGTTTTATAGGGAGATTGTAGGTCTTGAGACTTACAGGCATATAGAGCTTCCCGGAAGGGAAATATATTTTCTGGGCTCTGGTGAGACCAAGCTAGAACTTATATGCAGCCAGGAGATTGTGGATGTAAGTATAGGGCAATCTATCTCTTTGGGATTTGGAGTAGACAGCCTTGAAAAGAAGATGGACTTTATAAGGGAAAGAGGCCTAGAGATAGATAGTGGTCCTTTTTCACCCAATCCCAGTACTAGTTTTTTTTATATCTTGGACCCTGATGGGGTAAGGATACAATTTATTGAAGAAAAATAGCAAAAGACACCTGATTTCGGGTGTCTTTTGGTTTCCTTAATGGCTAAGTATTCTAAAACCCTTTTTTATTCACCAGATAGTAGTAAACTGTCAGCAGTGGCTTCGTAAAGCCTTAAGAGCTTGACCAGCATATCGAGGCTGGGTTCTCTTCTATCGTTTTCATACATACTGATGGAACTTTTAGAACAATCAAGAAGCTGAGCTACTTGGGATTGGGAATATCCCTTTGCCACCCTTAGATTTTTAAGCTTATTACCAATTTTCATATTAATCTCCAGTTATATTTTCTGTAGTCATAATAATTATACACGGAATGTGTAAATAAGACAAGCAGATTTGACAGACATACACAAATAGTGTACTATTATCCCAGGAGGAAGGGTTTATGGATGCTAAAAAGATAGGTAAAAGGCTTAGGCAATTAAGAGGCACCACACCTGGAAGAGAAGTCTGCCAGGCACTTGGTATAAGCCGCTCAACTTTATCCATGTATGAGCAAGGGCGAAGGATTCCTAGGGATGAAATTAAGTCAAAATTGGCAAAGTATTATAATAAGAGTGTACAAGAGATATTTTTTGATTAACCAGCTTCGGCTGGTTTTTTGTTTATCCTACTTAATCAGTTCTACTGTATAATGATAGTAAGGAGATTAAATGAAAAGGCTATTAATTTTAATTATTATTTTGTTGGTTTTCCCAGCAATTAGTTTTGCTGATACAAGAGGCCATGAAGAAGTGGTAACTGAATATTTTGATAGGCTTTATAGTGGATATTTAGATCTAGCTCCCCATGATATATCTGACTTAATGGATATGACAAGTGAAGAGGGCACCTCTTTTGTTAGTACTTATCAGATGCTTGTAGAACGTAGAAAATATATTGAAGAAATGAACTATGCCTATGTAGAAAGGCAGAGGTTTCCTTTGGAGCTTATTATTGAAGAAGTGGAGGATTTGGGGGATAGTGCCAGGGTTACTTTCTATCTTGATATAGATACAAGCAAGGCCTACCCTCCCTTCATCTATGCTGGCAGAAATATCTTTTATTTAGTTAAGCAGGAAGGATTGTGGAAAATATCTGAAAGGTACCATGCCGATATTAATTTTAGCACCTCTACTGTAGAAAGTTATGAAAGGAGATATAGCTATGAAAAATCTGTAGAGCTTCTTCAAAAATCTATAGACCTTGAGTTTATGGATAAAAGAAGGTCAGATAATAATTTTCTTTTTCCTGCCTATGGGTTAAAAAGTGATCCTAGGCTTTATGGACTGAAGTCAAATGATTATATATATGATCCGGGCAGGGCGATAGACTACATAGACAGGCATATTTATGAGAGGAATAACCAGTATGCCAGTCTTCAGGAAAACTGCGCTAACTTTACATCTCAGGTTATATATTATGGGTTTTTTGGAGAGGAATACCCTTATATAGGGGCCTGGAATAGTATTGATGGTGATTTTACAAATAATTGGGTTTATGTAGGCCTACTAAGAGATTATATGACCTATCCTAGAACAGGAAACGACATAGGCCCAAGAAGTCTAGCTCCTACCACTATATATGGGCTTAATTTAGGGGGGATAATTGAGATTAAATCCTTTGCAAATGAATCCTACGCCCATACCATGCAGCTATGGAATTACCAGAAAATGATTTTCTCTGGTAATAACTATGATGGATATAGGTATTATAGTGATTTATTGGGTTATAAACGCTTCTATCAACCCCTCTTTTTTCGCTTATAGCAATCTTTTATAGATTCTTTAACATCCGATAAAAAGATATCAATATCGTGTATAATGTAGTTATGGTGCTCGTTTTGTCGAGCTTATAGTCCTTTTTATTATATCAAGGGAGATAATCTCCCATACTTAGGAGGGAAGAGTGTATAAGATAATAAAGAAAACGGTGCTAACTCCAGAAATCTTTGCAATGGATATCTATGCACCAAGGGTTGCAAAATCAGCCCAACCAGGTCAGTTCGTTATTGTCATCACAGATGAAAAAGGGGAGAGGGTACCACTAACCATCTGTGACTACGATGAGAGAAGAGGAACAGTTCAAATCGTTGTCCAAGCAATGGGTAAATCTACCAAGGATCTTTTCCAACTAGAGGAAGGCTTTGCTATTAAAGACTTTGTTGGTCCATTAGGTGAACCCTCAGAATTTATTAAGATGGATATTGAGGAGCTAAAGGATAAGAAGGTTCTCTTTGTTGCCGGTGGAGTAGGATCTGCTCCTATTTATCCCCAAGCTAAATGGTTCCATGACAATGGCCTCAGCTGCGATATAATCCTTGGTGCTAAAAATAAGGATTTAATTACTCTAGAAGAAAAGCTTTTCCATGTATGCGACCATTTATATGTCTGCACTGATGATGGATCCTATGGATTCCATGGTATGGTTACTCACTACATAGATGAACTCATTGAGAACCAAGGAAAAGAGTACGACCACATAGTTGCTATTGGACCCATGATAATGATGAAGTTTGTTGCTTTAACAGCAGAAAAATATGGTATTCCAATAACAGTTTCCCTTAACCCAATCATGGTAGATGGCACTGGAATGTGTGGCGCCTGCAGGGTTACCGTTGATGGAGAAACCAAGTTCGCCTGTGTCCATGGCCCAGAATTTGATGGATCTAAGGTTGATTTTGATGAAGCTCTCAAGCGTCAAACCCAGTATCGTGAGCAAGAGCAGCTAGACAACTATGAGTATAGGGAGGTTTAAGAATGGATCGCTTTACAAGAATACCAATTTCAGAGCAACCTGCTGACATAAGAAGAAGTAACTTCAATGAAGTTTGCTTAGGTTATACAGAAGAAGAGGCAGTAAAAGAAGCTCAGCGTTGTCTGCGATGTAAGAACCCACAATGTAGGCCAGGCTGCCCTGTAAATATAAACATACCTGAATTTGTCGGATTTATTGCCGACAGAAAGTTCAGAGAAGCAGCAGAATCCCTAGCTGTATATACATCATTACCAGCAGTTTGCGGTAGGGTTTGTCCCCAGGAAATCCAGTGTGAAGCTACTTGTATCCTTGGAAAAAAAGGCGAGCCAGTAGCTATAGGAAAGCTTGAGCGCTTTGCAGCCGACTGGGCTGAGAGAAATGACATTCATGTAGGTGAGTGTGCGCTTAAAAATGGCCGTAAGGTTGCTATTATTGGTTCAGGTCCTGCAGGTGTTTCATGTGCAGGGGAAATGGCCAAAAAAGGCTATACTGTAAAAATCTTTGAAGCCCTTCATGAGCCAGGTGGAGTTTTGGTTTATGGTATCCCTGAATTTCGTCTTCCTCTAGACGGCGTTGTCCGCCCAGAGCTAGACAACCTAAGAAACCTAGGCGTTGAAATTGAGACCAACGTAATAGTAGGCAAGACCATTACTATTGAGCAGATTTTTGACGAAGGCTACCATGCCATCTTTATTGGCTCTGGAGCTGGTCTACCTATGTTTATGAATATTCCTGGAGAAAACCTCAATGGAGTTTTCTCTGCCAATGAGTTTTTAACCAGAACCAACCTAATGAAGGCCTATGATAAGTCCTATGCCACTCCAATTAAGGTTGGAAAGAAGACAGTTGTAGTAGGTGGTGGTAATGTTGCCATGGATGCTGCTAGAACAGCTCTTCGCCTTGGCTCTGATGTAACCGTAGTATATAGGCGTACTCAGGATGAACTTCCTGCCAGGGTTGAAGAAGTCCACCACGCCATTGACGAGGGAATTAAGTTTGAATTCCTAACCAACCCCGTTGAAGTTCTAGGTGATGAAAATGGTTGGGTAAGGGGAATTAAGTGCATCAAGATGGAGCTTGGTGAACCAGACGCTTCTGGCCGAAGACGTCCTATTGCTATTGAGGATTCAGAATTTGAAATTGAGGCTGATGGTGTTATTATGGCCCTTGGAACCTCACCAAATCCACTTATAGCATCTACTACTGAAGGCTTAGAGACCAACAAGTGGAAGTGTCTTGTAGCAGATGATGATGGTAAGACCACAGTTGAGGGTGTATTTGCTGGTGGAGACGCTGTAACTGGCGCTGCCACAGTAATTCTAGCTATGGGAGCTGGCAAGAATGCAGCTGCAGCTATGGATGAATACATTAGAACTAAGTGTGCACAAAGACTCTAAATTAAATAGGTTTGTTAGCATAAATAGCGGTGGAGCCACCGCTATTTTTACTGTTTTTATTGGATTTAATCGTCTTTATATTTAGTCTTACCAGGCGGCGACTTGGGCATCGGTCCTGGGTTCACAAGCTCCTACTAGTCTACCATCTTCATATCTTAGGATGATTTCTCCCCTGCCAAAGGGGATGGGATCTTCAATGATTTCTACCTGGTGACCTCTATTCTTAAGGTCCTCAATTAAGTCTTTGCTATAGCCTTTTTCTAAATGAAGCCTTGCCCCTCCTATCCACTGCCATCGGGGCTTGTCTAGGGCAGCCTGGGGATCTAGGCCCTCCTCTATCATATTCATAAGGATTTGGAGCTGGCCCTGGGGTTGCATAAAAGCTCCCATGATACCAAAGGGGCCCCTAAAATGGCCAGGTTTTTCTATAAAACCAGGGATTATGGTGTGGTAGGGTCTTTTACCAGGGGCTAGACAGTTGGGAGAAAGAGGGTCTAGGCTGAAATTACAGGCTCTATTGTGCAGAGCGATACCCCAGCTGGGTAGAACCAGGCCTGAACCAAAGCCCATGTAATTACTTTGGATTAGAGAGATCATGTTGCCCTCTCTATCAGCAGTGCATAGGTAGACAGTATTGGAGCCCATAAGGTCAAAATCCTCTGGTAGTGAGGCCTTGTCGTTAATGATATCTTGGGCTTTATTTGGAAAATCCTCAAGGAATTCCTCAATACTATGCTTCATATGGCCCTCATCAGCCATATGGAGCTTTAGGTGGTAAAGGGAGAGTTTCATGGCTTCTACTGCTAAGTGGTGGCTATAGCCTGTTTTCTTTAGGACTTCTAAGGCCATGAGGACAGATAGACCCTGGCCTGAAGGAGGAAGCTCATAGATGATGTGGTTTTTATAGTCCGTCTTTAAAGGCTCTACCCACTGGGGCGAAAAGGCTTCTAGATCCTCTTTTCTTAGAAAGCCCCCCACCTCCTTCATGTACCTATCCAGGTCTTTGGCAATCCTACCCTTGTAAAAGCTTCGGCCTTTGGTTCTAGCTAGCTCTTCAAGGGCCAGGGCCTGATTGGGCAGTTTTAGGATTTCACCTTCCTTGAATTCTTTTCTTCCCTGTAGGTAGGTATCAAACCAGGTCTGAAGGCTGGGAATCTTTCCCAGTTCATTTTCGTATCTTAGCCTTTCCCTATTAAGTTGTATAGTATGGGTAGGCTGGAGGGCAAAGCCATCCCTTGCATAGTCCCTAGCAGGCCCTATGAGTTCTTCCCATGTAAGCTGGGAAAATCTTTCTTGCAGGGCTGAAATCCCTGCTACTAGGCCTGGTACTGTAATGGGCTCAGGGCCACTGGTGGGTATGGTATCTAGACCCCTCTCTTTAAGAGCCTCGGGGCTTAAGAGGGCTGGGGCAGAGCCATGGCTATTAAGGCCATAGTAGTGACCTTTGTAGTAGACCAGGGCAAATAGGTCTCCTCCTAAACCATTACTCCTACATTCAGTAACTGTAAGGCAAAGAGAGGTGGCAAGGGCTGCATCTATGGCGTTGCCCCCTTTTTTTAGAATTTCAAGGCCAGCCTGGGCTGCTAGGGCGTTGCCTGTTGCAACCATACCCTTGGAACCATATACTAAATTTCTTTTAGAAGGATAGTTCACTCTAAACTCCTTTTTTCTTTTAGTCTACATCTTTTAAAGAGGCTGGTCTATAAAAAGATAGCTTTTGTGATAAACTACTCTTAAGTTGAGGTGAAATATGAAATATATTCTTGCATTAGATCAAGGGACTACAAGTTCCAGAGCCCTGCTTTTTGATGATAAGGCTCAAATTAAGAAAACTGCCCAGAAGGAGTTTAGACAAATATATCCTCAGGAAGGCTGGGTAGAGCACCATGCTTGGGATATCTGGAACAGCCAGATTTCAGTAGCTAGGGAAGTAATCGAGGAGAGCGGAATAGATCTACAGGACATATCTGCTATTGGCATAACCAACCAAAGAGAGACAACTATTCTGTGGGATAAAAAAACCGGGGACCCTATCTACCATGCTATTGTTTGGCAGTGTAGGAGGTCAGCTAGCTATGTAGAGGAGCTAAAGAAAAGGGGGCTAGAAGACTTTCTAAGAGAAAGGACTGGCCTGGTTCCTGACGCCTATTTCTCTGCCACTAAAATCCTTTGGCTATTTGATCATGTGAAAGGTCTAAGAGAGAGGGCAGAGGCAGGGGAGATTGCCTTTGGCACTGTTGATAGCTGGATAATGTGGAACCTTTCTAGAGGCCAGATTCATGCAACGGACGTGACAAATGCCTCAAGGACCATGCTCTTTAATTTAGAAAAGCTGGACTGGGACCAGGAGATTTTGGATTTACTGGACATCCCTAGAGAGATTTTACCTAGGATTGAAGATTCCTCTGGTCATTTTGGATTCACCCATCCTGAAGTCTTCGGAGGGGCTAGAATCCCTATAACTGGAGTTGCCGGGGATCAACAGGCTGCTCTTTTTGGCCAGCTCTGCTTTGAGGAGTCCATGGCCAAGAACACCTATGGGACAGGTTGTTTTTTACTTATGAATACAGGTTCTAGGCCCGTAATAAAGAAAAGCGGCCTGGTTGCAACAGTGGCCTGGAAAATAGGTGAAGAAGTATTATATGCCTTGGAAGGCTCAATCTTTAATGGGGGAGCTGCCATCCAGTGGCTAAGAGATGAGATGAAACTCATAGCAGATGCCCCCAGCTCTGAAGAAGCTGCCTTAGAGGTAGAGGATTCGGGAGTGGTAGTTGTCCCTGCCTTTACCGGACTTGGAGCTCCCTACTGGGATATGTATGCCAGGGGGGGAATTTTTGGGATAACCAGGGGTACAAAAAGACAGCATGTTATTAGGGCTACCTTAGAAGCCATTGCCTTTCAGTCCCAGGATGTGCTAGAACTTATGGAAAAAGATAGTGGGATTAAGCTAAAAAGCCTCTTTGTTGATGGAGGAGCCTCTGCCAATAACTTTCTAATGCAGTTTCAAGCAGACCTCCTTGACATGGAGATAATAAGGCCTGAAAACCTAGAATCAACAGCCCTAGGAGCAGCCTTTTTGGCAGGCCTTGGTGTTGGCCTTTGGAAGGATAAGGAAGAGCTTAAGAATCTTAAAACTGAGGATAGGATTTTCCTTCCACAGAAGGATCAAAGTTGGAGACAAGAAAAAATCAATTTATGGAGGAGGGCTGTAGAGAGAACCCTCCAGTGGGAAGAGGAATGAAAGTAATAATTGTTGGAGGTGGAAAGGTTGGAGAGCTTCTGGCCAAGGACCTTTCTGATGAAGCCGATGTTCTACTAATTGAAGAGCAGCCTGAAATTTTAGAAAACTTAATTGATGAAGTTGATATTACGGGATTTGTTGGAAGTGGTTCTTCATATCCTCTTCTTAAAGAGGCAGGAGTTGCCACTTGTGATGTTTTTATAGCAGTTACCCAGATGGATGAACTCAACTTAATTTCCGGAATTATGGCCAGTAAGCTGGGAGCGAAGTATACAATTTGCAGGGTCAGAACACCAGAAAACTATAACTCTTTTTCCTATCTGGGTGAGAGTCTTGGAATTCATAAGCTAATTAACCCAGAACTTGAGGCTGCTAAAAAAATAGTTACTGAGCTAGAATTCCCCTTTGCCTTAAATGTAGATAGTTATGAAAACAACCTGGTTAATATGGTTAAGGTATCAATCGATGCTGATAGTAGTTTAGCTGGGCTAAACCTTCATAGTTTTAGGCAAATATATAAATCCCTTCTTGTTTGCATAATTGAGAGGGGAAGGGAAGTGATTATTCCTAGAGGCGATGGGGTTATTAAGCCAGGTGATCATATCCACGTTACAGGTAGACCCGAGGACTTAGAAAAGTTTTACAATTCAGTTGGGGCCAAGCACAGCAGGGTGGGTAGCTGCCTTATTATAGGAGGAGGTAGAATTACCCACTACCTACTTTCCATGCTAAGGCAGACAAAGATGAAGATAAAGGTTATAGAAAAGGATAAGGGGAATGCAGAGTTATTGGCTGGCGATTTTCCCTGGGTTACTGTTATAAATGCCGATGGCAGTGAAAAAGAGATTTTGGATAGAGAGGGCATAAGCAATTACGAGGCAGTTGTCAGCCTAACAGGCATGGATGAAGAGAACATCATTATAAGCATGTATGCTTCCAAGTCTGGAGTAAAAAAGAATATCACTAAGGTTAATAGAACGGCTATTATAAACTACCTAGGTGATATTGGGCTTATGAGCATTATTACACCCAAAAGGATTATTGCTAATAGGATAACCCGCTTTGTCAGGGCCATTGAAAACAGCAAAGGCTCTAATGTAGAAGCCCTTTACAAACTTTCAGAGGACCGGGTAGAAAGCCTGCAGTTTGGGGTGGGAAGTGGCTGCAGAGTTTTAGGTAAAGCTATCAAGGATTTACCAATTAAGGATAGTTTGCTTATTGTATATATAATCAGGGATGGTGTAGCAATCTTTCCCACAGGCGATGACTTTATTAAAGAAGGAGACAAGGTAATTGTCATTACCACTAGAGAAGGCTTTAGTGATCTTGATGATATCTTAGCATAAGAATGAACTATGGAATTATTGGCTATGTATTAGTCAGGTTACTTAGGTTGGAGGCTGGACTTTTAAGCCTTCCACTTTTAGTGGCTTTAATCTATCAGGAGTCTTGGGTGAATATTGGGGCCTTTGGGCTTTCTATAGTCCTGCTCCTACTAGTAAGCTTGTTTCCAAGAAAAAACAAGAATCAATCTATGACCTTCTATATGAGGGAGGCCTTTATTATTGTTGGCCTAAGCTGGATTCTTCTAAGCTTTTTTGGAAGCCTTCCCTTTTACCTGTCTGGAGAGATCCCCAGCTTAGTGGATGCTTTTTTTGAGACCTCCAGCGGCTTTACTACTACAGGAAGCTCCATCCTAGTTGATGTTGAGGCTCTTAGTAAGTCCATGCTTTTTTGGAGGAGCTTTACCCATATGATAGGTGGTATGGGAATTCTAATTTTTGCCCTGGCAGTACTGCCTAAGATGGCCAGCGATGGAGTCAGAGTTGCCAAAGCTGAAGTGCCTGGCCCAAGTTTTGGAAAGCTTGTTAGTAAGCTGAGCCTGAATGCAAAGATTCTCTATATCATGTATATAGCAATGACTGGAGTGGTGGTGGTCTTTCTCCTTCTAGGTGGTATGAGTCTTTTTGACGCTCTTATTCATGCCTTTGGAGCTGCTGGAACAGGAGGCTTTAGCAATAAGGTCCTCAGTGTAGGTTTTTACAACAGCAGGTATATTGAGGCGGTACTGGGAATTTCCATGCTGATTTTTGGGATGAATTTTAATCTCCACTATATCTTTTTATTTGGGAATAAAAGGGAGATTTTAAAGAATGAGGAGCTTAAGTGGTATCTGGTCATTGTTTTTTTAGCAATTATTTTTATTGGTCTTAATATCAAGTCAGTCTACGGCCTGGGCCAGGGTCTACGCCATAGTTTTTTTGCTGTTAGTTCTGTTATTACCACTACTGGTTATGCCACTGTGGATTTTGCAAAGTGGCCACTATTTTCTAGGCTAATCATAATGGTCCTTATGGTAGTAGGTGGCTGTGCAGGCTCCACTTCAGGAGGGTTAAAGGTATCAAGGGTGGTGGTTTTAGTTAAAAGTGGTCTTTCCCAGATCATAAAATCCAGGCAACCTGGTAGGGTCCAAAACATATCCTATGAGGGAGAGGGCCTGAGTGAGGGAAAGATTATAAGTATTCAGAACTATTTTATGCTTTACATGCTTGTTTTGACAGTCCTTATCCTGCTTTTGAGCTTTAACTACTCAGATTTGGAAACTGCTATTTCAGGTGCTTTAACAGCCTTTAATAACATTGGACCAGGCCTTGGGCAGCTGGGACCCAGCTCTAATTTTTCTAGCCTAAGTGATTTTAACAAGCTAGTTATGAGCCTGGCTATGATAGCAGGTAGGCTTGAGATACTGCCCATCATAGTGGTTTTTATGCCCTCTAGCTGGAAGAAACTGCTTTAGATTAATGGACTACTACTTAGGGTATTTACCAGATTAACAGGTTGAAAGGAGATAGAATGAAAAAGCTAATTGTCTTAATTGAGAACAACTTTAATGAGATGGAACTTCTTTACCCCTATTATAGGCTTTTAGAAGACCATGAGGTCCATCTAGTAGGCACTCTTGGTGAGAAGGTTTATTCAAGCGCAGCTGGCCTTAAAATGATGTCAAGCCTTGGTTCTGGGGATATAAATCCTGAAGACTATGACGGAATTATTATTCCCGGAGGCTTTTCTCCTGATTTTATGAGAAGAAGTGAGGCAACTAAGAATTTAGTGAGAAAACTAGATGAAGCAGGAAAGCCCATTGCAGCTATCTGCCATGGCCCCTGGCTCTTAGCCTCTTCAATTGACCTAAAGGGAAGGAAGGTTACCTCGTTTATGTCTATTCAAGATGACCTTAAACATGCAGGAGCAGACTGGCAGGACGAGGAAGTGGTGGTTGATGGGAATCTAATTACCTCTAGAACACCAGCTGATTTACCTGCCTTTATGAAGGCCTTTATCAAGGTTCTAGGCTAATGGAAAAGCTTAGACTTGGCTCCACTGATATGGAGGTAGTCCCCCTAGGTCTTGGGGGGATACCCCTTCAGCGTATAGAGCAGGATGAGGCCACTGAGCTAATCAGGGCCTGCCTTGAAAGAGGCATTAACTTTATTGATACAGCTAGAGGATATACAGTTAGTGAGGGCTATATAGGTAGGGCATTAAAGGAACTGAATTATCCTGAGGTGTACATAGCTAGTAAAAATATGGCTAGGACTGCAGAGGCCTTTGAGAAGGAAATGGAAGAAAGTTTTAGGCAGCTGGGCCTCGAAGTCATTGACCTCTATCAGTTCCATAACCTAAGAAGTCTTGATGAGTTTGAAGAGCTTATAGGACCAGGTGGTGCCTATGACTTTGCTAAGAAAGTCCAGGACCAGGGAAGAATAAGGTATCTTGGTCTAACCACCCATAGGGTGGATGTACTTGAAAGAGCTATAGATTCAGGGCTTTTTGCCACAGTTCAGTTTCCCCTAAATTACATGGAGCGCCAGGGCGAAGAGCTACTAAAGAAGGCCAAGGAAAAGGGAATTGGAGTTATAATCATGAAACCCTTTGCAGGTGGGGCCCTTAAGTATAAAGACCTAGCTCTGACCTATCTTTTTCATAGCGGAGCTAGCCATGTTATCATTCCAGGTATTGATAGCCTGGACCAGCTAGATATGAATTTTAAGCAGCTAGCTAGAGGGCCTTTACTAGAAGAAGAACTCCAGCTGATTCAGGAAGAAGCAGATGAGCTGGGAGAGCATTTTTGTCGTAGATGCGGCTACTGCCTGCCCTGCACAGTGGGCATAGATATTCCTACAGTTTTTTTGATGGAGGGCTACTACAGCCGCTATAATCTTCAGGACTGGGCTGTAGAGCGCTACAGTTCATTTGATAAAAAGGCTTCTGACTGTATAGCCTGTGGTGTATGTGAGAGTCGTTGTCCCTATGAACTACCTATTATCTCAATGCTAGATAAGGTTAAAGGGGTTTTTGGCAGCTAGAAAAATATTTAGAAACAGCTGTTTTTAGCAGCTGTTTTTTATTTCAGCTAAACCTATTTTCTAAATTTGTGGTAGGATTGTTAGGGAGGCTATATGAGAATTTTAGTAGATTTATTTACATGTTTTTTTAAGATGGGGCTCTTCACCTTTGGTGGAGGCTATGCCATGCTTCCCCTACTTCAAAAGGAGATTGTAGAGGATAGGGCCTGGGCCAGTGAAGAAGAGCTCCTGGATTATTATGCTATAGGCCAGACCACCCCGGGAATTATTGCTGTAAATACAGCTACCTTTATTGGAGAAAAGCAGGCTGGGATAAAGGGAGCTATAGTGGCTGTTTTAGGCCTTATCGCCCCTTCGATTTTGGTTATTAGCCTTCTCTCTGGTGCTCTAGAAAAGTATCATGAGAGCGCTGTAGTAGCTGGAGCCCTTGCAGGTATCCGTATAGCTGTATCTGCCCTTATTTTTATGACGGTGATTAAGATGGCTAAAAGTGCTATCAAGGATAGGGGAGGGCTCTTTATTTTTGGTCTAGCCCTTCTACTTATTTTGGGTTTTTCCAGTCCCATAGTTTTGACAGTCTTTGTAGGGGCAGGATTGGGCCTGCTACTTTCAAGGAGGCAGCATGGAAATTCTTAAAATGGTCTATGCCTTTATGTTTACTGGCCTTTTTGCAATTGGTGGAGGACTTGCCACCATTCCTTTTTTACAGGATATGGCTAAAAAGTATGGCTGGTTTACTATAAAAGAACTCCTAGACATGATTGCCATTAGTGAGTCAACTCCTGGCCCCATAGGTATAAATATGGCCACCTTTGTTGGGATTAGGGTGGGGGGCTATCTGGGTGGGATTATTGCTACTCTGGCCCTGGCTTTTCCATCTGTTGTTGTGATTTTACTTTTGATTCCAGTGCTGGATAAATATAAAGAAAGCCCACTTACCCAAGGGATTTTCTATGGCCTTAGGCCCACTTCGGCTGCCCTTATAGCTGCGGCCCTGATAGGCTTTATTAAGATGGTACTATTTAATTCTGGCCTTGTAGCGCTTAGTGAGATAAACCTTGTAAACTTAATACTTCTTTTGGCCTTTATAGGCCTTATAAAGCTTAAAGACCCCCATCCCATCCTAGTAATTGCCCTTGGTGCAGTTATAGGCATGATCTTCAAGTTGGCTTAGTTATGAGTATGTTAAACTGGATTGTATTTGATGCCGATGACACCCTTTTGGACTTTAAAGGTGCCCAGGTCCAGGCCTTTAAAAGGATGATGGAGTCATTTGGGCTGGAGAAGGATAGCGATAGATACTTAGAAATCTATAGAAGGCTAAATGATGGCCTTTGGAGGGCACTGGAGCGAGGTGAAATAGCCAAGGCTGAGCTTATAGAAAGAAGGTTCAAAGACTTCTGTGATTATACTGGCCTAGATGGTCTCCATGAAAAGATGCGTTTTAGTTACGAAGAAGAGCTGTCTAAAAGGGGAGAGCTTGTTCCTGGTGCTCTTGAAGTATGCCAGAAGCTTTCTAGAGATTTTTCTCTTGCTCTTGCCAGCAATGGAATCTCCTATATTCAAAAGTCTCGTTTTGCCAGGTCTGGCCTGGATGTGTTTTTCAAAGAGGTAATTATTTCTGAGGAAACTGGCTATGAGAAACCCCAAAAGGGCTTCTTTGATGTTATGATGGGAAGGATAGGGGAGGATGATCCCCAGAGGATACTTTTTATAGGAGATAGCCTTAATTCAGACATGCTGGGTGCTGTTAACTATGGTTTGCTAAGTTGTTGGTATAATCCCGAGAAAAAAGATACGGATTTAAATATCGATTATACCCTGACATCACTGGAGCAGATTCCTGCACTGGTTGAGAGTCTTGTCATTTATTAAAGAGGAGGAGAGATGAAAGGCAAGCAGATGTTACTAGACTGGGTAGAGGAGATAAGAGCCCTCACCACACCAGACGAGGTTCATTGGTTTAGTGGAAGCCAGGAAGAAATCAAGTCCCTGACTGACATGATGGTAGAAAAGGGAATAGCAGAAAGATTAAATGAAGAGCTGTATCCCGGTTGTACTCATTTTAGGAGTGATGCTTCTGATGTTGCTAGGGTAGAGGACAGGACCTTTATTTCATCAAAACTTGAAGAAGATTCAGGTCCCACAAATAACTGGGAAGACCCTGTAGAGCTTAAGAAAACATTGACTGGTCTATTTACCGGTTCCATGAAGGGTAGGACCTTATATGTAATCCCCTTTTCCATGGGCCCAATTGACTCCCCCTATTCAAAGCTGGGGGTTGAAATAACAGATAGCCCTTATGTTGTAATTAATATGGCCATAATGACTAGGGCAGGAGATGCAGCCCTTGCAAGAATTGAAGCAGGTGAGGAGTTTGTTCCCTGCCTACATAGTGTGGGTGCCCCACTTGAAGAAGGTCAGGAAGATGTGGCCTGGCCCTGTGCTCCAATGGATAAGAAGTATATTGCGCATTTTCCTGAAGATAGGGCAATCTGGAGCTTTGGCTCCGGCTATGGCGGTAACGCCCTTTTAGGTAAGAAGTGCTTTGCCCTTAGAATTGCCTCTATCCAAGCTAGGGATGAGGGCTGGTTAGCTGAGCATATGCTGATCCTTAAACTTACAAGTCCAGAAGGCAAGGTCTACCATGTAACCGGTGCTTTCCCCTCTGCCTGTGGCAAGACCAACCTTGCCATGCTAGTTCCAACCATTGAAGGCTGGAAGGTTGAAACTGTAGGCGATGATATAGCCTGGATGCACTATGGCGAGGATGGCAGGCTCTATGCAATAAATCCTGAGGCAGGCTTCTTTGGAGTGGCCCCTGGAACCAGCGAGAAGAGCAACCCTTCAGCCATGGCAACTATCCAGAAAAATACAATCTTTACCAATAATGCTACCAATGCAAAAGGAGAGCTCTGGTGGGAGGGTATGGGAGTTGAAGCTCCAGAAAACCTTGTTGACTGGAAGGGCCAACCCTGGGATCCTGAAAGCGGAGAAAAGGCAGCCCACCCCAATGCCAGGTTTACTACCCCTGCCAGCCAGTGCCCAACTATTGCGCCTGACTGGGAGGCTCCAATGGGAGTTCCAATAGACGCCATCCTAGTAGGTGGTAGGAGGGCTACAACTATTCCTCTAGTCCATGAGAGCTTTAACTGGCAACACGGAGTCTTTATGGGCTCTATCATGGGAAGCGAGGTAACGGCAGCCGTTATTTCCGACAAGATAGGCCAAGTAAGAAGGGACCCCTTTGCCATGCTACCCTTTATTGGCTACCATGTTGGAGACTATCTAAAGAACTGGCTAAGCGCCACTGAGAAGAGCAGTGAAGACAAGCTTCCAAGAATCTTCTATGTCAACTGGTTTAGAAAAAATGATGAAGGCAAGTTTATCTGGCCCGGCTTTGGAGATAATAGTAGGGTTCTCAAGTGGATTACTGAGAGGATTGATGGGACTGCCCCAGCTAGGAAGACTCCCATTGGCTATGTACCAGCCTTTGAAGATCTAGATCTTACTGGTCTTGATGTTGATGAAGAAGAAATTAGGGATATCCTAACAATTGATAGGGATGAGTGGCTAGAAGAAGCTAGGTCAATTAGAGAGCACTTTGATGGCTATGGAGAAAAGATGCCTAGAGAGCTTTATGATGAGCTGGATGCTTTAGAAGAAAGGCTTAGTGAAGACTAGGCAAGCAAACTTGATTTAGACCCCTGGGTATGTAACCTGGGGGTTTTTATTGCTGAAGAAGGTAGTGTACAGTAATTGTAGGTCAAGTAGATGAAATAAAAGAAAGCTCCAAGTGTGCTA
>LFRM01363485.1_pt1 | contig 40639 bp, 32 predicted proteins | sample 618341 | NCBI WGS metagenome assembly LFRM01 (sample SAMN03654438, study PRJNA283298) | anaerobic digester metagenome | isolation source: pool of bioreactors CSTR01a, CSTR02a, and CSTR03a thermophilic anaerobic... | place: Denmark: Kgs. Lyngby | collected 2014-05-21 | reverse complement strand
CGAGGCATGAGCTTTGGCTCAACTTATTTTTCTTTTTACACCATTATATAGACTTAATCGTTTTGAGTGTATTGATCTTATAGGTACACCTGAATCCATGAAGGAGTATTATACACCCAAAACCATTGAAAAACTCCGGAAACACATAGAAGGTCTTGGATTGGAGATCGGAACCTTCGTCAGTTCAACACCAGACATCAACCATCCGGATCCGGCTGTGCGCAAGCAGGTTTTGGAAGACTTTGCCCGCGGTGTTGATATTACAGCTGCATTAGGCTGTTCCCATATAAATATTACCGCTCCGAGGCCTGCGGGAAGCACTCAGACTCCGGTAACGAGCGGTTCAGCGGACAAGGTTTCATATATTATGGCCGAAGGCTACGATTTTAAGAAGGATTGGCGTACCTATGTGGATTCACTTAAGTATTGTGCAGACTTAGCTGGCAGCAAGGGATTGAAGTTATCCCTGGAGTGTTTCGCCGGTACAATCTGTTCCACTCCCCATGCATGGCTGCGGCTGTTTGAAGATGTGGGAGCGCCGAATCTGGGCATACAATTGGATACTTCCCACCTGGTAACGCAGCGTTTTGACGTGGTATTTGCCATATATATGACGGGGGATCGGATTTTTAATGTTCACGCTAAGGACAATGACGGGATGACGCGCGGTAATCTTCCTCCCGGGTGCGGTATAATCGATTACCCGCTGGTAATAGATGCACTCAGACATGTAGGGTATGATGGAATTATATCTGTTGAAGTTGAGTTTACCCACAACCCAAGGCGTTACAATCAGCAGGCAAAAGAACACCTGGAAAAGGTGCTAAAAGGATTGTATTAAAGAATGGAGGTAATATTATGTATATAGGTATGATTACCTGTAATTATTTCATGAGGATTTACAATTACCAAACACCCGAAAATTTCAGCTGGCCGGTGATGTGCGCCAAATATCGTGAAGAGTTTAAATATGATGATTTCATGAAGCTGGCAGATGAGATCCGTAAAATGGGGTATACCAACCTGGAAATCTGGGAACCCACCTTTTCATACAAGGTGTATAGCGAAGAGCAGGCGGTTAAATTAGCTGAGGATTTAAAATCAATGGGGTTTGAAACTCTGGCGTACTGTATTGGCGGCTGGGGAGTAAACGATATCCCGGATATAGAAGCTGCCTATCGATTTGCCCGGGCTCTGGGGGCTAAAGTCGTAACGGGCTGTATTTTAAAGGACGGTTATGAAAAAACTTTGGCCGAAGTTGAGCGGTGCTGCAAGAAATACGATATGTTATATGCCATTGAAAATCATCCCGAACCCAATTTTGAGAAACCTGAAGATATACGTAAAGCAATAGATGAGTTTGAATGTATAGGTGCAAACCTGGATACAGGGATATATAACATGCAGGGATATGATGTGATGGAAGCCGCCAGGCTGCTGAGGGATAAAACATATCATGTTCACTTTAAGGATACCGTTGTCGGAGGCGAGGGTTGTCTGCCCATCGGCGATGGTGATGCACCGTTAGCAGAATTATTGCGTTATCTTCGCGATACGGATTATCAGTATATGATATCGGTGGAGTTTGAGCATCACGAAGATCCAGCACCGGGCTTGATAAAATCAATGGATTATATTAAAAACGCTTTAAGATAAAAATACGGAAGATCTATTATATCATAGAATATAATGTAGCCGGCAGTGGAAGCTTGATACAATGCCGGCTTTTCATTTCGAAAGATAAATTGGAGAAGTCCTGGCAAATGGGAGAAGTGTACCATACACAGTGAATAAAAAAGATGCTCGAAATGTAATGCTTGCAACTGGCCAGGGATTATTCAGAACAATCAGATTCTATCAGATGATGAAAGCATTGATATATTATTTGGAATCACGTTGTTTGGCAATCCGTGTACCCTTTGTATATCACAAAAAATTATGGTTTTGTCAAAATAAAGCCGGTAAAAAAGCAGCTATTACAGCAAAAACAATTGCCGGGAGCATATTGGCAACTTTTATTCTTTTGCCCCATACAAGGTTTACTCCAACACAAAAAATAAGGATGGAGCCAACGAGCGAAAGATAGTTCATAGCCAAATCCGTCATTATCGGTTTCAGTAATGATGCAAGGACCGTTATCGATCCTTGGAACATTAAAACCGGAATGGCAGAAAAGATACATCCTTTTCCAAGGGAACAGGTCATTATCATAATGATGATGAAGTCCAGTATTGCTTTGGTTGCAAGAATCGACCAGTTGCCTGTTAAACCATCCTGGATAGCGCCGACAATCGCCATAGCTCCGATACAGACGGTTAATGAGGCCGTTACAAAGGCATTGACAAACTCGCTGTCCTTTGAATTACCGCTTTTTTGCTTCAGCCATTCTCCGAATTTTTCAAAAAAATATTCAATATCGATGATTTCACCAGTTAGAGTACCAAGAGTAAGGCAAAGAGTTACCAGCATCGTCTGGCCGCTGCTAATAACTCCGTTATTGATGGTAAGCATTCCTTGCATTGCTCCGGCAATCCCTATAAACAATGAACTGATTCCGCAGGCTATTTTCAGAGATTCCTGATGACGCTCCTTTAACAATTTGCCAAAGAGCATTCCTGATATGCCGCCAACAAGTATGCCTGCCGTATTAATTATGGTTCCTAGCCCGATCATTTGCCACCTCATCTAATTTTATATTTGTCTTTTATCACGAATTAAGCTTTCTTTTTCGTCACCAGGTCCGAAATAGGATGTAACAAGTCCAAATAGGATGTAACAAGTCCTATATACGCTTCATTATATCAAACAAATATTGCCATATTCATTTGCTTGCTGCACCGGATAAAGGCCATGCTTTCTTTTTTCCCGCCCACTCGTTAGGAGCGTCTCACAATATTTTATCAAATAAGAAGTACTTGTCCAGATAAATTATGGAAGCTGAAAAACAAATTGCGATAAGCTGCTGTTAAAGCCAAAGGTTTATGCCAGCATATAATTAATCTGTTGGGATAAGTCTATATTCCGGATATCCCATTTTCTCGGAATGCAATCTATAAATTCCATATTGTGCAAGCCGGAGTTCTTGATAAATTTCAGAAATTCATGATCATACCAGGGCGGTGTCCAGGCTCCCGACCTGCATATGTGAATCACGGCTACAACAATTCCCTTGGGAATCCCTCTACATGTTAAATATTCCACGCTAAAGGCGTTGTTGATTTCTTCAAAATCCTGAGGTTTTTCTGCAGTATAAGGACTGTATATGATATTTGCTTTTACAACAATTCCGTCTTTCAAAAGTTTTCCCAGCCAATTGGCACAGTTCAGTTCAAAATTTAGGGAGGACAGGCCGCCGTATCCCAGATCGGAATGGGCATCGAACAGATAAACGCTGCTGCATCCAGTATTTTGAGCAATATGATAGGAAAGGGAGTGGGAATCAGAAATATAAGCCGTTATATCCCTTCCTATAATAAATTTTTGACTAATCTTCGCCCAGAAATCCTTTACCTCCGGAGATAAAGCATATAAATTTCTGGCGTCCTTTCCCTGCATCTTAAGCAAAAAATACCGCTTATACCATGAATCAACAATATTCCTCGGGGTTTCAGCATATGAAAACCTGTTTTCTTTTGAACATATAAAATAATCCCAATCGATGCTTAAAAGACATTTACTCATACAGATCACTCTTGCAATCAATGGCAAATGTCTTTGTGTGCATCGGCTTTGGATATATTTGTTTTTACTTCCGTATTGATTTCAGTCTCCATTATTCATATTATTATGATAATATATTGTCAGACAGTTGTAAATGCTGGAACGAAAAGGCTCGTGTATTTTTCTATAATAGAATTAAGAAACAAATGTTGCTTACCTTATGTTTTCATTATGTATCTTCTGTCTGTCGGTGGGTCTGATTTCTGCATAGTAACTATAAAGAAACACACCGGTATAATAATAATTCCATGTTAGACTTGGTTGGGCATCAACTGCGCCAATACTTATTCCCCGGGAGGGAGCAGGCTATGCAGCTCACTGCGCTCGACAAGGAATACTTCAATTCTCGCATTACCAGCGCCAGGGTACAAAGGAGTGAAAAATGGCTGGGATACCTTGTTGGGCCGTCAGGTGCACTTCTGCTCAATGCGGTGCTGGCTTCTTATCTAAACGTTTATTATACCGATGTACTAAAGTTAACCCACGCGTGGGGCGGTACTTTTTTGGCCGTATTTCCGATTGTCAGCAAAACCATTGATGCCATTACCAATGTTATAATGGGGCAGATCATTGAGCGAACACGTTCAAAGCAGGGTAAGGCCAGGCCCTGGATATTAATTGGTGCACCACTTATGGCTGTAACGGGTATACTGCTGTTTACTGTACCAGCAAGCAGTGAAACGGTGCAGATAGTATGGGTAATTTTGAGTTACAACCTGTTTTATTCCTTTGCTTATACTATTTATAACATGAGCCATACACTGATGGTCCCTCTGTCGACAAGGAATGTTACCCAGCGCGGGGTGTTGGCTGTCTTCAACAATGTAGCTGCTATTACGGTTACCGGCTTTTTTGTTGCTTTAATCTTCCCTATGGTAGTGTTGCCGGCTTTGGGGGTGGATCAAAATCGATGGGTTAACGTAATGTCAATTATATCCATTTTGGTATTGCCCCTTACGTTGATAGAATATTATTTTACCAGAGAGCGGGTAACGGAAGAAGGCGATGGAAGAGAGCAGCGGACCATGTCCGTGAAAAAGCAGCTCAAGGCAGTGTTTACCGACAAATACTGGGTTATTATTATCTTATACTATTTAATACACACATTTGGAACCAACCTGAAAAATATATCCCTTGTTTACTATTGTAACTATGTACTTGGTAGTTATAACGACGGTATTACTCAGAGCAAGATAAACGTTATTGGCGGATTGCCCATGGGGCTCGGCATCTTTACCGTTTGGCCGCTGGCCAAAAGATTTGGAAAAAGAAATGTGACCATAGCAGGTTATATCCTCTATGCCATTGGTGGGATTATATGCTTACTCGATCCACGTAATATGACAGTGGTGCTAATAGGTCAGTTCATCAAAAGTATGGGGGCTTTGCCCAAAGCTTATATATTTCTGGCTCTTTTTGCTGACGTATTGGACCATATGGAATGGAAGGCGGGTTTTCGTGTTGATGGTTTGTCAGCCTCGGTGCAAACCATTATTATAACTACCGGTTATGGTCTTTCCAATGGTTTGTTCAATATGTTGCTGGCCCGGACCGGATATGTTGCTCCTACATTGGTAGATGGTAAAACTGTAGCTGCGTCGCAGAACCTTGCTATACAGAATGCAATTATCTTTAGTTTTCTGGGATTGGAAGTCATCACGGCAATAATTCTTATCATTCTTTTAGCATTCCTGACCATCGAGAAGGTAATTGACAGAGAACAGAAAGAAATAAAAGAAAGGAAGTTAATTCTGACAGACTAATCGGACAGCAGTAATCTTTATCTTTTGGCGGCAGAGTTTAGAATTCCATTTGTTACATCAGATAGGAAGGGTAAAACCAGTACTGGGCAGAATAATGAATGGAGCGATGACCAAAATGATGACCAAAATAATGACTTGACTAACCAAGGGTACGATACAATACCCACATATTTAGCCCAAATTTAACTGTTTTTGTCAGATGTTAAGAAATTGATGCATATAGCGGGAAGATAAGATAAGAATTTTGGAAATAGCTATGGAGCATACTTTGAGAATGATATATAATGGTTTATGCAAGCACGTTATGGAAATGTGTCCAAAGAAACGGGCTTGATTATTAAAATTCTTTGGATACACGGTATGGAACAATTCTTATGTTTCAAGTGTGTGAAAATGATAGTTCATATACAGCAGATGCAAGACGGGAATTTTTGCATTCTTAGATAAGCAGCATAATAATTAAAAACCAGTGGAGGGAGAAAAATGGAACAACCCAAATTTGTGATTAATACAACCATGACTAAGGAAGATTACAGGAAGTTTTTATACATTGCAACCTTCAGAAGAAATAAGACCATAATTCCCGTGCTGGGGTTGATTTCTTTGCTGGGCGGCATAATAATCAGCTGGGATGGAGGCAGCATAGATTTTGCAAGACTTGTGATAAGTTGGATTCTATTGTTTGCACTGGCAATTGCCGTTGCTGTAATTAAAATCGAAACTAAAAAAGTACAGCGAATAAAGACGGATAAAACGGGTGCATTTGACAGCATAAATACTCTGAAGTTTTATGACGATAGAGTTGTTATCGAGAATAAAGCGCTTAAGGCGACGGGAGAATTAAAGTATGACCAATTCTATACTTTAATAGAAAGTAAAGATTATCTTATTTTTTATTTAACAATAAACCAAGCGTCATTGATAAGAAAAACGGATGTAGATGATCTTGATGCCTTCAAAGCCTTTATAATTGAGAGATTTGGAAATAAATACAAAAAAATATAATGGGGTTTGGCAGATGAAATTTGAAAAGATTACTGCCTGTCTGGACATGTACGGCTGTCCCAACAGATGCAAACATTGTTGGCCCGGGCATACACCAAACGGTAATTTGACGATTGATGACCTGATATTTGTTGCTGAGCAATTCCGCCCGTTTACGGATAATCTTGAAGTTACTGTTCGCTATATATTCAACATCTAATTGAAACATTGAATCTGGAGAAACGTTGTGCCGAGATAGGCAGAGAATTCGATTTTTTTCTGCATCAGGGTTCCTGCGATGGCGAAAATGAGCAGTTTTACGATGTTTGGATTACAGCCGATGACATCGACAGGATACCCCATAAACTAATCGATTTTACATTGAAACATTTTGGAAAATCGCATATCAGAGATGTGCTGGGAGATACCGAACAGGAGCTATACAATCAGTTAATTCTGGATGATTCCACAGAGAGTATTGTAACAAATAAACCCGTGTTTTTTATAGACAAGGATTTTAACGCGTATCCCAATCACACAACTCCATCGCCTCTTTGGTGTTTGGGCAATCTAAAAATCCAGGCAGCCAGCGTTTGTTCGGCAAAAGTGATTATAAGAATTATATACTTCATAAATACTGCAGAGCGTTAGAGTAGGGGGGTATACTGATTTTACACGCCAAGGACTTTTTATCATCACTAATAAAGAATGTAATTTACACTATATTGCAGTGCGGGAATTTTTGCGTGAAAGAGAAATACAACATTACTGCCCGGTAATTATTAATATTAACTGTACAATATAGGCTGAGGGTTTAAAAGAGGGGGTTAGGCCGTGAGGATTCATTATATTACCGGCAGATCTGGTGCGGGGAAGACCGAAAGGGTGTATCAGGAGATACGGACCGCTCTGGAGAATGGGGAGAAGCGGTTAATCCTTATTGTTCCGGAGCATTTTACTCTGCAGGCTGAAAGAACTCTGATACAGAAGCTGGATCAGCCCGGTATACTGGATGCAGAGGTTCTAAGTTTTTCTAGGCTTGCTTACAAGGTTTTTAATACAGTGGGTGGAATAGCCAAAACACGTATTAATAACCAGGGCAGGCATATGATTTTGCGAAAGCTTCTGGATGAGCTGAGAGATGATTTGAGAGTTTACAGAAGTGTATCTGCCAGAGATGGTTTTATAGAAAAGATTAATGATCTGCTGGTGGAGTTGAAAAGGCATGATATTTCACCGCAAATGCTCTATGAACAGGCGGAAAAGGAGGGCAATTCGGGCTTACTTCCGGATAAGCTTAAAGATATAGCGCTGGTCTATGACAGCTTTAATAAATATCTTGCGGATAAATATCTTGATCCTGAAGATGAAATAAATGTCTTGATAGAAAGGATGGAAGAGGCCGATTTCTTAAAAGGTGCCAGAGTTTGGCTGGATGGCTTTGACTATTTCACACCACGGGATATAAGGGTGATAGACAAGCTTTTAGCGCTGGTAAAAAGCTTAACCATTACCTTTACTATAGGTGATGAAGAAACGGATACAGATCTGGACATCTTTAAGTCCCACCAGTTGTCCCTTAAAAAGATTCGCGCTTTGGCAGAGGCAAGAAGGATAGAGGAGCAGTTTACATATCTTTCTCCATACAGCAATGAGGAATATATAGCTAATAAAGCACCGGAAATAAGGCATCTGGAGCAGGAAATCTATAAATATCCATACCGGCAGTATAGTGGAAAAGTGGAGAATCTTAAGGTGTTTGCCGCTAATAATTTGGAATCCGAGACAGAAATGCTTGCAGCCCAAATCATTTCACTTGTCCGGGAAAAGGGTTGGCGCTTTAATCAGATAGCTGTAGTAACTGCAGATATGGAGAGCTACGGCAGCATAATAAAACGGGTATTTTCCGAATATGGGATACCATTTTTCATGGATGAGAAAAGGCCGGTGATTCAAAATCCCATAATTGACGTCGTATTGGTCAGCTTGCGTGTGGTATACTACCACTATTCCTTTGAAGATGTTTTCCGACTCCTGAAAACCGGCTTTTTCCAAGCCGATGCTTCGGATATAGAGCTGCTGGAAAACTATTGCCTGGAGTTTGGAATACGAGGCCAAAGATGGCATGAGGAGTTTAACTTGGGCGGAGATGTTTATGATCTTTCCCGCTTAAACCGATTGAGAAAGGAAATTATGACGTCCTTTCTGGCTCTTGAAAAGGGGGTCAGAGGTGAAAAAAATATAGCAGATATGGTCAAAGCACTTTACGAATACCTGACCGCTATCAATCTGCAGGAACGAATAAAGGCTCGGATTGATGAATTAAAGCAAAAAGGCTTATTTGACCGGGTATATGAAAACGCACAAATCTGGAATATAGTTATGGAAACCTTTGAACAGTTGGTCGAGATATTAGGTGATCAAAGGGTATCATTGAAGGAATTTATGAGGATATTAGAGGCCGGCTTCTCCTCCTTAGAGGTTGGTATCATACCGACAACACTGGATCAGGTATTGGTAGGCAATATTCAGCGCTCAAAAAATCATGATGTAAAGGCGTTATTTATACTGGGTTGTAACGATGAGGTTCTGCCTTCGGTTATGCCTGAGCATGATCTTCTTTCTGAAGAGGAAAGGGATTTATTACAGGAGCGGGGGATGGAGCTTGGCAGCAACAGCATTTTGCGCTCTTCAGAGGAAAAGTTCAGTATATACACGGCTTTTAGCACGCCATCTGATTATCTTTGGGTTAGTTATGCTTTGGCTGATATGGAGGGCAAAGCTTTAAGGCCATCTATACTGATAGACCGATTGAAAAAACTGTTTAAAAATCTTGAAATAGCTAGTGATGTAATATGGAACGAAGAGATAGAAAAACATCTGATAGCTACACCTGACAGTACCTATAAATACATGGTTGCTAATATGCGTCAGTATGCTGATGGCAAGCCGATTTCAAAACTGTGGCTTCAGCTTTACAGTTGGTACCACCAAAAAGACGAATGGAAGGAGAAAAGAGACGAGCTCAAGAGGGCGCTATTCTATCGCAACCAAGTACAGCCTATCGGCAGATGTATGGCCAAAGAGCTTTACTCCTCACCTATACGTGCCAGCGTATCGCGCCTGGAGCAATATATAAGATGTCCCTTCGCTCACTTCATAAGATATGGCTTAAGGCCCAGGGAACAAAATCGTTACGAGGTAGCAGCTCCCGATGTAGGTGAACTTTTTCACCTATCCATAGAAAGTTTTGTAAAAAAGCTGGAGGAAGAAGCTGTAGACTGGCGCAGTGTAGATGATGATAAATGTGAAGAGCTTATAGAAGAGATTATGGAGGAATTGATTCCTCAACACAAACATGGTGTTTTACTGAGCACCGGCCGTTACAAATATTTATGCAACAGACTGAAGCGCGTAAGCAAGCGAGCTGTGTGGTTGCTGACGGATCACATAAGGCGCAGCAGTTTTTCCCCCTTGGGCAATGAGGTGAGCTTTGGTACTAGGGGTACCTATCCCCCCATCGAAATTGAGTTAACTAATAGTGAGAAGATACTGCTGGAGGGCAGAATAGATAGGGCGGACATATACATAGATGGTAAGGATGTATATATAAATGTAATAGATTATAAGTCGGGTAATCAAAACTTTGATCTGTCCGATGCATATTTCGGCCTAAACCTTCAGTTGCTTGTATATCTGGAGGCATTGCTTAACTTTAAGCAGCAGTCAATAGAGGGTAGGGCCAGGCCAGGAGGCATCTTTTACTTTAAAATAGATGATCCTCTGATAAACAGCCAGGAGCAGCTGGATGAGGAAGCTATTAAAAAAGAGATAAGAAAAAAGTTAAAGCTAAAGGGTTTGGTTCTTAAAGATATAAATATAGTGCGTAAAATGGATAGGACTATAGAAAGATATTCAGAGGTGTTGCCGGTAAGAATAAAGAAAGATGAGACATTTTATGATTCTTCATCATTACTGTCTGAAAATGAGTTTATTAATCTCTTGGCTCATGTCAAAAACCTTATAAAGGAAATTGGAGAAAGCTTACTAAGTGGCCATATTGATATAATGCCTGTAAAAAAAGGGAAGGAGACTGCTTGCAGGTATTGTTCTTACACCGGTATTTGCCAATTTGATAGTAAATTTAGAGATAATAGATACAGAACTGTCCCCAGGCTGAAAAAGAAGGATATTATAGAGAGATTAACCAGAGATGAAGAAAGGGGGATGGCTCAGGATGAAGTGGACTGCGGAACAACAGGCCGCAATTGAGGCCAGAAACTCAAACCTTTTGGTATCTGCTGCAGCAGGTTCAGGCAAGACTGCGGTGCTGGTAGAGAGAATACTGCAGCTTATAATAAAAGATGGTGTGGATATCGACAGGATGTTAATAGTTACTTTCACAAATGCAGCAGCTGGAGAGATGAGGGAGAGGATAGGCAACGCCCTTATGGAAGCTATGGAGAAGGAGCAAGGCTGGGATGATCACCTGAGGCAGCAAATAAATCTTTTGTCCAGAGCATCTATCAGCACTATTCATTCCTTTTGCATGAACATTGTTCGTAAATATTTTTATGCCATAGATCTTGACCCTGGTTTTCGTATTGGTGATGAGGCTGAATGTAACATTATAAAGCTGGAGGCATTGGATGCGCTTTTGGAAAGAGAGTACCAAAAAGGAAGCAGCGAATTTTTGGGATTAGTGGATCGTTTTGGGAATAACAGGCACGATACTTCCGTACGGGATTTGATTTTAAGGCTGCACAATTTTATCAAAAGCAAGCCAAATCCTGAAGAATGGCTAAGTTTGCGTGTGGAAGACTTTTTGGTTTCTGTGGATAATATAAAAGATGCGCCCTGGTATAAGGTTTTGGTAAATCATATAGAATTGGAATTAAGGGGTGCCATAGCTTTATTGGAGAACGCTTTAAAGCTGTGTCAGGCGCCTTGCGGGCCCAAACCCTATGAGGAGAATATAAATGGCGACATACTAAAGTTGGAAAACTTGCTTGCTGTATTACATAACAAAGGCCTGGTTGCTTTTTGTGATGAACTCTCCCTTATTAAATTTTCGACACTTAAGAGATGCGGTAAGGATGTGGACGATGAGCTGAAAGAAGAGGTCAAAAATCTGAGAGAGCAGGCAAAGGATATTGTTAATAAGGAACTGAGCGAGCTTTTTGGTCCCGGATTTGAAATCAGCATCCGACGGCTTAATGAACTCCATCCATATATGGAATGTCTGTACAGGCTGGTAGTGGAATTGGAACACGACTACATGCTGCATAAGCAAGAGCGTGGAATAATTGATTTTAATGATCTGGAACATTTTGCTCTGAAAATACTGGAAAATGAAGAGATAGCCGGGGAGATAAGGGAAAAATATGACTATATTTTCGTTGATGAATACCAGGACAGCAATATTATACAGGAGACCATATTAAATAAAATCTGCAGAAAAGATAATATGTTTATGGTAGGGGATGTAAAGCAGAGCATATATCGGTTCCGTTTGGCTGATCCCTCCATATTTTTAGATAAGTATGACAAATTCCGGCATGAACCTGGAGCGTTAAACAGACGAATCGATTTGAACAAAAATTTTAGAAGCCGACCGGAGATTTTGAATGGTGTTAACTTTATCTTTAAGCATATTATGTCCAAAAGTTTTGGAGAGATTGACTATGACGAAAAGGCGGCCCTTTATCAGGGAAGCGATTTTGAACCGATTGAGCACCCTGAGATTGAGCTTCACTTAATAGATTTGGCTGAGAAATCCGAAACCTATGATAACATGAATACTGAGATGGCAGATGATAATGCCGGCCCGGAAACGGATGAGAGCACCCGGGATGATATGGAAGAAGCCGGCTTAGAGCTGGAAAGTCTGGATGATATAGAAGTAGAAGCTATGATGACTGCCCAAAGGATAAAGGAGTTGCTGGATACCGATATCTACGATCCCAGACTTGTTCCGAAGCACGTTTCATCAAATGAACAATCGGGGAATGGAGCAAGTTCAGATAGCGCTGAAAATATCAACAAGGGCGGCTATAGGAAGGTCACCTATAGAGATATAGTCATTTTATTGCGTAGCACCAAGGGTTATGCATCTGTGTTCCAGGAAGTGCTTACCTCAATGGGAATTCCGGTTTACGCTGATTTTGATACCGGCTATTTTGAAGCTATAGAGGTAAAAACAATAGTAAACCTGCTTAAGATAATAGACAACAAATACCAGGACATACCACTTCTGAGTGTATTGCGCTCGCCAATAGGGGGCTTTGATGTTCAGGATCTTATAAAAATTCGCATCAACAGTAAGAATAAAACGTTTTATGAGGCAACAGCTGACTATATGAACAGTTTTGATGATGATTTGGCCAGTCGTTTACGAGATTTTTACCGTCAAATCGAAGAATGGCAGGAAGCATCCAGATACCTCCCTATGGAAGAATTCTTGTGGAAGCTGTATATGGAATCGGGTTATTATTACTATGCAGGTGCGATGCCTGGGGGCAAGCAAAGGCAGGCGAATCTAAAAGTTTTGTTGGATAGAGCGGCAAAGTTCCAGCAGAGCTCTATCAGGGGTTTATTCCAATTTATTCAGTTTATAGACAAGCTGCGCAGTGGCAGCGGGGATATGGGAGTGGCAAAGACTTTAAATGAAAATGATAATGTAGTCAGGCTTATGAGCGTTCATAAAAGTAAGGGATTGGAGTTTCCTATAGTTATAGTTGCAGGGCTGGGAAAGCAATTTAACCTGCAGGATACTAGCGCGGCTGTGCTTTTTCACAAGGATTTGGGATTAGGACCGCGGTATGTCAATCCTGACACCCGTCAGGCCTGTGATACGATATCAAAGGCCATAATGAAGCAGGTCATAAAGCTGGAAAACCTGTCTGAAGAGATGCGTATTCTTTATGTGGCTCTTACAAGACCAAAGGACAAGCTCATTCTCGTGGGCTCAGTAAAAGATTTGAATAAGGCAGCAGTAAGGTGGTCGCAAAGGATTACGCCTTATATTCTTTCCCGTGGTAAAACTTATTTGGATTGGATCTGTCCAGTACTTATGAGGCATATAGACTGTATACCTTTGCGAATGTTATTATCTTTGGAAGGTAAGGGTGCCGACATACCCATTATTGAGGATCCATCCTGTTGGAGTATATTTATCCACAGCCGTGAAGAACTAGCTGATGTAAAAACCACCGCTTCCCAATCAGAGCAGGAACTGATGGAGCTTTTGCATGATCCATCAGCTTATACCGCTGATGAATATTTAGAGCTGATAGATGAGAGGTTTAGTTGGGAGTATGCTTATGGATATGCTGTTAACATACCCTCAAAGGTGGCCGTTACGGAGCTGAAACAGATAAACAGTATTGGAGTCAGCCTGCCCCATGGCAGCAATACCTATCTGCTAAATGAACCCGTACTTATAGAAAGGCCAAAATTCATGGAAGGTACCAAGCGATTTACCGCGGCGGAGATTGGTACAATTATACACTATGTATTACAGCACTTAGATTTGGAAAGGGTACAGAGCCCCAAGATGATAAGCCAACAGCTGGATGAAATGGTCGAAAAAGAGTTGCTGACCCGGGAAGAAAAAGAGGTTGTTAATATCGATACGATTATGGACTTCTATCGTAGTGATATTGGGCGGCGCATACTTAACGCACCAAAGGTATATAGGGAGGTTTCCTTTAACTATCGTAAAGATGCCTCTGAAGTAATAGAGAGTCTGGACATTAAAGGAGAGGAACTGCTTGTTCAAGGCGTAATTGACTGCTATTTTGAGGAAGACGATGGCTGGGTATTGGTGGACTACAAAACGGACTATGTTTGGGGCATGAATGGAGCTTTTGAGTACCCGGGTAAGCGGGAGATAACTTACAGTGAAGAAATGCCGCCTGCTGTAAAGAGTATTGTAGATCGCTACCGATTACAAATTGACTTATATGCTGAAGCCCTTGAAAAGATAACCGCCAAGCCTGTAGTTGAAAAAATACTGTATTTGTTGAGTATTAATCTGGCTGTGATTTTATAGACAATGAGCATTCTGGAAATCAGGGGGTATATAAATATTAGTTGATACAAATTTAGAAGGTTACAAGATAAAATTTGGAGGGATCTATTGTTATATTGTGTCTGGAAAGAAGTGTGAAAAGCTGGAGTAGTACTGCTTGGACTGGAATGGGCCGGCAATATTATACACTTTTTTGAAATGTATGATATAGAAGGAGGTTATTATCATGATAAAGGCAAATCGGATTCGCCTGGAATATGGAAGGACTTACGAGGATGGCTACTGTGTTATTGAGAGTAAGAAACCTGTTATTACATGGGCGGTAGATTCCTGTAAAGCTCCGCAGGCAGCATACAGGCTCAGGGTTATCTGCGGAGAACGCATTTTGTGGGATACCAACTGGGTTGAGACCGATGAACAAAAAGCAGTGTATGGAGGAGAAGCTTTTATCCCCGGAGAGGAAAACGTACTGGTGCTGGAACTGAAGGACAGCCTTGGCAATGTGAGCCCGCCGGAAAAGAGGCGCTTTTATTACGGCACGCTGGATCCCTGGCCGGCCCAATGGATAGGAGAAGTACAACCCCAGGAGGATAAAGTCATTTATTTCAGCAGAACATTTGAAGCGAAAGACGAAGTTGAAACTGCTTGCCTGTTCGTATGTGGTATCGGGTATCACAGTGTATCTATAAACGGCAGGCAATTGGAACCATCTGTATATATGAACCCGGCCTTTTCAGAGTATGAAAAACGTTGCTATTATTCGGTGATCCCCGTAAAAGGCATGATACAAAAGGGTGAGAACCGGATTGGCGTACAGGTGGCTGCCGGCTGGCGCTCTCCTTATAATGTATGTTATAAACACTCAAAACGCATTCCGGAGTATGCTGGCATTAGCCAGTTGACAGCGGCATTAAAAATACGATACAGGAATGGTGAGGAAGAGTGGCTGTATACCGATGAAAACTGGAGATACCAATATGGTGGAATTACATACAGCAATATCTTTATGGGTGAAACCTATGATGCGTCTATGGAGATTCATGACTGGACCATACCCGGTTCCCCAGAGGAAAATGCAATGCCGGTTAAGATAGTTGACGGGCCGGGAGGTAAAATGGCGGTACAGACGCTGGAACCGGTACGCGCTCAGGAAGTATATCCGGCAATAGCGGTCAGCCAGGTAAAAGATGGTGTATATGTGGTGGATTTTGGACAGAACATTGCGGGAGTATGCAGGATTCGCATTCCAAGAACCATGAAAGCCGGTCAGACCATAACCATTTCCCATATGGAATTCCTTGATGATGATGGCACCCTTTATTTACCGAATCTGAGATATGCCGCCTGTACCGATCGTTATATAGCCATTGGAGACGGGAAGGATATGGAATACTGGCAGCCGAAATTTACATATCATGGCTTTCGCTATGCTCAGATTACCGGTTATGGCGAACCGCTGACCAAAGAAGATATCTGTGCCGTCAGCTTATATACCGATATTGCAACCCGAAGCTATTTCCGATGCGGCAATGCCCTGGTAAATGCGATTCAGAAGAATGTGGTTCAGACGGAAAAGGCGAATATACACAGCATTCTGACGGATTGTCCCCAGCGGGATGAAAGAATGGGCTGGATGAATGATGCAACGGTTAGATTTGAGGAAACCCCTTATAACTTTGATATTGGGCGAATTTTTCCGAAGGTGGTGAGGGATATTCTGGATGTACAGGCCGAGGATGGCAGCATTACCTGTACTGCGCCCTTTGCCTTTGGATCAAGACCTGCGGATCCGGTATGCTCGTCATTTCTGATTGCAGCCTGGGAAGCTTATATGCATACGGGCAACGCTGATATCATTGCCGAGGGATATGAGGGATTTAAGGCATGGAATGCATTTTTGGAAAGCAGAAGCGAAAACCACATTGTTCAATATAGCTATTACGGAGATTGGGCAAGTCCGGCATACGCATGTATAGGTGAGGACGGAGCGGTTTCATCCGAAACTCCCGGTATATTCATGTCGACGGGCTATTATTATTTTAATACCAAACTGCTTGCCCGCATGGCGGATGTTTTGGGAAAACATGAGGAAGGGCGGAAATTCAGAAGAAAAGCCGAATGTATCAGACGGGCTTTCTTGAGCAAATGGTGGAATCCTGAGACCGGGGAAGTGGGAACAGGTTCTCAGGCCTGTCAGGCCTTTGCCTTGTGGCTTGGGATTCTTCCTGAAGAAGGCAGGCAGAAAGCTGCTGACGTGCTTCGCAATGATTTGGTTAACCGCAATTATCGCTTTACAACCGGCAATCTTTGTACAAGATATTTGATGGATGTCTTAACCGAGTATGGTTATCTGGAAGATGCCTGGAAGCTTATAACCAGGGAAGAATATCCCTCTTTTGGTTTTATGATTCAGCAGGAGGCTACCACAGTTTGGGAACGGTTTGAGCTGAAAAAGAACCCGGGAATGAATTCGCACAATCACCCGATGTACGGTGCGGTAGGATATTGGTTCTATGCTTACCTGGCCGGGATTAAACCTCTGGAAGCGGGATACCGGCGGGTGTCCATACGCCCATATATGCCCGAAAATCTGATGTCGGTGCAGGCTACCCTGGAAACGGTGAGGGGTGACATTACCGTTCGATGGGTCAAAAGATTTGGACGTATTCATCTGTATGTAACCATTCCATTTGGCGTTGTCGCGGAAGTTATGACTCCTGACGGTATGCAGATTGTTGAGGGAGGATTTCATTACTGGTCCAAGGAGATGGAGTGCACCGGCTAATGGTGTTGTATACCTCATGACGGTGTCAAACCTTGCATGTTTGTTCAGGGATATGGTTGTAAAAATTAAGACGGGCATGTCAATGAAGTTTGGGAAAGGCATGGCTGTATGATACATATATGATGATGAATCCAAATTATGGTGGCTTCAGCAGAAGAGGATATTTGCTGCGGATGGAAAAGAAATTGAAAATACGGAGGATAAAATGCAATTTGTTAACTCAAAAGGAATCTGGTATCATGGTTCAAATAAAGTATTTGAAGTTCTTGAAGAAGGTAGTACGATTACGCAGTGGAAGCAGCTTGCAGAGGCATTTTCTCATAAACCGACGATACTTGCAATTGAGGATGACAATTCGATTTTCCATAATGGAAGGGAATATGGCTATCTATACATTGTCGATGAACCTATTGAGATTGATGTGGATATTTACGCTCATCCAAGAACGACCATGGGCAAAGGTTTGGAGTTTTTAACAAAGCGAAAGCTAAAGGTTAAAATGGTAAAAGAGATTGGTATGCCAGGTGAAGAATATCAAAAGCTGTCAGCAGAAAAAATAAAGGGATATCGGCAATCTGCCAAAAACCAAACAAATAACTGACTGAAAACTGCAAAATATTTCACAATAGAATTCAATTGATGTTCGAACTAAATGACGCTTATAGAGGATAAATCCTGCACATTTCGGGCAAAAAGCATTATTTATGCTTGCAGATGTCCGAAATGCGCATAGATTGTTGATATTTACGCAACAAATAAGGATACCATTCTGAAACAAAATTGCAATAAAAATAACTATACTTGCAATTGTCGTTGAATTCTGATATCATTTAATTGCCGGTAGAAATAATCGTAGTGTTGTATTCTTAGAAGCAATCGGTACTAAAACAAATAGCAGGGGGGTGTCACTATGTTGCGTGTGTTTTTCTTCACTGCAGTCGGCCTGGTTCTGGCAAGCGTAGTCCTTGTTCTTCTAGTAGGATGTCGTAAATATAACTACCATGGCTTTATGGTGCGCCAATTTAATATACAAGAGAATGAGTATGACAGAATTTACAGTAACAGTTGAGCAATAAAACGAATAAATAATTAAGTGAAAAGGTGAGAGTTATGGAAATACAAGGCTAAAAAGGCTCAATACAGAAGTATGGAGCCTTTTTTGTTTAAACAGGCATAGAGATGAAAGGATTTGAGGGGCAGAGGAGCGGTTGGGGCTGTTGTGATAGAGGAATTTAATGTATAATAAATACGTATAGATACGGTAGATGGCTTGGGATAAAAAGAGGTTTACGGAATAAAATTGCCGGTAAGGAACGGACTTTCCAGGATAATTGAAAGATATTTTTATCCGATATGGAGGAATTGTATATGAGTTTTGATGAATTATATGAAAGGGCAAAAGCGGTATTAAATCCTCGAAAGCTTTCGGAATATGCAGAAGCCGGCGGAGTGGGGGCTGCCATACTTTCCGAAGGGGGAAATGTTTATACGGGGGTGTGCATAGATACGGCGTGTTCAATGGGTTTTTGTGCCGAGCATGCCGCTGCCGCTGCCATGATTACCGCAGGCCAGAACCGCGTATTAAAGATGGTTGCTGTTGATTGGGACGGAAGTATTTTGCCTCCTTGCGGACGCTGTCGGGAATTTATAAGCCAGCTACACGACGAAAATATTAAGGCGGAGGTTATGGTGGCAGAGGGCAGGGTAGTCACCCTCGAACAGCTTCTGCCCTATAATTGGAAGAAATGATCATACTGATAACGATGAATATATACTCTTAACTGAACCGGCAAGGCTGGCCCATGAATTACATACTTTTCATTCCCGAATCAAATAATCCCATGTTTTGGGACAAGAAAGCGATATGCTTTTGTAAAGTCTCAACAATCATTTGAAACTCTTCATAATTGTCAAATGTCATTGAAACAGCGCAACAAAGATAAAAAGACGAATAAGTTCATAAAGATGCCGAATAACAAAATAATAATTGAGGGAGGTTTAAAATATGAGAATCATAGTATTTTTGGCTGATGGTTTTGAAGAAGTGGAAGCTTTGACGACGGTGGATTACTTAAGGAGGGTGGATGTAACGGTGGATATGGTATCCATTACTCAAAACAGGGAGGTGAAGGGATCACATGATATCCCGGTAATGGCCGACAAGACCATAGACCAGATTGACAGCATAGATGGATATGATGGAGTGATTATTCCGGGAGGGATGCCGGGTGCAACCAATCTTAGGGATAACTCCAGGGTGATAGAAATTGTAAAGGATATGGCCAGAGCAAATAAACTTGTAGCTGCAATATGTGCCGGACCTATAGTTCTAAAAAAGGCCGGGGTGATAGAAGGTAAAAGTATTACCTCCTATCCGGGCTTTGAAGACCAGCTGTCGGGTGGTATATATCAGCAGCAGGGTGTGGTTAGGGATGGAAATATTATCACTGCAAGAGGACCTGCTTTGGCGGTAGATTTTGCTATAACTATAATCGAATACCTTTTAGGACAGGAAAAGGCCGATGAATTAAAGAAGCGTATTCTGTATAAGGCTTGAATTCTGAAGCAGCCTGTTGTTTTTCATAATTGAGTCGTTGTGTGGTGATTAAATGAAGCGTATAAATGTATTAATTTTTACTGATATTCATTATATCGGCAAGGCAAATCATGTGTGTTCCATAGAGGGAAGAAAAGCTGAACCGGGATTGGAATTTGTTGAGAAGGCTTTGAACGTAAGAGATTACAATATTGCAACACATGCTTTATAGTTTTGAAGTGAATGATTTGGTGTGCGATTCTCTATTATCATTATAAACGGGATGCAAACCTTACGGTAAATGCATGGATATCTCGTTTGCCGTAAGGTTTTTTGTTATTAACAAGACCATAAGTAATCGGAATTTGAGAATAACATAATCTGGATGTGTAATATAATTCGCATCTGCTAATTATATTATGGCGTGCTTAAAATTTTCGGTCGTGCACATTAGCCTGCAAAAAAAAACAGCAAAAAAGAGGATGGGGTAAGTTATTATGAGTTGAAGAGCCACAGTAAAAAACCCCTACATTTTCATTTCCAATGCGTTAAGTGTAATGATATAATAGGTATCAACGAAAAGAAAATTGCTGTAGAATATTTGAGGTTGAACAAAACCGCAAAAAATGCAGGGAGGCAAACAAATGGCGAGACCAATAAAATGCACAAGGGTTGAGTTCTTTCCGAAAAACACTTATTTCATACCGCTGGGTAAAAAAGGCATGAGGTTAAAGAAATTAATCTCAAGGTGGAAGAACTTGAAGCCATGAGATTGAAGGATATTGAGGGGCTCAATCAGGAAGAATGTGCCGAGAGGATGCAGATTTCCAGACAGACATTTCAGAATATCATAGACAGCGCCAGAAAAAAGGTGGCAATGGCACTTATACAGGGCAATGCAATACACATAGGCGGAGGCAATTATATTATAGGTTTATGCCAATTCAGGTGTTTGAATTGTGGTGAAATTTATAACAAAAACTATGGGCAGGATAGGTATGCCTGTCCTTTCTGTGGTTCAGGTGAAATAATTTGTGAGCAGAGAAAAGGCTTATGTCATAGGTATAGGGACAGACGGCATGGGAAATAAGTTGGAGAACGAACTTTCCGGAGCCGTTTGATTTTATTATATAAAACTAAGGAGGTTTTAGCATGTCAAAGGTATTCCCAAAGGAAGAACTATACTCTTATGGTAACTTTCGCAGCTTTGACAGAACAATGAACGAGGCAGCCTTTTTGCTTGGAGGGATTGGGACCGGCAACGTTTCTATAGGCGCCAGGGGCGAATTTAGGGACTGGGAAATTTTCAATAAACCGAACAAAGGCTGTGTGCTGCCCTACTCCTTTTTCGCTATTTGGGTTAAGGAAGAGGGGGAGGCCCCTGTAACAAAGGTTTTGGAAAGTCGCATCAGCCCGCCTTATTCCGACTCCCATGGCCTTAATCCGGGTCAGGTTGCTGGGATGCCCAGGTTTGAAAAGTCCCAGCTTCGAGGGGAGTATCCCTTCGTCTGGGTGAAGCTGCAGGATAAAGGTATGCCGGTTGAAGTTTGTCTGGAAGCTTTCACACCTTTCATTCCTTTGAATCCCGATGATTCGGGGATTCCCTGTGCTGTGCTGAAATATAAAGTAAAGAATCTGACTGATAAGCCCGTTGACGTATCCATAGCCGGCTCTCTGATGAACCCCGCGGGTTTCGATGGTCTTGGGGTGTTTATATATCCCAAAATGGATTTTATGAAAGGAAACACGAATGAATACAGGCAGGATAAGGGGTTTTCCGGGATTTATTTCTATGGGGCTGAGCTTGACAAGCGACATCTCCGATATGGAAATTTGTCGCTTTCAACTACGGCACCCAACGTAACGGTAAAACCGAACTGGTATGTGGGCAACTGGTTTGATTCTTTTCAGGATATGTGGGACGATTTCTCGGATGACGGTAGGTTTGAGTATGAAAGCGATACCGGTTTTCCACCGGCCGACCATTCCTACAGATTTGGCAGTATAGGTGCTTACGATACTATAGATGCTCATGGCGAAAAGGAGTTTTTGTTTTTACTCACCTGGTATTTCCCCAATCGCATCAATAACTGGTCTCAGGAGTGTTGCGGATCTGCCTGCGATTGTCAAATGACGAGAAACCACTATGCTGTGCGATTTAAAGATGCCTGGGATGTGGCTAGATACACTATGAGCAATTACGACAGGCTTTATAAAAGCACCGTTGATTTCCACGATGCGTTATTTAACAGCACTCTTCCCGACTACGTTATAGATGCAGTCGCCAGCAATATAACCGTCATACGGAGCACTACCTGTTTTTGGCTGGAAAATGGCAAGTTCTTTGGCTGGGAGGGCTGTTTTGACGGAGCCGGCTGCTGTGAGGGCAACTGTACACATGTATGGAATTATACCCAGACTCTGGCTTTTTTGTTCCCTTCACTGGAGAGGGACTTCAGGCTTACTGAGTTCAATGTGGAAACTGATGCCGATGGGAAAATGGCATTCAGGACAAAGAGGCTTTTTGGTGATATGTTTGATTATCATCCTGCCGCTGATGGACAGTTGGGATGTATTATACGGCTATATCGCGATTGGAAGTTGAGCGGCGATAACGATTTTTTGAAACAGGTATGGGCCAATGCTAAAAAGGCACTGGACTTTGCTTTTACCCACTGGGACTCGGACGGGGATTTTGTGTTGGACAGCCAGCAGCACAATACATATGATATTGAATTCTATGGTCCCAACAGCCTGGTCAACTCCATGTTTTTCGGAGCGTTGAAGGCCGGTGCGGAGATGGCGGAAACTCTTGGTGATACGGAAAGTGCCGAAAGATACAGAAAGGCTTTGGAACTTGGTTCGGCCAGAATGGATGAAATGCTGTGGAACGGCGAGTACTATATCCAGGCAATAGACAATGTTAATGAGTATAAGTATCAATACGGGAAGGGATGTCTGTCCGATCAGATTCTTGGCCAGCTGCTGTCCCATGTAGCAGGACTGGGTTATATATTGCCCGAGGATCATATCAAAAAAGCCATATACTCGGTGTTCAAATATAACTTCTTCGAAAACTTTTACGATCACTGCAATACACAGCGTACCTATGCATTGAATGACGAAAAAGGCCTGGTGCTTTGTTCCTGGCCTTACGGTGGAAGGCCCAAATTTCCTTTCGTTTATTCGGATGAAGTATGGACAGGTATTGAATACCAGGTTGCTGCCCATCTCATCTATGAAGGTTTTATAGATGAAGGTTTAACAATAGTCAAGGCGGTCAGGGACAGGCACGACGGAATCAGACGAAATCCCTGGAATGAAGTGGAATGCGGCAACCACTATGCCAGATCGTTAGCCAGCTGGGCTCTTATCCCTGCCCTGAGCGGTTATAAGTTTGACCTTGTAAAAGGCGAAATTTCTTTCGATCCCGTGATCAATAAGGATGACTTTTCCTGTTTCTTCAGCTGTGGCAAGGCATGGGGCATATACTCACAAAAGCGTGACAAGGTTACCGGCAAGCTTGAAACGGATGTAAAGGTTTTATACGGAAGCCTTGAGGGAATAAAGGTAAAAGCGGGAAACGGCCATTCAGGTGAAAATGATGCTTAAACTGGGGAAATCCATCTTTGCCAATATTCTTACGGCATTCTTGATTGTGGTTATACCGGTATATGCAGCAGGCTTTATAGTATACAATTGGGCTGTTGCACAGCTTCGGCAGGAACTTATTTCCTCACAGAGCACTCAGACAATGTACTATCTGGATAAGTTCCGTTCGGAGATCCAAAACATAATAAAGCAACAATCTACTCTCTTGACGGACAAGGACATAGTCAGGCTGTCAGCTTTTGGCGATGCCGATACCGGTATAGAAGGAGTCTTTGCGGTCAATCGGGTGCAAACCCGATTGACCGCAATATTGGGTAGCAGTGATATGTTGAGCAACGTATCCGTGCATCTGATGAATATTGGCAGGAGTATTCATGCCGTTGGAAGCATTTCCCACATATCCCTCGAACATTATCATGCGATAAGCAGAATTGCTTATGGAGGAGACGGACAGCTGCTGTTTAACGGGCAAACTCCCATATCCATTGTGACATCACCTCAGCAGTATAGGGACAACAGGGAATTTCCTGCCTATATTATTGAAGCGGAGTATTCATCGGTAAAAATACGAAGTGCGCTTAATATGCTAAAAGGGAAATCCAGGGGAGGAGCTGCTTTCATAAACAAAGAAAGGTCAGTTTCAATCGTTGGTGTGGGAGATGAGGAAGCAGCAATATTTTTTGCATCCCATCCGGCATTTAACCATGATGAAAATACGGACAGGACAGCCGGCGCCATTACAAAAACGGTGAAATACCGGGATAGCCAGTATATAGTAACGGTTTATCATGACCAATATACCGGAATGAGCCTTGTAAATTATACATCTGCTCAGGAGATTTACAGGCCACTCGGCAGATATAAACCGTATTTTTGGATATTTACGGCGCTCACGGCTATTTTGGCCCTGCTATTTCTTTATATAATAAACAATCAGATAAAAAAGCCGTTGGACAGGCTGGTTAGTGCATTCCGCCAGGTTGAATCAGGAAACTTCAGCAATAAAATATATTATACAGGTGATAATGAATTCAAATATCTCTATTTATCCTTTAACTCCATGCTTGATCGAATCAGTAACCTGATTGATCAGGTGTATAAGCAAAAAATTCTATATCAGGAGTCGCAGTTAAAGCAGTTCCAATCTCAGATAAATCCCCATTTTCTTTATAACAGTTATTTTGTACTCTATGATATGGCAATAAATGAAGATTATGAAAACCTTGCAGATTTTGCTAGGCATATGGGAACTTATTTTCAATATATTACAAGGAGCTCAAGCCATTTATCCAGGCTGTACGATGAAGTGGAGCATGCCAGGATTTATGCCAATTTTCAGGCTCACCGCTTTCGAAATCGCATAACAATGGAATTCGACCAGCTTCCGGGAGAACTGCATGATTGTCTTGTCCCGAAGGTTATTCTCCAGCCGGTAGTCGAAAATGCCTTTGAACATGGGCTGAAAAACACCGTAGAGAATGGCATGTTGAGGATCCGATTCGAAACTGATAATCCCTTTGTAAATATAATAGTGGAGGATAACGGGGGAGAACTGAGTGATGAGGATATTGAGAAGCTGAAAACCCAGCTGGCCGGGGATGAAGACAATATGCAGTGTACCGGTCTTATAAATATACACAGGAGAATTATTTTAAGCCTGGGCAGGGATAGCGGTCTGTTTGTTTCACGCAGCGAAATGGGCGGGCTGAAGGTTGTGTTAAAACTGGCGATTGCTGATCAGTTAAATAAAGATAATGAAAAAAGGGATTTGTGAGGGTCAGAGATGTACAGGTTACTTATCGTGGATGATGAACCCGATATAGTGGAAGGGCTTTATAATGCATTTTACGATTATGAAGGTCTGGAACTGGATATTTTCAGGGCATATTCTGCCTATGATGCCATTAAGATACTCAATTCGGAAAGGATTGACATCGTACTGAGTGATATTCGCATGCCGGGTATGGACGGGCTGGAGATGACCCGGCTGGTTAAAGAACGGTGGCCTGAGTGCCAGGTTATATTCTTAAGCGCTTATCCGGAATTCGATTATATATATGAAGCCAATCAGCTGGGGGCTGTAAACTATATTCTGAAAACAGAGGGGTATGAAAAAATAGCCGAAAGCCTGCACAGTGCTGTGAATAGGATACAAAAGGAAGCCAAACTCAGCCAGCCCTACAGGTCCGGCTTGGAATTCTCCCACAAGTTTGTCGATTTTATCCTGGGGGAGCAAACGGTGAAGCCGGAGGATCTTGATCATATTTTATCAAATATGAACATACCAATGAGTTCAGAAATTCCCGTCTATATGATGCTGGGACGTTTTTCTCATAGCAATGATATGGATTTCAGACAGCGATCGGAATTGTATTCTGTACTGAATGAAATGACCTGCAGATATATCCTGCCCCGCTACAATGTGATTTTGGACGAGCGGGAACCGAATACCTTTGTAATGATCCTGCAGCCCCATGATAGCCATCGAAGCCGGGCGGCCAGTGCAGATCTTCCCAGCCCAGTGACCGAAATGAAAGGGTTGGCGGAAATGATGCAGAATGGTTTTTCCGAGGAATCAAATGTTGTCATGTCTTTTATTATTTATGATGAAACCGTATATATGAAAGATCTGGGATACTATTACAGAAGAATTGAAAATATGCTAAAGGACAGTGAAATCCATGGAATGGGGCTTATTGTACTGGATAAGGAAACAATTTCTTCTCCCCATAACAGCAGGATGCAATATTCCATGAGCACCAGTCATGCTATAGAACTGGTCAAAGAGTATATTAAAGAAAACCTGGGACGCCCCATATCCTTGACCAGCCTGGCCAATGAAGTCTATTACAACGCATCATATTTGTCCAGGCTGTTCAAAAAAAGTACTGGGATGAATCTAACAGGTTATATAACAGCTATGAGAATGGAGAAGGCTAAGGAACTATTGATAAATACAAACAAGAGAATTGCTGCAATTGCTGACGAGCTGTGTTTTGCTTCCCCCTCCTACTTTAACCAGGCGTTCAAAAAGCACACCGGCATGACTCCATTGGAATTTCGGACAAAGTGCAGATAATGGTGATATTCAATATGTAAAAATTTATAAATATAAGTAAAGACTCTTATATAGAACCCCTACATGAGCCCTGTTATAATTAAGGCAAACAAAATGGGAGAGGGGTCTTATGGAGTCTGTTTATCTTCATGAATACTGCCCGAAACATAAGCTTAAGACGGAATCCCACAGGGTAACCAGGTCGAGATATCCTGCCATTGATTTTCACGGGCATTTTGCAGACTTTTATTGCAGCCTGTATGCAGACAGCGGCCGATGGGTAAAGCCCGATATTGACAGGATAGTTGATACCTTTCGTCAGCACGGTATCATTAGGGTGGTAAACCTGGATGGGTTTTGGGATGGCTTTTTTGGCTTGACGCAGGAAGAAATATTTGCTGCCTTTGAAAGGCACCGGGATTTTTTCATAACTTTTGTTTCCGTCAATACCAATCTGGTAAATGAACCGAATTTTGAAAAGCACGTCAGAAAGCATTTAAAAAAGGCCCGTGATTTGGGAGCAAAAGGCATAAAACTCTTTAAGCATGTCAGTCTCATGATTGAGAAAGAGCCGGGGGTGTATGTGCCCGGGAGAAATATCCGGATAGATGATAAAAGGCTGGCTGTTATCTGGGATACCGCCAGAGAGTTAAAAATGCCGGTTTTGGCTCATATTGCCGATCCGGAAGCTTTTTTTGATCCGGTTGATCAATACAACGAGCGGTATCTTGAGTTAAAAGCGCATCCGGAATGGTCCTATTACAATACCGGGACTTACACATTTGAGGAGCTGATGGAGGCTCAGCAGAACCTTCTGGCCAACAATCCCGATACCACCTTTATCATCGCTCATGTAGGTTCCAACAGTGAGAATTTAAAATTTGTAGGCGAATGTCTGGACAAATATCCAAATATGTATATTGACATAGCTGCCAGGATCAATGAATTAGGACGGCAGCCCTACTCGTCCCGTAAATTCTTTATCCGGTACCAGGATCGCATTTTATTTGGTACCGATGTCTACACCCATAACCTTGGCTATCAGTATGAACCGTACTTCCGCTTTCTGGAAACCTGGGATGAGTATATTACCGGCGGTATGTGGCCTACATATGGGATTGGCCTGGAGGATTCCATACTTAAGAAAATATACCATGACAATGCCGTAAAACTTATACGAGATCTTTGAGCGGGGAGGAGAGAGCTGGGATGGAGATTATTGTTCGAAATAACAATATAGAAGGTGTTCCCCTGCTGGAATTGTTCAGAATGGATCAGATTTTAAAAAAGCCAATGATTATTGTTTATCACGGATACCTGGGAAGAAAGGAATTTATCCTCCCTCAGGCATATCTGTTGGCAGTTAATGGTTTTTTTGTAGTTGTTCCCGATGCATATGGACATGGAGAAAGAAGCAGTGGACAAATTGTCGATCTTTTCACCAGCATTACGAAAAGCGTGTCTGAGATAAATATGATAATTGACAGCTATAAGGACAGCCGAGAAGTTGATTATACCAGGGTGGGACTTGCCGGCTACTCTATGGGAGGCTGTATAACTTTTTCCTATATTACGTTAATGGATAAAAAAATAAAGGCAGCGGTACCGGTTATAAGTACACCGGATTGGGTGTCGATAGTAGAACGCTTAAAAACCGATGAAATGATGGCAGATCTGAAAGCCCGGGGCATATTAAGCCATGAATCGCAGGTTGAAGAATATTTAAAAATAGCGGAAACAATCCAGCCCATCAATCGGTATGAGGCTATGAAGGATACTCCGCTGTTGATGTTATGCGGAGAGAAGGATTCCGTGACCCCGCCGGCAGGGGTAAAAAAACTTTATGAAATGTTAAGACCGATTTTCTTTGATAAAAGCGCGCTTAAATATTCCATGTATCCCGGGGTAGGCCACAGCGACACGACAGAAATGAATCTTGAGCTCTCCGAATGGATGAAGCGATTTGTTTAGTATGAATAAAAAGGGGGATAAACATATGCCTGCATATAAAAAGTGTGTAATTGTCGTGTTATTGATTTGCTTTGCCTTTTTTGTCTATGGTTGTAAATCCACTAGTTCAGAGAATACGGAAACGGAACAAACTACATCCGGTTTTAAGTTTATTGTTGAAGAGAAATACAGTCCGGCCATTGAGCTTGTTTCCGTAAAATCCGTAGATGCTACGGTGAAATTTCTCGAAGGAGAAGATATATACAACAATATTTGGACCCGCACATATGCCGAGGAGCTGGGCATTAATCTATCCTATATGTGGGTAGTGGATAATTCCCAGTACCAACAAAAACTGACCGCCACCATTATGTCGGGAGATATACCGGACGTATTTGTCTGCGATCCTCTGCTTTTTAAAATGTTATACGACAGTGATCTGATAGAGGATATCAGTGAAATATACGAGACCCATGCTTCGGAGACTACAAGGATGGTGCTGGAGCAGGATGAGCTGGCTCTCCCCTGTACCACCATTGATGGTAAGCTTATGGGTGTCCCCATAACTGATGCGTCTATAGCCAATGCACCCCTTTTATGGATACGACAGGACTGGATGAAAAAACTGAATATTGATCCCCCTGAATCCATGCAGGACCTTATGGAAATCTCCAGAAGATTTGTGGAGGGGGATCCGGATGGAAACGGTATAAAAGATACCATCGGCCTGGCCGTCTCTAAAGAGCTTTGGGGCGCTTATGCCGGACTGCAGGGTTTTTTCAATGGTTTCCACGCATACCCCCGGATATGGATTGAAAGGGATGGAGAATTAGTGTACGGTACAATACAGCCGGAAGCCAGGCAGGCTTTGGCTGTTCTGCAGGAAATGTATAAGAACGGGGAGATTGATAAGGAATTTGGCGTAAAGGACATCAATAAGGTAGCTGAAACCATAGCAAACAACAAATGCGGTATAGAATTTGGGGTGTGGTGGAACCCTTACAGTCCCTTGTACCTGAGTCAGGCAAATTATCCCGATGCCTATTGGCAGGCATACCCCATCCCTTCCATTGATGATACGCCTGCAAAGAGCCAGTATTCTGCAGCCGTTGGTTCCATTATCGTTGTGCGGAAGGGTTATCCCCATCCTGAGGCCGTATTTAAGCTGCTTAACTTCTGGTGCGATAATTTTCTGTTCAGCAATGACAAAGAGTTAAGGGACGCCTACCTTGGCTCCCTGGACAATCCGGATGTGGTGAAATATAAATATACTGATTTTCATTTGTGGGAACCCAATTCCATACTGAGAACTTATGAGAATGTGAAAAAAGCATTGGCAAGCCGGAACACCGATGGTTTAAACCATGATGAATGGCAAAGGTATCAGATTATATCCGCATATTTTGATCAGGGTATAAAAGAGGCCTGGGTGGAGGTTGCAACCTATGGTGAAAATGGTTCGGTCAGCATCCTAAAGAATATTGCCCAGGGGGGCGGTATGGTCAATCGGTTCTATGGCGCTCCTACCAGGGTTATGTCAGAAAAGATGGCCGCTCTTCATACCATGGAAGATGAAATGATGATAAAAACTATCATGGGGGAGCCATTGGAGAGCTTTGATACTTTTGTCGAGGAATGGTATAAGCTGGGAGGAGAAGAAATCACCAGGGAGGTTAACGACTGGTGGAGGAACTAGAGCTGAAAGGAGCAGGGACTGCAATGAAATCTGCAATGAGATCAAGGAAAGTTCAGCAGCTGAAACGTGAAATTCCTCTGTATATAATGCTTATGCCTGCTGTGGTTATTCTGCTGGTATATGCCTATGGGCCGATGGTTGGAAATGTAATCGCTTTTCAAAGGTTTTTACCGGGTAAGGGCTTATTCGGATCCGAATTCATAGGTCTGGAGAATTTTGTCTACATGTTTAAAATGCCCAACATATGGAGCGTTGTATATAATACGGTGTTTATATCCGGTATGAAGATCGTATTGGGCATTATAGTACCGGTGACGGTGGCCCTTATGCTGAATGAAGTGCACCATATTGCATTTAAACGGACGGTCCAGACGATCATATACCTGCCCTATTTCCTGTCCTGGGTTATACTGTCGGGGATTATAATAACCATACTGTCTCCTTCCGATGGTATAGTGAATCAACTGCTGGGGTACATAGGAATTGAGCCCATATTCTTTTTGGGGGATGAGAAGATATTTCCCTATACGATTGTGGTTACCGATGTCTGGAAGAACTTTGGCTTCGGAACTATTGTTTATTTGACGGCGTTAACGTCTATCGATCCGAACCTGTATGAGGCATCTCTAATAGATGGAGCCAATCGATGGCAGCAGACCGTGCATATTACCCTGCCCGGAATATCCACAACCATTATTCTGCTGTCGGTGATAAGCGTAGGGAACATCCTTAATGCAGGCTTTGAACAAATTTTTAATCTTTACAGCCCGATGGTATACAGTACGGGAGATATTCTTGATACCCTTGTATACCGCATGGGGATTCAGAATTACCAGTTTGGGGTGGCTACAGCCATAGGACTGATAAAATCAGTAGTTGCAACTATCTTTATAGTCGCATCCAATAAGGCGGCTGAGAAGATAGGAGGATACAGGGTATTTTAAGGAGGTTACAATTTGAAGTTCAAAAAAAGTCCGGGTTATATTTTGTTTTTGATAATGAATTATGGGGTGCTGTTTTTCCTGGCGGCCACTTGTTTTTTCCCGATCCTGCATGTACTGGCGCTTTCCATGTCCTCCAGTACGGCTGCATCCAGTGGCCGGGTGCTGATTCTGCCGGTGGAATTTAACCTGCAGTCTTACCGCTATGTCATTGAGAACAATGCGTTTTTAAAGGCCTTTGCGGTATCGGCTGAAAGGGTGGCACTGGGTGTGCCCATAAATATGCTTCTGACGGTTTTATCCGCTTATCCTTTATCGCGCAGAAAAGAGCAGTTTAGGATGAAAACGTTCTTTACCTGGTTTTTCCTAATTACAATCCTGTTTAGCGGGGGAATGATACCCTGGTATATGGTCATTAAGGAGACGGGCCTATTGGATACCATTTGGGCTATGATAATACCGGGAGCGGTTCCGGTCTTTAACGTCATACTTCTGGTAAACTACTTCAGGAGTATTCCCGCTGAACTGGAAGAGGCGGCGTATATGGACGGTGCCAGCCACTGGTGTATCCTGTGGAAGATATTTCTGCCCATATCCGTTCCTACTTTGGCCACAGTCACGTTGTTTTCCATGCTTAATCACTGGAATTCGTGGTTTGACGGTTTAATTCTGATGAACAATCCGGATAAGTATCCCCTACAGAGCTATATGCAGACCATAGTGATCAGCCGGGATCCAACTACTCTGACGGAGCGGGATCTGGACTTATTGAAGATAATAAGCGATAAAACCACAAAATCCGCACAGCTGTTTATAGCCATGATACCAATTATATGCGTTTACCCCTTTTTGCAGAAATATTTTACAACGGGTCTGATAGTTGGCGGAATAAAAGGATAGGTGATAGTATGACAGATCATGATTTTTACAGAGTACCTGAAGGTGTACATACCAGATGGGCCAGCCCTGAAAATGTGTGGGGGAGAAAAGGTGGAGGAGGAAAGAGTTCTTTTGGAAGGAAAGGCTCCCCCTATCTCTTTATCCGGCCAGGTGAAGCATTAACCTTGGCGGAGGTTAAGAACAACAGCGGGATAGTTCATCGCATATGGATGACTCTCCATGGCCTGTGTCCCAGGCTGCTGAAGCAGCTTCGCCTGGAAATATATTGGGATGAAGCAAGCCGGCCTGCCGTCAATGTCCCCTTGGGCGACTTCTTCGGTATAGGACTGGGAAGGATGACGGCTTTTGAAAATGCATGCTTTTCCAGTCCCGAAGGCCGTTCGGTGAACTGCCATATACCCATGCCTTTTAAAAGGGGAATGAAGATAAGGATTGTCAACGATGGTTTTACTACCGCCAATATGCTGTATTATGACGTTGACTATACTATCGGGGATAGCATTCCCGAAGATGCTCTGTACTTTCATGCCTGGTACAATCAGGAACTGCCTACCACCCTGCGCAGGGATTATACCATCCTGCCCCGGGTTAACGGTAAGGGACGTTTTTTAGGGGTATCCTTCGGAGTGTTTATGGATAAGGAAAAATACGCCCATTCCTGGGGAGGTGAAGGCGAGGTAAAATTTTACCTGGACGATGATGATGAATATCCGACACTATGCGGTACCGGAACAGAGGATTATATAGGTACGGGCTGGTGCCAAGGGGTATACAGCCACCGGTATCAGGGATGTACCGTAGCAGATGAGGAAAGGATGCAGCTCTGCTTTTATCGCTTCCATATTCCGGACCCTGTTTATTTTCACAGGAATATAAGGGTTACCATTCAACAGATAGGAAGCTGGAACAGTGAGCTTATCCGCTATTTTATAGAAAACGGAGTTCAGGTACCACGTGCAGGTCTTTTTGCTAAGGAGTCTGTGGAGCCTATTGATTTTTCCGATCCGGACCTTCCGGATTTTGACTTGTTTGAACGATCGGATTACTGGACCAGCTGCTGTTATTTCTACCTGGATAAGCCCGAAAATGAATTGCCGGTCCATGTAGATTTGCTGGAACGGGTAAAATCTATACCGGATTTTGATGAAAAGGAGTTGTATGACATGAACAATGAACTGCCTCAGATACGTTTGATAAAGAAGTATATAGCCAATTTTCATGAATTGGAACTGGATGAACTAAGGGAGCTGAGCAAAGCGTTAAACGTTGTTGTAGCTGTCCTGACTAATCAGGAGCGAGCTTTATCCCAGGAAGAATAAAGGGGGAAAGAGAATATGAAGGACACAATTCAGGGACCATTAACTGATAAATATCATTGGGCTGTGCCGGGTTTATTAATCACTTTTACGCTTTTCGGGCTTGTGTCTTTTATTGGACAGAGGATCCTGTCCACAATGATTCTGACGGGAAAAATGGACATTGCCTCCTATCAGGGCGCAATATTTAATTTTCAACTGATAGTAGGAATACTTGCATCTGTTTTACTGGCAGCATTCTTTATTTTTGCTGTCCTGGGAGCCAGCGGGATCCGGCGAGCCGGCTTTATTATAGGTTCTTTCTCTTCATTGGCACCTGTATTTGGTGCGCTGTCTACTACCATATTATTTCAGATTTTTCAGCTGCCGTCCATGGGAGCTGGTAGCGTAATTGCATCAGCTGTGACGGCTATTCTGATGGCCCTGCCGTGTTTTATAATGATGATACTGTTCGCCTTCTGCAAAAAGCTAAGTCCCGGAAGCAGATTTGTCGGGATGTCTGTTGCGTTTCTTTTTCTAGTGGTTGCTTTTTTGCCCGTAGTCATTGCCGTTCTGGCTTTGGTAGTCATGCCCGGAAATCCTGCCATGAGACCTCTGATGCAGCTTTCACCTTATCTGATACATATACGGCCAGTTCTTATAGCTATAAGCATAGGGGCGATATTCTATATGAATAGGAATAAAATTGGATGACAATAAAATATGCTTGAGATGGTATTGATTGAAAAATTGTAAGTAATGATGATTGACACTGGATTTCGAACCATAAAAATGCTTGTGATTACTGGTTCAACTGGTTTGCTTTAAACACATAACTGTTTACACCCTTCCAAGTTCATAAAATTTATAAGAATTGCGACAAAAGTACTTAATTTCTGCTATAATAATTAAAAGGCAAGGTTATTTGGGCACATAAGTTTTAGGTAAACTATCGCATGCTTGTTTTAGTCTGAAACGAGAATAATTCGTCATCACAGTTGAACGCCGTAATTATGATCAGGAGGGGTGTAGCAATGAAAGTATTACCAAGAACGCCATTCTTCGAAACAAGTGTAAAGAACTATATTTACGGTGATGCGGTGCTGGAATACGCAAAGGCTGCAGATGAAGCCGCAAAGAAGTATGATATTGATGTGCTCTTCATTGCCCCATATACCGAAATCAGGAGAATATGTGAAAACACGGAGAGGCTTATTGTCTTTGCCCCTTATATGGATCCGATTCGGCCCGGGCGGGGAATAGCCGATGTTCTTCCTGAAGCCATAAAGTGTGCGGGTGCCAAGGGTGTGCTGCTAAACCATTGTGAGAAGCCGATGACCCTTGCAGCCATCAAAAAAACAATTGAGAGGGCAAATGAACTGGATCTGATTACTTTTGCGTGTGCCGATTCGGTAGCTGAAGCAAAGGCCATAGCTCAGTTTCATCCGGATATCATCAATCCCGAACCAACGGAATTAATCGGGACCGATCAAGCCAGCGATATGAGTTATGTGAAAGAGACATTGGCTGCAATAAAGAGCATAGCTCCCGATATCCTTGTGGAGCAAGCGGCTGGGATTACCAAGGCCAGCCAGGTATACGAGTTTATAATGGCAGGAAATGACGGGGCAGGCTCGGCTTCGGGGATACTCAAGTCCCCCGATCCCTTTGCTTTGCTGGATGAAATGATATATCACGTTAGAAAGGCAAAAGAAGATCTGGCCAAAATGAGTAAAACAGGGGAGGAATGAACGTGAAAACAATTTGGGAGTCTTTCAAAGTGCGTTCTACGGGCATGCGGCCGACTTTTCACACGGTTACTGAAAAGGTAAGGAAAATAGTAAAACGCTCGAATATTCAATCCGGCATCTGCGTTGTATATTCCCGCCATACCACGTGCGCTGTCATGATAGAAGGGGATTCATTTGACAAGGCTTATACAGGGCTTACATATTTGCAGCAGGATCTGGTGGATGTTTTTGAAAAAATAATCCCCACCTGCAGAAAGGAAGGGCAATATATGCATCCCGGTCCCGAACTGACGGAATTTGCAGCCCGGCACGGGGAGGATAAGCCCGGGACCCTCAATACCGATGCCCATCTAAGGTCTTCGATTATGGGGAGAAGCGAGATTGTCCCCATTATCGATGGTGACCTGGAATTAGGGGATTTCGGACATATATATTTTGTGGACTTTGATCATACCCGCGCCAGGGAGCGCACGGTTATTGTGCAGATTATAGGGGAATGAAAAATTTGTGATATATTCATGGTCTATGAGGATTCATGTGATAAAGTCACTATTATACAAACAGATATATATTGATGAACTGTTGAAAAATGCGGACATATTATACCTTGGCGCGGCCAGGCTTGTTTGTTTTTTTTTTGCCTGAAAAAGAGGAAATGGCAGTGCACCGTTAGCTTGGTAATAAGTTGATGGGCTCAGAAGGATCTCAGGTGGTTAAGAGAGAAAAGAGTCTGCAGGGAGGAAGCAATATGAAAATAGACGGGATTCTAAACAGTGTAAGAGAAGGGAAACTGCTTGACAGACAAGAGGCGGTATCATTGCTAAATATCAATAATATCTCCGATGATTTTTATAAATTAATATCGTTGGCCAACGAAATGACCCGTTCCGAATTTAATAACAAGGGATTTGTATTTGCGCAGATTGGTTTAAATGCAGAACCATGTTCGGTCAACTGCAAGTTCTGTTCTATGGGCAAAGGGCATTACGCTATGGATGGAATATGGAAAAAGGATATAGATGCGGTGGTATCCGAAGCCAAAACCCTTATCGACAGCGGCATCCATGACTTGTTTTTGATGACAACTGCCGATTATCCAATAGAAGAGTTCATGGATGTGGCCAGACATGTTAGAAAAATTCTGCCCGGTGGTGTAAGGTTTGTGGCCAATATAGGAGATTTCGATTATGATACGGCGCTGAAGTTAAAAGAAATTGGTTTTACCGGAGCATATCATATCAAACGTCTGAGAGAGGGAATTAATACAGGTGCAAAACCGGAAACGAGGATAAAAACACTTAATGCAATTAAAAAGGCAGGTTTGGAATTATATTATTGTGTAGAGCCCATAGGCCCGGAACATACCTATGAAGAAATGGCAGACGAAATGTTGAGGGCAAGGGAATATAATGTGGGAGTTATGGCAGTAATGAGAAGAATACCGGTAAAGGGCACTCCTTTATACAAAAAGGGCCAGATCTCACCTCTTGAGCTTTCCAAAATCGCAGCAGTTGCAAGGTTGGTCACCCGACCGCACAGAGCAATGAACGTACATGAACCGGTTCAGATGAGTTTGATTTGCGGAGTAAACCAGTTATATGCTGAGGTAGGAGCTAATCCAAGGGATGACGTTTCAAATACGGAAAAAAGTCGTGGTTTTACCGTAGAAGCTGTAAGACAAATGCTTGAAGATGCAGGGTATGAACTAAACGGCTTTCCTGTTTAAAGTCTGTTTAAAAGCCGGGATAGGGGACGCTGCTGTATATTTGAGGTGAGTTTAATGCTCTTAAAGTCCCCCAAAACAGGTTACAAGCTTCTGATAATACAACGCTATAATAATACAATGATGCTAGAGTGCTTTTTGGCATTTTTTGCAGAATTTTTAATCCTCGTCATTTAATTTACCGCAGTTTATGCATTTAATTTTAATTACTTCCTTATCCTGGACATGTATATACCTCATATTACATCGGTATTGCCAAAGCTTACCCCAACTATACAGCTTATGGAGCATATGGATAGTAAAAACTTAGGTTAGAGCTGTTTATGCATCCACTTTTGTTTCAGGATTAAAGGAACCGGTAAAGGATATTTTACAAAAGCAAATTTCTGATGTTGGTATCATACATCGCTTAACAGTTATAATATTCTGGTCTCAGGCAAAAAAGCTTCAATCTATAAGATATTAAAAGAGGCATAATACCATGGAAGCCGCTCTTATGGCATTATGCCTCTTTTCCTGCTTTTTACCTGCAGGCTGGTTTACTCCAGATTCAGTCTTTTGTGCAGAATGGTGTTTGTTACGGCAAAATTTACTGCAGTTAGTGCTCCGGAAAGAATCAAAAAGCTCAGTAAAAATACACTTATTTGGTGCTGTGTTGGTTCCCAGGAAGGGGTAATGGCTCCGATAACCGGACCTGCCAGAATAATAAGAACTATGACTGCACACAGTTGATAGATAAAGTATAGGACACAGAACATTCCAAATGAAGCAATTATCTTGTGCTTTTGAAACAGATGGCCCAGAGCAATGGCGGCATAAATCATGACGGTATAGAAGGCAATCCCCATTAGGGCAAAGACGGGGATTAAGAAAAATGCTGTATCGCCTGTAAAATTCCTTACTGCCTTTATCATTTCAGCAAGCTTGTTCGTCAAATTTCCAATATTTGCTATGATGATAATGGAGCTGACGGCCACTGCAAAACTCACAATGGTCCACATCATGGAGACAAGGAGCTTGCTTATGATATGCTGCCATGTTTTGACGGGCAGGGTAAACATCAGATACCCTTCATCTCCCAGCAGGTTTTTGTAAAACCTCTGGATCATGATGACTAGCGTCATAACCAGCGTACCCACCAGGAGTATATAATATGCCGTCATGCTGATGATTCTTAGAATCATTTGCAAATTGATATTTACTGGTTCGTTTATAGCGAATGGATTTACAAATCTGTTTATCAGCGAAAACAACAGCAGAGCTGCATACAGCGGCAGAAACAGGCGTACGGTTGCCTTGATTTCATATTTTATAAGTTTACCTAACATTTGAACACCTCCCTGAAAAGAGAATCCACTGATTTTCCATATTCCTCACGGATCTCGTCAACTGTATTTGTCAATACAATTCGTCCTTCCCTGATAAATATAACTTCATCAAGAATTTTTTCTATGTCCGAAATAATATGGGTGGATATGATGATTGTTGCGTTTTCATTGTAGTTTCCAAGTATGGTATCCAGGATATAGTCCCTAGCAGCCGGATCTACGCCACCAATAGGTTCATCCAGCAGGTAGAGCTGGGCTTCTCGGCTCATAACCAGGATGAGCTGAACCTTTTCCTTCGTTCCTTTTGACATTGATTTAAGCTTGTCCTTCGGCCGGATATCCAGGTTTTTTAGCATATCATAGGCTTTTTCCGTATTGAAATCAGCGTAGAAATCACTGAAAAGGTTTATTATATCGGATACCTTCATCCATTCATTCAGGTAATTTTTCTCCGGCAGGTAAGATACTATCTTTTTGGTCTCAATCCCTGGTTTCATGCCTCCGATCAATATTTCTCCTTCGTTAGGGGTTAGGAGCTGGTTGCAAAGCTTAATGAAGGTGGTTTTTCCACTGGCATTAGGCCCCAGTAAACCTACAATCTTCCCCCGGGGGATGCTTAAGGTAACATTGTCAAGGGCTTTTACCGTTCCAAAGATTTTGGTTAAATTTCTGCACTCCAGAATAATATTATTCATGTTTCATCTCCTTCCCTTTTCATCATTTCAGATATGATTGACATTATTTCACTGGAATCAAAACCGAGTTCTATCATTTTTTTGAGAAATTCCTGTACGTGTTTTTCAGCCAGACTGTTTTTAACATGTTTGATCATATCGGTATCCTCCGTTACAAATCTTCCGCTTGTGCGGTGGGTGTACAGCAATCCGGCTTCTTCAAGTTCTGCAAGGGCCCTTTGCATGGTGTTCGGATTAACCGAAGCTTCCCGGGCAAGATCCCGTACAGAAGGTAATCTTGAACCCGGTGGATATACGCCTGAACAGATTTTAAGCTGTATTTGTTCTATCAGCTGGGTATAAATGGGTCGGTCGGTTTTTATATCCCAGTGCATTAGCTCCCTCCTTTGTATCATTGTATTAAGCACCTAATACAATGATACATATATTATACTTTACTGTCAATAGTTTTTTAAATTTTATAGAAATCTTTTGCCGTATTCTGATAATGATGTGAGACATGACATCAGGAGTAATTATAATTCCTGATGGATTTTAAACGAGTAATTGATTATAATGGTTTTATGACGATGCAGGTAAAGGTAAGATGGTTAGGCCATTAATTACACGCAATGATAATGAGATTATAATACACCATAAGCTTGTGAATGGAGAAAAATGTTTATGAATAATAAAACAAAGGTTATAATTACAGCCATTATTTGCACAGGGGTATTTTTATATTTTGAAAACAACCATATAGTCACTACTCAAATTAATGTCAAATCTTCTAAATTGCCCGATGCTTTCGACGGATATAGAATAATTCATTTGTCGGATTTACACAATAAAAGATTCGGCAGGAAACAGGAGGCCCTTGTCAGGAAAATTAAAGATGCACGGCCTGATATAATAGTAATTACCGGTGATTTGATTGACAGCCGGCACTTTGATGCTGAGGCCAGTCTGGAGCTGATAAGGCAGATTGTCAATAGTGCTCCGGTCTACTATGTAACGGGGAATCATGAAATGCGGTCGGGACAGCTTGAAACTTTTGTTAATGCTTTGAAGGAAACCGGTGTTCATGTGCTGCAAAATGCCTATGACAGAATCAGCAGGGACGGGGACTGGATCTATATTATGGGAATAGATGATCCTTTTGTATCTCAGGAAAGATTTATGGAAGTGGGAATAGCAAAACGGGAAATAGAGCGGATGGTGAATGAGACGCAAGAGAATGATGGGTTTAAGATCCTATTGGCCCATAGGCCGGATATGTTCCCTTTATACAGTGAGTACGGTTTTGATTTGATTTTTTCCGGCCATGCCCACGGAGGTCAGATAAGGCTTCCCTTTATAGGCGGGCTTTTTGCTCCCAATCAGGGTTTTTTCCCCAGATATACATCAGGGAAATACAAACTGTGGAACAGTGTTATGGTTGTAAGCAGGGGGTTGGGAAACAGCCTCTTCCCTCAAAGGCTTTTCAATCGCCCCGAAATAGTCGTTTTGACATTGTCAAAGGGCAATCAATGTGCATGCGAATAAAAAATTGAAATATATATCGTTAGGATATAAAATATTATCATAATATTGTTGAAAGGGGATTGACAATGCCAATAATTGATATGCCACTGGAACAGCTGAAAGAATATCAGGGGATAAATCCCCGGCCTGCGGATTTTGATGAATTTTGGGATCGCTCCATTGATGAGATGAAACAGCTTGATCCCTGCGTAGAATTGATACCGAGCAAATTTCAGGTGCCCTTTGCAGAGTGTTTTGATTTGTATTTTACAGGTGTAGGGGGCTCCAGGGTATATGCCAAGTACATACGTCCAAAGAATGCTACAAAACCCCATCCGGCTGTTTTACAGTTTCACGGATATTCCGG